>Ga0210017_1003410_pt1 | contig 13324 bp, 11 predicted proteins | sample CryGeyCG2014_020_FD_183966 | JGI IMG/M metagenome (GOLD analysis project Ga0210017, IMG submission 183966) | Groundwater microbial communities from aquifer - Crystal Geyser CG08_land_8/20/14_0.20 (SPAdes) (version 2) | ecosystem: Environmental > Aquatic > Deep subsurface > Groundwater | place... | reverse complement strand
AAAGCCGAATTGTTTAGCCCATTTTTCAGCTAAGCCATAGCGGTCTAACACCCAAGCGAAGTTTTCTTCCTCATCTAAGCCCTTGGGGTCAACCCGTTTAATTGAATCGCCGCCAGCTGGGATAGCAATGTCGTGGCAACCAGCGGTCAAAACTACCGGAGTTCTCTCTTCCTGGGAAAAGCCATTTCGGGCTAAAATAACTTCCATTAACATAGCTACCAGCAGACTGTGGACCCAGCGGGTGTGAGAAAACTGAGGTACGGTGTAAGCAACGCTTACACTTTTGTCCCATTCTTCAGGTCGCGGCGGCACCAAATAGCCGAGCTGACTGATTCCGCCTAAGCGGAAGAAAGGATCAGCGTGGTCCAGCTCATAAAACAAACTTCCTTTTTTTTCATCGCGGTCAACATAGAAATCAGTTGAGCTGAAAGGGAAAGTCGTCCGTTCAAAGCCAATGGCATCACCCCAGTCATCAACCACGTAAAGAAAACGGTCTCGGGGGATGATAAAAACCTCCGGGTGACGAGAATCGGACAGCTCAGAGAGAGGTATTTCTTCACCAAGGCTAAAGCGCTTTTTATGCCTTCGGAAGCTCCTTTCAAATTTAGGGTGTTGCCCGAAACCGAAAGGAGCTGGCGAAGAAGACAACATCAACACTTCTTCTGTCGGATGCATCGCGTCCCTCCTTTCGCGTTTCGCTAGGCGATGAAGTTTACCTTCCTAGAAGTTTGCCTTCATCTTCACCTGCGCTTCTGCTTCGCAGAAGCTTGGTATTCAATTTGAAAAGAAACTTAGCGGCCCCAACCGGATTTGAACCGGTGTTACAAGAATGAGAATCTTGCGTCCTAAGCCGCTAGACGATGGGGCCATCTTTTTTTAATTTATCACAAAATTTAAATTTTGTAAATTAAAAAGGCCGTCCCGCGAAGCGGGACGGCGCCTGGCAGTAGTTCTACTGCCCTACCCGTTACGATTACCTGGTCCACACCAGGTCATTTTTGAAATCTTACCTCTCTGTCTATAAAGACGAATTTTTACACCGCAAGGACATTTCCCTCCATTTATTTTTATCTTCTTTCTACAATTTGGACAATCTACTTCCCCATTTTTTATTTCTGGGTCTTGGATCGTTCCTCTCATTATGCCTCCTTCCTTTTTAGATTAGATCAACTTTCCCGATGGAGTTAAAAAGAACTACAAAAAAGAACTACATTTTTCTCCTTTCTCCGTCTTTTTGGCGGATGCCTAAAATTAAAAGGCTGATCCTTTGGGATCAGCTGAATTTTCTTATCTCCTTTACTCCTCTTAAAAAAAACTCAGCTGGTCCCCTGATCAGCTCCTTTGATAACAAAAAAATAAACTCTAGTAATTAAATTTTCCATACTCATGTTTATGACGAATTTTTAGTTATTTTATTACACTTTTTTTATTTCTTCGACTATCTTTCCCATTTCCATTTCTTTTGAGCCATCAACTAAGATTATATCCCCTTCTTTTATTTCTTCTCGGAGCTTTAATTTACCTTCATTTATTGTATCAAATTGAAAAATTTTTTCAAGGGGAAGGCCTTTTTGTTGAGCACCCTGGGCAATGAATTTTGCTTTCGGCCCAAAAGTAAACAATAAATCAACATTTTTTGCTACCCTTTCCCCTATTGCCTCATGGGCTTCGATGGTATATTTCCCAATTCCAGTAACGTCGCCAAGCACAGCAATTTTTCGTTTGAATCCAGGGATAATGCCAAAAATTTCTATTGCTTCAGCCATCGAAAAGACGGTTGCCGATTGGGAGTCATCTAAAACCCAGGATTGATTAATCCCTTCAACTAATCTCATTTTCCCGGGTAAGGATTTGTAATTCTTTAAGGCCTGAGATATCTCAACTAAATTCAAATCAAAAATTGTCCCCACGACCACCGCTGCCAAAGCCGAATAAATTTGCTCCTTGCCAAATAGCCCATCTAACCAAATCGGCACAATATTACCTTTATAATTTATCTTGAAGTTTGTTCCACCATTCAGTTTAATATCAGTAGCCCTAAAATCAGCTCTTTCTTGAAAGCCAAAAGTTATTTCCTTTAAATTAGTTTCGTCTTTTACGCGAGCGTTAGCGAAGCGTGAAGATGAACGAAGTTCATCGCCTATTTCTCTAACCGTTTCGTCGTCAAAATTCAAAATTAAATGACCATAGGGTGGCGAAATTTTAGCTAATTTCCGGATTTCAATAGTTTCTTCTTTTTCTCCAGCAAAAAAATCCTTGTCAAAAGGAATATCGCCAATATGAGTTACCACTAAAATTGGTAGGGAAGACTTTTTTACAAAAAATTCAAATTCCTTTTTGTCCTTTAAATCGGTTTCGAAAAGTAAAATTTCGTCACCAACTTTAAAATGCTGATTCAAAACTTGGAAAATCGCCTCCCTGGCACAACTCCTCCCCGAACCTGTGACAATAATCACTTTTGGCTTCCTTAAAATAAATTTAATTTTTTCAAAAACATTCATAATTCGTAGTCAGGTGGAATTTGATAGTAATGAACGATATACTCGGCTAAATCGTGGAAAATTGGCACGGCTGAATATTCAGCAGTTTTGGTTTTCGGATTATTTAATTTTATTAAGATGAGAAATTGGGGATCAAAGGCCGGGGCGAAACCAACAAATGTTTGAATAGTTTTTTCAGAATAGCCAGGTTTATCAACTCCCAAAGCTGAAAAAGAAATCTGGCCAGTGCCGGTTTTGCCAGCAACATAATATCCGGGAATTCTCGCTCCTTTAGCATAACCATTTTCCACCACGCTAACCAGCATAGCGGTTAATTGAGAAGCAGTTTTGGAAGAAATAACCGACTCCTCCGGAATTGACTGAGGTCTAACCTCGGTCAGTTCCACCAAGTAAGGTTCCACTAATTTTCCGCCATTAGCAATAACCGAATAGGCCCTGGCTAATTGAATCGGAGTCATTTCAATTCCCTGACCAAAAGAGGCAGTGGCAAAATTTATTTCATACCCCTTTTTGAATTCCCTATTTTCAGAATAATTTTCCGGAAGGTCAATTCCAGTTGGTTCGAAAAAGCCAAATTTTTCTATATATTGTAGAAAAAGTTCATGACCTAACTGTTTTTCAGCAAATACTGCTCCGGTATTAATTGATTTCTCTAAAACCTCAGTCATGGTTTTTTCTCCCCACACCCGATTATCGTAATTATAGATGGGCCAACCGCCTATCTCCACTATTCCTTTATCAATGTAGGTCGTCTCCGGAGTTATCGCCCCTTCATTTAAAGCAGCCGCCATGGTGATACCCTTAAAAACTGAGCCTGGTTCGAAAAAATCTTGAGTTGCTCTATTTTTAAAAATTCCCAAATCACCCTTTGTGGCATATTCTTGATAGTTATTTGGATTAAAATTTGGGAAATTAGCTAAGGTTAATATTTTTCCGGAATTGGGGTCCATAACAATAATTTGACCCTCTTCGATACTTAGATTTTCTTTTGCTCTGTCTAACAATTTTTCAGCCATAAATTGAATATCGTAGTCAATGGTAATAGCTAAATCGGTTCCTTCGCTTGATCCTTTTAAAATCTCCTGGTAGTATTCCTCTAAGCCATATTGGCCAGAACCCTGAGCTCCCAAAAAGCCGACAATCTGAGAGGCTAAAGATTCTTGGGGGTAATATCGCAATCTTTCTTGGGTCAAATAAATGCCGGGTAATTTCAGATTTTTTAAAGAATCTATTTCTTCCTGAGTAAGCTTATTTTTTATTGGCGAATACAAAAAATCGACCTTCAATTTTTCTAAAATAAAATCCTTGTCGAAATGGAGAATTTCGCTTAAGGTCTCGGCTGTTTTTTCAGCATCAAGAATTTTAGGAGGAGAAGCAAAAACCAAAGTAAAATCTTTATTAATAGCCAAGGGCTCCCCGTCCTTTAGAAAAATCTCTCCTCGCTCTGTCTGGGATTCATTCGGGGAAGAAAAGAGGCCCTGAGCTAAAGCTTTGTAAAAATCATTTTGAAGGACCTGAATAAAAAAAAGCTTACTCAAGAGTGCAGCTGAAAAAAAGAAAATGAGAGTAAAAACTAAATTAATTCGCCAGCTCATCGACTTGAGGTTTTTTGGGCTACAGGTTTGTAAATTTGGATGTATTTCACCTGGCTGACTTTTTCAAATTTCTCATTTTGGAGATAGTGATCTAAATTAGTCAGGGAATTAGCCTTGGAAAAACCGATTGCTAAATTTTCATTTTCTTGAGTTAATTGAGTTAGCTGTTTTTCATAATTGCCAATAAGATAGACCTCGCGGGTTAAAAAATTAACTTGGAAAATATAAATAACTAAAGAAAGAAGCATTAAAATAAATGTTGTCATCCAAAAAACTTTCAAATTTACCCTTTTCTTGAAAACTAGGCGATGAACTTCGTTCATCTTCACGCTTCGCTGACGCTCGCGTAAAGGATGGGTGATGAAAATAGGAGCAGTTAAGGTTTGGGTTCTCATATTTTTTGGCTTGCTCTTAGTTTGGCTGACCTTGAGCGAGGATTGATTTTCATTTCTTTAAAAGATGGGATGATTGGTTTTTTAGTTAAAATTTTCAGCAAGTTATTTTTATTCCCTTCTTTTAGAAAATTTTTAACAATTCTATCTTCCAAAGAATGGAAAGAAATTACGACTATTCTACCTCCGGGTTTTAAAATATTTAGGGCTTGAGGTAGGGCTTTTTCTAAGTTATTTAATTCATCGTTCACAGCAATCCTCAGTGCCTGGAAAGTTTTAGTAGCAAAATGAATCTTTCGACGGTGGTACCAGCCAGGAGTGGCTCTTTTTATAATCTCAACTAACTGAGAGGTTGTTTGCAGGGGTTTAAATTTCCGAAAGTTCAAAAGAGCTTCGGCAATTTTTGGAGCAAATTGCTCTTCGCCATAATCTTTCAAAATCTTTTCGATTTCTACCCTTGACCAGTAATTTAATATTTTCTCTGCCGTTAAGGGGTTCTGAAGATTATAGCGCATGTCGAGAGGTTCCTTTTTCTGAAAGCTGAATCCTCTGTTAGATGTTTCCAAGTGCCAACTAGACATTCCTAAGTCAAACAAAATTCCGGAAACTGACTTAAATCTTTGTGATTTCGCGATCTCTGCTAAATTAGCAAAGTTATCACAAACCAGAATAATCCTTTTCTTGAAATTTCTAATTTCTAATTTCAAATTTCTAATTATCTCTGGGTCGGCATCGATTCCCAACACTTTGCCTTTCGGTCCATTTTTTTCTAAAATCGCTAAGGTATGGCCCCCTTCTCCGATGGTGCAATCAATAAAATTCTCATTTGGTTTAGGGTCTAGATATTCTATAACTTCCTTTTGAAGAACGGGTACGTGCATTTTATACGCCTAATTCTTTTAATCTTTCTGCGATGTCCCCCACTTCTTTTTCAGTTTTTTCTTTATATCCTTTCCATTTTGTTTCATCCCAAATTTCAATCCGATTATAGACGCCAGCAATTACTACTTTCTTTTTCAGACCGGCATAATCTTTTAGATAATCAGGAACTAAAATCCTACCTAAATTATCAAGATTTACTTCCATAGCGCCTGTCAGCATTAATCTGGCAAATCCCCGGGCATCAGCCTGAGACAAAGGAAGTTTACTCAATTTTTCAGCTAAATTCCCCCACTCTTTGGCCGGGTAAAGAAAAAGGCATTGGTCTATTCCCCGAGTAATGACCGCTTTCTTTCTTAGAAGCTGTCGGAATTTCGCCGGCACTGCCAGTCTTTTTTTCTCATCTATTGAATATGGATACTCGCCGATAAACATTTGAGTATTTTAGTTATCCACAAAAATGCCTATTTATCCCATAGTTATCCACAATCCCCCACCTGTTTTCACTTTAACTCACTTCATAACCCTTAGTCAACCACAAATCACCACCTCTTGAAATAAGATAAAAATCAAATTTTATACACAACATATCCACAACCCCCTTAAAATAAAAGCGGTGAGATAGAAATCTCACCACTTTTTAAAATCACCAAAATTTAGTCACACCTCGTTTTTAATAAAATTAACTGCGTTTTGGAAAATCTTTAATCCCCAACCCTCCTTAACTTCTTCCCTCGTCCATCGGGGATGATTTTGGGAAAATAAAAAAGCTTCAGGATGTGGCATCAAGCCAAAGATTTTACCAGTTTCGTCACAAATTCCAGCAATGTTTAAATCGGAGCCATTGGGGTTCCAGGGATAACCAGCTAAATTTCCCTTCTCGTCTACGTATTGAGCAACAACTTGCTTTTGTTTAATTAATTTTTCTCTAATTTCTTCATTTCTTAAAATAAACTTTCCCTCGCCATGTCTCACTGGTAAATAAATGGTTTCAATTCCTCTCGTCCAAATACAGGGAGATTTTTGATTAATTTTTAAATAAACCCATCTATCTTCAAATCGGCCTGAATCATTAAAGGTCAAGGTTGCACCAGGAAGAATTCCCAATTTCACTAAAACCTGAAAACCATTACAAATTCCGATGATGAGTTTCCCATCTTTGATAAATTCTGAAAATTCTCCAGTTAAATTGTATTTAATTTTTGTTGCCAAAACCTTTCCCGCTCCAATGTCGTCACCAAAAGAAAATCCTCCGGGAATAGCCAAAATTTGGTAATCTCTAAGCTTTTCTTCTTCGCTAATAAGTTCGTTTACATGAACTTTTTTAGCTTCTGCTCCGGATATCGCAAATCCCTGCTGGGTTTCATTATCACAATTTATTCCATATCCATATAAAATCAAAACCTTAGGTTTCATTTTAAAAATTCTTAAAAGTTGCCTGCCAGGACTCTTTTAATTTATAGATGTTTTCTTGAATTATTGGTTTTTCTTGAGCAAAAACTATAAATTCCTCGTCATCTCTCATTTTCCCAATTTCTTGAAAGATATTTCCTTTTATAATTTCCTCGAAACTTTCTTTATTTTCTGGAGAAATCGTTACTAAAAATCGACTGGCTGATTCGGAATACAAAATTTTATCAATATTTCTTAAGCCATCTGTCGGTACTTTATCTAAATCAACGTCTAATCCATAGCCTCCGGCAAATGAAATCTGAGCCAAGGCCACTGCTAATCCTCCTTTATAAATCCCGTGACAAGAATTAACCAAGCCTTTCTCAATTGTCTGAGTTAAAGCATTGTAGAGTTCTGTCGCTGTTTTAGCATCAACTTTCGGAACATTTAATCCAATCTCTCCTCTGGCTTCGTAATATTCTGAGCCGCCTAATTCATCTCTAGTAATACCTAAAATATAAACCAGGTCACCGGGTTTTTTAACATCCATGGTGACACATTTTCTGATGTCATCTATTTTTCCTGCAGCTGAAAACTGAATAGTTGGTAAAGCCGAGACTCTGACTTCGGGGTACCCACATCTGGGTCCATCTGACTTCTTTATTGTCCCATCCATGGACATTGAATCCTTGCCAGATATGCAAGGAGTTTTAAAAGATATCGTAAAATCATAAAGAGTTTGATTTGCTCTTATCAATTGAGCCAGTTTATATTTGGCATCGGGGTTTTGGTCGGAAGGTAAAGGACTAGGCCAACAGAAATTATCATTGAGAGCGATTTGTTTTAAGTTTCCACCAACAGCAATAATTCTTCTGATAGCTTCATCAATTGCTAAAGCTACCATCCAATAAGTATCAATCTGGCCATATTTAGGATTAATGCCGGCCGAGATAGCGATACCTTCATTGGAATTATAAAGGGGTTTGATTACCACCGCATCTGAAGGGGCATCGCTATCTTTACCGACCAAATGCTTTATCACGCTGGTTCCCTGAACTTCGTGGTCAAATTGTCGAACAATATATTCTTTTGAGCAGATATTTAAACGAGCTAACATTTCTTTCAAAAATGAGTTATGGTCAGATATTGCTTCTAGTTTTGGTTCAAAAAGCCCTCTTTGTTCAGGAGTCAACCATTCAGCTTCTAATTTCATTTGAGGCACGCCGTGATGAACAAAATCCATATCAAGGTAAGCCACTGTTTTATTATTGTAAGTTGAATAAAATTTTCCTGAATTAGTGAATTTGCCAATCACTGTTGCCTCAACATCATGCGTTTTTGCCAGTCCGAGAAATTGATTAATTTTTTCTGGCGAAACAGATATCGTCATTCTTTCTTGAGATTCAGAAAGTAAAATTTGCCAAGGGTCTAAGCCAGAATATTTTAAAGGTACCTTATCTAACCATAGCTCAAAACCATTGGAAAATTGGGCCATTTCTCCAACTGAAGAAGAGAGACCACCGGCACCATTGTCAGTAATCGCTTGGTAAAGCCCCAAATCCCTGGCTTCAATTAAAAAATCATGAAGCTTCTTTTGGGTGAAAGGGTCGCCTATTTGGACATGACTGGCCGAAATCCATTCTCCGGCTTCCATTGAGGATTCAGTTGCTCCATGAATGCCATCTATCCCTACTCTTCCACCGGCCATGACTATCAGATCTCCGGGATCGACTTTCTTTCGAAAGCCTGGCTCACCATTTATCTCAGCTGGGATTAAGCCGGCTGCCAGGACATAAATTGCTGGTTTTGCCATGAAACCTGCATCAAAAAAGGTAATACCGTAAACTGTTGGCACTCCGTGTTTATTGCCGCCGTCTTCCACTCCTTTTCTCACTCCCTCCAACAAGCGCTTCGGATGAAGTTTTGGTTTTAAATCGCCATTATAAAAGGGGTTGCCAGTACAAAAACCGTAAGTGCCGTAAATTAATTTACACCCTTTGCCTGTGCCCATGGGATCTCTGTAGACCCCAACAATTCCAGTTATCGCTCCGCCATAAGGTTCTTCATTTGATGGACTATTATGGGTTTCGCATTTCACAGCCAGGAGCCAATCATTATTAAACCTGACTACTCCAGAGTTATCCCAGAGGGTAGAAACTACCCAGTCCAATTCTTTTTCTAATTGTTTAGTTGAGCTTTTAATATAAGTTTTGAACAAACTATCTATTTCTTTTTCTTCATTTTTATTTTTGTAAATTATTTTGGCATTAAAAATTTTATGTTTACAATGTTCTGACCAAGTTTGGCCCAATACTTCCAGTTCGGCATCGGCTGCTTTTTGACCTAAACCAATTTTTTGACGCTTGGCTATAACTTCTGGTCTAGCAAAATAGTTTTTTATTGTCTGCATTTCCTGTAAATTCAAAGCTAGCTTTCTCTCTTGGCTAATTTTTAACAGATCTTGGTCAGAAACATTTAGATCAATGAGGTTGATAGAAGGTTCGTGAGGGATTTTGACCTTTGGTATTGGCAAATCCAATCCCCAGCGCTGAATTAACTCGTTGGCTAAAATATCTTTAGCAATTTGCTCGAGATTTTCTTTGGTTAACCCCTCCCCAAAAATTAGGTATTGTTTTGAAGTATATATTCCTTCATCTTTTCCCAGTTCTTTTTTCAAAACATCTTTTATTGCTTCCTTGGCGGTTTTGCCAACATTATCAGTTACCCCGGGTTTGAAACCAACTTCGACTAACCAATTGAAATTTTTGGCCAAGGGTTTGTCTACATTAAATTCTTGAATTACTGGGTCAGCAAATAGATTTTCTCCTAAAAAATTCAGCTGCTCTTTTGAAAGAGCAGCATCAATAGTATAAACGTCTATTGTTTTAACATTTTCAACCGGAATATTTAAATCTTCAATTACCCGAGCGTTAGCGAAGGGTGAAGATGAACGAAGTTCATCGATTATTCTCTTTTTTATCTTCTCGCCCAAGGCATCCCTAACTCCCTCTTTAAAACCAACTTCAATTCGATGAGCCATATTACAAAATTATTTTTTTATTTTGATAATTTATAATAATTTTCTTTTCCTTGATAACCTTTCCTATTATTTCGGCTTCAAGTTTTGGGGCTTTTTTTAATAATTCCAAAATATCATTGGCATCTTTTTTGTTGATGATAATGGCGAATCCCCAACCCATATTGAAAACGCTTACCATTTCTTTTAGGTCTATATTCCCGGTTTCCTGAATTAAATTAAAAATTGGCTGGGGTTTGAAATTAAAAAACTCAAAGCCAAAATTTAATTTTTTAAACTTCAAATAAGCATCGCCGGTAATATGGACTGCTCCTAAAATTTCAAATTTTTGAGCGACTTTTAAAAAGGGTTTTACATAAATTTTTGTTGGTTTTAACATTTCATAAATTAGAGGTTTATTCAAACCTTTCGGAGTTTCAAAAGCGTCGAATCTTCCACCCCATTTTTTAAAAAGAACTTTTCTAGCTAGAGTTAGACCGTTTGAATGAATTCCCGAACTTCGAAAACCAATTACAATATCCCCTGGTTTTATTTTTTTTCCAGTAATTATCTTCAGTTTTGTTATTTCTCCGACGCAATCGCAGTTTATATGATAAGTGGCATTGAGGAGTTCTGGTACATCAGCTATTTCTCCTCCAACAATTGGGCAATTAGCTTCCCTTGCCCCCAAAATTAATCCTTTTTGAATTGCTCTTAATATTTTTGGCTCTGATTTTTTAATATCGATCATGTCTGTAATTGCTATTGGTTTTGCGCCAGATCTGATACAGTCATTAACCACCATTGCCACAGCATCAATCCCGATAGTATCGTGTTTGTTAGCTAGATCAGCCAGTAAAACTTTTGTTCCAACCCCATCAGAGGTTTTTACTTGATAGATATCTTTTCCAATAGGATAAAGGGCATTGAAAGGAGTCTTTATTATTTTTCCATATTTACTTAATCTAAAAGTTGACTCAAAATCCTTTAAAGATTTTTTGGCTTTTTCTCTTATTTTTCTATTAACGCCGGCTTTGGCATAAGTCTTCATAGATTTTAATTTTCTATTTTAATTAAAATTTTTTTTACCCTTTTTTTTATAGACATCGGAGGAATAGCTATCACTTTATATCCTAAATCTTTGTAGGTTTTCTTTAAAAGTTTGTTCAATTTTTTGATAGTCTTGCCATCTTCAACTCGAGCATAATCTTTTTCAAGAGGTAGCTGTTCAAAAAAGAATATTTTTCGATAAATTTTCTTTTTACAAAATTTAAGGACTTCTTTTGGGTCTAATCCACAAATTTGATAGTAAGCAATGCTATCAGGGATTGCCCGGTCAAAAAAGACAATTTTATTTTTCGGAGCTGCTTTCTCTACTTTTATTTTGATTTTTAAAACTTTTCTTTGAAACTCGGCCTCATCACCCCGGATTTCTTTTAATGACTTGCCTTTAGCCATTTCTTTATCAATAAAAACCCTGGCTGCTTCAGGATAAACGATATAACCCATCTTTTCGAATTCTTTGAGAACAGTTGTTTTACCGGAAGAAGGCCCTCCGGTTATGACATACCATTTTGATTTAATCTCCATATATTAAATTGTAGCAAAAAACTTTAACATCTAAAAAGGGGCGAGACTAAAAAAGTCTTACCCCTCACTACGATCTTGTCTCCTTCCTAGATTTTTTTCTCTTGCGGCGTCGGTTTCTTCCGACGGCGGCATCAATTTCTTTAGTTAAGTCGTAGCCGCCTTCCAAAACTCGACCCTGAGAATCAATAACCTTGCCATTTTCAATCTTAATCCTCTTTTCGGCCAAGATTTTTATTGTCCAGAGAATCAAAGGAAATTCTCTGGCCACACCTTGTCTGCGGATTACGGCAAAAAGCGGATCAGCTTCCCCTTCTTTTCCGGCGATTTCCTCCAGCGACTCTTTTTCCAGCCTCTTTTGCATTTCTTGCCAAAACGGGTCAAAAGAACCACCTCTGATTGGAAAACGACAAAAGGTAATGACTGGTCCCCTGTCCAGCTCAGGAGTAACCAAGTGCATCATTACACCGGTTTCTCTTGCTCTTTCCCGGATTAGTTGCCAAATCACCTCTCGGTAAGTTCCTTTAGGGCCAGTTGGCTTGGCTGGATGGAGATTAATGGCGGTTTTCTCCTGGCACATCTCTTTTCCGAACCACCACATATAGCCGACTAAAACAATCAGGTCCACTGGTGGCAGAAGCTTCATCACTTCTCGGTCATGTTCCAAGCGCCAGACTCCCCTATCACTTTTTCTCAGCTCCGGTTTAAATCTAAGCGAAGAAAAAGTGATTAGGGGTAAGCCAGCTGCTCGGACATTCCGAATCATTAAATCGCCAAAATGAGTTTCGCCTTCTTCTCGACTAACAAAAACGAAGTCAATTTGAAAGTTTTGAGAAATCTCTCTGACTAAATCCCAGGCGACTTTATCCCAGGCCGAGGTAGCTATACCAATCCGAAACCTTTCCATCCTTCACCTCCTCGATTATTTACTTTACAAAGGGCTGATTAATAAAATAGAGGGCATTTTACGCCCTCCTCTACTTTTAGAGTAACTGAAAATTAATCAAAAATCAAGTTAAGGATTAATTTTTAACTTAAATTCCTCTGGGTCAATTTCTGCCCGATTTCCTCTTTTTAGTTCGCCAGATAAAATAGCTTGGGCTAAAATATTTTCCACCTTGTCCTGAATAACCCTTTTCATCTGTCTGGCGCCAAAGGTTGGGTCATAACCCAATTCAGCAATTTTCTCTTTTAAGGGTTGGGTGATAATGAATTCAATATCTTTTTGAGCCAAATTCTTCTTTATTTTCTGGAGCATTAATTCAGCAATGTCCAAGAGATTTTCTTTACTCAGGGGTTTAAAAACTGTCACCGCGTCAAATCGGTTAATGAATTCTGGTCGGAAAATGGCTTTTTCAAAGAGAACATCTAAAAGGTCTTCTTTGATTATCTCTAATTTTTTATTTTCCCGAATATCCTTCCAAATTATCTCTGCTCCGGCATTGGAAGTAGCAATGATAATTGTATTTTTAAAATCAACTTTTCGACCCAGACCATCGGTTAAATGACCTTCGTCCAAGACCTGCAAAAATAAATTTAAAATATTGGGATGGGCTTTTTCAATTTCATCAAGCAAAATCAAAGAAAAAGGGCTTTCCCGAACTGCGGTCGTTAACAATCCTTCTTGGCCCGGAGAACCAATTAGACGAGGAATATCTCCAACATTTTGAAACTCTGACATATCTAATCTAATCATCCGAGTTTCTGAGCCAAAATAAATTTCAGCCAGGGCCTTTGAGGTTTCAGTTTTGCCAACACCAGTGGGACCTAAAAAAAGAAAAGTTCCCATCGGTCCCTTTCCGGCAGTAACCTCTGCCCTCGCCCTTCTTAAAGCTGCCGAAACTTCTTTTACCGCCTCTTCTTGATTGATGATTCTTTGATGGATTAAATTTTCTAAGTTGAGTAAAATTTCTCTTTCTTTGACTTCAATTTCTCCCACCGGAATCTGAGTTTTTTCCGAAA
>Ga0210017_1003408_pt1 | contig 13331 bp, 15 predicted proteins | sample CryGeyCG2014_020_FD_183966 | JGI IMG/M metagenome (GOLD analysis project Ga0210017, IMG submission 183966) | Groundwater microbial communities from aquifer - Crystal Geyser CG08_land_8/20/14_0.20 (SPAdes) (version 2) | ecosystem: Environmental > Aquatic > Deep subsurface > Groundwater | place... | reverse complement strand
AAAATCTTCTTTTTTCTTCTTTGTTATTGTTTTTATCGAAATTGACACTCCGAATAGTTTCACATCTATTTCAGGCTCGGTTATAGGAATTTCCGTTTCAACGTTTTCTTCACCAAATTTGTAAATAAGCAAAGCGATTATTATTTTTTCTCTGAGTGATCCAACTTCCATCCCTATCCTATCAGCTCTTGAACTTTCCAATTCTGCAAGTTGAAATAAGTATGGCAGGCGTACTTTAATTTTATTCACAAGTTTTTCATCATTAAATATTTCTGTTAATTTATTAGAACACTTTTTAAATTGCCTCTTTTTCATTTATAATTCCTGTGCCAGAATTGTCCTTGGTAATTCTGAGTAGTCTTTTGCAATTAAATAATACTCTTTTAACTTTAGATTCTGAGAGAATTTTTTCAGTCTTTTCAAATCTGAGACAGATGCTTTGCTTTTTACTTCAAATGCAAATTTTTTATTCAAAACAAAATCAATCTCTCCACCCTTGTATTTTTCGTAATAATTCAAATTTCCATATTTTCTGAGGTTTTGAAAAACAGTATTTTCAAAGATAGTGCCTTCCTGGATTCTGCCCAGATAATTCAAAAGTCCGCTGTCACAAAAATATATTTTCTTTGCACCCCTCACTTCTCCGTCAATACTTTTAGAAAACGGTTCAATCAAGGAGATAAAATAAGTACTTTCCAAAAAATTCAGATAGGAATAAACGGTTTCTCTTGAAATTCCTATTTCGGATGAAATCTTACTAATGTCAATTTTCGAACCTACGCGGTTAGCCAGCAGCAGAATTAGGTCCCTGAACTTTCCCAATTCTCTGAAATCTGCCAAAACTTTTATGTCTTTCTCGAAATAGGATTTAAATATATCCTCTAATATCTGCCTTTTTCCCGACCTGTCTTTTTCCAATGCTATGGCAGGAAAACTCCCGAATTCTGAATATTCATCAAATAATTTTTTATACAGCTCAAAGGATATTTTGTTCTTCTTTTTTACCTTAGCAGAAAAATCTTTTAAAAAATCCTTTTCTTTTTCCTTGAACACTAAAAATTCTTCGAAATTCAGCGGAAAAAGTTCATAGTTAACTTTTCTGCCGGCTAAAGACTCGGGAAATAGATTTTTTAAATAAAAACTGCTTGACCCGGTTAAAAAGAATTTAATCTTATAATGGTCGTAGAGATATTTAACTGCCCTTACAATCCGGGGCATAATCTGCACTTCATCTAAAAATATATATGATTTTTTCCCTAAGGAAAATCCGAGACTTTCTAAATTAGGAATGATGTTATCAAAATTTTCTTCTTCAAATATTTTTTGATTCAATGGATTTTCAAAATCCAGAAAAATTTTATTAGAAGCCTCGATCTTATTAAAAATCTGACGCATCAGGGTAGTTTTGCCCACCTGCCGCATCCCGGTCAAAACTACGATTCTGGACGTTTCAATCTCTTTTGCCAGAGCCAAAGATAAACTTCTGGGATAAATCTTCATGGCTATTATTGTATCATATATTTCCAAAAATGTCAAGTAATATTAGACAAAAATGGTTAAATTTTGTCCGCTATTTCCCTGCGAGTTTTCTTTTGTGCTCTTTGAATTTCTTTGCATTTGCAGGATATTTCATTCCCAAAATCTGAATTGCAAGAAGTGCTGCATTTTCCGGCTCACTGATACCAACACAGGCAACAGGTATACCTTTTGGCATCTGTGCAATAGATAAAAGAGAGTCAATGCCATTCAAAGGAGCAGTGCCAATCGGAAGTCCGATTACCGGGATAGAAACCCAGGAAGCAATTACCCCTGGTAGGTGCGCTGCCTTACCCGCAGCCACAATTACCACATCTACTCCTTTTCTCTTAAGTCCCTGTGCAATAGCACGTGTCCGCCCTGGCTGGCGGTGAGCAGATGAAACGATAATTTCATATTCCACGCCGAAATCTTTTAAAATACTTCCTGCCTTCTCCACTATTGGTAAATTCGATTTGCTTCCCATAATAATCGCTACTTTTGGTTTTTTCATAAACTCCTCTTTTTATAATGGGGACAGTCCCCACTACACTACGCAGGGCAAGCCCTGCCACTACACTGCGCAGAGGGCAATCCCTGCCACTACACTGCGCGCAGGAACAATCCCTGCCACTACACGCCGATTTTTGGGCATATGTCTTTCAAAATACACCCGTTGCACCTTGGTTTCTTTGCATCACAAATTTTTCTGCCATGGTCTATCAAAATATATGAAACCCCAAACCATTCATCTCTGGGCACAATCTCCATCAAGTCCTGCTCAATTTTCTCAGGGTCATCGTTCTTGCTCAATCCCAATCTCTGTGAAAGCCGCCTGACATGTGTATCAACTGGCATACCTTCTATTTTTCCAAATGCATTGCCCAGCACAATATTTGCAGTTTTTCTTGCTACGCCTGATAAACTCATCAGATCTTCCATTTTGTCCGGCACTTTACCACCAAATTTCTCCATTATAATCTTTGCTGTATTAATTATATTTTTTGCTTTGTTGTGATAAAAACCAGTGGAGCGAATCTCCTGCTCAAATTTTTTAACATCGGCATTTGCATAATCCTTAACAGTTTTATATTTTTTGAATAGCGATTCAGTAACTTTATTTACCCTTTCGTCTGTACACTGTGCTGAAAGAATAGTTGCAACAAGAATTTCAATCGGGTTATCGAATTCAAGAGCAATCCTCGCGTGCGGATATTCTTTTTTTAATCTTTTAATAATTTCCAATGTCCTTTTTTTCAATTCCATTGAAACTTCCAGAATTTAAATAAAAAGTAGCCTGTCCCCTTTTTCATTTTAAATCGCGCCAGTTCGAACCCTTTTTTATATCTACTTTCAATGGTACTTTTAACTTATAAACTTCTCGCATCTCTTTTTCAATTAATTTGCAAGCCTGCTCAACTTCATCTAATGGCGATTCAAACAGCAGTTCATCGTGAATCTGCAACAAAATTCTTGTCTTTAAACCCTTATCGTCCAACTGCCGATAAATATTGACCATTGCAAGTTTAATTAAATCGCTTGCAGTTCCCTGAATTGGACTGTTAATAGCAGTTCTCTCTGCCATCTGGCGAACAGTCCTGTTCTGGCTGGTGATAGAAGGTGTATATCTGATTCTGCCAAGCAGTGTTCTTACATAGCCTTTTCCCCCTGCATCTTTTAAAATTTCACGGATATACCTTGCAACTCCATGATATTTCAGAAAATATGTGTCAATATATACCTGGGATTCATCTTTGCTTATTCCCAGTTCCTGTGATAAACCAAAACTGCTCATTCCATAGACTATTCCGAAGTTCACAACTTTAGCCCGATTGCGCATTGAATTATTAACTTTATCAATCGGAAGCCCAAAAATTTCGCTGGCAGTGCGCAGATGGATGTCCTCATCCTGCTTAAAAGACTCAACTAAATTTTCATCAGAGGACAAATGAGCAAGCACTCTCAATTCAATCTGTGAATAATCCGCAGAAATAAATAACCATCCGTCTTCGGGTATAAAAACACGGCGAATTTCCCTGCCAATTTCTGTCTTAACTGGTATGTTCTGCATATTCGGTTCACTGGAGGAAAGTCTTCCTGTGACGGTACCTGTCTGATTGAACGAAGTATGCACCCGTCCGGTTAGGGAATTGAGGAGTTTGGGAAGCGCATCAACATATGTAGATTTCAATTTTGTAAGTTGTCTGTAGTCAAGGAGATTTGCAGGCAATTCGTGTTTCACTGCCAATTTTTTAAGCACATCCACATCAGTGGAATATCCTGTTTTGGTTTTCCTGTCCGGAGGCAGTTTCAATTTTTCAAATAGAATTTGTCTCAATACCTTTGGAGAATTGATATTAAATTCTTCTCCTGCAAGATTGTAAATTTTATGGGAAATCTTACCTATATCAGTTTCAAGTCTCTTGCCCAGTTCCACGAGATAATCTGTATCAATCTTTATACCGTCAATCTCCATTTGAGCAAGAACTTCAATCAAGGGCATCTCAACATTTTTAAATAAATCAAATAATTCATTTTTTTTCAACAGGGTATCAAGGTCCTCCTTTAATGAAAAAAGGTTAAGCATCTGCGGGTTAATGCTATGTTCTCCCCAGGAAATTATTGCCTTTGAAAGTTCTGTGCTGTATCTTTCCGGCTCAAGAAGATAAGAAGCAATGGTCAGGTCAAAATCAAATCCTTTAGGAACACTGTTGTTTCGCCTGAGAACAATTATTTTTTCCTTCAGATTATAACCTATTTTCTCAATTTCTTCACTCTCAAAAAGCGGTTTCAGTTTATTAAACAAATTTCCATCTTTTAAGAAGTAAACTCTGCCGTCACAGACAATACAAATTTCAACCCTTCGACCTTGCTCAGGGTCATGAACAGTTGTCAGGTCAAAACCTAAAAATTTGTTCTTCTTTATTCTGGACAACAGAATCTCCAGGTCTTCGTTTTTTTCAATCACCTCTCCTTTAACCGACCCTCCTGCACTCTCCATCCGCAGGCTGGCACCCTCCACAAAAGATTTGGCGGGTTCTTCTTCTCTCTGTCCTTCAGGAACGGCAAAAAGTTCACCCTGGGAACTCACTTCTTTTAATAATCTGCTGAATTCCAACTCTGTAAATAACTCAAGCAACCTGGCGTTGTTTGGTTCTTTCTTTTTCAGGACTTCAATTTCAACTTCGAGAGGAACATCAATATCAATCTTAACCAGTTCCTTGCTGAGTTTCACGTCTTCAATATGTTCTTTTATCTTGCCAGCAAGAACCTCCGGGACTTCATTTAAATTTTTCAGCAGGTTTTCGATGCTGCCGAATTGTCCTATAAGTTTTACAGCGGTCTTTTCTCCAATTCCCTTGACGCCAGGAATATTATCTGATACATCGCCAGCAAGAGCAAGTATATCCACAATTGCCTGTGGTTGCACGCCGAAAGCAGATTTCACTTCTTCTATATTGTACACAATTTTTTCATCTGGCTTTCGGTTCATCACGCAGACATTATCGTTGACGAGTTGCAGGGCATCCTTGTCACCTGTAACAATGTAAACATCAAAATCTCTGCCTGCCCTGGTTGCAATTGTACCGATACAATCATCTGCCTCATATCCGGGCTTCTCAATAATAGATATATTAAATCCCTTAATTATATCTTTTATAAGAGGAATCTGTGCTGTTAACTCCTCAGGTGTCTTCTGCCGAGTTCCTTTGTATTCCTTATATATCTTGTGCCTGAAAGTTGGGCCGGGCAAATCAAGTACCACCGCAATATAATCAGGGAACTCCTCTTTGATGATTTTCAAAAGCATATTTGCAAATCCGTACACTGCCCCGGTAGGAACTCCTTTTGAATTCGTCAGGCGCGGCAGTGCATAGAATGCCCTGTATATTAAGTTTTGTCCATCTATGAGAAACAGTTTCTTCCTAATCATTTTAAGATAATCTTTGTCATTAGTCCCCATGAAATAGCCCAGGAAATACTACTCAATCTTTCTGAACCCCGCTTTCCTTAACCTTTTGCAAGTCTAATGATTTACAAATCTTTGAGACAAACCAATATCCACCTATTATGACAATTACGTATCCCAAAATTATCTCGATAATCTTGAATATCATTTTTCAACCTTATTGGATTGAATATCATTTTTCAACCTTATTGTTTATATTTTCCCTACCTGTTCCTACATTTTTTAACAGATATTTTATTGTGTCCTGACTTGCTTTAAACTTTTTATATTTTGCCTGGATCATTGTTTTTGAAACCGCCTGAAAACTAACCCTTTCAATATCAGCAACTTTTTCTATAGAGCCTACTTTTTCATATCGCATAATTCTTCTATAATGAATATTTTTCCAGCTTGCTTTTATTGAACTCTGCAAAGACAGAATTGTATTGATTGCCGTATCAAGCCTGGGATTTCCAGTCTGAAAGACAATACTTTGTTCATTTTGTTTCCTATCTTCTATAGCCTGGCGAGAGCGATGAAAACACTCTCCATCCATTTCTGCTGTAGTTTTCTCCAGTGTAGTACTTATTGTTCCGAATCCAACTCCGTAAGAAATTTTTATTGGATATAATAATTTTTCTAACTCCAGTATAATCTCATAGCCACTAGATAAATTATTTACTAATCCCTGGAATTCATCTCCCCTGATTATTGTAAAAGGCACAACTATATTAGAATGCAATTTTCTGTTTATATAGGTTAATATCCTTCTTATATTTTTCTGGACCTTATTCCGAGATAAAATGTTCCGTGATCTTATTATATCTCCAATTATTGCCACATAATTTCTCATTTCTCAACTCCTATTTTGACCAACCCTCGACGTTTATTTTACGAAAAACAAGGTTCTCGAAGAGGTTCTTATTTTGACCAACCCTCGACGTTTATTTTACGAAAAACAAGGTTCTCGAAGAGGTTCTTATTTTGACCAACCCTCGACGTTTATTTTACGAAAAACAAGGTTCTGCCCCTGCGTCTGCTTGTCGCAGACAAGCGCTGGGGCAGGTTCTTATTTAATCTAATGTATATATTATATAAAAATTTGTAAAAAAAGCAAGAAAAAAGAAAAAAACCGCCTCAAATCTGGCGGCTCATTTTTAGCAAACACAAACATATCGAAACTACCTTGCGCCACAGCTGGCTTTTAACAAACTTCCTTTTTTAACAAACCTTTCGCTCCACGCCCAATCGGTGGAAAAAATGTCAATAAACACAGGGCAAAAGAGTGGAAAAGGGAAGGTACATGGTATCCCCCTAAGACAAATCACCTGTCTTTCAGAGAAGAGATTCAGAGAGTTGGAAAAAGTAGTAAGTAATCTCTGGGGTGAGTTTTAAGTAATCCGGGAAGAAATCCTGCTAAAGCACCCAGAAACAAAAGGGGTAAAGTTGTTCCTATCCCGAAAAACAAAGCATACAATAAACCCAGAATGGAATTTTTAACCATGAATGCAATATAAGAAAGGAGTCCGATTAGGGGAGCGCAGGGTAAAAATCCTATCATAAATCCGAGAGGAATAAAACCCCTGTCACCTCTGTCAATAAATTGTCTGCCCAATAATTTACATACGGGAATTTCGTAAGCCTTACCGAGCATAATTAGAACAGAAAGAAAAATAATAAAAATACCAACAGCAATCTGAATGGGTTTATAAAATTTACCCGCCTCTAACGCTGGTATCAGATTCTGTCCTGCCATTCCTGCTAAATATCCTAAGATTAAATATGGAATTGTCCGCCACACGGAAAAAACAAGTGTTGCAAAGAATCCTTCTTTCCAACCCGACTTTGTCCCCACCACATATGAAATTACAATAGGTGCGCATAAAATTAAACATGGCCCCACTCCCACTGAAAATCCAAGAATAAATGCATAAGATAAATCTTTCCAGATCGCCAAACGAAACCTCGTCTTTTTTACCTGAACACCTACAAAGAACGCAGTCTGGAGCTGGCGACCCGATTTGAACGGGTGACCTGAGGTTTACAAAACCCCTGCTCTGGCCACTGAGCTACGCCATCCACAATTTCATACATATCGTAGCGTCTCGCCCGCCAACGCTTTAGTGGCGGGAGCTACGCCAGCCTATAGAAATTTGCGTAAATTCTTACATAGATAAACGTATAACTCCTCTCGGCAAATCAAAATTCACAATACACTGGTCAAAGAAAACTTTTTGACCCAGTGTAATACGAATGGAAGTTTATCGTATGTAAAACCAGCACAACATTTGAAAGATGAATTTTATTATACCTTGAGTTCTTCCTTTACTTTCTCAGCAAGATAGACTTTCATCAAAGATTGATAAGGAACATCTTTCTGATTCGCAAGCATTTTTAGTTCAACCAATCGCATTTCGGTCACCTAGTTATATAATTCAACACGGTTTTTAAATTAATTGACATAGACATTTTTTAAATATCTGTTTTTTTCTATTCTTCACCAAAAATCTGGGCGCTGAAAATAAAAATCTGGCTATCCTTCTCTCTCCAGTCACCGGGTGATAATCCTGCCTTGATACAGGTCTGGTCTAAGAATTGCCATTTATCCCAGGCATATGAAGTCGCCACCTGAGGAAGGAGCAAGCCAGAAAAAAGCCCCTTGCGAATATAGAGTCCGTGCTTTCCAACTTCAATTTTGTTAACATCATTAATAAGTTGCAGAGGAGTAAGTACTGAAATTTCGATGTGAATCTCTTTCAATTCTTCAGAAGAAACAGGTGGAAAACGAGGGTCTCCAGTAGATGATTCTATTGCCATTTTTGAGATTGTTTCGTCCAATGGAAGAATTGGTTGAATATATCCGATACAACCGCGAAGTTGACCTTTTTTAGTAAGCGTTACAAATACCCCGCATTTTTGAGTCAGGGCAGGGTCAATCTCTTTAAACTCAGAAATCCTTCCTTTCCTGATATGTTCTTCCAGTGTTTGTCGTGCAATCTTTAACAATCTTTCCTGTTGTCCTTTATCAAGCATTGAAACTCCTCCTTTTTAAATTTTCTCCTTCAGGTATTTCCATAACATATTGGGAGTAAGTTTATTCAGCATATCCTTAAATTGTTCAATCTCATTGTCATCAATAGGCCTTGAGCGAATCTCTTTTTTAATAAGTAATGACTCATTGGCATATATGGATGCTTTTAACCGCAACGCTATAGCTATAGCATCGCTTGGTCTGGAATCAATTTTTGTTTCTTCACCTTCCATGGTTTTCAAAACTAACCAAGCAAAGTAAGTATTTCCTTTCAGTTCTGTAATTTCAACTCGCAGAAGACTTGAACCTAATACTTCTATGATGGAACTGATGAGGTCATGTGTTAATGGACGGGGAATATGCACTTTCTCTAATGCAAAGGCAATCGCCTGTGCCTCGAATATTCCTACAGAAATCGGGAGCAATCTCTGCCTATCATCCTTTAACATAATAATAGGCAGGTTGGACTTCAAATCTAACACAACTCCTTCTATTTTCACCTGTATCATCTTTCCCTCCGGAAATTCTAGACGGGTTCTATTTTTGCATACGTCCCTAATTTTCTACATACCAATAGTGAGTCGTATAATTAAAAATGGAGGTAAATCCACTTTTATCATTGCTTCCTGGGTCTTGCGAATATCATAACTCAATCTCTTTATTTCTATCTCTCCTTTTTCATCATCATAAATTCCAAATGACGCCATAGGATTTCTATCCCTGGGCTGCCCCACTGAACCTAAATTGACAATTGCCTTCTCCTCTGGATTTATTCTTTCGTCATCCCCCAGTATTTCTATTTTCTTCTTATGGTAATATAACGGAATATGTGAATGCCCGATAAAACAAAGTGCTGTATTAAAAAAGGAAAGGTTCTTCTCCATTGTGCAGGAGTCAAGAAGATATTCATTGGTTGGATCCTGTGGGCTACCATGCACTACTGTGAATTTTTTCTCTTCAACTTTACATTTCAGATTTCGTAAGTATTCTCTATTTTCAGGATTAAGCACCTTACTTGTCCAGATTATCGCAGTGCGAGCATCTGAATTAAGCTCTGCGATATCTTTCATACCAACAGCACCCAGATCATGATTTCCTGCGACAAGGATTAATCCCTCAAGAGTTCTCATAACCTCTACGCACTCATTTGGATAAGGACCATATCCAACAATGTCGCCGGAACAAATATATGAAGAAACCTTATCCCTTAAATAGGAAAGTACTGTCATAAGTGCCTCAAGATTCCCGTGAATATCTGATACAATCCCGTACTTCACTCACCTCACCTTTTTGAAACAAAAGGATTGCCTTTAATATAAAAACGCCAGGGTTTTTTAGCCCATTCGCCTGCATAGTCAATGCCTATTCTGGTACCAACTGCAATTTCTAATTTCTTAATTTTAATATCGTTGTCAGCTAACCAGAGCCTTTTACTTTTTGTTACGTCTTCTCCATAAAAAGATTTATCAAGTTTTAAATACTGGCAGAGTTTTCCGGGTCCGTTAGGAACAACTCTCAAATTCGAATTTTTCCGTTCTCTCTCGTTGGCTGGCTCAATCGCTCTCAATAAAACACACTCCGGCTTGCCCTCATCACCAGTTGAAATATTTAACTGCCAGTACATACCATACACAAGATAAATATAGATGTGTCCTCCGATTAAATATTCAGCTCTATTGCGTTTGGTAACTTTCCCCCCATAAGCATGAGAGGCTTTATCTTCCGGTCCAATATAAGCCTCGGTTTCAACAATCATGCCTTTGCTCTTTCTTTTTCCAATTTGCCTAACAATAAATTTACCTAACAAATCTTTAGCCACTTTTAAGGTCGGCCGTGTCCAAAAATTTCTTGAAAGTCTTTTAGAAATCATTTTTGATTCAGGACTTTAAGTTTTGCCAGTGCAGTTTGATAGCGTCTGTCAGCAGGTGATGGAATTAATTTCAATACCCGCTCTAAATGCAACCTGCAACTTGATAAATTACCGAGATGATAGGATTGATATGCCTTAAACATCTCATTTTTTATTTTTCTGTCCAGTTCCTCCTCCGCCTTTTTTAGTTGCAGGGTTATTGTCTCTGTCCTACTTGATTTTTCTAGTAAACTCAAGCCCTTGTGCCAGGACTGAATTGCAAGGAATAAATTCTCATCTTTAATTTCTCTCTCGCGGTACAACCTTCTTGCAAGATTAAAATAATTCTGGGGATTATCAGTTTTTTCTGTCCAATAAGTTCCTCTCATCGGAGGTACCAGGGACACTACACCTCTTTTGTCAAACCTGAATGAGACTAAAAAAATCGCGGATATAATTACCGCCAGAAATAAAAATGTAAAAATTAACTTCTTCCGGCTACCATCCTGAATACCTCCAGGCTCCTCTTGATACAGGATTGTAGTTGAACCAATCTCTATTTTGTCGCCATCCTTTAAGTACCTGGACTTAATCAATTCACCGTTAATTTTTGTCCCGTTTCTGCTAAAATTGATAAGAAGATATTTTCCATTTTTATATTTTATTGAAGCATGCCTCCTCGAAACAGTGGGTTCAACCAGCAAAAGATCATTATCCTGTCCTCTGCCAATTTTGAATTTACCTTTTGAGAGAGTCCATTCCTTTCCCGTATTTTCCCCTTTTGTTACAACTGTTTTTGCCATGACAACCCCTGAAAATACTTTACTGCGACAATAATTGCAAAATTACCGGTCCAAAGAGCACAATGAAGATGACAGGAAATATGAAAATAATCAACGGAAAAAGCATTTTGACGGGCGCTTCCTGTGCTTTTTTCTCTGCCCGCAAAAACCTGGCTAAATGCATCTGTTCAGATTGGGTTCGCAGTGTGGTTCCAAGCGGAGAGCCCATATTATCCGCCTGAATTAAAGCAGATGTAAAAGATGAAATCTCTGGAATATCGACTCGTTTAGCTAAATTATGCAGTGCATTTTCTCTTGTCCTTCCCACCCTTATTTCCTCCTGTGTTTTTATCAATTCTTCAATCAGGGGTGTTGGCGAACTCTTCTGAACAATTTTATTGATTGCCGCTGCAAAATCAAGCCCCGCCTCTACAGAAAAAATCAGTATGTCTATGAAATATGGCAATTCTTTTACCATCTTCCTTTTTCTGCGCACAACACTCTCATTAAGCCATAAATCAGGAAGGAAAAAACCAACTATCAGTAACACTAAAGAAACCGAAAAACTCTTAGATGCCAACCAGAACATTGAGAAGAATCCTACGGCTAGTAATTCTTTTAGGGCAAGGAATTCATCAGGATTCCATCCGAATGGACTTCCCGCTGCATTCAATTTTTTTTGAATACCGTTTCTAAAATTTTCGATACCCAACCCTTTGAGTACCCTCAGGGTGGTGAACCTGTCGAACCATTTCCCATTAATATTTGCAATTTTATATATTATCCATCGTCCAAAATTTTTCCTTCTTACTCTGGAGAAACTCATTTCCTCTGGGAGAAATTCAAAACACAGGACAAACACTGCCCCAAATGTAAGTAACAGAATTACCCCTGCCATTTTTTACACATCAACTCTCATAATTCTTCTGATCACGATTATCCCCATTATCTCCATTCCAGTTGCAATACCTAACATCATCCAGCCTAATGGCTGACGGAATAATGGCATTATAAACTGGGAATCAATTCCAAGTATGGCAATACAGAGAAAAATTGGCAGCAAACCCATAATTAAAGCCTGCATTCTTCCCTGGCTTGTCAGCACCTTTATCTTTTCTATTATTTTATTTCTCTCCCTGAGGGTATAAGCTACCCTGACAAGGGACTCTGAAAGACTTCCACCTGTTTCCCTTGAAATTTCAATGGCTGTAATAACAATACCGAGTTCCTCAGACTTCACCCTCTTTGTAAGATTCTGGAGTGCTTCCTCTAACGAAAGCCCTAACTTTACTTCCTGAAGAACCAGGCGAAATTCTTCAGAAATTGGAGGAGGCATCTCCTCGCTTAACAAATTTAATCCCTGGAATAGACTGAATCCACTCTTTAGAGAATTTGAAAGAAGGTCCAACCCCCCTATTAACTGGTCCTCAAATTTCTTAGAACGCCGCCTTAATAAATTCTTTATCCGCATTACAATATACCCCATTTTCATCTTCCAGCAGGATCCATTCGGACAATTCTTGAGGACTTTTATTAACAGGGGAGCAATGAGTGCACCTGCAGCAAAAACAAGGACAAATGCTATAACCTTTAGTATTAACATATTCATTTTTATACCTTTTTAATCCACAACGTACTTTCTCCAGTAAATCACGGTTTCATAAAGGTCATTGATTAATTGTTTCTCGTTAACGGTTAGAGGAAAAAATATCTCTAACATCAGGTAATTTTCCTTTGAACCCGAGGCCTCAATGGCTTTAATTACCTTTTCCGGAGTTATAATACCAACCTGATTGTAAATTTTAGTGAATGGATGATGCTGACTCTCTTTTCCATTTGTCTGATGTATATGAATCACAGGTGATATGTGTGCAAATCTGCGCAGCCATTCATACGGGTCAAGGTCCTCTTCCTTGTGCAAATAATTCAGGCAGCAGGAATGCCCGACATCAATTGTAAGATAGATCGGGACCGCTGAACTTTCATTTAATTTCCGATAAAATTCTTCTGATTCTTCAATAGTATAGGGTTTCTCTCCAGGGACATACATCTGTTCTAACATCATGAATTCCAGACCCTCTTTCCTGGCTAATTCTGAAAGGTGTTGATATGCCTTAAAAAGACATTGAATCAGGAATATTCTCTTGCGAGGTCTGATGAGAGCCCGGTATGAAATGTGGTCAAAATGCCCACCGATTGCCCTTA
>Ga0210017_1003407_pt1 | contig 13333 bp, 13 predicted proteins | sample CryGeyCG2014_020_FD_183966 | JGI IMG/M metagenome (GOLD analysis project Ga0210017, IMG submission 183966) | Groundwater microbial communities from aquifer - Crystal Geyser CG08_land_8/20/14_0.20 (SPAdes) (version 2) | ecosystem: Environmental > Aquatic > Deep subsurface > Groundwater | place... | reverse complement strand
CGACTGCAATAGTGGTATAGCAGCTGGATATTTTTGCTGTGAACGACCGGATAGATGAATGTCGTAAAGCCTATAGCTAATGTAAAGAACGAAAGCTATAAAAAGAATGTGAGGTTTAACATAGATGAAAAGCATAGACTATTTGAAAAGCAAAAACATAAAATTCAAAATAATTCATTTAAATGAAATTCCAAGAACTGCTCAAGATGTTGAAAGAATTTATGGTTGTCCCCTTAACCAGGTTTTGAAAACTCTTATTTTTATAGGTAAGACCAAACCGGTAATCGCTGTTTTGCCAGGAGATAAAAGAGTTGATATGGATAAATTAAAAGAAGTTACAAAAGGAAACAATCTTCGAATGGCAAAATCCAATGAGGTAGAAGAAATAACTGGCTATACAATTGGAGGAATCTCACCTTTTGGTATTGAAAAAAATATAAAGAAAATTATTGATAAAAGTGTTTTCAAAATCAAAACTGTAAATATTGGAAGCGGGAAAGCAGAGATTGGCATTGAATTGAATTCTGAAGAATTAAAAAAAGCATGGGATGGAATTATAGAGGATATAATAGAATAGCCGCCTCCTCATAACATAAAATCCTTTGGATTTTGCTCTAATAGGAGAGGTAACAAGCGTGCTACATATTGTGAGAAATCTGGCCCTGGCTTTATTAATAGTAACAATTAAAAAGAGAGAATATAATTTTATTGTTATGGTCATGTTTTTTGTGGGGATTGATTTGGCCTGGTCTGAAAAAAACGGAACAGGCATAGCAATCCTAAGAGGAAATAAAAATAAGGCAGATTTTTGCTATGGTGATATAGTATCCTCAGATAAAGATATTTTAGATTATATTAAAAAAATAGTTAAAAATCAAAACGCCCTTATAGCAATAGATGCCCCTTTGATAGTGCCAAATAAAGAGGGAAGAAGAGAGACAGAAAAACTGGTTGGGATTTTATTTAGGAAATATGATGCAGGAGCTCATCCATCAAATAGAAAACGATTAAGCCAGTGGTCTGGAAAAATCAGGGGAGAGGAAATAAGCAGGCTTTTGGAGAAAAATAAATTTGAACATAGTCCATACATAGAAATATTTGAAAGAAAAAGAAAATTCTTTGAGGTTTTTCCACATCCATCAATGGTTGTTTTATTTAAATTAAACAAAATACTCAGGTATAAAGCTAAACCCAAAAGAGATTATGAGTTTAGGTGGAAAGAATTCAGAAAATATCAATCTTATCTGAAGAATCTTGGATATACTAAACCATCATTAGTTTTGCCAAAGGAAATTTTAGAAAAAGATGTTAGAAAACTAAAAGCACAGGCATTAAAAAACTATGAGGATTTGGTTGATGCAATATTTTGTGCATATATAGCATACTATTATTGGAGTAATCCAGATAAATGTGCTGTTCTGGGAGATATGGAAAAGGGATATATACTAACTCCTGTTTTTGATTTTATGCAAAAACAACTAAAAGATATTAACTCTCAGAAGAAATTAATAGAGTTTAAATAAATCTTTGTTTGTTTAACTTTTGGGTTTATTAATCAGGAAGTTCTTGGCCATAAATCCTTTCAAACTCCTGCAGGAAAAGAGCTGCTATGTTTTTGTCATGCATTATAATAATGTTCTCATCGTTTCTTGTGTCAGCACCGTCTGTTGGGTTGAATGAGCCAGTGATTACTGTTTTGTTGTCTATTATGAAAACCTTGTGGTGCATATTATTTTTGTTTTTGTCTTTTTTTACATCAATGCTTTGGTATTCCAATAAATTAAACTTAGAATATTTTGAGACCTGCCTTGCCTCAAAAACCCCTTTTATGTCAAGGCCTTGGTAATGCTTTAAAATAATTGCAGTTGCAATCCTGCTGTTTGTAAAGCTGAATGTCATAAAATAAATATTATTTTCTGCTTTTTTTATTTCCTCTGCAACATGATAAGCGCAGTTATCCTCTGGACAGAAATAGTTTTCAATTTTTTTATTGTTTAGATAAAACTCAGGGTAAATCACATTATCACCTTTTCTGAATTCAGAATTCCATAATTCATTAAACTCATCCTCATAATTTCTTGACAGATAAAATGATTCAATTATAACTAGATTATTATTGTTTTTGTATGCGCCATTTTCAGTTGGATTAAAAGAGCCAGTCAAAATAATCTTATCATCGATAATGCAGAATTTATTGTGCATCAAACCATAAGAGGAATCTTTTATTGCAAACTTAAGATGCTTCACATTGTCAAAATTAGTATCATCAACTACAAGCTTAACATCAATATTTTTGCTATTTTTATCCAAAACATCAATAATACTTTCTAAGTCAAGATCATAAAAAGCGCAGTGAACAGATTCTTTTGCACTATTGATAACCTTGAAAAGCTCTCCTTCACAATCATCCTGCGGACACAAAAATACTTTTGGAACATCCTTATACTCTTTAAGCTCCTGGCTTGAATTTTCTTTATCTTGTTTAAGGTCAGAGCATCCGCTTAGTAAAACAATAAAAAGTAAAAAGATCAGTTTTTTAGGCAAGACCATAAACATAACTTAAAAACAATTTTTTATAAAATCTAACAAAGAAAAAGTGAAAGGTTTCCGGAGATTATCTTTAATTTGCAGGTAACCTGTTGATTTTTATCTATCTAAAAAGAAATCTATATAAAGATTAAAACACAATAAAATATTGAAATGAACAATAAAGGCCAAAACTACCTATTATTTGTAATATTAGCTATCTTAATCGTACTGATTATCTGGCTAGTCATGAGAAGGCTCGGGGCTTAAGATGGCTAAGCTAAAAATAAATGAAAAAATAGAGAAAGCAATTGAAATATTTGTTATACTCTTTGGATTATATATCTTAATTCAGATATTAAGGGCAATATTTAGTGGTTCCTGGACTACTGAAGACTTAATCATAGGATTATTAATTTTTAATTTTGGTTCAATCTTCACAATAGGCGTATCAGTTGCACAGCTGAAATCAGACCATAATCATCTTAAGGAACAATTCAAAAGTCTTGCAACTGATTTTAAATCAAAAGTTAAAATTTAGGCTGGCTCTAAGATTTCTTTTTATTTGATTACTCTTTTATAGGATTAATCTAGCTCACTTTTAAACTTTTTCTAACCTAAACAGGAAAACTTTAAATAATAATCAACTAATTGTATTAATAATGATAATGAAAGATATAATTTGGATGTCTATTTGGACATTAGGTTTTTTTGCAACAGGAGTATTTTTATTCTGGGAAGGAATTAAACTATTAAAGCAAAAGCGCCTGATAGAGAATATTCCTACAAGCAAGATAAGGTCTCTTGCCATGGGTTTAGTTGAGATTTATGGTGAGGTTGTTCCTGCATACAAGGAAATACTGAAGAGCCCTTTTTCAAACAAAGATTGTGTTTATTACAGCTATACAATAGAAGAATACCGCAGCTCTGGTAAGAGCAGCAGTTGGGTTGTTATTGATGCAGGGCGTAAAGAACAGCCATTCTACTTAAAGGATGATACTGGCGGGGTTCTTATTGATTCAAAGGGAGCCAATGTCAATGTTTCAAGGGATTTTGAGTTTAACCCTGGTTTTGGCAGAAAACCGCCTGATGAAATATTAAACTTCCTCAAATCAAAGGGCATGAGCCGCAAAACACTTTTTGGATTCATTAGATTTGGGTCCGACGAAAAAAACATGAGGTATAGAGAGCACTTTATTGTTCCAAAAGACAAGCTTTACATAATGGGCACTGCAGCAGACAATCCATTTGTTGAAGATGGCACAGCAAAAAACAATGTAGAGGATGTAATGATACAAAAGGGAAAAAATGAGAAAATGTATTATATCTCAGATAAACCAGAAAATACTTTATTAAAGAAGATTAAGTGGGAAATATTTGGCTATATATTCGGAGGAGCATGCTTAAGTATAGCAAGCTTAATCATAAGCTTTAAATATTTCTTTAATTTATTATAAAAATATGGAGGTTTTAAAATGGCAGTTGGAACAGTAATAATAATTTTTGTGGCAGTAGCTTTTGTAATTTTTGCAATAATAGCTTACATAGTAGGAATGTTTAACAGCCTTATAAGGCTTAAGAACAACATCAAGAAGTCATGGGCAAACATTAATGTGCTCTTGAAGCAGAGGTCAGACGAGCTTCCAAAGCTTATAAACTCTGTAAAAGGATATATGAAGCATGAGAAAGACACGCTTACAGAACTTACAAAGGCAAGGACATCTATGCTAAATGCAAAGACAATGTCACAAAAGGCAGACGCTGACAATGCAATAAGCAGTGCACTTAAAACAATATTTGCAGTTGCAGAGAATTATCCCAACCTAAAAGCAAATGAGAACTTTATGCAGCTTCAGAACAGGATAAGCGGTCTTGAGAATGAGCTTGCAGACAGGAGGGAATTCTACAACGACAGCGCCAATACCTACAACATAAGAATACACTCCTTCCCGGATATGATTATCGCAGGCAGGATGAAATATACGGATGAAGAGATGTTCAAGGTTTCAGAAGAAGACACAAAGGATGTTGAGGTAAAATTCTAAAAAGTTTATTTAATTTATTTTTATATTGTTTAAATGGTCTATGCTTTTCAGCAGTGAAAACTTTGTTTCAGAATGCTTTTTGTCTATTTTGTCCAGCATGTTTTTTATGGCTTTTTTTTGTCTGTCTTTTTCCGGCTTATTTTTGAATTTAAACTTCCTACACTTTGCAAACAACAAGCATTCGCTCTCAAGGACATTTCTCAAAAGCTTTATATAAAAGATTTTGTCTTGGGTGAAATGGCCCAAAAAATTAAAGTCTCCTCTTTTAAATAGGTTTTCAGTGAAATAGATTATTTCATCATCTAGACTCCATGGAATAATGACTTGTTTTATTTTGTTCTTTTTTATTATTTCTTTTACTTTTTTGTTCACAAAACCAATTTCAAACTTACTAACTTTTACCTTTATCAAATTTAACCGATTGTTGTAGGCTGTATTAAGAATGTATTCTGAAATTCTTGCTTCCTTGCTGTTATTGTCCAACAAAAGAATCTTTTCCTTCTCATTAATAAGTTCTTTTGACCTTATCTCTTTTTTGACTCTTTTTTCAATAAGCCTGCAGAAACAGCTCTTGCATAATCTCAGGCCGAGGTAAGGGAGCTTTATCTCTGCTTTTGCCCTGTTACATTTCTGGCATAACATGGTTTTTAAGGCTTTTTAAGGCATTTAAATAGTTATTGATTTCAGCTTTTCTCGTCTATAAACCTGCTTTTTAATTGTGTTACTACTCAAGAATCCTTAAAAAACCGAAAGATTTATATAGTAGTTACGCTTCCAGAGTAGTTAGTGGGAAAAATGGGGGTGGTTTGATATATCTGCCACTAAATTTAATGACATCATTTTCAACTATCACCTCTTTTTCCTGGGATAGGGGCTTGCTCTTATCTCAGGTTTTAAGATCACCTCTTTTTCCTGGGACTGAGACCTTCGGGTTTCATTCCCGGGTTTTATAATCAATTCTAAGAATCCCTGTGTTACCTGTTAAGTTTAATAATAAGCTTATCTTCTCTTTTTCTTCTGAACAACAATACCCCTAACAAGAGCCCGATGGATATTCCTAAAATAAGCACTGAGAAAAAACTTTTGTCAATATAAAGCATGGATGTTTTTTTATTATCAATAAAATAAATGTCAAGATTGCTTAGTTCAAGGGCATACTCTGCATACAACAAAGCAGAATATTTATCATCTTGTTTCAGGCTTTTTGCATACTCATAATAAGAGTATCCAATTATTGGAAACAGCCCTTTTTTGCTTGTTTCAACAATATTCTTCTCAACAATTTCTAGTTTTTTATTAAGCAGGTCATCAATATGCTCTTCCTCAACACCTAAAGTGGAAAGTATAATGTCTGATTCTGCCTTTGCCTTGCTTGCCTTAAATAAACAGAGCTCATAATCCTCATTTCTCATGTCAGAATATGCAAGCTCTATCTCTTTTTTTGTGTCAGCAAGGAATTCTGGGAAAAACAGCATTACATATTGGTAGCGCTCCTCTGCCTCAAATATCTTTGTCATGCAGGAGCTCCTTAAAACCTCTTTATTAAAATCAAATTTCTTTCCTTTGTTATTAAAGAATTCACTCCATGATTTAGCACTGTAAAACCTCTCAACAGCATATGCCAAAGAGCTAATGCTATCATTTAAATCACCCTTTCCAAGCTTTTCCTCGCTTAGCTCAAGATAATACTCTGCTTCTATAATCCTTTCCTTTACTATTGCATATGTCTGAAGATCAGTTATTGTCTCATACTTAAAAGGGAGCCTCAAATCAAATTCTTTTATTTCCATTCTTGCTAAATTTATTTCATCAGCCACATCCTTCTTTTTCATTTTATTCATCAAGAGTATAAGCTGCCTGTACTTTGTGTTTGCACCAAAACAAAAGCTTGCAGCAGAATAGAATGTGTTTTTATCAAAAGCATCTTCTCCTTTTTCAGTAAAGTTTTTTGCATTTTCCTCTATTTCAATAAGCTCTTCACTCAGTCCATCTTCCCTTAAGTTGTCAAATTCTTTTTTCAGTTCATAGCTTTTGTTGCATAATCTTTCTGCCAGTATTCTCATAATTCCAGCATATTCATCAGTTATTTTAAGGCTTTCAGTTCTTGTTTCTTTTTTCTTTCCTGTAAATTCATACAGAGTATCATCTATGTCAGAAACCTCAACAACAATTATGTTCTTTTCTTTCCCATATTCAACCAAGTCAGTTGTCTTGTTATCCTTTTCTTTTGAAAATCTTGTTCCTGCTGGTATGAGCACTTTTTTTATCTCTATTTCTGAAGCAGCATCTATCTTCTCTTTAAGGCCGCCGACAGGCCCAATAATTCCTCCGGAGTTTATTGTTCCTGTTATTGTTATGCCTTGGTCAATATTCAGGTTGTCAAGCATTGCAATTGTTAGTGCAGATATTGCAGCACCAGCGCTTGGGCCGCCTATGATGGATGAATCTGCCCTTATTGTGTAAAAGAAATCATAATTATCACAATTAACATCAACGTATTTGCATGCTATCTCCCTTGCAAATCTTGTTGATATCTGGGTGTCAAGCTTTGTCAGTGGGTATGTTTCAATAAAAACTCGGCCTGTTCCTGGTTTTATCTCAAGATAAAGATCTGCTGAAGAGCCTTCATAACCCTTATCTGTCTGGCTTACAGCCAATAAAGGCATGCGGCCAATACTTGCATAACAAACAGGTGTTATCAGTATAAGGAGGAATATTATTTTCAATGAAAAAAGCCTCTTTTTTGACTTTAATAGATTCATAACACCTAAAGAAATAACCGACTATTAAATATTTTTTGATTATTACTCAGAGTTTTGCTTTGCCTTGCAGTTATGGTTTATGCAGAAAACCCATGGCTTCCTGCCTTTTGTTATGACCATTACCATTGGATAGCCGCACTCTGGACATGCCTTTTCAGTTGATTTTACAAGCCCTTTTTGCGGCAGGCTGAATGTTGTCCTGCACTTTGGATAGTTATCACATGCAATAAAGCGCTTCTTTGTTTTCTTTGAGAATATTATTCTTAAATTTCCTTTCCTGCATACAGGGCATTTTCCAATAAGGTTGGCTTTGTTCTGGGTTTCTATTGTTGCCTCTTTTAATCCAGCGCCGATGTCCTTTTCCTTTTTCTTAAAATCAGCTAGTATTTCTTTAAGGCTCTGCTTTGCCTCTTCAAGAACAAGCTCTGGCTTTTTCTTGCCCTGCTCTATTTCATCCATTTCAATCTCAAAATGCCTTGTTAGTTCCTCATCTAATATTTTTGGACAGTATTTTTCAAGTGTTTCAACAGCACTTATTCCTAAGTCAGTTGCTTCTATTGCTTTTCCTGTTACATACCCTCTTTGGAATAATGTATCCACTATCTGCGCCCTTGTTGCCTTTGTCCCAAGGTTTCTTTTTGCAAGCTCTTTTATTATAGATGCTGGTGTGTAATGCTTTGGCGGCTGCGTCTCCTTGTCATACATATTTACTTCTTTTACATCAACATTCTCATTTTCCTTGACAAGCGGGAGTTCTTCCTCTTTTCCTGAAACATATGGCTCATAAAAGATATGCCACCCTTTTTCAACAGTTGTTGTTCCCTTTGCAACAAATATCTCATCATTGCAGTTAATTTTAATTACAACTGTCTGCTTTACAGCAGGCTCTGCAAATGTTGCCATAAATCTTTTTACAATTAAATCATAAAGCTTTAGTTCTCTACCCTCAAGGCCTTTTGTAGGAATTCCTGTTGGATAAATTGATGGGTGTGCAGGATCTGTATTTTTTCCCTCATTTGGAATAAGCTCTTTTTTCAGAAGTTTAGTGCAAAGTGCCAGGTAGTTTTTTTGTTTTGACAGTTCCTGAATAATCTTCTTATATCCAATCTCTTTTGGCAGTTTCTGGCTTGAGGTTCTTGGATATGAAATGAATCCAGAAGTGTAAAGCTCCTGTGCAATCTCAAGGGATTCTTTTGGCGAGATGTTAAGGCAACGGTATGCTTCAATCTGCAATGCTGTTAAATCAAATGGTACTGGAGGGCTCTGCTGAAATTTTGTTTTAGTGACTTCTTTTATAACTGCTTTTTTCTGGTCTTTTAGTTTTTTCATTACCTCATCTGCTTTGTTTTTATCCCAGAACTTATCCTGCTCGTGCATTGCTGTTATTGTTCCTTTTTCAACATCTCCCTTTAACTCAATCTGCCAGAATGGAACTGGCTTGAAAGCCTTTATTTCCCTGTCCCTGTCAACTATTATCTTTAAAGCTGGCCCCTGGACACGTCCAGAGCTAAGTACTTTGAAAAATCCTGCTGATTTTATTGCAAATGTAAGTGCTCTTGAAAGATTGATGCCATAATACCAGTCAAGCTCATGCCTTGTTTCTCCTGCGCTTGCAAGCCCATGGTCAATTGTCTTTGATTTTTTTTCATAAGCTTTTATTAAATCCTGCTTTGTTAGGGTTGAGAATTTCATTCTTTGCGCATCTTTCTGCCTGCATATAAACCTAAGAACATTATAACCAATTAGTTCGCCTTCAATATCATAGTCACATGCAATGGTAAAAGAAGTAGCATCTTTACTTGCTTTTTTTATTGCATCAATATAATTTTTTGTGAATTTTGAACCATTGTTCTGCTCAAATGCAGGAACCCATTCAATCTCAAAAACAGGATAAACCCATCCTTTCTTGTCTTTTTCAGCTAATCCAAATAAATGACCCACTGCACAGCAAACAACAATATCTTTCTTGCCGCGGGTTATTTTATAGTATGAAACCTTTTTGTAAGTCTCTTTAATCATCTTTCCATCGGCGAGAGCGCTTGCTATCTTTTCTGCTGCCTTTGGCTTTTCAGTTATTATCAATTCATATGCCATAAACTTCAAGAATTAACAAGTCTTATAAAAAGATTGTGGAATCCAAACAAATCCAAAACATATAAAAACATATAAATAGTAATAAAATAAGTTTAGTATAAGCAAAAGAGGAGATAAAATGAGAAAAAGAGGTGTGATATTTGTATTTGTTTTTCTAGTTGTTTTTGTATTATCTTTTTTCACTATATATGCTTCTAGTGATTCACTAGAAACTTTCTCAAAGGATATTAAAGAAATTGTTTCACCTCCAGAACCTCCTGAAGAAAAATTAGAAGAATTTTCTAAATTAACATTTATATTAAAGGATTATACCACCAAATTAATTGTTGGAGACATCCATGCTGGGTTGGTTATTGAAAACAAAAATACAGGTAAAAAAACAAATAGTCTTAAGTATGTTTCCAAAGAAGGAATTTTTGAGCTTCTCCTTGAACCCTCACAATATGTTATCACGTTTAAAGTTGATATAATAGACACATCTGGAACAGATTATTTTTTTAAGTCTGATTTTGATGCTACTATGGATATTCAGAAAGAAATTTATCTCCTCCCTATTGGAAGTCTAATAGGAATTGTTTATGATAAAAAAGGCAATGTTGTAAGAAACGCAGAGGTCAATTTTAAGAGTAATAAGGATTACTGTGCTGTTGATGAACTAAGAACAGACAATTCTGGCATTTTTAGTGTTGATTTGCCTGTAGGAAAATGCAAGATTTCTGCAACCAATGGAAACTGTGTTGGATATGCAGATGTAAATATTGAGCAGGGGACTTTAAATGAGGTTGATATAAAATTGAACAAAACTATTTCCTCTTCAAACTGGATTTATTTTATTTTTCTGATTTTTGCATTCTTATTGACACTTTATTTTGTTAATAAGAGCCAAAAAAAATCAAAAAGGATTTTGAATAAAAAGCAAGCAAATAAAGATAAGAAGAAAGGCTCAAGAATAAATGATATTTTTAACACCTTAAATGAGAATGAAAAATCTATTGTTAATTTCCTTATGGAGAATGAGAATAAGTCTTCACAGTCAAAACTGAAATATGGTGTTAATATTCCTAAGACTACTCTTTCAAGACTGCTTGAAAAACTTGAACTTAAAAATATAATAAAAATTGAAAGGATTGGAAAACTAAAGAAAATTGAGTTAACAGACTGGTTTTTGGGTAAAAAATGAATTGGACATTAAATAAGCATTTTCATCTGAAATGGACCTTAAATAAGACTTGTTTAATTAGTTGGACCACCAAACTTATTTATATTTGGTTTGTTCTTTACCTATTAGTGATGAGTCAAACTCTTACAATAAATAAAAATTAAACAAAAATTTGGAGGAATAAAAAATGAAAAATAAAAATATGTTTTTAGTAATTTTGGTTAGTCTTTTTGTTTTAATCAGTATAGTATCAGTAAAAGCAAGCACAGAATGTAATCAACTTTTGTCAGTGCTTACCATTTCATATGGTGGGAAATGTGGAGACGGAAAATATGACAAAAGAACTGATTTCAATAATGATAAAAAAATAGATTTTGAAGACCAGATGTTACTTAGCACAAATTATGATGATGAATCATGGTGTAAAGAACAACTGGAAAAGACATTTAATCCTTGTGATATTCCATCCAATATTGGTGAATATGCTACAGAATTACTTTCAATAATTACTGAATCATATGGTAAAGAATGCGGGGATACAAAATACAACAAAATAGCTGATATTGATAACAGCAAGAAAGTAGATTTTGAAGACCTTATGCTATTCTCAACAAACTGTGAAGATGAATCATGGTGTAAAGAACAGCTTGAAAAGACATTTAATCCTTGTGAGACTGAACCAGAGTGTATAAAAGAGGGTGAATGGGGATGGCCTCTTGCTGTTTGCTGTGAAGGCCTTAAAAATATGGGTAATTCTAGACCAGTTAATGGAGTATGTACAAGTTATAAGAATCCTAGTTTTGTATGCACTAATTGTGGAGACGGCAAATGTGGTTTAGGAGAGAATTACTGTAACTGTCCAGAGGATTGTATAGAAGCAAAGGAATGTGTAGGAGAAGGAAGAATAGTTCAAGCATTTGGTGAACCAAAAAAAGTTTGCTGTGAAGGCCTGCATGAAATTTGGTCAGGTTACAGGAATGGTGTTGTATATTGTACCAGCGAGATTTGTGGGGATGGTCAATGTAAATCAGTAGAAAACAAACTCAATTGCCCCACTGATTGTACAGAAGTTATAGTTACACTAGATTATGTGGATATTTATATTGAACCAAAAACCCAGACAATAAACTATGGGGATTATGCAAAATATGAAATTACAGTAAAAGACAAACATCCTCAAACTAAATGTGCTGTTGGATCAAAATGTAAGAATCAAATATACACTTACAAAATTGATGTGAATAACATACCATTTTTGAAAGAATACAAAAAACAAGTAACATTATCTGTGGGAGAAGAGACTTCATTTGCATTAACAGTAAAACCTTACCAATTAGTTGCAATTGAAGAACCTATTGAGGAAAGGAAAGTAGCAGTTGAGAAAGAGGAAATTCCACAAATTACTGAGCAAAATTGTGACCTTATGAATCATTGTCCTGAAGGATTAGACTGCTTTAATTTTCCAAGTATTGGTTTAAGATGTGCAGAACTAAATCCTTGTGCTTATTATAAATGTCCTGAAGGGACTGAGTGTCTTGTTCAAGAGATTTATCCTAGTGTGGTGAAGTGCTCTTGTGTTGGTCCAGAATGTCCAATTACAAGTGGTGATGAAGATACTGTATCTTCATCTAGTGAATATACAAAAGTAACCAAAATTCAAAAGATAACAGAAAATGTAGTTGTTAAAACAAGCATAACGGGCAAAGTAGTTAATAAAATGAGTGTTGAAGGTCCTGAACCAATCCATCCATACTATGCAAAACAGTATAAGTTTAATGTAAAAGCAACACTTTTAGAAAATCCAAAAGTTCAGGATACAGCTTATGCAATTTTGACAATAAAGCCAGAAATACCTGTGCAACCACCTGAATTCCCAACAGAGGAGATTACAATAAAGCTTTACAAGGGCTGGAACTTAATAAGCCTTCCAGGAAAACTTGTACAGTTCACTGATAATGGATGCACTTCAAACAGGAAACTGCTTGGATTTGTCTACATAAAGGAAAAGCAGAAGTATGTTACATTACAAGAAGCACAAACTATGCTTGGAGATGGATTTGCAGAATACCTTGCCAAGAATGCATTTTGGATTTATTCATATGAAGACTGTAACCTAAGGGCAAGGGTTGATGTGAAAATGTCTTATTCAGGCATAACCCTTTATGAGGGATGGAACCTTATACCAATAACAGAAGATATGGTTGGAGGTTACTTAAGTGATATAATGAGCGAATGCAATGTTGAAAAGATTTATAAGTGGGATCCACAAAACCAAGAATGGAAAAAAATAACCACTGATTACATTTTTTTGAATAGTGAAACATACTATGGGTTTATTGCAAAGGTAACTAACAATTGCATGCTTGGAGGCGTTAATATTTTAGAGATACCTGAAATTCCGGAGGGCGAATGAAAATGAAAAAAGAGATGATATTTTTATTTTTTGTTTTTGGTATTTTTTTGTCTGGATGCTCCTTATACCAGCAAGAATGTGAATCAGGACTTTTCACAAAAGACGGCGAATGCTGCACATATATTTGTGATTTAGAATGTCCAAATGGTTTTGTGGAAGGAACATGTCATTGTGAATGCATTCCTAGTGACCAAAATGTTGTTGGTGACCAAAACACAAACATAGATAATATTTTTGATGACAATACTGATATACAGCCACCACCTGTTCCAATATAATTTTTTTATTTATTTCTATTTCTTTAATAAGTTTAATAATTTTAAGAAAAAAGCAT
>Ga0210017_1003404_pt1 | contig 13337 bp, 14 predicted proteins | sample CryGeyCG2014_020_FD_183966 | JGI IMG/M metagenome (GOLD analysis project Ga0210017, IMG submission 183966) | Groundwater microbial communities from aquifer - Crystal Geyser CG08_land_8/20/14_0.20 (SPAdes) (version 2) | ecosystem: Environmental > Aquatic > Deep subsurface > Groundwater | place... | reverse complement strand
AAAATCAATCACTTCAAGACTCCTTAAGTTACGCAGATTTGTTGAAAAACCATCTATATGTCTCGTCGAGAACATTAGAAAAATGGGGTATTTTACCGTTTTTTCAGGTTAAATCTTCCTCCGTAATTGGTAATTAGTAAATCGTAACTCGTAATTAAAAAAATTGTAAAATCATTTATTAAAGTTATTAGATTACGAATTACCATTTACGAATTACGATTTACCAAGCTTTTAATCTGGCACTCTTTGGGATAAAGATAAACAGGTTTAATCTCAGAGGCGCTATCGACCTTTTTGCTATTAATTCTTTCTATGGCTAAATCGATAATATTACGGCCGCGGGGATACCAATAATCCTTATCTAAAACCGTAATATTCTTCATATGCATTAAGATCTTTTGTTTATATAAATTAACCGCGTCGCCAAGTATTACGGCATTACCTTTAATCTTTATCTTCTTTAAAAACTCATCTATAGTCAAAAGCATATAAGGCTTTATGCGGGTTAACTGCCCAAATTTATTTCTATAAATACTGCAATAGATAAGATTTCTCCTGGCATCAACAATGGGAATAACGAAGGTAGCGGTAATTCCGGCATTTCTGGCTAATATATCCAAAGTAGATATCCCTGCAACCGGCTTATTTAAAGAAAAGGCGAGCCCCTTTACAGTAGCAATTCCTACGCGCATGCCGGTAAAAGAACCGGGGCCCAGCCCGCAGGCAAAATAGTCAATATCTTTTATTTGCCAGCCCAGGGCATCTAAAACCCTTTTTATGGTTGGCGTGATTAAGCTTGAGAGCCTCCTGCCTACATCTAAATTATATTCGTAAATCTTGGTATCGTTATAGATGCCCAGGCACAAAAACCTGGTAGTAGTATCAATGCCTAATATCTTCATCCCGTTAGAAATTAGATTATCCCCGTTAGATATATTTTCTAACGGGATTCATAGATTTTTCCCAAAAATTGCCTATAATGCTTACCGAATGCGCTAATCTGGAGTAATCTTTGAGAATCTGACTTAATGTATAATTTTATTTTCAAATATTCTTTGGGTAAAAGATATTTTAACCTGTCTGCCCATTCGATGACAGTTATTCCGTCGTTGTAGAAATATTCTTCGTATCCCAAAGCAAGGATATCCTCTATCGCTTTCAATCTATAAAGGTCAAAGTGGTAAAACGGTATTTTGACTGTAGAATATTGACGGATCAAAACAAATGACGGACTGATAACTTTACTTCTTTTAATCCCGAGGCCTGAGGCAATCCCTTTGGTTAAGACTGTCTTGCCCGAACCAAGCTCTCCGAATAAGCAAACTATATCTGCCTTGCGTAAATTTTTTGCTATTACCTTGCCTATTTTGAGCGTATCGTTAACAGATTTAGATATTATTTTCATATTTCAGTTAGGGACGTCTTTAATCCCAATCGGGGGACGCGTCTTTGAAGCCAATCGGAAGGGTGTCCCTTAAAACCGCAAAAAGCGTGGAAGGGGACACCTTTCCGATTGGGAAGGGACCTGTCCCTAAAAACTCGATTGGGAAGGGACCTGTCCCTAAAAACTAAAAAAAACTAAAAATGCTGGAAGCCTTGAGGTTTAATGAGCTTTTCTTTGCCTCTTCTGTCCACCAATCTTAAACCGTAAATTTTGTGCACAATTTCTCCGATAGGCTTAAAACCGGTTAGTTTTTTTCTATAGAGCTTTTTTGCTTCATAGGCAGATACTGTAAAAAGTAACTCAAAATCCTCACCCCAATAAAGCGCGTCGTTCAAATTGCGCGCTTGTTTACTTACCGGAATCAAATCTTCGTAGATTATTGCTCCCGCTGAACTCTCCTCCAAAATATGGCCTAAGTCACAAGCCAGGCCATCAGATATGTCAATCATTGAATTTACTCTAAAATTTTTTACTAGAAACCTCGCCTCTTTTAACCGCGGTATGAATCTAAGATGCTTACCCAAGATAGAGCCCCCGAGTTTTCCAGTCACAAATATAATATCTCCTCTCTTAGCGCCGTTTCTTAAAACAAGGTTTTTCTTTTCTACAATTCCTAACATACTGACATCGATGGTTAATTGTCTTGCGCGGCTGATATCTCCGCCTACCAGATTAATATTGTATTTCTTAGCCAGGTTCAACATCCCTTTAAGAACTTTATTTATAAATTCAACAGAGGTATTTCCCGGCATGCCTAACGAGACCAGACAATACCGTGGTAGGCCCGCGCAAGCAGCAATATCGCTAACAGATACGGCTATCGCTTTTCTACCGATAAGATAAGGGCTGTCCTTAAGAGTAAAATCCGTGTTTTCTACTATCATATCGCACGTAAAAAGCTGATATTTATCTTTATCAAATTTCAAGACCGCACAGTCATCTCCCGGGCCTTTTATAACCGAAGAATCTGTTTTTATCAATTTTTTAAATCTTTCGATTAACCCAAATTCCCCTATATTTTTTATGGTACAGGAAAGTGTTTTATACTTTCCTATACCACTGCGAAAATCGCTTAAAGTTATCGCCGAAGGCGATTTTTTTGTTAACATAATTTAACCGTTGAGTATCTTTGCAATATTTCTTCTGTATGGCGGCCTGATAATACCCTTATCCGTGATAATTGCAGTAATTAAATTATGCGGCGTCACATCAAAGGCAGGATTAAATACCTTAACCCCCTTAACTGTAATAGGCCTTTTAAAAAATAACTCTGTAACTTCCCCTGCTTTGCGTTCTTCAATCGGTATATCCCGCCCTGTTTTAATCGTAAGGTCAAATGTTGAGCGAGGGGCAGCGATATAAAAAGGAATCTTATGATAATGGCACAATACCGCCAGGTTATAGGTTCCGATTTTATTGGCAGCATCTGCGTTCGCCGCAATCCTATCTGCGCCTGCAATCACTTTATTTATCTTGCGCTTACGCATTAATGTCGCTGCCATATTATCGCATATAAGCGTGACATCAATACCCTTTTTCTTTAATTCCCAAGCGGTAAGACGGGCACCCTGTAATAAGGGACGGGTTTCACAAGCGTAAACTTTTAAACGTTTACCTCCCTGCTTTGCCTTGTAAATCACGCCTAATGCTGTGCCATAATCAATAGTGGCTAAAATCCCCGCATTGCAAATGGTTAATATTGTGTCTTTGTCTTTAATCAATTTTGCGCCATAATAGCCTATTCTTCGGCAAGCCAATCTATCCTCTTCAATTATCTTTTGCGCTTCTTTAAAGAGTAGTGTTTTTATAGCCAATAACGGCTTATCCTTGTTTCTTACGGCAACACTGCACATTCTTTCTATGCCCCAAAAAAGATTCCTGGCTGTAGGCCGGGAAGAAGCAATGTATCTTGCCGTTTTATGCAATTCTCTGTTAAATTCACCAAAATTTTTTGCCCTGAAATTTTTTATCCCCAAATATATGCCCAAGGCTGCTGCCGCGCCCAATGCCGGCGCGCCGCGCACTTTTAAAGCTTTTATCGCTCTCCAAAGAGTTTTCAAATCTTTAATATACAAATATTCTAATTTAGCGGGCAGCTTTGTCTGGTCAATTATTTTGATGCGGTTATTTTTCCATTCTATAGTTTTTATGTTCATTGCTGCCCCTTAAAATTTAACGCCAACCTTCTGTTCTAAAAGCTTTATTTTCTCCTTTATCTGTTTTCTTATGCCGCGGCAGGAGCCCAGCTTCAATAATTCTAACACTTTCTTATACGCATTCAAAGCCCCTTTATAATCGGAAAGGTTAAATAAAGCATCGGCCAGATTATCATAGGTTACTGCCCTATTTGGCTCTAAGCTTAGGGCTTTTTTAAAACATTCTACGGCCTCGCTGTGCCTGCCGATATTATTCAGTAACCAGCCTTTGTTATGATAAATAGTAGCGTAATCCGGCTCTACTTCAATCCCCTTATTAAAATAATAAAATGCCTTATCAATTATACCCAGCTCTACCATACACAATGCCCGGTCATTATACGCTGCTCCGTCATCGGGGTTATGTTTTATAGCCGCATCAAAATGTTCTATAGCAGTAGTAAAATTTTTATTCAGAAGCTCAATCTGTCCTTTAAAATATTCAATTTCGCCTTCAAGGCCATTATCTTGAGCCTGTTTTAAACCTTGCTTAGCCAGCTTAACTGCGTCTCTATGCGTGCCGTAGGTAATTGCCTCATCCAGCCTAATCCTTAAATCAGTCAAATCGCTTTGTTTGCTCATATAAACCTACAGTCCTGCCATCTTGGCCCAGATATTCCTCTTTATTTTTATGGCTGCATTAGGGCAGGCCTCCTGGCAGCAAAAACAGGCTGTACATTTTGCATAATCAAAAACAGGTCTGTCTTTTTTCATAGTTATGATTTTATTAGGGCAGGCCTGAATACAAGCAGCGCAACTAATACAGTCATCATACTCCACGCAGGGATAGTATTTAATAAGTTTTTTTGCTAATTCAATAACCGGACGCGGAATTCTCCTTACCAGTGATGTAGTGGGCAACTTAAAAGGCTCTTCAATAATATTTTCTAACTTCTCACCTAAAATTGAAATAGAATTAATATCTACTGCCCCTGAACCTCTACTCGCTGCCTCTTTGGTAGTTAATATATCTTGTGGCTTAAGGCCCATAATTAAAGCTAAGATACTATCTAATGCTACGCAATCAGAACCTGCTAAAATCAAACCCACCTTGCGTAATTCTCCGCTTGTACCTGGCCCGTCTCCTTCCATAGCCACAATGCTATCAATAATAGTCAAGGCAGGCCTGGTTTCTTCATAGATATCGACTAATATCTTAGCGAAATCTTCTTGGGCAAAATATTTCTTATGTAACTCCGTCTTATAGGTACCGCTAACCAATCCAAAGAGATTTTTTATCGCGCCGGTCATAAGCATAAAATCGTGAGTTTTGAATTTTGGTAAATTTAGCACATAATCACAATTGTCCAGCCATGCCGCCAAAGGAAATTTTCCTCTCCAGCGTCTCTTATCAAATTTCACCAATTCAATACCTTCTTCTTCGCAAATCTTTTTTACTCCTGAACGCCTATAGACTTCATCTACGTTTTCCATCTCACTACCCCAAACGCTTGGACCATCACCCAAATAAATTTTGCAATTAATCTCTTTTAATATCCTCACCGCTGCGCGCACAATCTCAGGGTGCGTATCTATACCGAATTCCGGTTCCTTAGCCATTAAAAGATTGGGTTTAACTAATACCCTGCTTTTTGGCGCAATAAAAGCGGATATACCTCCGAGTGAATCCAATGCCTTTTTAGTTGCCTCTAAAACCAGGGTGGGCTCGTAATTATTGCATCTTACAATGGAAATTTTTGACCTCATATATCCCCTATGCTCTTACGAGTGTAGTATCCATTCCCCACACGTAAGTGTGGAGTCCTATTCCAGCCTAAAAAACTCTTTTGCATTCTCCGTCGTAACTCGTGCTACTTCTTCAATGCCGACTTCTTTTATGCGGGAAATTTCTTCGGCAAGAAGCTTAACATACGCCGGTTCATTCCTTTTTCCGCGAAATCCTTCAGGTGGTAAGAAAGGCGCATCTGTCTCTAACATAAGCCGAGCTAAAGGGGTCAATTTCACAAGCGTCCTTAAATTCTGGGCTTTTTTGTAGGTGATATTACAGGTAAAAGAAATAAAAAAATCTAAATCCAAACATTTTTTCAGGAAATTCTCATCGCCTGAAAAACAATGCACCACAGCTTTAATCGGCAACGCACTGTTCAAAATATTCAGGGTATCCTCTTGTGCTTGACGATTATGTATAACTAACGGCAGGCCTAAATCTTTGGCTAACTTAACTAAATATCTGAATAATGCTTTCTGATTTTCAGTTTCAGAATAATTCTTATAATAATCAAGGCCTGTTTCGCCAATCGCCACTGCCTTATCTTCTCTTGCCAACTTCTCTATACTTACCCTAACCTCGTCATCGAATTTGTCCGCCTCGTGTGGATGCAGGCCTACGGTTGCATATATAAAATTATATTGTCGGGATAATTCTAATGCTTTCTTTGAACCTTGAAGGCTTGAGCCTATATTAATGATGTAACCTATACCTTCATTTTTTGCACGCCTGATAACTTCGTCCCTGTCTTCATCAAATTCGGGAAAATCCAGATGACAATGGGTATCTATAAACATAGTTATGGGTTATGGGTTATGAGTTATGAGTTATAAGTTATAAGTTATAAGTTATAAGTTATAAGTTTGGGTTATTGAATTATCGATACGAGGAAATAACGGTTTGCCTTTCTTGATTTTATCTTTGCCTAACTGTTCGATGATGGATTCGGCTGTTTGTGGCATAAAGGGATAAATCTGGTCAGCAACTTCTCTGAGCACATCTACTAATAAGCGAATGAAACTCTTAAGCTCTTCTGTTTTATTCTCCTTAGCCAGATTCCAGGGTTTTGTGTCTTCGATATATTTATTGGCCATATTTATCAGGACCCACGGATACTCAAGAGCTAAACTAAAATTAGGAATATCCATTGCAGAAGCTAATTCTTCGGGCAGAGACTTTATTTTCTCATCTATTTGGTTCCCCTGTTCATCTAAATTTCCTTTTTCGGGGATAACGCCTTGAAAATATTTTTCAACCATCGTAAGTGTACGATAAACAAGATTGCCTAAATCATTTGCCAAATCACTATTAAATCTTTTGGTTATGGCGTCTTCGGAGAAATTACCATCCAAACCAAAAGGCACGTCGCGCAGCAAGAAATATCTATAGGTATCCACGCCGAAATTAGCTACCATATCCAAAGGAGAAACCACATTGCCCCGCGATTTAGACATTTTGCTCATCCCAATCATCCACCAGCCATGAGCAAATATTGTCCTGGGGGGCTCTATGTTGAGTGCGTGTAATATAATCGGCCAATATATTGCATGTTGCCTTAAAATATCTTTGCCGATTAAGTGTAAATCTGCCGGCCACCAGGAAGAATTATAATTACCTTTAGAATCGAATGAGCCAACTGCGCTGATATAATTAATAAGGGCATCAAACCAGACATAGGTGACGTGTTGCGGACTAAAAGGTAAAGGTATGCCCCAGCTCAACCGCTCTTTTGGCCGGGATATACACAGGTCAGTCAGTTTATTTAATTCCAAAAAGCTTAAAACTTCACGCTGCCGTATTTCTGGCAGAATAAAATTAGGGTTCCTTTTGATACAATCAATTAGCCAACCCTGATACTGCGATAATTTAAAGAAATAATTTGTCTCTGTGAGCTTCTCTACCGGTCTTTTGCAATCAGGACAAGCCTGATTTTTCCCGCCTATGGCGGGATCCCGCTGTGGCGGGAAGATTTGTGTTTCTGTCCAGAAAGTCTCGCACGGCGTGCAATACCAGCTCTCATATTTTGCTTCATAAATATCGCCTTTTTGATAAAGTATCTCTAAGACTCTTCGCACGACGGTGGTATGCCTTTCTTCGGTAGTGCGTATAAAGTCGTCATAAGAAATATTTAGTTTTTTCCAGAGATTTTTAAATGTTAAAACCATCTTATCTGCAAACTTCTGCGGCGCTAATCCTTCTGCCTGGGCTGCTCTTTGTATCTTTTGGCCGTGTTCATCGGTTCCGGTGAGAAACCAGACATTTTGTTCACCCAACATCTTGCGCATATAACGTGCCAGGCAATCCGCAGCAATATTGGTATAGGAATGCCCGATGTGCGGTGAGGCATTAACGTAGTATAGCGGCGTGGTTATATAGAATTTATCACGCATTAAAATCAACCTCTATATGTGTACCGTCTTCTAACTCTACAGTAGTAATGCGTTTGAGGACATTTACGCTTATTACCTTTCCCTTGCCCTGTTTAGTATTTATGTGCTCACCCTCTTTGGGAAGCCCTTTAGCTAAAATTTTATAAAACTCGTATTCGAAATAAAGACAACACATCAATCTCCCGCATAGGCCCGATATCTTAGGAGGATTTAAAGGCAGGCCTTGTTCCTTTGCCATCTTTATAGTGACTGGCTCAAAATCCTTTAAGAATGTTCCGCAGCAAAGTTGTCTTCCGCAATGGCCAAAGCCGCCGAAAAGCCTGGCTTCATCTCTTACTCCGATTTGCCTTAATTCAATCCGGGCTTTAAAAATCTTAGCTAAGTCTTTGACCAGATTTCTAAAATCAACTCGGCCTGCGGCGGTAAAATAAAATACAATCTTAGTGCGGTCAAAAGAATACTCTGCGCGCACAAGTTTCATATCTAATTTATGTTCTTCTATCTTCTTAATGCAGGTGTTAAATGCATCCTTAGACTTTGCCCTATTCTCTTCAATCTGTTTTAAATCGCCATCTTTGGCAACGCGTATTATTTTCTTTAATGGTTCTTTGGATTTATTGTCTAACGCAGCGTCTTTGGGAGAAACGATTTGTCCGTAATCAAAACCGCGGTCATGCTCTACGATGACGTAATCGCCTTCTTTAACGTTTAAGTTTATGGCGTTGTAAAAATATGTCTGGCCTGAATCTCTTAATCTTACAGGAATAGTATTTTCCATATTGATAATTATAAAAAATTATATTATGATTACACCGATTAAAAAACACAGATTACACAGATTAAAATCCCACAATCTGTGTAATCTTTTTTAAAATCTGTGTAATCAGTGGTCTCGGTACTTAACGTGCCAGAGACCACTTTAAATTAGATAACAATAATTTGATATTAACATTGCGCTCTAAATATAATAATGCATTGGAAAGAGAATTAAATATCTCGTATAAGTCCATAAATGCATAACGGCTCATAAGCCTTAGTAATTCTTCTTTACGGTCAAGATTAATAAGTTCATAGTTCGGTATGCCTATTTTTATTAGATACATATCCCGAAACCACGCTGCCAATATATTTAAGTGAACTCGCACATTATTTCTATTCTCTATTGATAGCTTGTCCTCACCCGGCCTCCTTACCAGGGTAAACCCCGCACCTTTGTTATATTCATTTTTTTTATTGTTTTTTGAATATGTCCAAAGGTGCGGGGTAAATGCATCGATAATCCTATTCTTTTCTCTTAATATATCCGTATCCTTTAATTTTAAAGCGCGGCCTATCCTCCCTTCACAAAAATAAGCCAGGTAGTGAGCCAGATTATTATCGAGATGGAAATCTTTCCTTAAAAATTCTTCAAGTTTAGTTCTTTGCAAAGGATAAAACTTCATCATCTTGCAGCGCGAAATTATAGTTTTAAATAATAGCGCGGGCTTTGCGCTAATCAGGATAATTAAGCTATCAGCCGGCGGCTCTTCCAATATCTTTAAGAGTGCGTTACTAGCTTCAGCAGTTAAACTATGGGCATTGTCAATAATAAAGACTTTTTTTCTTCCTTCATATGGTTTTAAGTTAATATCTTTTTGCAATTGACGGATATATTCTATTTTTATGGAATCAGTTTCCTCCAGGCTGATTCTTTGGCTGAGCCTATGATTAACGTTAAGTGAAGTTGAACTATCAATAATATGGATGTCTGGATGCTGGCCTTTTTCTATTTTTAAACAAGATACGCATCTATCGCAAGAATCTAAAGTTTGGTTTTCGCAATTTAATGCTTTAGCCAGTGTTTTAGCTACGAGCTTCTTGCCTACACCCTCTTCGCCCATAAAAAGATAGCTGCCTTCAAAGCGGGAACTCTTTATGTATTCCTGAAGCAGCTGTATGGGCTTGTCTTGACCTTTTATATCTTTAAATGACATATCGTTAACGGGGCTTTAATTCCAAGAAAATCGCCTTTCTGCCTGCCGGCAGGCAGGCGGCGATAACCTTCTGCGATTTTCAGTGGTTAGGAAAGTGCTTTATGCTTTCCTACACCATAAAAACTTATCTACTAATTTCCTTATTTCAGACTGCGTCTTAATCTTGTCCTTATTGACCTTTACAATCTTTATCCTCTCAGGCTCTAAGTGAGCGAGCTTAAGATAACCTTCCAGAACTCGGGAATGATACACTAATGAGCGTTTTTCGATACGGTCTTTTGAATACTGGCGATGCCTAAGCCCCTTTTTAAGAGGTAAATCTAAAAATATAGTTAAATCCGGCTTTATGCCGGAAGTGGCAAATTCTCCGACGCATTTAATAAACTTGATATCTATTCCCAGGCCGTAGCCCTGATAAGCAATGGTAGAATCTAAGAATCTATCGCAGATAATAATCCTGCCTTTCTTCAAAGCCGGCACAATAATCTCATTTACCACTTGAGCGCGCGCTGCCATATAAAGGAGCATCTCAGTCATTGGTGTTATCGAATCATTCTTGGAGTCTAATAAAATCTTTCTTATCTTCTCACCTACCTTGGTGCCGCCCGGCTCGCGTAGATAAATTACCTTAAGGTCGCTTCTTCTTAGATATTGATACAGCAGCTTTGACTGCGTACTCTTGCCGCATCCCTCCGAGCCTTCAAAAGTAATAAATTTACCCTTCATAATTTTCTTACCCATTTAGCGGCCTGTCTTGGTTTGTTTTCGCCGCACTGTTTGCTCGCCCCAGCGTGGCTCGCTGCACTTCGAGAAACTTCTCGCTCCCCGCCAAAGTTCTTTGGCGGGACCATGCCCACTCGAATTTTCTAGATGCGGCTCAAATCAAACCAAGCCACCCGCTAAATTACTATAACTTCCTACGCCAAGTCGTACCATCTTTGGTATCTTCTAAAATAATACCCTTCCCTTCTAATTCCTTACGTATATTGTCTGCTTCCTGAAAATTCCCTCTTTTCCTCGCTTCATTTCGCTTCGCAATTAAAGATCCAATATCTCCAAATGCGCTACTACTGCTGCTACTACTGATAAATTCGCGTAATTCTAAGCCAAATATATCAGCTAGCTCTAACAATAAACTCTTAGCATTAGATATAAATCCTAAATTATCTATGTTTTTATTCGTAATATTAACCAATTCAAAAATGGCTGCCAGCCCCTGCGGTGTATTAAAATCGTCATCCATTGCATCGATAAATTTACTCTTTATTTCTTCTATCTCTTCAACTTTTTCACTTGTGACTTTATGACTTTGTGACTTTGTGACATCTTTTCCAATCTTATCGATTAAAATCATAATCCTTTCCAGGGCCACCTCTGCCTCTTCTATTTTTTTATCATTGTAATCTACAGGATGAGAGTAATGCGCAGACAAGAAAAATAATTTTAACATATCTGCATATTCATATTTATTCATGAAATCTTTTATGGTCACAAAATTTCCTGATGACTTGGCCATTTTTTGGCCGTTAATGGTAAGTAAGCCGTGATGTATCCAATATTTGGCAAAAGGCTTGCCAGTCAAGGCTTCGCTCTGTGCAATCTCGTTTTCATGATGAGGAAAAATCAAATCCCGCCCGCCTGCGTGTATATCTAATGTATCTGTCTTTAGGAATTTCTGAGACATTACAGAGCATTCGATATGCCAACCCGGACGGCCGGCACACCACGGACTCACCCAGGAAGGTTCATCCTCTTTTGATTTCTTCCATAAAGCAAAGTCCAAAGGGTCCTGTTTTGTCTCATCCGGTTCAATCCGGGCACCGCTTTGCATCTGGTCTATACCCTGGCCGGACAATTTTCCGTAATCTTTAAATTTACGCACGTTAAAATATACCCCGCTATCCGTAACGTATGCGTAACCTTTATTAATCAATCCCTTAATGTGTTTAATCATATCGGCAATATTTTCAGTTGCCCGGGGCTCGCAATCGGCTCTTTGGATACCCAAAGCCTCTAAGTCTTCGTAATATCTATCAATGTATTTCTTAACTAATTGCTGCCAGTCAATTTTAAGTTCTCCGGCGCGGTTTATAATTTTATCGTCTATATCGGTGATATTACGCACAAATTTTACATTAAATCCCCGATATTTTAAATACCGCCTGATTACATCAAATATATAAAGACTCCTGGCATGGCCAATGTGGCTTTCGTCATAGACAGTTACGCCACACGTATAAATATTTACTTGTGGGGGATTTAAAGGAATAAATTCTTCTTTTTTACGGGCGAGGGAATTGTATATAAAAATAGGCATGTTTTAGCGTTTAGCGGATAGCGTTTAGCGTTTAGCCTATACGCTACACGCTCTACGCTATACGCTAAGATTGTTATTTGGAATTTAAGCCTTCTATTTTCTTAACTCTTTCTTCGAGTTCTTGGATAGACTCCATAATGGGGTCGAGTATATGGATATGGTCCAAACTGATATCGATTTTTTTGCCGTCCTGTTTTGTAATCCTCCCTGGCACGCCTACAACCGTGGAATTCGGCGGCACATCTTTAATCACTACTGCGTTTGCGCCGATGTATGAGTTATCTCCGACGGTGATATTGCCCAATACCTTTGCTCCAGTGCCAATAACCACATTATTGCCAATGGTGGGGTGGCGCTTGCCTTTTTCTAATCCCGTGCCTCCCAGAGTAACTCCCTGATACAAAAGCACGCTATCGCCGATAATGGCAGTCTCGCCGATTACTACACCCATCCCGTGGTCAATAAAGAATCCTTTGCCGATCTTGGCACCGGGATGTATTTCAATACCCGTAAAATGTCGGGAAATCTGACTGATTAAACGTGCCAAAAAGAATAGGTGCAGTTTATAGAAAAAATGGGCAGTGCGATGGCTTATTAAGGCATGTAAGCCCTGATAAAGTAAAAGCACCTCGAAAAAACTCTTGGCAGCGGGGTCTTTAGCCCGAGCAGCCTGAATCTCTCTGTAAAAAAATATGGAAATAAGAATAATCTTTAAGACGAACAAAACCAAAAGAACAACCAATATTTTTAATAAAAGTAAGCAAATTATCATTTGGCCTCCTTGGATATTACCGTAACTACCGCATAGGCTGCTATAGCTTCCTTCCTGCCAATTTCTCCTACGCCCTCATTGGTCTTAGCTTTTATATTTACGTTATCTTCTTTAATATTTAAAATCTCAGCTATCGCCTGTTGCATCTGTTTTTTAAAAGGTGAGAGTATAGGCTCCTGCGCAATTACTACCGTATCTACATTGTTAATGAGGAAATTCTTTTTTCTTATCAAGCTATCAACTCTTTTTAATAATTCTATGCTCGAAATGCCGTCGTATCTGGGATCTGTATCAGGGAAATGTTGGCCTATATCGCCTTCTGCTACTGCGCCTAATAATGCGTCGCATATTGCATGCAGGAGCACATCTGCGTCAGAATGCCCCAATAAACCCTGAATATAAGGGATCTCTATTGCGCCGATAAATAATTTACGACCATCGACTAAACGGTGGATATCGTAACCTATGCCTACTCGGTATGACATGCCAAGTTTAATATCACTACTATGTTAATTTT
>Ga0210017_1003403_pt1 | contig 13339 bp, 14 predicted proteins | sample CryGeyCG2014_020_FD_183966 | JGI IMG/M metagenome (GOLD analysis project Ga0210017, IMG submission 183966) | Groundwater microbial communities from aquifer - Crystal Geyser CG08_land_8/20/14_0.20 (SPAdes) (version 2) | ecosystem: Environmental > Aquatic > Deep subsurface > Groundwater | place... | reverse complement strand
GAAAAGTTCGCTCCCCCCAATCACCAACAGCTTTCCGTTCTCCCCTTTATGCGAATCTTTAGGCGGCCGGTAAAGCTGTTTTAAAAATAGTGGCTTAAAATTTTCCATACGTTGACTTTAAACAATTATTGTTATATATTATATTTGCCTGTTTCCCGCAAGGGTTATTCGGCCAATTGTTAAGCCGAAGGCAGGCGTTTTTTATAGTTTAATCGCTTCCCCATTCTTGATTTTCTCCATGCCGGAATCACGCTCCAAAAATGCTTATTCCCCTGCCCTATCTGTCTGGCAATTACCTTTATTCTCCGATCCTCTAAGACTCCCTCAAAAGCCCAAAATTTAAACTCTTTCTTTTTACCTTTATGATAACCGCTATAATCACACTCTTCCTGAAAAATTGTGGCTATCTTTAACAATTTAACTGCAATTGGTAGTAATTTAATCCTAGTAATAATTTCTCTTTTATTCCGGCCGCTCCGATCACCTTTATAAAAAAGGTGGTTAAATCCTTTCGCGTTAAAAATAATTTTTTCTTTCCCAAAAGCCGGACATTTTACTGCTTTAATTTTAAAATACTCTATCTTTGCTTTATCTCTGAAGTTTCTCGTCATTAACAATAGTTTATCACAATAACCCCAGCGCTTTTCTAATTTCGGCCATGCTCTTTTTCTGATTGGTAAAATGAATGGTTATAAAACCTAATTTTTGGGCTGCTTCAATATTATTTTCTAAATCATCAATAAACAAACATTCTTGAGAAATTAAGTCTAATTTTTTTAGTAAGTAGTTAAAAATTTTGGGGTCTGGTTTTCTCAACCCTATCTCACAAGAAACAACCATTATCTCGAAAAATTGCCTAAGCCGCCAAATTTTATCTATTTCTTCAAGCTGGTCTATCGCAAGGTTAGTCAGCAACGCCAGGCGATATTTACTTTTAAGTTGTTTAAGCAAAGAAAAAGTTTCTTCTCTAGAAATAAATTCGGCGGGCATGATTTTTCTAAGATTTGGCCACTCATTAAAATATCCTAACTGTTTCATAATTTTTCGGCATAATTCATCCGTATCAATCTTTCCCAGTTCTGCCTCAATAATCAAATCCTTATAGCTTTCCAGCGCTGAATTTAACTCAAGTCCGAAACGGTTAAAAAAAGCCTGAAACGGCGTCCGCCAATCTAGGATCACGTCACCCAAGTCAAACACCACCGCTTTAATAATTTTATTCATATCTGTCAGTTTATCATACCCTCTTGCTTTTCCATTTTTCTATGTTATATTACTATCAATTACCTGCCCTAAACAGGTTTTTATTTTATTATGCCGCCAGCAATTGAATATTATCCAACAGAAAATGCCTTTTGGGGGTTAGGTCTTGAAAGATTTGGTTTCTCTGGTACCCCCCCAGAGGCTAAAGATTGGTGGCAGAACGTTGCAACTTCAAACTTCACGCCTGATCAGTTGCAAACCGTACCCGACTCGGCTTTAGCAATTTTAAGAAACGCCGCCGCCATCAGCCTGCTCAAACAACAGTCTTTAGCTGTTGGCAAGGGCAACGAGTATCAAAACACAGAAGTTGAATGGTTAACAGGCCGTGCGTTTCCCTTAAAAACCGCCAACACTGAACCAAATTATACTGAATCAAGAGACAATGGCGGCACTACTGATTACGTTACCCCATTAAAAACTGATAAAGGTATTTTGGAAATCGTGCTTAATCCGGCTTGGGGAATTTCCTGGCGGTTATCTCCGGCTCAACCAAAAGAAACTCCTTTTGCCGCCGCCGTGGCCCAATATCCCCAATTGGCTGTCACCCTGCCCGAAGACCGCTCCCAACCGCCAAAAGATGGTGATCGTTATCAAAAACCGCGTTTTCTTTCGTCTCATTTATTATCAGAGGCTACCCGGGAAAGAATTAATTTCAAAACCGTCACTGCCGATTTAAACGACTTACTTACTGATTTATTAATCAGTCAGGATACCGAATTTTCTTCCGGTAGTATTAATTCAAGTAATAACCTGCTTCTTCCCGACAGCGGTTTTAGTTGCTTTACCATCGCCAACCCCGCACAAGGAGTCGAGGTCGGCTTTTGGCTGGGTAAAGAACACGGCACGAAATTTGTCGATATTCACGGCTATCAACCTTTTAAAGCTGATCATTTATCGCCATTAGCACAAAAAGCGCTTACGCTTAAAAAAATTATTAAACCGCTTCACTATTTACCCTGACTTATACTAAACTCTTCCCCGTCATCTCTTTGGGAATTTCCAGTCCCAATAAAGTTAACATGGTTGGCCCGATATTTACCAAACTGCCCTCGTCCTGCTTTAACTGTTTAAACTTCTTAGACACCAAAATAAACGGCACCGGATTAGTCGTATGGGCTGTCAACTTTTCTTTCGTCTCCTCGTCAATCATTCCCTCGGCATTACCATGGTCTGCCGTAATTATCAACTCATAATTATTCCGCATTGCCGCCTGGCTAATCCTGCCTAACACCTTATCAATTACCTCAATTCCCTTTACCGCCGCCTTAAAATTGCCGGTATGTCCCACCATGTCCGCATTGCAAAGATTAGTAATAATCACCTCATGCGTCTTGTTGGCCATCGCCTGCACCACCTCTTCCCCGATCGCCTCGGTCCGCATCTCCGGCTTCTGATCATGGGTGGCAATATCTGAATTTGAGTCCAGTAAAATCCGATCTTCTCCCTCGAACGGTTCTTCCTGTTTAGCGTTCATAAAAAAGGTCAGGTGGCTGAATTTTTCCGTCTCCGTCACCCGCAACTGCTTTAATCCGGCCCGGCTGATTACTTCTCCCAAAATCTGCTTTAACTCTTCCGGCGGATAGGCTACTGCCACCGGATATTCCGGCTTATATTGCGTCATCGTCAGCCATAAAACACCCTTTGGCCCTTTTTCTAAAAATCTTTCCAATAACTGCCTCGGCCGGTCGTTCCGAAAATTAAAAAATATCACCCCGTCTCCCGACCGGACCGGCTGAAAGTCTTTCGTGGCCGTTGGTTTAATAAACTCATCGGTAATACCTTTTTCATATGATTCTTTAATTACCTGCGAAGCTGTCTTCTCTGAAATCTGACATCTACCATTTAACATCTTGTATACCCTATCTGTTCTCTCCCAATTATGATCCCTGTCCATTGCCCAGTACCGGCCGGAAACCGAGGCAATCTCCGCCTGCCTTTCCAAGTCTTCCACAAACCCTAGGCCGGATTTAGTTCTACAATCTCTGCCGTCGGTAAAAACATGGACCGTTACTTTTTTTAAACCCTTATCTTTAGCCATTTTTAACAAAGCGTACAAATGCGAATAATGCGCATGCACCCCGCCGTCAGACACCAAACCCATCAAATGCAAGGTTGAATTATTTTTCTTTACCTGTCTCATTAAACCGACAATTTCTTTATTCTTAAAAAACTCTCCCGACTCGATCGCCTGATTAATTTTCACTAAATCCTGAAACATAATCCTGCCGGAACCGATTGTCATATGCCCGATTTCGCTGGTTCCCATTTGCCCTTTGGGCAGGCCCATTGCCTCCCCCGAAGCCTCTAGCACCGCATGTGGGTTTTCATGCCATAATCTTTCAAAATTAGGCGTCAGCGCTTGCCTGATCGCATTACCAAAATCCCGATCACTCATTCCCCAGCCGTCTAAAATCACCAAACACGCTCTTTTCTTCATCTCTCTATTCTAACACCCCTACACCACTTCCACTTTCACGCCAAATTTTGTTAATCTCCCAAAATGTTTTCTATCTTCGGTTAAAATCGTCAACTTATTAGTCTTGGCCGTGGCCGCAATCAACACATCCATAGCTGCTAATTTTATCCCCCTCTTTTCTAATCCAGCCATCAATCGGCCGTATTCAATCGCCACTTGCCTATCTATCACCAATAACTTTAAAGTTTTAACAAATTTATCAACTTCTTTTGTTTTCTTTTTAACCTGACTGCTTTTATTCACCCCATGATAAAGTTCAGCCAAAGAAATCATACTCAAAGCCGCACCCTTGCCGTTAATTGACCTAACCTTATCAATTATTGTTTGTTTTCCCCTGAAAAAACTGACCGGAATGTTTGTATCCAGTAAATAGCGCATCATTAAAATGATAACACTTTCCGCTTGGGATAGCTTTTTACTTTATTGATCGCTTTTGTAACCATATCTGCATCTTTCTCTGACCAGCACCCGGCTAAACTATCTAAAATTTCCTCTGTAGAAGGATTTTTCTCCAATCTCACCATTGCCTTGGTGCCGACTTTAGTAATATAAATCACTTCATTGCCATACAACACCCGGTTTAAGATATCAAAAAAATTGTTTCTGGCCTCAGTGGCTGGAATTACCATACTCATATATTTATAATATAACCCTTAATGTACACTCTGTCAACTATGTACACTGGATGACAAGGTCCATCCTTGTCACTGGCTCAACTCTTTCTCAATCTCTAATAACCGGTTGTATTTTACCACCCGCTCGCTCCGGCAGGGAGCGCCGGCTTTAATCTGGCCGCAATTGCCCGCCACGGCTAAATCCGCGATAAAACTGTCTTCTGTTTCCCCGGAACGGTGAGAAACAATTGCCGCCATTTTATTTGCCCGCGCTAGTTTCATCGCCTCCACTGTCTCCGTTAACGTCCCGATCTGGTTTAACTTGATCAAAATCGCGTTCGTTGCTTTCTCTTTAATTCCCCGCTTCAGCCGCTTGACATTCGTCACATATAAATCATCGCCCACAATCTGAATTTTATCTCCCAATTCTTTAGTCATTAAGCTAAATCCCTCCCAATCATCTTCGGCCAAACCATCTTCAATCGACACAATCGGGTACTGCTTTACCCAATCCGCGTACATCTCCACCATTTCTTCGCTGGTCAACTCTCTGTTTTCCGTTTTTAACACATACTTGCCGTCAAGATAAACTTCGCTGGCCGCCGGATCTAAAGCAATCGCCGCCTGTTTCTTCGGCTCATAGCCGGCCGCTTTAATTGCCTGCACTAACAGTTCTAAAACCGCCCGGTGCGACTTTAATTTCGGCATAAATCCGCCCTCGTCTCCTACCCCCACCGGCAGACCCTGATCATGAATAATCTTTCTTAAACTTTGGTAAATTTCCGCCCCCCATTGCAAACTTTGCCTAAAAGTTTTTCCCTGCGGTACAATCATAAACTCCTGCAAATCCACACTGCCGATGGCATGCTTGCCGCCGTTTAATACATTCATCATCGGTTTAGGCATCAGCCATTTTTTCTCATTCTGCCAAAACTTATTTCTTAAATATTGATATAGCTCTTTGCCTTCAACCGCCGCCCCGGCCCGTGCACAGGCTAGGGATACAGACAATATCGCATTAGCCCCTAACGTAGCCTTGTGCGAAGTGGGGTCCAACTCCATCATCATCCGGTCAATTTTTTCCTGTTGAGTCACTTCCTGACCTGCCAATAACTTACTTATGGCTGTATTCACATTTTCAACCGCTTTCAGCACTCCTTTGCCGTTATATCTTTTTGGATCGCCATCCCTCAACTCCAACGCCTCATGTGTTCCGGTCGATGCTCCGCTCGGTACGCTCGCCTCGCCGTACGCGCCGCAATCCAGATACACCCGTGTTTTTACCGTCGGCATTCCCCGGCTGTCCAAAATCTCCATTGCCTCGATTTTTTTAATCTTTGTCATAATCTTGGCCCAACTGCTTCCAGCTCTTTTCCTTCCTTAGTATCCGTAAACGTCTTAAAATTATCAATAAAGCTCCGCGCCAGCCGTTCGGCCGTGCGGTCATACTCCTCTTTATCGCTCCAGCCGTTTTTGGGATTTAATATCTGACTTTCCAGTCCCTTAATCGCCCTGGGAATCATTAATCCAAACAGCCTCAACTCTTCATACTCGGCTTTTTTCAAACTGCCGTCCAAAATCCGGTCAACGATTACTCTCGTCGCCGCAATATCCATCCTCTTCCCCGCCCCATAGCCGCCGTTCACCCAGCCGGTATTGACTAAATAAACCTCTGTTCCGTGCTGTTTAATCTTTTCTCCTAAAATCTTGGCGTAAATTGTTGGATGAACTGTTAAAAACGGCCCGCCAAAGCAGGAGGAAAAAGTTACCGCCGGCTCAGTAATGCCCCGCTCGGTGCCCGCCACCTTGGCCGTATAGCCGGACAAATACCAATACATTGCCTGCTCTGTTGTTAACTTCGCCACCGGCGGCAAAACCCCGAACGAATCGCAGGTTAAAAACACCACGGTCTGAGGATGCTTGCCCCGGCCGGACTTAACTATATTTTTAATGTGGCTCAACGGGTAGCCCATCCGCGTATTCTCCGTCTTCGCCGCCGAAGTAAAATCGATTCTCGCCCCACGAAGCCCTGAGCGAAGTCGAAGGGGCGAAGTGGAGACATTTTCCAACAGCGCGTTCCGTTTAATCGCCTTATAAATATCCGGCTCTTTTTCTTTAGATAAATTAATTACCTTGGCATAACAGCCGCCTTCAAAATTAAAAATTCCCTCTTCATCCCAGCCGTGCTCGTCGTCGCCGATTAACTTTCTTTTCGGATCAGCCGATAAAGTAGTTTTCCCGGTGCCCGATAAACCAAAAAACAAAGCGGTTTCCCCATCACTACCCTCATTCGCACTGCAGTGAAACGAACCAACGCCTTTTATCGGCAGCTCATAGTTCATCACCGAAAACATGCCCTTCTTAATCTCCCCGCTATACCAGGTGCCGCAGATCACGATCATCTTTTTCTCTAAATTAATTATAATTGCTACCCCGGAATTCAACCCCAGCTCCTGCCAATTGGGGATAGTTACTTCCGAAGCCACGAGTACTATCCAATCAGGAGCAAATTTAGAAGGTTCCGAACTACCCAAAAGTTCGGAACCTGGCTTCAACCCAATAAACATATTCTTGCTAAAATGCGCCTGCCAGGCAATCGGCGTAATCACCCGCACCCCGACCCGGTTTTTTTCACTTGCCCCGCACCAGCCATCCATTACATACAGTTTTTGTTTAAATAAATAATCTGCCGCTAAATCATAAACCGCGTCCCAAGTTTCGATCGACACCGGCTTGTTATCCGAGCCTTTATGCTCCGGCTTGGCCCACCACACCAACTCGTTTACCCCTCCCACCACATACTTATCTTTCGGTGACCGGCCGGTAAACTGGCCCGTATCCACGGTCACTGCCCCGAACTCCGTCACTGTTCCTTTTGCCAAACCTTTTAACTTTTTATCAGTTTCGTGTTTAAATAGTTCTTCGTACGATAAATTATAAAACGTTTTCTTCAAATCTAAGCTTCTAATGTCCTGCATAAACCTCCTCCGTGTGTTTTTTAATCCGCTTCACCCCTTCAATAATATCTTTCCTTGCCGTGGCAAAACTTAAGCGGATAAACCCTTCCCCGCCGAACGGTTCTCCCGGAATCACTGCCACCTTGTCTTGTTCCAATAACTTCAGACTAAACTCCATGGAATCTTTAGTTAACCGGGAAATATTTGCCCAAACATAAAACGCTCCGTCCGGCCAATCAGCCTTAATCCCCTTAATTTGATTTAAGCCCTCAACCATTACTTGCCGCCTTTTTTTAAACTCTTCTCTCATCTTAGCGGGAAAATCCCGGCACTGCGTCAGCGCCGCCACCCCTGCTTTTTGGCTGATCGAACAGGGGTTGGAGCTCAAATGGTCCTGCAATCGCCCCATCGCTTCAATAATTTCTATTGGCCCGCCGCAGTAACCCAACCGCCAGCCGGTCATTGAAAAACTCTTGGAACAGGCATTCACTGTTAAAGTCTTTTCATAAATCTTTTTCGATAAACCGGCAAAACTGATTGGTTTTTGTTTGGTGTAGTAAAACTGGTCATAACATTCATCGCTGATCACCCGCAACTGCGGCTGTTTTAGTACTGCCCGGGAAATTTCTTTAAGCTCAGCCAGGGAATAAATCTTGCCGTCGGGATTTCTCGGATAGTTTAAAATTAACACTTTGGTTTTGTCATTAATCGCTTTAATTATCTGCTTATCAGGAACAACCACTGCTTTGGCCCCGGACGCTTTCACCATTTCCGTAAAACTCACCCAGTACGGCGCCGGAATAATTACCTCGTCGCCTTTTTCGCACAAAGAAAAAATAATCTCAAACAAAACTTGTTTCGCCCCATTGCTGGCCAGCACCTGGTTTAACTCATACTTTAAACCGTTGTCCCGTAAAAATTTGTCGCAGATTGCCTGTTTTAATTCCAAAATCCCGGTGGATGCCGTATACTTGGTAAAACCTTCATCAATCGCTTTTTTTCCTGCCTGCTTGGCTTCTTCCGGCGTGTCAAAATCCGGTTCCCCGGCTCCGAAATTGATTACCGCTTCTCCCTTAGCCGCCATTTGTTTAGCTAACGCGGTAATTTTCAGCGTCGCTGATGGAGCCAGTTTGGCCACTGCTTTGGAAAGCATAAGAATTTAATTCTTAATGTTTATTATCTCAATGTCAAGTTTTAGATCTTTCGGAATCAGGTGTTTATCGGCCGTGGTCATAATTGTTTGCTGCTTTCTAATTAACGCGAAAATCTCTTGCCTGTTTTCATGGTCCAGTTCGGAAAAAATATCGTCCAGTAAAAGTAGCGGCGGATAGCCGCAGGCTGATTCAATAAACTCTTCTTCCGCCAGCTTTAAATTAAACACCGCCATCCTCTGCTCTCCTCTTGAACCATAAATACTTAAATCCTTCGCCGCTTTGCCCGGCCTTTGGACAATAAAGCGAAAATCATCCCGGTGCGGCCCGACCAAGGTCGTGGCCGCCAAAACTTCCTCCCGGTTATATTGATTTAATCTTAACGGCGAAATCCGGCTCGGATCATATTCTAATTTAAGCCATTTTAAAAATTCTTCTCTTTTTTGGGAAATAATGTCCCCGTTTTTAATCAGTATTTGATCCCAAAATAACAGCTGGTTCCGCTTAGCTTGGCCGTCACGGATTCTTTCCAAAAGTTTATTTCTCTGCCGCAAACCTTTTTGGTAAGACAAATTACAGCGCCGGTATTCCCGGTCGACCGGCTCTAACACCGAGTCTAAATAAGCCCGCCGCCCCGACGGACTGCCCAAAACCAAATCAATGTCTTCCGGCCTGAATAAAACACAGTTTAAATTGCCCACAAAATCCATCATTCTCTTGGCCACTCCATTGATAAAAAATCGCTTCGGCTTAGTTAAAACCACCTCTACCTCCATGGTTTCCGAATTATGCCCTACAGAGCCGCTGACCCGGCCAAACTCCTGGCCGTACAAAATCATCTGTTCGTCTTTTTCCGCCCGAAAACTTTTGCCGGTCGCCAGTAAAAAAATCGCTTCTAAAATATTGCTTTTGCCCGTGCTGTTATCCCCGCAGATTATTGTTGTCTTGGCCTCAAACTCCAACCGTCTTTTCCGGTAATTTCTGAAGTTTTGCAAACTTAATCTGTTTATCTTCATTATTGTTGGCACTTAGGGCAATAATATGTCCCTCTGCCGCCTAATTTTACCTTGATTAGCTTCCCCTTGCACCTTGAGCATTTCTTTCCCTCTTGTTCATAAACTAAAAAATGCTCTTGAAATTTTCCCGGTTCGCCGCGGGCATTAACATAGTTTTCATCGCTGGCCGTTGACCCGCCGTACTTAATTCCCCGATTAATTACTTTCTTAATACATCCCTGCAGGTTCCGAACCTGCAGGCCGCAAGTATTGGCTGGCCGCCGCGGATCAATCCCGGCGCAAAACAGTATTTCATTAGCATAAATATTCCCTATTCCGCCCATTTTTGCCTGGTCCATTAACACAATTTTTACAGCCTGCCCTGAACTTTTTAAAATTTTTTCCAAGTATTCGAGAGTAAACTCTTTATCTACAACATCAGGGGGTAGTTTTTCGTTTTGCGCTTTTAGTTTTTCGTTTTGCATTATCTTAATCCAGCCAAACTTCCGTAAATCATTAAACAACAATCTTCCCCGTTCCAGCTCAAATATCGCTCTCGTATATTTTTGTTTTTCGTTTTTAGTTTTTAGTTTTACGTTCTCGTCGTAGACGAGTTGCCCCGTCATTTTTAGATGAATCAGCAAACTTTTTCCCCCGCTCAACTCAATAATTATCATCTTCGCTTTCCGTCTCACTCCTAAAATCCTCTTGCCACCAACCTGCAAGGAACATCCTTGCAGGCCTTTAATCTTCTGCCCCGCTAAAACTTTTTTTAATTGTCTACAAATTGTTTCTACTTCCGGCAATTCAGGCATGAACCTATTTTAACCTATTTCTGTACAAAACTTTGCGGATCAATCATTTCTCCCCCAAGTACAGAACCATGACCACCATCATGAACAAAAATGCGTAAATGATCTTTATTCCATCCCAGTTCTACCAATTTTCTAATTAATTGTTCTGCTTGCGAAAAAGGAGCAACATCATCTAATCTACCATGAGCAATTTCCCAAACAAAGCTGTTTGGAGTTACCTTCTCAATCCAATAATACGGTGACAATCGCAACATTAATTTTCTCATCTTTGTTAAATCTTGTTTCAAAAAACTTTCTCTTACAATCGGATCAGTTGATTTGGCTGCTTCTACCGCTTTCCCAAAAAATTCTTCCCCTCCCCAAAAAAGCACATTACCTTGTCTAAAACCTTGACTTATGGCTGATAAACACCTATTTTTAAATTCTTCGTGAAACATGTCATAAGAACTGGAAAAAGTTAACAATTTCACTAATCTCTCTGGGTAATGGCTGCCCACAACCAGGGCAGCATTGGCACCGCCACTGTATCCGGCCAATTCCAAAAATCTCCCCGCCGGAATATTTATTCCAAATTTCCCTTCAGTTAACAATCGAAGTAATCCTGATGCCGCTAATCCTTTACCGTGCATTGATTTAAAACCACTACCTAAATAGTCTGGGGAATAAGACTCAAAACCACTTTGGTTTGGTTCCCCTAGTTCAATTCCTGGCGCGTCTAGTTTAGTAAACCCAACATACTCTAGTGACCTATGACTATTAACATTATCTGAATTAAAACTTCCGGGGGGAGTACCGGTCAAAAACCAGCTAATTTCCCCTAATCCAAGCTTCTCAGGACTTATCGCCGCCGCGGCTATTCCTGATAATCTGTCAGGGGTTTTTAGAAAAAACCGTTGATAAACTCCGCTTCCTATACCGGGTTTTTCTACTTCGAATTTTGTATCAGTAAAATAAGCATAACCAGCTTCAATTTCTTCCGGCTGCGGAGGTAAAAATAATCTTTCTACAACACTTCCTCTAAGAAATTCTTGCTGTTCGGAATTTAAATCTGCAGTCTTAAATCTTGTTTCACTTTCTTGTCCAGCTGCATTAATCGCCTTAACTATTCCCTCGCCTAAACGCCAAAGCCCGAACCCACCGATACCCACTCCTACCAATTTCAAAAAATCCCTTCTTGATAATATCCCTTTAATATCCGGTGATTGATTTCCATCCGGCATCTTTACTCCAATCTGGCTAAACCGGTTTTTTTAGACTGTTTAAACATGGTTAAAAAAAACATGACTGACAACAATAAATAAATTAACGTTAAACCGGCGCTCTTCATTAAATTTGCCTGGTCCATTTGTCCGCCGAATAAAACACTTCTCATGCCTTCAAAAATATAGCTGGTCGGCACCCAAACTGCCACTTTTTGCGCCCAAACAGGTAAAGTTGATAAAGGATAAAATACCGCTGAAAACGGTGACAAAACATAAATCGCCATCCAGGCCAAAGCCTGAATCCGCATCCCGAAGCGGATAATTAATCCCGCTACTAAAAATCCCGTCACCCAACCAAACATTAAAAGTAGCACCATAAATGGCAACAGCAACCAACCCAAAGCAAATAAAACATCAATTTTATATAGTAGCCAAACTAATGCCGTCGCAAAACTAATCGTCATTAACATCTTTATTAAACCTAAAATTACCACGGCCGCAATCCACTCGCTTACCTTTAATGGCGTCGAAAACAAATTAACTAAATTACTACTCCATAGCTCTTCTAATAGATTAATCGTAATCTCATATTGACTGCGCCAAACCACCATCCACAGCACCAGTCCGGATAAAATCATTAACACAATTTGCGATACATTGGCGCCTGATTTTTGAATATAAATACTGGTTAAACCCCACAATAAAATATCCACTGCCGGCCAGTAAAAACTATCCGCCAACCGGTCCAGGCTGTGCCGGAAATTATATAAATGTCTCCAGATAACCGCGTTTATTCTGCCTTGATTCATAGTTGTGATAAAAAGAAATCTTCTAATGTCGGTTTATCAATACTGATTTCCTCGTATTTTATTTCGCGTTTGGCTAAATCATTCAAAAATGAGGCAATCTCTTCTTCTTTAATTTTCACCGCTGTTTCCTGACCATTAACTTTATATTTCACCACGCAAGTCTTAATTCTTCTGGCCAAACCTTTCGGCGTGTCTTCCGCCACAATTTTGCCTTTTCTTAAAAAAATCACCCGGTCGCACACTTCAGTCACTTCTGCCATATTGTGGGACGTGAATAACATCGACACGTTATACTTCTCCTGCTGTTTTAATAAAAATTTTCGCACTTTATCAGCCACTTCCGGGTCCAGACTAGCCGTCGGTTCATCTAATAGCAAAAGCCTGGGGAAATTAATCATTGCTTTTGCCAACATTACCCGCGTGATCTGACCGGAACTTAACGTATTAAAACCCTTATTGGTATATTTGCTCATTCGGAAAATCTCCAGGACTAACTTAATTCTTTCTCTTGGTTTTTTCACCCCGTACATCTTGGCATAAACCATCAAATTTTCCCAAACGGTCATCCGCCAAGGCAAACGGATATAGGCCGAAGCGTAATTCACCTCCTGCATTATTTCTGATCGGTTTTTATCAAAATCCTTGTCGAAATATTTTATTTCCCCGGAAGTTTTAGAAGTTGTTCCCAAAAGCATCTGAATGGTAGTGGTTTTACCGGCGCCATTGGGACCCAACAAGCCCACGATTTCCCCCTCGTGGATCTTAAAAGAAATATTATCCACTGCCACTATCGGCCTGCCTCGCCGAGTCAAGGCGGGCCGCTTCCGGCCGCCAAAAACTTTCGTTAAATTTTTCACTTCCAAGACCACTTTTGCCATGAAGCTATTTTAGCTTATTTACCCGGCGAATGCCGGGCCACAAATTCGCTAATCTCCTGCTTAAACCGGGCTTTGCTAAACTTTTCCGCCTGGTTTAAACAATCTTCTTGCTTAAACTTCATTTTCTCAAATTTTTGAAGCGCGTGCGTCAAAGATTTAATATTATATTCTTGAAAAAA
>Ga0210017_1003400_pt1 | contig 13344 bp, 10 predicted proteins | sample CryGeyCG2014_020_FD_183966 | JGI IMG/M metagenome (GOLD analysis project Ga0210017, IMG submission 183966) | Groundwater microbial communities from aquifer - Crystal Geyser CG08_land_8/20/14_0.20 (SPAdes) (version 2) | ecosystem: Environmental > Aquatic > Deep subsurface > Groundwater | place... | reverse complement strand
TTTACACTCCGATGAGGGAACTGCAGGAGATTGGAGTTTTGGGCCATCTGAGCGATATGACTCCTGAGATAACTTTTATTAAACTGGCCTGGCTTTTGAGCAACTACAAGAAAAAGGAAGTTAAAGGCCTGATTACAAAAAACCTCAAGGGAGAAATCTCTGAAAGAATTGAAGACAAAACATTTCTTATCTGAAAGATAATCAGCAAGATTTATAAAGTTCTTGTGTTTTTAATTGGCCATGGAAATAGATTATGGCCAGATAAACTTCAAGTGCGGGATTGAGATACACCAGCAGCTTGACACTCATAAATTGTTTTGCAGCTGCCCTTCTTTTATAAGGGATGACAAGCCGGATATTGTAATAAAAAGAATATTAAGGGCAAGCGCTGGCGAGAGCGGAGAGGTTGATGCTGCTGCACTGCATGAAGTAAAAAAGGAAAAACAGTTTGTTTATCAGGCTTATTCTGACACAACCTGCTTAGTTGAACTCGATGAAGAGCCGCCGCATGATGTTAACAAGGAGGCATTGGAAATAACATTACAAGTAGCTTTGATGCTTAATGCAAGGATTGTTGACAAAATCTGCTTTATGAGGAAAACAGTTGTTGACGGCTCAAATACAGCTGGATTTCAAAGGACAGCATTGGTTGCAGCAGACGGCTTTATTGAGACCTCGAAGGGAAAAGTGAGGATTGATACAATCTGCCTGGAAGAAGAGGCTGCAAAGATTGTAAAAAGAAGTGAAAAAGAAGATATTTATAATCTTTCAAGATTAGGAATCCCGCTGGTTGAGATTGCAACTGCTCCTGACATAAAGGACCCAGAGCACTGCATGGAAACTGCAAAAAAGATTGGAATGATATTAAGGTCAACAAACAGAGTCAAACGTGGATTAGGAACAATAAGGCAGGATGTTAATCTTTCTGTAAAAAACAAGGCGAGAGTTGAGATAAAGGGTTTTCAAGACTTGAGGAATATGCCAAGGATAATTGAGAATGAGGCAAGAAGGCATCTCAAGCTAATAGAAAAAGGAGAAGAGCTAAAAAAAGAAGTGAGAAAAGCCAATAAAGACTTAAGTACTAGCTTTATGAGGCCAATGCCTGGCTCTGCACGAATGTATCCTGAGACTGATATTAGGATGATAAGGCCTGATGCAAGCAAAATAAAGATTCCAGAATTGATAACAGACAAATCAGAAAGGCTTGAAAAGGATTTCAGCTTAAACAAAGATTTAGCTGATTTAATAACAAAATCAAACAAAACAGAATTTTTCATAAAGCTTGCTGAAAAATACAAAAATATCAAGCCATTGTTTATTGCAGACAGCTTGGTTAATTCGGGCAAGGAAATAAAAAGAAGATATGGCAAAGAGATTGATATTAGCGAGCATATTGAGGAGGTTCTTGATTATCTTAATAAGGGAAATATATCAAAAAAGGCTGTTTTTGAGATTCTGGTTGAGAAGGCCCAAGGAAAAAAAGTTGATTATCAGAAATACTCTTTAATGAGCGATGAGGAAATAAAGAAAATTCTCAGAGAAATAATTGAAAAGAACAAAGGGGCTCCCTTTAATGCCCTGATGGGCCAGGCAATGGCCAGGCTAAGAGGAAAAGCAGACGGGAAAAAGATTGTTGAGATGCTGAAAAAAGAAATCTCTTAATTATTTTATTATTACTAAAGGAACATGCATTTCTTCTTTGCTTACTCCGCCATGGTTTCCTATATGAAATCCTCTTTCCTCCCCAAGAAGAGAATCCATTATTACATAGTTTTCTTTCATTATTAAAGTATAATCTCCAACCCTGTTAAAGAGCTTTTTATTTGGCTCAAATAATCCAAAATAATTCTTTTTTATCAAATCCCTGCTTTTGCATAAGTAGCATGCATGCTTGAGATTTTTCCTCACATAATCCTCAAACTGCTTTGTTTTTGAAGGGCTAACATAGCAGTAAGCAAGCCTTCGCTCACCGCATAGAGGAATTATCATTGCATCTGCAAGTTTTGGATGTTTTGCTAAGTCAATTAATCTAGATTTGTCTGTGTCTATAAAGCCATGGTCTGCTGTTACTATGACTGTTGTATCTGTTTTTTCTATTGATTTAATAAATAATTCAAGTTTTTTGTTAATTTCGCTGAAATGTTTATTTGTCTTAGTACTTTTAGTTCCATAAATGTGGCATATAGAATCAAAATCTGACCAGTAAGCGTAAATATATTTTCTTCTATTGCCTGATTTTATTGCTTTTTTTATTTGACTAAAAAAACTATTAAATGATGAGGGTTTAAAGGATAACACTTTTGATTTTCCTTTGTTTGCTAATGAAAAATCAGAATATGCAATTGTATTATCCTGAATAAAATAGGATTTAACTTTTATTTTGTCAAAAAAGGATTTTTCAGTAAATATCTTTTTTGGTTTAATTCTTATACTGCTTAAAGGCTCTGAACCGCTTCTTGCAATGAAACGCAAAATAGTTGATACTAAGCCTAATTCTTTTAAGTATACAAACCATCCTGTTATGGCATGCTGCTGCACTGGAATTCCGGTAAGAAATGTTGGAATTGCTGCTCCTGTTGTTGAGGGAAATACTGAAGTCATTCTGCCTTTCAGGTTTCGTTTTAGTATCCTATCTTTTTCATAGTTCATAAGGTATTCATAACCAAGACCATCAATAATAATAAGAACTATGTTTTTTGATTTTAATTCGGATGTATTTAATATTTTCAATGGTTTGTATTTTGCTCTTGTTCCAAACTCCCTTGAAATAGAGCTCATAAGGTTTACAATACTTCCATCCTTATAGTTTGGCAGGTACATAATATTTTTTGTTAAAGTACAACTTTAAAAACTTATTGTTAAAGTGACATTACATGAATTTTTTATGATAGAAGTAGAAGATTATTCTTTGAATGAGTCAATAGGAAGCTTTATCATGTGCTCTTTTACAGTTGAAAGCAAAAGCTTTGTTTCTATTCTTTCCACAAAATCATAACTTTGAATCTTTTTTAAGAAACTGTCAAGGCTGCTCCTGTTTTTAAATTTTGCAATAACCGTCGCATCAAACTGCCCAGTGTTGTCATAAACCGCGAAAACATTTGGGTGCAATGCTATTTTTTCCTCTGCATCTTTAAGTCTGCCTTCAGATATCCTCACATCAATTATTACCTGCATATCATACCCTATTTTTGAGTATTTTACCCCTATAGTATACTTGGTTATTATGCCTTCTTTCTTCAATCTGTTTATCCTGTTCATAACTGTTGCAACAGAAACTCCTGTCTTTTTGGCTATTTTTCTGTATGATAGCTTTGCATCATCAATTAGCACATTAAGTATTTTTTTGTCTGTATTATCAATTTTAACTTCCATTTTTAGGTAAATGATTGTTTAATTTATCTATCTTATATTAACTTTTTTAAACATATATTTAAATTTTATTATTTTTTTAAACATTTGTTTAATAAATGTTCCAATAGTTATATATTTATAAATTTTTAACCTTAATAGTGAGGTGTTTGTATGAGTTCTGACAAATCAATGAAATATAACTTAAATTTTGATCCAAGCAAAATTAAAAAATGTAAAAATGAAGCTGATGTTATGAAAACATTAAAAGATAATGAAGACATTCAGTTCGTGAGAATATTTTTTTCAGACTTGTCTGGAAATATGCAATGTGACTTTTCAGTACCAAAGTATGTTGTTACAGAAAAGACTTTAAAGGAAGGTTTTGGCTATGACGGAAGCTCTGTTCTTGGCCAGTCAAGAATTCAGGAAAGCGATAAGATTGCAGTGCCTATTGCTGAAAGTGCAATGATAACTCCATGGAAATATGATCCTAAGATGAATGGCATGCAGGAAAAATCCTGGAGGGAGCTTATAATGTTTGCGAAGCTTTATAATCCTGATGGCCAAAGGTATGAGGGGGATGTTCGATATGTTCTTGAGAAAACAATTAAAAAAGCAGAAAAAGAAATTGGTGTAAACCATATGTATGTTGGTCCTGAGCTCGAGTTCTTCCTGTTCAAAGCAAATGGTGAAGGAAGACCAATTGTTTTGGATGGTAAACCAGAAACTGTTGACCATGGAGATTACTTCAAGGGAGGACTGTACGGAGAAGTAAGAAAAGAAAGCCAGTTAGTGCTACAGGCAATGGGATATGAGTTTGAATATGACCATCATGAGGTTGCTCCCTCCCAGCATGAGACTAATTTTCATTTCTTAGATGCAGTTGATATGGCTGATTTTATAATGCTTTACAAATATGTTTTAAGAAAGGTTGCAAAAGAGTATGGCCTTTTTGCAAGCTTTATGCCAAAGCCAATTCTTGATGAAAATGGAAGCGGAATGCATACGCACCAGTCTCTTTTCACAAATAAAAAAAATATTTTCTTTGATAAGTCAAATAAATATAATCTTTCTACTAAGGCAAAACAGTACATGGCAGGGCTTATGAAACACCTCCCTGAGATAACTTCTATACTTAATCCGTCTGTAAACTCGTATAAAAGGCTTGTTCCTGGATTTGAGGCTCCTGTATATATTTGCTGGGATCCTGCAAACAGATCAAACCTCATAAGGATACCAATGTATAATCCTAACCAAGAGGATGCTTTAAGGCTGGAATTAAGAAGTCCTGATCCTGCATGCAATCCATATCTTGCATTTGCAGTCATGCTTGCAGCAGGCCTTAAGGGAATATCTGAAAAATACAATCTTTCAGAACCTATTCATGAAAATGTATACGATATGAAAGAAGAAAAAAGAAAAGAAAAAGATATAAGAAGCTTGCCTGGCAGTTTAGAAGAGGCAATCTCACTCACTGAGAGTGGAAATATTGTAAAAGAAACACTTGGAGAGCATCTTTACAAGAGTTTTATTGACAACAAAAGAAAAGAATGGAATGAATTTGAAGAAGACAAATATATACATTCAGATAAGAACCAAGATAATAAGAATCTAACAAAATATGAACTTGAGAATATTCTGCCTATAACTTGATTTTTATTTAATATATATTAATCTTACATAGAGCAGACGAAAAAAAGATAGCTGAGATGCTGAAAAAGGAAGCAAAAGTATAAATTTAACTCAAAGTGAAGTCTCACACACTTTTTATTAGTTCGCTTGTAGAATAAACTTTAACTTGATCTTGCTCTTTTAACTTTTTATCGTTAGACCAGATTCCACAATTTAGTCTTAATGCAAGTGCAAAATACTCTGTGTCATTTGGATCAGGAGAAATCTTTTTGGATATAGAAATAAATCTCTTAAATTCTGAATATGAAAAAAATTCAATTCTAGAAGATATTAATGACAAAAATAATTCAAATTCTGATTCTGAAAGTTCTGATTTAAATAATATTTCATTTTTATGCTTCTCAAGTTCGTCTAACAAAAAATCAGGGGCAAATAATTTAAGCCTGTCATTAAATATTAAATCATAAGTTTTGCCATTTGTAGAAATTAATGCAGACAGCAAGATATTTGCGTCAATTATTAGTTCCATTTATTTAATTTGCATATCTTTCATGCAAAGATTTATTTATTTTTCTACCTAATTCCAGAGCATCTTTTTCACTAAGCTTAGATTTGGTAGATATTGATTTTAGTATTCTTAATTGGGCAACCTTGGTTTTTATAGCAGTTCTTGCTACTTCAGACCAATTAATTTCTTTGGAATCATCCATTTCCCGTTTTAAATCCTCTGGAACGGATAATGTTATGGTTGGCATTTTAACCTCCTTGTATTTAAGTTATTTAATACTGTGTAAATATTTAATATATATAAATGTTTGCTTTTAAAATCAATTTTGCCTTAATATATATACTTTAGTTTAACTAAATTTATAAATGGATTTAAAACCCCTTTTAGGATTATAAGAGGTAATTAAAATGAATGAAAAAAAGTACGTATATTTTTTTGGGGAAGGCGGAAAAGAAATGAAATCTCTTTTAGGAGGCAAAGGAGCTAACCTAAGTGAGATGACAAAGATTGGAATACCTGTACCGCAGGGATTTACAATCACAACAGAAGTCTGCAACTTATATTCTGAGAACAATAAAAAATATCCTGAAGAGCTGGATGTTGAGATAGAAGCTAATATGAATAAGCTTGAGGAAAAAACAGGAAAAAAGTTCGGAAACAAGAAAAATCCTTTGCTTGTTTCTGTAAGGTCAGGAGCAGCTGTTTCAATGCCCGGCATGATGGACACTATCCTTAATCTTGGATTAAACCCAGATACAGTGCAGGGACTTATTGAGCTCACAAAAAACGAGAGATTTGTATTGGATTCTTACAGAAGATTCATACAGATGTTTGGTAATGTTGTCCTTGGAATTAACAGTGAAAACTTTGAGAAGATACTGGAAACTGTTAAACAAGAAAACAAGGTTAAGCTTGATACAGAGCTTGGAGTTAATGCCTTGCAAAAGGTTGTTGAGCTTTACAAGGCAAGGGTAAAGGAAGTAACAAATGAGGAATTCCCTGAAAAGCCAAATATACAGCTGAATATGGCAATAAATGCTGTTTTTGACTCATGGGAAAATGAAAGAGCAATAGTGTATAGAAGATTAAATGATATTCCAAATGACATTGGCACTGCTGTAAACATACAGTCAATGGTTTATGGAAACATGGGAAATGATTCAGGAACAGGCGTTGCATTCACCAGAAATCCAAGCACTGGCGAAAAAAAGTTTTTTGGAGAATATCTTGTTAATGCGCAAGGCGAAGATGTTGTTGCAGGAATAAGAACTCCAAAAAAGATTGAGGAATTAAAAAAAGACATGCCATCTGTTTATGAGCAGCTTGTTGATGTGTATAAAAAACTGGAGCTGCATTACAAGGATATGCAGGATATTGAGTTTACAATAGAAAAAGGGAAACTGTTTTTGTTGCAGACAAGAACAGGAAAAAGGACAGCACATGCAGCTGTAAAAGTAGCAGTTGATATGGTTGATGAGGGTTTAATAACAAAAGAAGAGGCAGTATTAAGGGTTCAGCCAAACCAGCTCGACCAGCTGCTGCATAAGACAATTGACCCAAAGGCAAAACTTAAGGTTATTGCAAAAGGCCTTCCAGCCTCACCAGGAGCAGCTGTTGGCTCTGTTGTTTTTAGCGCAGAAAAAGCGCATGACCTTAATGAAGAAGGAAGGAAAGTAATTCTAGTAAGGAATGAAACAAGTCCTGAGGATATTGAGGGAATGGCAGCTGCACAGGGAATTTTAACTGCCAGAGGAGGAATGACATCTCATGCAGCTGTTGTTGCCAGGGGAATGGGAAAGTGCTGTATTGCAGGCTGTGAGAAAATAAGAATAAATGAAAAAACAAAAGAATTCAAGGTTGATAATACTGTTGTTAAAGAAAATGACATAATAACATTAAACGGCAACACAGGAGAAGTAATTTTAGGAAATGTTGATTTGATTGATCCAGAACTAAAAGGGGAATTCAAGACATTAATGAAATGGGCTGACTCATACAAGACATTAGGTGTAAGGACAAACGCTGACACTCCCCATGATGCTGAAAAATCTGTTGAGTTTGGAGCAGAAGGAATAGGGCTTTGCAGGACAGAGCACATGTTCTTCCAGGAGGACAGGATAAAGGCTGTAAGGGAGATGATTCTTGCAGAAGATATTGTCGGAAGGAAAAAAGCATTGGATAAGCTTTTGCCAATGCAAAAATCTGACTTTATTGGAATATTCAAGGTAATGAATGGACTGCCAGTTACAATAAGATTATTGGATCCGCCATTGCATGAGTTTCTGCCGCAGGCAAAGGATGATATAAAAGAGCTTGCAAAAGAAATGAATGTCACAGAAGAAAAAATACAGGAAAAAATAATAGCACTTCATGAGGTTAATCCAATGCTTGGGCATCGAGGATGCAGGCTTGCAATTACCTATCCGGAGATAGCAGAAATGCAGGTTAAGGCTATATTTGAAGCTGGCTGCGAGCTTGTAAAACAAGGAATAAAAGTAACACCAGAGGTTATGATTCCTTTGGTGGGAGTATTAAAAGAATTCACAATATTAAAGAAACTTGCAAAAAACAAGGCTGATGAGATAATCAAAAAGTATGGCGTTAAGCTGGATTACAAGATTGGAACAATGATAGAAATACCCAGGGCATGCATAATAGCTGATCAGATAGCCAAGGAAGCAGAATTTTTCTCATTTGGAACAAATGACTTAACTCAGATGACTTTTGGCTTCAGCAGGGATGATGTTGGAAAATTCACTCCAGAATACGTTAATAAAGGAATTCTTGAGAAAGACCCATTCCAGGTTCTTGACCAGGAGGGAGTTGGAAGCCTTGTTAAGATGGCTGTTGAGAGAGGAAGAAGCGCAAGAGAAAATCTTAAAGTTGGAATCTGCGGAGAGCATGGCGGTGAGCCAAACTCTGTTGAGTTCTGCCATAAAATAGGAATGACATATGTAAGCTGCTCACCATACAGAGTCCCGATAGCAAGATTAGCAGCTGCCCATGCAAAACTCAAAGAAGAATAAATTTATTTTTTTAATTAATTTTCTTTTTCTTCGGGTTTCATCATTGGAAAGAAAACTACATCCCTGACGCTTTCCTGATTTGTGAGTATTGAGAAAAACCTGTCAATCCCCATTCCAAATCCGCTTGTTGGCGGCATTCCTATCTCTAGGGATTCAATAAAATCTTCATCAATCATCTGCGCCTCGTCATCTCCTGCTTCCCTTAATTTCATCTGCTCTTCAAACCTTTCCCTCTGGTCAATAGGGTCATTTAATTCTGAGAATGCATTGACAATCTCTGCCCCTGCAACAAGAAGATGAAACCTTTGGGTGAGTTTTGGATTGTCTTTATGTTTTTTTGCAAGAGGTGAAATATCAATTGGATGGTTTATCAAGAAGCACGGCTGGAGCAGGTCAGGCCTGACATACTGCTTGTAAAGCTGGTCTATTATCCTTCCGCGGCCAAATGTTTTATCAATATCTAACTTTAGTTTCTTTTCTTTTATTGCATTTATCAGCTTTTCTTTTGTACTCTCTTTATTTAAGTCAATACCTGTTTTTTTCTTTATGATTTCAGTGTAATCAATTCTTGGCCATTTGCCTTCAAAATTAAGAACATTGTCCTGATATTTTATCTTAAGCGTTCCAAATGTATCCTTAATAATTGTCTGAATTAAGTCCTGCGTAAAATCCATAAGTTCATTGTAGTCAATATATGCATAATAAAATTCAAGAAGCGTGAATTCCTGCAAATGCTGTGTTGAAATGCCTTCATTCCTAAAGACTTTTCCAATCTCAAAGACCCTTTCATAGCCTCCGACAATCAGCCTTTTCAGGTGAAGCTCTAAAGATATCCTTAAGTAAAAATCAATGTCAAGCGTGTTGTGGTGGGTTATAAACGGGCGCGCATCTGCCCCGCCAGGAACAGCTTCAAGAACAGGGGTTTCGACTTCTATAAATCTCTTTTTTTCCATGAATTTTCTTATATTCCTTATGAAATCTGTTCTTTTTTTGAAAAGCTCAAAAACTTCAGGATTTGAAATTAAGTCAATATATCTTTTTCTGTATCTTATTTCCTGGTCTTTTAAACCATGCCATTTTTCAGGAAGCTGGGCAAGGCTCTTTGTAAGTATATCAAATGAATCAACATGAATAGTTACTTCTCCTGTTTTTGTTTTAAACACTGTTCCCTTAACACCTATAATATCCCCAATGTCAAAAAGCTTTATTTTTTTGTACTCATCTTTTCCAATGTCATCCTGCCTGAAATAAAGCTGTATCCTGCCCTCAGTGTCAAGAAGATGCATAAATGCTGCTTTCCCCATTATCCTGCTCTGCATTAACCTTCCTGCAATGGAAAATTTTTCTTTTGTGTGCTCTCCATTCTCAAGGTCTTTGAATTTTTCCTTTATAACAGCACTATAAGAATCAATATCAAACTTGTTTGGATATGGATTAATCCCTTTTTCATAAATTTTGTCAAGCTTTTCCTTTTTTGTTTTATTTATCATGTAAGAGTATTATTTTTAGATTATTTATAAATGTTGCTGATTTCTATTTAATTTTTATAAACCTTACTTCGTATGGTTTTAGCTTTATATTAAAACTTCGGTTATAATCTAAATTTTTGATGTTTATTTTAATATTTTCAATTAATTGATTTTTCTTGTTTATAACAGTAAGGTAATATTCATCATTGTTTGAAACTGCAATTGACTCTATTTGAGGATTATTGCTGTCTGAGCCATAAACAACTGATCCTTTTTTATTGCAATTCACAAACTGTTTTTTCATTTCATAAACAGGAAAAAGATTGATCGAGTTATTAGAATTGTAAATTGACCACATTGCAAACCCGCCATCCTCATAATTAGATGTTCCGCTATAATAAAATTCCTTATCAACAGCATTTGTTTTTATCATCCAGTTAAGTGCGGATGCATACCATGCAGAAACAAATGGCTCATCAAAATACGGCTCGTATTCCCAGTTCCAGTTTGGGCCTAATTCAGAAACAACTATTTTAGTATTTTTATTATACTTACCAATTGCTTCATTAAGTGAAATAAGCTGGTCAAAAAAGAGATTTTTATTATTTTTTATCATTGCATATTCATATTCATTTTTTATTGCATTATTTTCAAGATTTTTTATATACATCGTGTTTTTTATACCAGAAATAGGGTAATTTCCATAAATATGCAAAGAGATAAAATCAAGACTATCTGCCTCATTCAGGAATTTCTCTGCCATCATCCGATCATCATAACTTAAAAATTTTAGGGTATATCCCCCCACATTTGTTCCAGGAGCAACTTCTTTTATTGATTTGTAAGCCTCGTTGTACATCTCAATGTATCTGTTATTTTCCCACCAATAATCCCAATATGGTTCGTTCCATATTTCCCAATACCACTCATCAACATTACATTTTTTTATAAGCCTATCTTCATTGCACATATCCCTGTAATGCCTTACAATCTCAGCACAATAATCTGCAAAATCATGGTTATTCCATGGAGGATTTGCATTTTTATAATCTATGTAATACTCACTCATTTCATTAGGTGCATGGGCAAAAACAATAAAAGGAATAGCATTGCTGTCAAGAGCTGCATTAATGAAAGAATCAAGTTTTCTGAAATCATATATTCCATTATTGTAAGGAATAGTGCTATTTGACCTAAATGATGGGTCATCAATCCATATTCTTATAAAGCTTGATCCAACTTCCTCATGAAGCTTATGAATCTCTTTTCTTTCTACAAAATCCATCCAGTTTGCTTCTTCATTTAAACCATAATCAAGATTTATTGTTCCTATGCTCATACCATAATCTACTGATATATAATTTTGATTTTCTTTATTGGTTTCAAAAATGAATAAAAATAATAAACCTAAAAGTAATATAAAACATATTACAAAAATAGCCACCCTCTGTTTTTTTTTGAGCATTGTAACTTTTGTAAATATCACAAAGTTTATATATCTATCGCTATTTAAAAGTAGCAAATTGGGGGTAATAATGTTCATTAGGAATATCTTTAATAAATTAATTGGCCATTCGCTTTATAAAAATGCGTTGTGGCTAATTTTAAACTCAGTCGTATTATCAGGTTTTGGTTTCATATTCTGGTCTATTGCAGTAAGATTATATTCTGCATCTCAGGTAGGATTAGCTTCTACACTGATTTCTTCATTAGAGTTAATATCCATGTTCTCGTTGCTGGGATTTAATATTGCACTGGTAAGATATATTTCAAAATCAAAAGAAAAAAGCAGCATGATAAGCTCATGTTTTGGCATATCGGGCATAGTAGCATTATTCCTTAGTTTGATATTTGTTTTATTCATCAAGGTTTTCAGCCCAAAACTGGTATTTCTTAAAGAAATAAGATTATACAGCTTTCTCTTTGCAATCTTTGTCCTTTCATATGTATTTTTTACACTTATTGAATCTGTTTTTATAGGTTTTAGAAAAGCTAAATTCGTTTTGATAAAAAACATAATATTTAGTGTTTTAAAACTCATATTTCTTTTTTTCCTTATATTTCTGGGGGCCTTTGGCATATTCTCATCAATGGCTATATCTGCACTTATCGCATTTTTTTCAATTTCATTCTTCTTAGGATTAAAGATAAGGCCGGTCATAAAAAAAGGTATTGTGAAAAAAATGTTTAGGTTTAGCCTAAGTAATTACATCGCAAATTCATTAAGATACGCACCTGCGTTTATTTTGCCTCTGATAATAACAAATACAATAAATCCGGAAACAACAGCTTACTTTTATATTGCTATGATGATATCTAATCTTCTTTTTATTATACCTGTTTCAACTTCAAATTCTCTGCTTGCAGAAGGTTCGTATGATATAAACAGCCTTAAAGAAAACACAAAAAAATCCTTGAAATTCAGTTATTTGATTTTATTGCCAGGTGTTGTTTTTATTTGGATATTCGGAAACTATCTTCTTTTGTTTTTTGGCAGGTTATACAGTGAAAACGCCTTAATACTTTTGAAAATACTTTCTGTTTCATCCATTTTTTTTACTATTAATGCTGTTTATATATCAGTAATGAACATAAAGCACATGATAAAAAAAGTTGTTATCATAAATTTCCTGATATGTTCAGGCATTTTGATTATAAGCTATAAACTGCTTGGCCTTGGATTGGTTGGAATAGGAATTGGGTGGCTGATTGGCCAGTTTATTGGAAACATTTTCGTTATAATAGACACAATAAAATCTAGGGGCATTTTATGATTTCAAAAAAAATTCCTTCGCTTTTGATTATACAGATTTTGTTAGTCATAACCCTGCTTTTATATCTGCCGCTTAGAACTAAGGGAGCGCCTGTTTTTATTTTTTGGCCTATTTTTTGGTCTATGGTAACTGTATCCCTTTTTATAGTATTAAAATCAGAAAAGAAGCATAAAATCCTGTCATTAATTATTTTGGAGGTATGCCTTTCAATGGTCCTGCTTGTTTCAGCCCCAAATATATTTCAGACAAACAGGGATACTTATTTTGAATCACAATATGCTTCTGAAATTGTGAAAGCAGGAGTGTGGAATCCTAAGCTTGGTGCTGGCTTCTCAGAGGATTATTATGGGTATAATCCGCTGATTCATTTTATACTCGCTTTTGCTTCTTTAACAACAGGGCTTACAACCTACTTTATCTCAAAGTATATTCTCTTTATATTTATTAGGGTCATGCTTATCCTAATGGCCTTTCTCTTAATTTCAGCATTTGCAAAAGAAAACAAGGAGCGCATTATATATCTAGCTATGTTCATATTTATATCAAGCTTTGGGATGGCTTTTATTGAGGTTTCAAGAAGGTTT
>Ga0210017_1003399_pt1 | contig 13345 bp, 11 predicted proteins | sample CryGeyCG2014_020_FD_183966 | JGI IMG/M metagenome (GOLD analysis project Ga0210017, IMG submission 183966) | Groundwater microbial communities from aquifer - Crystal Geyser CG08_land_8/20/14_0.20 (SPAdes) (version 2) | ecosystem: Environmental > Aquatic > Deep subsurface > Groundwater | place... | reverse complement strand
TACCCGCGCAAAAAAGCTAGCCGCTCCGCCAACTTTAATTGTTGTCAAATTATTTAAACTATAATTCTCTTGGATTTTTAACATAATATTCTGCCCCAAAGACACAAATATCATAGGGTTTTACTCAAAAAAATTTTAAATTTGGAATATTCATACTGATTCAATGCCAATTCTAGCAACTCAAATGCCACTTAGACTAAAAATTTTCTTATTTCAAAAGGATAAATGAAATCGACAACTGTTTTATCTTTAACCAAATGTTTTTGACTAATAGATAAATTAACAACCAATGCCCGGCTTGGATTAAACTTAGTTATAAAATTATTAAAACTGGTTGTTACTTTTTCTTTGGCTAAGGCGAATTTGACCTCGATGGGTAATAGCTCACACCCTTCTTCCACCACAAAGTCAATTTCTGTTTTCTGTTTTGTTCTCCAAAAATGGAGCTGGCCCATCTTATTTCTTTGGCATAACAGGAGTTCTGAAAATATGGCATTTTCTAAAAGCGGGCCTTTGTCAATTCTCTGTTCTAAAGACGCAAAATTCTCCAAAGCCAAATTTCTAATACCATTATCCAAAAAGTAAATTTTGTTTGCTTTGATAATTTCCTGTCTGGAATTTTTAAAATAAGGAGTCAATCTTTTTATAATAAAAGTTTGTTCCAAGGCAAAAATATATCTCTCTACCGTTTCCCTGTCAATTGATAAACTAGCAGCCAGCTCATCAATATTGACCAGTTGGCCCAATTGCCCGGCCAAAAGTTTAATCAAGCGATTGAAAGCGGATTTATTCTTAATCTCTAAAAATCCCACGATATCTCTTTCAATATAACTGCTGTATATTTCTTTTAAAACATTAATCTTCTCCTCGGGATTCGCGGTCGTAATAACTCGCGGGTAACCGCCAAAAATCAAGTAATCTTTATAGAATTTAATTAATTGCTTTTGGTCAATTTGATTGATTTCTTTTGCTTGAGCAAGTTGTTCGGCCAGAACTTTATCTTGATATTGTAAAAATTCAAAAAAAGTAAAAGCGGGCAAAGAGAAAATCCTTTTTCTGCCGCTTAAAGTTTCTTTAAATTTAGCTTTAATTTCCAAGGAGGAAGAACCAGTTAAAACGAGCTTAATATTGAGTTGGGAATCATAGACACCTTTAAAAAATCTGGCCGCTTCCGGCACTTTCTGCGCTTCATCCACAAAAACATAAATTTTATGTTCGGACCTGGCTTTTAAAAATTTAATAAATTCGGTTTGATCCTGAAAAACTTCCCAATCCTGCACCAGATCGAGATTATAAGAAAAAATGGAGTTTAAGCTAATATTTTTTTGTTCGCTCAAATATTCCTTTAACTGTTCCAAGAGCACTGTTTTCCCCACTTGTCTGGAACCAGTAATCAAAGTCATCTCCTTTTTATCTAAATGATCAACCACTTCTTCAAATAATTCTCTTTTAATATAATTGTGTTCTTGATTTGGCATATACTCATATTTTAGCATAACTATTCTTGGTGTCAATACCAATTTTGGCAATTTATCCACAACAACTGAATTAAACTAAAAATGGCTATAATAACTCTATTATAGCCATTTGGGGTTAAGTTAATTTTAACAAAAACTGCTGATTTTGGCGGTTTTTTGATTAATAAATTAAAAATTCTTTTAGCCACCTTACTTAAACAAAGATTTTAATCTTTCACTAGCAATATCTTTGAATTCCTTATAAAAAAATGTTTTTAATTGTTCTTTGACTATTTTAGTTAATTGTTTCTCATTAGGATATAAAGCTCTAAATGATTTAAGTCTTTTCTGATTAAATCTGTCTAGGACATCAATATCATGAAAAATTCTTTTATTTTCAGTATTATAAACTCTCTTCCACTCAAAGCCAGTTAATTGATCAGCATCATGCATACTGATTATATCAATAATTTCTTCACTCTTAACTTTATTATAATTAACCTGCTTTAAAATATCTTTAGCAATTTTAGCGCCTGCCAACATATGAACCAATTTACCATTAATAAGTTTCTTGTAACCAGTAATATATTTAAAATGATTATTTAAAATAGCGCTGTGGCCAATATCATGCATCATAGCGGCTGGTATTAATATATCCAAATCTAATTTTAATTTCCCCTGATACCCCAATATAAAATTGACAACTTCTTTGGCGTGTGTTACATCACCCTCTCGCCCCTGTTTTAATAGCCCTTCAGATAATCGCCAAATTTTTAAAAATTTTTTAAATCTTTTATTTTTCTCCATAAAATTTAATTATCTTTTTAAGATATTAACTAACCCTTTCCCCGCATCAACTTCTACTAAATTGCCGTCCTTTAAAACTTTAGTGGCCACCCTAGTGCCAATAATGCAGGGTTTTTTTAATTCCCGTGACACAATGGCCGCGTGACAAGTAATCCCGCCTTCGTCAGTAACAATAGCCGCCGCTCTCTGAATGGCAGTAATTAAATCGGGATTAGTGGCTCTGCTAACTAATATTTCCCCTTTTTTTATTTTGTCAATTTCAGATCTTAAATTAATTACTCGCACTATCCCTCGCGCCGAACCGGGGTAAGCACAATTACCTTTAATTATATCTGTCTCAATGAGATGATCTTCTTTAATTAACTTAAAATATTTTTCGGCCTTGTTAATATCTATAATCTTTATGTTAGAACCGCTAGCTATTGAAACGCAACCAATGTTTATCCTTTTTATAAATTTGGCACGGATGTCAGATTTTAATTGATTAGGGCCAAGGAGATATTTTTTAATTTCCTGTTTGGTCAAAAACCTAATATTAGATAAAGGTAAATTCAAGCGATGACCAATCTCTTTTAAAAACGGCTCAAAGCAATAATTAGAATAAATTAAAAATTCTTTTCGATAAGCTTTCAAAAATATCATGGTGGTAATTTTCTCAATTAATAAACGAGTTTCTGCGTCACTTTTTATTTTTTTATAAATCTTATCTTTTTTTCGCCTAATTGTCCTAGCATAATTATTAACCTCTTGGATTTTATCTTTTGGGTCTTTAATCAATTTAAAATTATTTTTCAAAATATCTATTATTTCCTCTCTAGACCATGATGGTCCAATATAATAATATGATAACCAGCCATATTTTTTTAAATGTTGGTTAATTAAACTATCTATCAAATGATCTTTTTGCCAATTTTTAATATGCCTTCTTTGAATCAAAAGTTGAATTTTATATAAATTCAGTTCATGCTCTCGTTGTTTTGTTATATCAACAGGGGTGGTTAGTTTACTAATATACTCTTTAATTTGATCATCCTTGCCTATCTTCTTTTCAATTTTTCTTTCAACAATATCGAATATAGATATGGAGCCCATATCGACTAAATTAGGTATCCAAGCATAAGCTCTTAATTTTAAAGTAATGGTCTCAAATTTTTCATACCAATTCATTAATTGTCGATTAGTAAGGACCTGGGGATTAATTTTTAATAATTTATTAGAAAAATTTTCCAGCTCTTGGCACTTCCTTATCATCTCAAGCTTAAGCTTCTTATAAAAATCGTTGTTGTTAATTAATTTTTGTTGTGCTAAATTACACATCTTCAGCCATGATTCCTGTTCAGTATACATCTTAACATCAATACCTTTATAAAAATTTACGATCAATTTTGCTGAAAGTCCAAGTAGTTTTTTAACTGAATAAGTGGCTGATAAATCCATCAGATAGATCGGGAAAAAACTAACTTGTTTTCCCTCAAATAGTTTTAATAATGGTTTATTTTTCATTGTTTTATTTATTATCAATTTCACTTTAATTTTCTCACAATTCCCCTATCCGCGTCAACTTCAACTAAATCACCTGTTTTGAGCGTGGCCATGGCGTGTTCCAAACCGACGACGCAGGGAATATCAAGTTCGCGGCTGACAATGGCGGCGTGAGAGAGAAGTCCGCCTTCATCACACAAAACAGCCCGGGATTTTTTTATGAGCGGTACGAATTCTGGTCGGGTCATGGAAGTGACCAGGATTTCGCCTGGCTGTAATTTTTCTTTGGCGGGATTATGAATGATGCACACTCGGCCACGGACTTTACCCGGACAAGCCGTGATACCGGCGAGTGTTTCTTTGTCTTTCTTCAAACGGGAAATATCTTGTTTAATTTTTTCATATCTTCGGCCCATGAATAAACCGGAATAGCGAAATCCGCTCATACCCCAAGCCACGCCGGTGGATAAACGTTTGACTAAGTCGTTTTTAAATTCTTGACTGCCGCGTGTGACAGCCAAAAATTCAGCTGGAACAGCATATCTGATCAATTTAAAAGGCATGTGATAGCGCCGGCTGAATTCTTGGGCAAATTTGTCCAGAAAAAACGAGCCGATTAAATTATTTCTTTTGCGTGCGTCTTTCCAGTCCGCGATGATTTGCGTTAATTTCAAAATGACTTTGGTTTTGTGATCCAGCACATGCGGGGGTAATGCTTGTTGTCTTGAATTTTTCTGATTTAATTTCAATCCCGCCATTTTCTTTTTGAAATATCTAAAACTTGGCGCGTGCGCACCGTCATAGCTACTGGTAATAAAGTACCATTTGTCTGCGTGTTTTTGTAGCGCCAATGCCTGCCTATTTGGCGGTAAATTCTTGAGTGCCAGTAACTCCTCTTCTTCTATTCGCATAAAAGATTTTTTCTTTGGCACAAACAAGCCAGCAATTGCACCAACGTATTTTGGATATTGCAATATTAATTTATGCAACAAATTGTCGGCGTAGGGAATAAAAAATTCGTTTGAGAGCGGCAAATATTCCACGCCGTAATAGCAACGACAAAAATTTTTGAACATTTTAAGGAATTCATTTTCAGTCAATATCGCTAACACAGTGCTTTGAATGTGCTTAATTAATGTGTGATATATTTTATCGTTTGCCCGCCAGACATGGTGCCATTGACTGATGACGGATCGGCCGGCCAATTCACGCCGCACCAAACGTTCAGCTTGGCGCATAAAAGTATCGCGACTAACGATTAAAGTACCAACCTCTTTTTCGCAGTAGGTCAGAAAATCGCCGGTTGAATAGCCGACACTTGTCAGGCCGTAAATCCAGGCAGCCGAGGGAATCCACCAAAACCAGGGAGCGGCCGGCGCTTCCTGTACAATCCAGTCGGCGTGTGAGTGGAAAATTTTCACGCACTGCTCAAATGTCAGCGGGTGGAATTTATCAAGAATGGGATTAAAACTTTTGGGCATGATGGTGCTTAAATTGAACTTAATTATTTTTTTTGCGAAATATTTTTTCATTACGCAGTAAATCCAAAAGATTGCCGACGCTAAAATATCTTTTTTTCTTTTTTAATCTGGTGCGATTATTTAAAATATGGTACAGCCGCCAGTGAAAATCCGAATATTGTTTGCGCACGATTTGTCCAGCTTGCTGAAAAAATTCCAAATTTTTTTGACTGTCGTCAGCATAAACCACGGTTTTATAACCCTCAAAATATTTATGCTTTAAATAATCCACCAGCATGGCCGGAGTTTTTTTGTTGGTCCGTCCATAGTCAAAAGTGGAATTGAATTTTTGGAAATATTTTCTAATGTCAAAACTGACTTGCGGGTTTAAATATTTGGCACGCCAGTTCATTTGCGCAATGTTGCCCGTGGAAAAAGTTTCATTATGCTTTGTCCAGCTTAAAACTTGTTTAAAATAAGGAGCAATTTTCAAATTAAAATACCAACCCTGTGTATAAGGAATTTTGTAACCCTCTTCAAATTCTCTATTAGAAATATCTTTGAATTTTTTCCCTAATCTATTTTGTAGCCAATCACCATAACTCGCAAAACCGGTCCGTGTGGAACTCCACTGCTCGGGAAACAATGTGCCAGTCAAATCCCAAAGATACAGAGTGTGATCTTTTTGGTGGTGGATACTTTTTGTACGAAGCTTTTTCGTCATAATTCATTCACTTATTTTTAATATACATTGTTGGCATCTACTCTGGTAGGAACGCGCTCCGCCAATCCGGCGGACAAACGTGGCGTGTTCCTACTAATCCAACTACTAATATCCATTAATATCTTCAATATCTTTTAATATCTCTAATATCCCCCGACTTTCCTATCAATCTTTTAATCCTTTAATCTTAGTTCTTTTAATTTTTTTAACAATTCCTTTATCCGCATCCACCTCCACTAAATCACCATCCTTCAAAACTTGCGTGGCGATTTTGGTACCGACGATACAGGGAATTTTTAATTCTCTGGAAATAATCGCGGCGTGACAGGTAATACCGCCATCATCAGTAATAATTGCCCGCGCCCGCTTCATAGCCGGCAAATAATCTACAGTAGTCATTGAAGTAACTAAAATCCGATCTTTTTTCATTCTGCGGCATGCGTCAATACCGCTTTTGGCTAGAAAAACCTTACCCATAAATTTTTTACCCGGATTGGCAATTACACCGTTAATCATCGTTTTCCTCTGTGTTTTGCTTCGTAAAACATAATTATTTAGTAGCTGAGTAGCTATTTTACCAAAATAAATTTTGCTATAACCCCTTTTCATCATGATTGTTATGCCGTTTTTTCTGTCAAGAATATTTTTTTTCGGTAATTCTTTGCCGCACGCCAAATCATCAAGCTCCCAATAAAAATACCAGAGTGCGTCCGCATAAGCAATCTTTTGTCTGCCAGCGATTTTCACCAACACCCGGAGCATAACATCATTACACCTCATTTGGATTTCTTTCCGCTCATCATGAATTCAGCAAAAGGCGTCCAGTAATTTCAAATAACTCGCGGTTTGAGATGGTAATTTATATTTTTTGATCAGCTGTCTTCTATTTTTTAAAACAAGCTTGGACTGACATTGGATATCACGTATCATTTGACTTATTTTGTGCTTCTCATGTTTGTCGCGGATACATCGGAGGTCTCCGGCAATCTCCTTTTTCGTGAGTGTATTTTGTCCGTCCCATGTCATTCTAATCCAAAAATATTTTTCAACCAAATTGTTAATCTGCCTTAAGGACGCTGATTTGCCGGCCATGCGCCAAAGGCTATATTCATATTCTTGAGCTTTAGAAATGTAATTCGGGCGCAAGAGATCCAACCAATCGTTGTACGTCATTTTTGCCTTGCATTCATCCTCAATAAACTGTTTAAAAGATGCTTCAAAATAATCGTCAAATATATCGCTCGCGTATTCGGCAATTAAAATATGGTCATAAAAAATATCAAATGAACGCTGATAAGCGGCCAGTAAATTCTTAGTGGTTTTATTTTCTATATCAACTATTTTAATTTTTTTAATTTTACCGGCATTAGTTCTGTATTTATTGCTCAAAAGTCTGATAATTTTACCGGGGTCTTTTAGCCAGGAAGCAATCCACTTCCCGGCAATCAAATCAAGCTCCCTGGTGTTCCTTGCCCACCACATATGGCCGTTTTTAAAAGTCATTAATGAAAAATACCAAATATGATATTTGTTTCTTTTTCTGGGTTGCTCCAATTGCAACTTAATATAAGGCGCTATTGCGCCCGGATAAATATGATCTCTTTCAAATATGCGCCAACTGGGTTTCTGCATATATTACATGGTTATTTCAACACTTTATTTAATAAAATTAATCCGCTTCTTCAATATCAAAATCCATTGCGGATCAATTTTTGTTCCAAATCGGTAAGCTGGCGTTTGTGCCAGCTCCAGATCAGTTTTTCTCCCTCATTGATATAAAGTGTGCTGACAAACCGGCCCTGGAATTTTTTAGCGTATTTAAAAACTCCCAAGAGAACCATGATCGCTCGATGCAAAGGAATGGTGCCGCGTTTGTATAAAATCCAGCGCATAAAAATTTTTTAACAAAAATTTTTAAATCTAATTTTTATCAGCCAGCGGGAACTCATAATCTTGACCACGGTAGCGACTAATAATTCTTTCTGGCTCAACTTTAAAATAGAATGGCTCGGTTTCCTGAATCATTTTTTCTTCAGCGCCCATAATCTGGCGGATGGATTCGGAGTCAACTTTGCCATGGGTCATATAAGCAATAAAGGCATCCAGATCCCAAGAATGTCCCGCACCGCCGATAAACACCGGCCGACCAGGCACATATTTTTTTACGAACTCGCGTAATCTGTTAAATCCCTGTTTATACCTTTGGGCTGACTCCATGGGCTGCGGCCCCTGGAGGCCTTCAATCGTGCCATCACTGTCCACCCAATTCAAAACCGCTTGGTTTTGATCTCCCCCTGAAATTTCTAGAAGTTTGGTGGTGAACTCCGAATTTTCACCTTGATCATTTAGCCATGGTTGATTAGAGAACTCATTTATAAATAACGGGAAATCAATCACAAATTTTTTGTCCGGATGAGCCGCAACCTCTTGCTGCAACTCCTTGATAATTTTTGAATATGATTTTTCGGGGTCAGCGATGTCACCTTTGGTTTTAATGATGACTCCACTGCCACCTTCAAAATCTGCTCGTGTGTTTTCATAAATATCTTTTAATTCATCACCAAACAATTGGGCGGTTGATTTGGTGCGGACTTGATCGGACGCGCCAATAAGCGCTATCACGGCGTTTTTGGGCAGTTGGTCAATCAGCGGCTTTAATTCTTTGGCCGCAGTTTCACAACCCAACTCTACTCCGTCTTGAGTAAGACCCGAATATTCTCGCGAACCCGCTTCACCGGCTTTTGTTTTTTTGGAGTGTCTGGCGAAAAAATTAAATTCTTCTCTTGACATAGTGGTTTTGTCTTAATTGATAACATTATTTACGAATTTGAATTAAGCCAGTAGATAAATCCATCTCTATTTGATCTCCATTTTTCAGTATTTTGGTGGCGTTTTTGGTGCTAATAATGCAAGGAATGCCGAGTTCGCGGCTGACAATGGCCGCGTGGCAAGTCAGTCCGCCTTCGTCCGTGACCACGGCTTTGGCCCGGCGCATCAAGGGCATAAATTCCGGCCGGGTCATTGAAGTGACAAGAATTGTGCCGGACTGAAAATTTTCTCTGTTAACATCCATAACCACAGACACCCGGCCAGTCAGTTTTTTTACCGGCGCTGATGCCACCACACCTTTGATCGCCCCGCTGCTAAAAGTATGCATAAAAGCGCGATATATTTTTTCCGCGTCAGTGCCGCTAAATTCAGTCTCCGATTCCGGCGTGTAATACATGACACTGATTTTATGGCGCTGGCTGATTTTTTTTAGATCTACCTTTTTACCCCGCAGAATATGCAACACTTCATCGTCCCGCATAGAACGGAATTCTGCCAAAGAATATGGAAACCGCTGCGCCAGTATGTACAAAAATTTATCCCTGGCATAAGTGTGACGGAGCATACTTTCTTTACGCAGATCAATATACGCGGCGAATTTTTCAAGCAAAGTAAATAAAACCCTGTCCGTTTTTTCCAGTTTTAATTGATGAATGAGATCTTGCTTATCTTTCACCAGCTGGCGTTCTTGATGAATGGTTTTATTTATAATTTTTTTAATTTTTTCCGGACCGACTTTATGGAGCTCTTTTTTAATATGACCTCTTAGCTTGGCCGGTGTGATGTCTGTGGATTGCTGATAATTAGTCTGGATCCAAAACCATTTTTGTAAATACTGTTTGAGGGTTAATTTAGTCAAACACAAATTTAAGAAATCCAATTTTTCCTGGGTGAGGAAACTTCTAGTTCTAGGCGCGGATAAAACTAAAACGACTGTGGACAAATTCTCGTCTTTAATTTTGTATTTTTTTTGGAAAATTTTCGGCCAGCTTTCGGTAAAGGGATCCACACACTCAATAAACGCGCCATAGACCACGGAATCAAAGCCGATTTGGAGGAATATTCGCGCGAATTTGATCAAATCAGCGTTTTCCATTTTAGCGGTTTTTTCAACGGCAATTTTGTTTAATCTGAGGAGACGGCGGCGCAAGCGTGACCACGGCTGCAATATTTTTAAAAAGTAGCCGGGCTTTTTTAATTCGTGGCGATAAATTTTTTCAAAATTTTTGCGTTTCTCTGCAGAGGAAGCGATTTCAAAACTAATATTATCTCTGGAAATATAGACGATTTGCTTCAGCGTTGGATAGCCCACAATTTTTTTCGCGGCTACAAAAGTTTTCATAATGTAATCAAAAAGAAAAACTGATCCCGGAGCGGATTCAACCCACCATTTGGTATTTTTTATTTGCTGCAAGACAAATTTTAAATCAGGCATATCATTTTACTATTTTTAGTTTTTAGTGTTTTCTGTGCTTTTGTGTTTCAGTGTTCTTATGCTTGCTTGATTTTCCTCACCCAACCGTGATTGGCGTTCACCTCAACCAAATCGCCGTCTTTGAAAACTTGGGTGGCATTACTTGTGCCAACAACAGAGGGAATGTTAAATTCTCTGCTGATAACGGCGGCATGACAGGTCAAACCGCCAATGTTTGTCACGATAGCCGCCGCATACCTAATACTGGCCAAATAATCAGGTGTGGTTTGCTCAGTGATTAAGACCTCGCCTTTTTGAAGTTTATGGGCATCCTCGCCCTTTAAAATAATCCTGACTCGGCCTCGTACAATGCCTTTACTTGCTGGTGTACCTGTAACCACTTTTAAGTCTGCTTTTTTATTAAACAAATGCCATAATTTTTTCAGCTCTTTACCGGTATAAATATTTTCTCCTATAATAGCATACCCTTTCAACCGCATATTCAGATTAAGTGGGATATTCTTACAAATAATTTCTTTAAAAGTCAAATTGATAAATTGATTATAAGTCAGACCCATTTTTTGAGAAAGTATCTTAAGAAGATTAAGGGCGCTAAAACACCCACGAAGGAAAACTTCAATGCGGTAATCGCGAATAGCAATTAACTCCTGCATCAGTTTTGCATCGTCCTGCAGAGATGGAGTGAGTTTTTTAAAAGTAGCATAAAAATTTTTACGTTCATGATTACTTTTCATTTTTATTTCTCCAAGCTCTTTTACAGGATCAGTAATATCTTTGAGCTGTTTTTGAATAAAATCATCATCAAAAGACAAATAATAAAATAGTGCCATATTACTCCATTGCCACTTGCTCTTAAATTGAACTCTGGTCATTAAGCCCCGTCTGACTTTAATTAAGTCAAGATATCTTCTTTTAAAATATGAGGTGTACAACGGCGTGGATAATATATTAAATTCTTCAGGGCTCATACCGGCGTTTTTTAATTTGTCTAAAACCTTTGATTCAAAATACGCCTCACAATATACCGGAATATCAATCAATATAAATGGTCGCTCTACCGCCCGAATAAATTGTTGAAAATTTTCGGTTAGTTTATTTAAACTTGACTTTGAAAAATCTTTCTTTTTCAGCGCCAAAAAGTATCGTTGGTATTTTTTTAACTCCACTCTCAATTTTTTAATAATTTGCCTGATTTTGCCATTATTAAAACGATAATTAGCCAGATCGTCTTTTTTAATATAGTGCTGGCCATCGATATAAATTAATTCAATGTCCGGAAAACCTAATTTATGCAACTGGCGGCGCAAGCCGATTTCCAAATGATGCATTTGTAAAATGCATTCTTTAATATTGAACAGCTTAATATAATCTGACGGATTAAGTTTTATTTTTTTATCACGCAACATATTATTGATATATTTGCTTATTTTATTTTCCTCACCCAACCGTGATTTGCATCCACCTCCACTAAATCACCATCCTTCAAAACTTGGGTGGCGATTTTGGTACCGACGATGCAGGGGATGCCGAGTTCGCGGGAAACGATGGCGGCGTGGCAAGTGATGCCACCTTCATCGGTAATAATGGCGCCGGCTTTTTTGATAGCGATAATATAATCGGGTGAAGTCATCGGAGCTACCAAAACTTCTCCCTTTTTAATTTTATCGGCTTCTTTTGATGTGTATAAAATTTTAACTCTGGCTGTAACGGTTTTACCACGGCTGACGACTAACCCTTTAATCTGTGTGAGATTTTTATCAACCGCAATCTCGGTATATGGCTGAATAAAATTTTTTACTTCTGCGCCTGAAAAATATTCTAAAGAGTTTCTTTTTTTAGAATGCAAAAACAAAAAATATTGACAATGTTTGTTTAATTCATTTTGGCTTACTGATTTTTTATTATCAATTAACAATAAAATCTCTTTATAATTATAATAATGCAAATCGTTAAAATCAACTCCCGATCTGGAACTAAACTCTTTTAAAAATAAGTCAATATAATAATTAGCTCTAAAAATATAAAATTTGCGCTGGTCTTGCACCAAATACAGAAGCTCAAACGCTCGGCAATCCTTTGAATCTTGGGGCTTAATTTATATTTTTTTATTAGTTCTCTTTTCTCTTGTTTAATTTTTTGCGGCAAGATTTCTAATTCCTGAATTTTTTGTTCCGCCTTCTGCCGAGAATGTTTTAATAACTCTTCTACAAAATATTGCTTGTTTAAAATTTGAGTGTGGTGATAACTATTTAAGATATGAAAATATTCTTGCTGATACACGGATAATTTCGCGTTAAACAACTTTTTACCTTGATATTTTTTTAATTTTAAAAGTTCTAGATCAGTTTTTTGATAAAATGATAACTTTTCTGGAGCCGATAACCGTTCAAAAAGCATGATAAAATCAGCATTATTAACTTTGCTTTCCAGCTCCCACTTCAATATTTGTTCGCCTCCCCAGTTAGACAGCTCTGGCAATAATCCAATCGTCCAAAAATTAAAATATAATCCTGACCATTGCTTAAAAATTTTAGCAATTGCTTCATTATCTAATCTAGATAACTTTTCTTGATCAATCTGCGCTTGAAAATTCAAAATATTTTTCAAAGTACTATTCCATTGCTGATAATATTTTTTGAAATTTTTATCATTGAGAATATATTTTTGAAAATTAATCGCACCGCTATCATATAATTCCTGATAATCAAGAATAAACGTCATTTTTTCTTTTCTAAAGTAACCAATTACATCCGGCCAAGGATAAAATTTCTTCTGATATTTTGCAAAAGCAATATTGAAAAAATCAACATAAATAGGCAGCCCGTCAATCGGCCCCCATTTGAATAACTGTTTATTAGGATTAATGTGAGTATTAATCATATTTTTTATAATGTCGTAATTGGCCGGGATTGCGTAATATATATTTTCCCCTTTTCCATCGCCCATTCAATATCACACGGAAAGCCATAATGCTTTTCAATTTGACCGCAAAGCTTGGCCAGCGCGATAATTTTTTTGCCTGATAATTTCTGTTTCTCTTGATCAGCTTTCTTAACCGGAACTGTCTTGGTTAATCCTTTAATCTTTTCAATCTTAGTTTCCTGTCTTGAGATATTAATATCCATAATTGACCAGTCGCGTTTGTCAACCA
>Ga0210017_1003398_pt1 | contig 13349 bp, 12 predicted proteins | sample CryGeyCG2014_020_FD_183966 | JGI IMG/M metagenome (GOLD analysis project Ga0210017, IMG submission 183966) | Groundwater microbial communities from aquifer - Crystal Geyser CG08_land_8/20/14_0.20 (SPAdes) (version 2) | ecosystem: Environmental > Aquatic > Deep subsurface > Groundwater | place... | reverse complement strand
AGCAAGATTGCTAACCCCGCATATTTTATTTTTAAAAATGACCTTTTCTCAGCTAAGTTTATGGTCATTCCGCTTACTAAAAGAAAAGCAAAAGGGAAGACCGGTAAAAGGTGTCGGACGCCAATATTAAGATTGGAAGCGAGAGAAGCTGCCCAATAAATTCCGATAAAGAGAAGCATAGAAAGCTCGGTAAAATGATTTTTTATCCAGCCCTTCTTTTTAAACAACCAGGCGGCGTATAAAAGCGAAATTATGGTTAAAATATGGAAAGCCAAAGGAACTTTTATGGAATAAACAATCGGGAAATAATTTTTCCAGCCGGCAGCTGAAATCTCTCCCAAAAAATAGGTGGTGTGGCCGCCAGCCCCTCTTTGCATCACTAAAAGAACCCCCAAAGCGTACTGAGCATAAGCTCTTAAAACTGGCTTATCAGCTAGCCAGGCAACTAAATTTGCCAGATTTCTGTTTCCGAAAGAAGAAAGTAAAAATTCAGTATCTTTCACTTGTCGTTCGGCAGGATAATTCCAGACATGGTATTGATAGACCGGCCAGATCAAAACCATTCCGATTATCCCGACCAAAAGAGCTAAGCCAATATATTTAAAAACAGTTTTTATTCTCGGTTTAGTTTCAGAACAAAAACAAGCCCAAGCAAGAGTTATTAAGGCGAAAAAGGGTACCAGTAAAACTAAAGAAAACTTACAAAGCATGGCTGCGCCAAAGGCAACGCCAGCAATAATAATGTTCCGCTTGCCAGGATTTTTTAAGAACTTAATGAAATAATAAACGGCTATAAAAGCGCCAGCTGCTGCTCCCACGTCGGTAGTAACCAATCTGCCATGAGCTAAAAAAGTGGGAGAGAAAGAAAAGAAAAATAAGGCCAAAAGGCCAGCTTTATTCCCAAATAGTTCCCTTGCCCACTTAAAAACATAAAATCCCAGCAGAATTAAAATCAAAACCATTGGAATTCTTCCCCAGAAAATCATTTTATCTGCCGGATTACCAGTTTTGTAGAGAAAATTATAACCGAATTCCCACTGACCATTGATATCTTCTTTCCAGTCTTTAATTTCTGAAGGAAATTTTATTCCTTGGATGAAAAGCAAAGGGGCAGCCGCCAAGTCCTTTATCAAAGGTGGATGTTCGGGGTTTAGCCGCATATCTTTCTGGGTTAAATAACTGTAGCCGGCTGGCAAGTGTGCCACCTCATCCATAGTGGCAGAATCGCCAGCCATACTGGTTACAGCCAAGGCAAACATCAACAACAAAAGGAAAGCAGCGATGACATTGGTTACCCGAGCTTTAGCGAAGGGTGAAGATGAACGAAGTTCCTCGCCTAATTTATTTGACATATGATTTTATCCCCTTTACTTCTTGAATTTCTCCACCGGGAAATTTCAGCTCCAGTTCTTGGAATAACCCCTCCTCGTATTTCATTGGCACAATAACTGTTTTTTCCTTAATTTCAATTTGATTTAAATTTTCCGGCAATAAATAGACTGCCTCGGGTTTTCCATATTTCGTTCTTTCAATAAACATCACAGTTTGAGCTGGCATGGGAATGCCGTCAACCAATACGCCAGATTGATTTACTATGACATATTTTTGAGTTTCTGGAGGCAGGGAATTTAGATAATTGCCGATTTCAACATAATCCCTAGCAAAAGCTGCTTTGACTTCGGGGCGATTGGCCCATTGAATAAAATATCTGCTGAACTGGACAAAGCCCACTATTACAAAAAAGATACAGCCAATAGATAAAATTACCTTTTTATTTTTTTGGCTTATCCATTGGTAGCTATACCAACCGCCCAAGCCGGCAAAAATGTATACTACCGGAATAACGCCAATCGCTCTTAGGGCGTGGGGAATGCCTTCGGCAGTTAAAACAGCTGGCAAAAGCATAATAAAGAACCACAAAACCAATAATAAATAGCTGAGAGATTTCTTTATTTGCTTAATTGAAATGAATAGCCCTATTAAAAACAGTATTCCCACTAAAAAACAAAGTTGGGGAGAGGCAGAAAAATTATGGCGCCAATTGGGATCGCCATAAAAATTGAACATTGCTAAGTGTTTTATCAGACTTTCTCCCAGGGCTTTAATCGGGCTGGGTTGAGCAAAGATTGAGATTCCGCCAGCCCGGCTGATAAAATCTTGGGGATTTTGGAGAAAATAAACTCCGATAGGCAGAGCAACCAGAAAAGCCAAAATTAAAAAACAGGCAATTTGAGGAAGGAATTTTCTTTGAAATAACAAGATTATAATTATCAATAAGGCGGCCACTCGAAAAGAGATATAGGTGTGGAAACCTAAACCAAAGAACAATCCGGCGATTGCAAAATCTAAAAATTTCCGGGTTCTAAACCCTCTAAATAAAAAATAAAATAAGAAAACCAAAACAAAAGGAACTAAAATTGCCCTGAAATCAATCCTTGAGAAATTCACATGCCAGAAAGAAGTGGCAAGGAAAAAACTTGAAAGCAGGGCAATGGCACAGGAAACATTCTCGCCCCGTTTTAAAAACAGCTCTTTTGTCAGAAGATACAATCCTAAAACCGTTAAAATTCCGATGATAGCAGGAACAATTTTAAAGGACCAAATCGAGATACCAAAAAGAGAAAAAGACAGGGCAATTAAGCTCATAAACAACCCTTCCCGACCATTGTTTTCTGGATAAAATATTCTGCCCGGTTCGGAAACTGCCTGGTTGCCATTAATAGCTTCATCCGGATAAAGCCCAGGCGGGATTGAGCCTAATTGCCAAACACGAAAAAAAACAGCTATCCCAAGAACAACTATAAGGCCTACCAATATTGCCAACCTCGGTTTGATAAGATTTTGCATATATTATATTATTTTACCAGCTTCGTCTTTGCAAGCAAAGGCTCGGCACTTGATTTTTGGCAAAAAATTGTCTAAAATATAAAGATATGGAGGCCAAAAAGGAGCCAAGTTCAGAGGAATATATATCTCGGGAGTTAGAAACGTGCCAAAAGCAAAAAGAGGAATATTTAGCTGGCTGGCAGCGTTCGCGAGCTGACTTTTTGAATTATAAAAAAGAAGAGATGGAAAGAATTGGAGAGCTCTTAAAGTATGCTGGAGAAGAATTGGTCTTGAAAATTTTGCCAATTTTAGATAATTTTGAAATTATTGAGAAGAAATTACCGGACGACCTAAGGAAAGACGATAATATAAAAGGATTATTGCTGATAAAAAATCAGCTCCTGGATTTCTTAAAATCGCAGGGCGTGGAAGAAATCAAATCTCAAGGCCAGAAATTCGATCCTAATTTTCACGAAGCGGTCGAGGAAGTAGGGTCTGACCCTGCTAAAGCTACGGCGGGGAAGGAAGCCGAACCAAGGACAATTGTTGAAGAAATCCAAAAAGGTTATAAAATAAATGGCAGGTTATTAAGGCCCGCCAAAGTAAAAATAAGTAAATAAAATAAATCTATGGCAAAAATTTTAGGCATTGATCTTGGCACGTCAATTTCAAAAATGGCGAGCATTCTTCAAGGTGAGCCAAAGTGTTTAGAAAGTCGAGAGGGTCAGGTGCTAATACCCTCGATTGTGGCATTGGCAAAAAACGGAGAAAGATTAGTTGGGGATTTGGCAAAAAGACAGGCAGTGACTAATCCCAAAAATACCATTTTCGCTGTCAAAAGATTTATTGGCAGAAGATTTTCCGACCCAGAAGTTCAAAAAGAGTTGAAGCGCTTACCATACGAAACTCGGGAAAGAAGTGATGGCGGAGTGGAAATTAAAATGGGAGATAAATGGTATACCCCAATTGAAATTTCTTCAATGATTTTACAAAAAATAAAGTTAGATGCCGAAGAAAAATTGGGTGAAAAAGTGACAGCTGTAGTGATTACTTGTCCGGCCAATTTTGACGATTCTCAAAGAAAGGCAACTAAGACCGCTGGAGAGATTGCTGGATTTAAGGTTTTGAGAATTATTAATGAACCAACGGCGGCTGCTCTTTGTTATGGATTTGGAAAGAAAAAACCCGAAAAAGTTTTGGTTTACGACTTTGGCGGTGGAACTTTTGATGTCACAATTTTGGACTTATCTCCAGATACGGTTGAAGTAAAGGCAACCGGTGGAGAACCGCATTTGGGCGGAGAAGATTTTGACCAAAGAGTAATCAATTTTGTCGTCGAGCAATTCAAAAAAGAGCAGGGAATTGATTTATCAAAAGACCCTTTGGCTTTGCAAAGGGTAAAAGAAGCTAGCGAAAAAGCCAAAATAGAATTATCAAGTACCCTGGAAACCGAGATTAACTTACCTTTTATTTCAGCTGATGCTTCAGGACCAAAACATCTTCTTTACAAAATTAATCGGGCTCAGCTTGAGAATTTGGTTAGAGATTTAATCGAAAAATCAATCAAAAGAGTTGAAGAAACCATAAAAGAGACACAGCTTCAAACGGGTGATATTGGTGAAGTCGTCTTGGTCGGTGGGACGACATTAATCCCAGCTGTTAGAGAAGCAGTCAAAAACTTCTTTGGCCGAGAACCCAATAAAACCATTAACCCTGAAGAGGTGGTGGCAATGGGAGCAGCAATTGAAGCAGAAATTTTAAGAGCAAAAGAAGAAGGCAGGGCTCCAGAAGGAGAGATAAAAAGCGTTCTACTTTTGGACGTTCTACCCCTTTCTTTGGGGATTGAAACCTTAGGAAGCGTAAATACGGTAATGATTTCCAAAAATACCACTATCCCTGCCGCTAAGACCCAAATTTTCTCAACCGCTGCCGATAATCAAACTTCGGTTGAAATTAATGTTTTGCAGGGAGAAAGGCCAATGGCGACGGATAATCGTTCTTTAGGTCGTTTCATTTTAGACGGGGTACCGCCGTCTCCTCGAGGGCTTCCCCAAATCGAGGTAACCTTTGATATTGACGCTTCGGGCATGTTGATGGCCACTGCCAAAGACAAAGCTACCAATAAAAGCCAATCAATTAAGATTGAGGGTTCGGTCGGTCTTTCCAAAGAAGAGATAGAAAAGATGAAAAAAGAAGCCGAAGCTCACGCCGCCGAAGACCAAAAGAAACGGGAACTGATTGAAGCCAAAAACTTAGCTGATAATTTGATTTACACCGCTGAAAAAACTCTAAGAGAGTCTGGCTCTAAAGTCTCTGCCGATACCAAAAAAGAAGTTGAAGAAAAAGTAGAAGCGTTGAAAAAAACCAAAGAGACAGATAATATGGAAAAAATAAAACAGAAAACGGCTGATTTATCCCAGACAATTCAGAAAATCGGAGCTGAAATGTATAAACAAGATAAAGGCCCAGAAGAAGGAGAATACAAAGAGAAGCAGTAATTAAGCGATGAAGTTTGCCCCCTTCGGGGTTTCCCTTCATCTTTATCTTCGCTTTCGCACATATTAATTAATATTAAAGAATGAAAGCTCGATGAAAGATTACTATCAAATTTTAGGCGTTTCTCGCGAAGCCTCTCCAGAGGAAATCAAAAAGGCTTATTATAAGCTGGCTCACAAATATCATCCCGATAAGGGAGGGGACGAAAAGAAGTTTAAAGAAATAAACGAGGCTTACCAAACCCTTTCAAGCCAAGAAAAAAGGGCTCAGTATGACAAATACGGCCGGGTTTTTGAAGGGGCGCCGGGCGGAGAGCCGGGATTTGATTCCCAATGGTTTTGGGGAAGGCCAGATATCAATTTTGAAGATATGTTTGGAAGCGACTTGGGAGATTTGGGAGATGTAGTTGAAGAGATGTTTGGTTTTGGTCCCTCTCGAAGGAAAAAAGATTTGAAGAGGGGAAAAGATATTGAAATTGATTTGGAAATTTCTTTAGAAGACACCTTGCAAGAAAAAGAAAAAGAAATTTCCTTGTCTAAATTAATTGTTTGTAAGCGTTGTCAGGGCTTAGGTTCCGAGCCTGGAACGAAAATCAATGAGTGTTTTTCTTGTCGGGGTACGGGCCAAGTTCAGCAAATTAAAAGGACGCCTTTTGGTTCTTTTACCAGATATGCTGTTTGTCCTGAATGCGGTGGAGAAGGGGTTCGTCCAGAAAAACCCTGCAATGTGTGTAAGGGCGAAGGAAGAATAAAGGACGAAGAAAAGATAAAAGTTTTTATTCCAGCTGGAGTAGATACTAATCAAGTAATTAAAATGGAGGGCAGGGGAGAGGCAGGAAAACGAGGAGGAAAACCAGGCGATTTATATGTGAGACTTTCTGTTAAACCCCATCCTGTTTTCGTCAGAAAAGGAGATGATTTGTATATTTCCTTACCCATTTCTTTTACCCAAGCATCTTTGGGAGACGAAGTTGAAATTGCTACCTTGGACGGCAAGAAAATTTTATTGAAGGTGCCAGCTGGCACGGAATCAGGCAAAATTCTCAGAATTTCTGGCAGAGGCACGCCTCACTTTACTGGCTACGGCCGGGGTAATTTGTACGTAAAATTAGTGGTCAAGACACCAAAGAAGTTGACAAAAAAACAAAAAGAGTTATTAGAGAAACTAAAAGAAGAGGGCATATAAGCGCGGGCCCCCATAACTCAATGGTAGAGTAACAGCCTTTTAAGCTGTGAGTTGGAGGTTCGAGTCCTCCTGGGGGCATACACAGCCAAACACCTTTTTGTGGGTATTTATAGTTGGTGAGATGAAAAAATTTTTAACTTCATTTATTTTAATTTTAGTTGTTTTGGCCGGGTTTGGGTTAGGTTTTTATTTTGGAAAAACTCAATGTCAAATTTGTCCTCCGGAGGAAATTGACTTTTCACTTTTTTGGGAGGCCTATCATAAGCTTCAAGAAAAATTCGTAAATAAAGGAGAAATCGATACTCAAAAAATGATTTACGGCGCTGTCTCGGGCATGGTAAAATCTTTAGGGGATCCTTACACAACCTTTTTGAATCCCGAAGATACTAAAAGATTTGTAGAAGATGTAAAAGGAAGCTTTGAAGGAGTGGGAATGGAAATTGGAATAAGGAAGGACCAATTGCAGGTGATAGCTCCCTTAGAAGGCACGCCGGCTCAAGAAGCTGGGCTAAGAGCCGGTGATAAAATAATAAAAGTAGGAGATACTTTAACTGCTGATTTGACTATTGATGAAGCGGTCAATCTTATCCGCGGCCCCAAAGGTAGCGAAGTAGCTTTAACGGTTTATCGCGACGAATGGGAAAGGACCAAAGAAATCAAAATTGTCAGAGATGTTATTGAAGTGCCTTCTTTAAGGTGGGAATTAAAAGATGGTAACATTGCTTATATTAGACTCTATAATTTTACCGAGAAAGCAAGTTTTGATTTCAATATGGCAGTGATTGAAGTTTTGGCTAGTCCGGCTCAAAGGATGATTTTGGACTTAAGAAATAACCCCGGCGGTTATTTGGAAGTAGCTCAAGACATTGCCGGTTGGTTTTTAGAAAGAGAAAGTGCCGTAACTATCGAGGATTTTGGCGAAAGGAAAGAGCAAAAAATTTACAAAAGCCAGGGCTCAGCTCATTTGATAGGCTATCCTACAGTAGTTTTAATTAACCAAGGCTCGGCTTCGGGCTCAGAAATTTTAGCTGGCGCTTTGCGCGATAATCGTGGTATAAAATTAATAGGGGAGACCTCTTTTGGCAAAGGTTCCGTCCAAGAATTAGAAAGATTGAAGGGAGGGTCTTCTCTAAAAATAACCGTAGCTAAATGGCTTACTCCTAATGGCGAACTTATTACTGATGTGGGATTGAAACCAGATATTGAGATAGAGATGACCGAAGAGGATTATGAACAAGAAAGAGACCCGCAACTAGACAAAGCTATTGAAGTAATAAGAGAAATGAGATAAAATATCTTAAAGAAATTCCAAATCACAAATTACAAACCACAAACAAATCACAATGACCAAAATCACAAATTCCAAACGTTTTGAATTTTAAACATTCGAATTTGGAATTTGTTTGTAATTTGGTGCTTGTAATTTGGAATTTTACGCTTTATGAGGGTAATACTCTTACAAGACATAGACAAACTTGGCAAAAAGTATGATGTCAAAGAGGTATCAGATGGTTATGCCAGGAATTTTTTGATTCCCAAAGGATTAGCCAAGCCTGCCACCAAAGAAGTAATGATTTGGCTAGAAACTCAAAAGGAAATAGAAACAAAAAAAGCTGAAGAAGATCTAAAGAAAATTCAAGAGTGGGCCTCAGCGATTGACGACCGGGAGATTGTTATTGCCGTCAAAGTCGGAGAACAAGACCAGCTCTTTGAATCGATTAACGCTCAAAAAATTTCCGAAAAATTAAAAGAAGTCGGCTTTGATGTCAAAAAAACTCAAATCGAGTTGCCAGAGCCTATTAAAGAAATTGGCGAGTTCCCGGTAAAAATTAAATTTGACCACAACTTAGAAGCTGAAATCAGAGTAATTATTACAAAAGAAGAGGAAAAGGAATAGCGAACCTTCAAAGAAACATGGCTCGTTTTATTTTTGTTGCTGGCGGAGTTATGTCTGGCATTGGTAAGGGGGTGGCCGTGGCGTCTATTAGTAGGATTTTGAAGAGCAAAGGGTTTAAGGTAACCGCAGTAAAAATTGACCCCTATATCAATGTTGACGCTGGAACTATGAACCCCATTGAGCATGGGGAAATTTTTGTGACCGATGACGGCGACGAGTGCGACCAAGATATTGGCAACTACGAAAGGTTTCTGGATGAAAATATGTCGCGAGCGAATTATATAACTACTGGCAGGGTTTATCAGGCAGTAATTAACCGAGAAAGAAATTTAGAATACGGGGGTCGTTGCGTGGAAGTCGTGCCCGACATTCCCAATGAAGTAATTTCCCGAATTCAAAAAGCAGCCAAGAAAACCCAGGCAGATTTTGTTTTAATAGAGATCGGAGGAACAGTGGGGGAGTATCAAAACCTCCTCTTTTTAGAAGCAGCCAGGATGCTAAAGCTTCAAAAACCTAAAGAGATTCTTTTTGTTTTGGTCACTTATTTGCCAGTTCCAGAGATGATTGGGGAAATGAAAACTAAACCTACCCAGACCGCAGTTAGGTTATTAAATGAAGCGGGTATTCAGCCAGATATTATTTTGGGACGGGCCAGAGTTCCTTTGGACGAGCCAAGAAAAAGAAAAATTTCTACCTTTTGCAATGTTCTTCCAGCCGATGTCATTTCTGCGCCCGACATAGAATCAATTTATGAGATACCAGTTAATTTTGAAAAAGAAAATCTTGGGAATCGGATTTTGAAAAAATTTGGTTTAAAAGCCAAAAAACAAAACTTGAAGGATTGGGAAAAGTTAGTTAAGACAATTAAAACAGCTAAAAAGCCAGTTAAGATCGGCGTGGTAGGAAAATATTTTGAGACCGGCAGATTTACTTTAATGGATTCTTACATTTCAGTCATCGAGGCGATAAAACACGCCTCCTGGTTTTTCAAGAGAAAGCCGGAAATTCACTGGCTGGCAGCCGAGAGTTACGAGAGGAACCCCCAGAAACTAAAAGAACTTAAGAAATACGACGGCATAATTGTTCCTGGCGGATTCGGCAATAGGGGAGTGGAAGGGAAAATTAAAGCGATTGGATTTTGCCGAAAAAATAAAATTCCTTATTTGGGACTTTGTTTGGGAATGCAATTAGCAGTAATTGAATTTGCCAGAAATGTTTGTGGTCTGAAAAAGGCGAATTCAGTGGAGTTTGCGTCCAGTTGCCAGTATCCAGTTATTGACGTTTTGCCCGAACAAAAAGCCCTGCTACGAGAGAAGCAATATGGGGGAACAATGAGATTGGGTGCTTATCAGTGTCAGATTAAGCCTAAAACAGCCAGTTTTAGGGCTTACTTGCCATCCGAAGCCTTGGCGAAGGAGGGCGGGTCTCTTATTGTCTCTGAGCGCCATCGACACCGCTACGAGCTAAATAATGAGTTTCGCGAGGTTTTAGAGACCGAGGGAATGGTTATGGCCGGAATTAACCCAGAGAAAGATTTAGTAGAAATAATCGAGGTTCCAAGGCATCCTTTCTTTGTAGCTAGTCAATTTCATCCAGAATTTAAATCGCGGCCCCTCAGGCCGCATCCTTTGTTCAAGGCATTTATTCGCGCGAGCATTAGCGAAGCGTGGAGATGAACGAAGTTCATCGACTAGGGCAGCTATTCACCCTGTTAAATAAAATCCAAAGGATTTTAATTTGCTTCGCAAATTATTTAACAGGGTAAACGTTGACGACTTTAGCTAATTTTTGGGAGCTATCAAATCCTCTTTTTCTTTTTGTCTGAAAGCGAACAACCCCTTCTTTTAAAGCATATAAAGTGTCGTCACCTCCTTTTTTAACATTTTTACCGGGAAGAAACTTTGTCCCTCGCTGCTTTATCAGAATCTGACCAACTTTTGCCTTTTGTCCTGCAAAAAGCTTAACACCTAAATACTTCGGTAGCGAATCTCTTCCTAATTTTGTCGCACCTGTTGCTTTAGTTTTCGCCATATAAAATAATGTTAGCTAAAATTAAAGATTTTGTCAACGAATATTTATCTGATATAATCTTATTAATCGGGGTTATTTTAATTTCATTGCTTTCTTTTGCAGTAGGCTACATTGTAGCCAAGCAACAAGACAAAGAACCAATTAAGGTCGAAAGGGGAGGCGATGAGGTTCCCTCATCTTCACCTTCGCTTTCACATTATGAAAGCTTGGTTTATGAAGACAATTCCATATCATGTCGTTTTGTTCCCGGATGGCAACCGCCGTTGGGCTAAAGAAAAAGGGCTGCCAGCCTTAAAAGGCCATTGGGAAGGATATAAAAATCTGCTGAAATTTTGTCGTTGGTGTCAAAAGAGAGGAGTGAAGGTTATAACTGCCTTTGGCTTTTCTACCGAAAATTGGGACAGGTCAAAAAGAGAAGTAAGTTACTTAATGAAGCTGTTGGAAAGGGGCATTTCTGATAAAAGCCATGTTAAAGATCTTCAAAAATACAAAGTAAAAGTCAAAATAATTGGCCAAAAAAAGCGCTTACCCGAATCTCTCCAAAAAGCAATTACCAGAATTGAAGCTTTAACTAAAAACAATAACGAGCTTCAGCTGAATTTAGCTATAAGTTATGGCGGCAGATGGGATATTGTCCAAGCAGTCCAACAAATTGTCCGCAAAAAAATTCCATCTCCCAAAATTACTGAAGAGTTAATTACTAATCATCTTTCAACTGCCGGCCTTCCTGACCCTGATTTAATCATCCGGCCGGGGGGAGAAAGGCGCCTTTCCAATTTTGTTTTATGGCAAGGTGCTTATTCTGAGCTTTATTTTTGTGAAAAATACTGGCCAGCCTTTACTGAAAAGGACTTAGATGAGGCTATTAGAGAGTATGCCCAACGCAATCGAAGATTCGGCCAGTAATCCGCCAGGCAATTGGCGAAAAGAAAAAGCCCGCGTTACCGCGGGTACAAAAGACGATTTTTGTCTTTTTGTTTCCTTCCCTTAAAATTATGACGATTTAGCCACTGTTTTATTACAGCGGCTGCATATCGGCAACCGTATCGGCACCCCAAAAAATCGCCCCAAAGGCGGTTTTTTGTCCAATGAAAATTTGACAATCAGTAGTTTGGGATGGAAGGCGGTAGAAATCCCTTGTTACGTCATTGGAAGGTATCCGTCGACAGTACCTCTAGAAGTCCCATTGGGAACCGGCCTCTTTTTACTGTTCTTTAAGGTTTTTGCCGCTGTGGTATTGACGATGGATTACTCTTTTAAAGGATGGTATTTTCGATGTGTTCTTTCAGCATAGCGGTCAGAAGCATAATGGAGTCGTTATTCACCACGCTTATTTAGGTTGAGTAATTTTTGATATATTTTCTCTTCTATTGTATAAGAAGTTGCTCCACGATAACCTCGTCCAGTAATTATTTTTGCATTTTTTCTTATATCTATAAAGGCAAGTAGAAACTCGCACTGTTTTTGTTTAAGGTGTAAATACGGATGAACAAAATTCAAAAAACGTCTGAGTGGTTCCATTTTTGTTAATTTATATTGAAAGCCTTGTTTTTGTTTGTAATTGCGAGATAGTTTGTATATACGCCCCGATCCGACAAACTTTTTAATATCATTCAAAATTTCGTAATTGTTATTTGTAATAATCAAGTAAGGATGGTAACGAGCAGAAGCTGATTGACAATGTGTCTCTTTTTTTCTTTGGAAAGTTATCCCAATATAACCTTCGCCATCAATAAATCCCGCAACATACTCTCCTGATAATGTTTCTTTTTTAATATTATCCATAAATTATTACCCTTTTAAATTTTTGCCACTATGAAATTGTCTATGTATATCGCGCAATCTTTTGTTAGTCACGTGAGTATAGATCTGGGTGCTAGTGATGCTGCGGTGGCCAAGGAATTCCTGGATACTTCTTAAATCAACCCCCTGATTCAAAAGATCAGTGGCAGTTGAATGGCGGATGGTATGCGGAGTAGTAAAGACGGGTACCCCTGCCAAAATAGCGTATTTTTTGATAATTCTTTCTATAGAACGAGCAGTTAAGCGGTTATGGTCTGATGGGCCGTCTTTGGATTGATAATGAATAAATAACGCCTTTTCTTTATCTTTTCGGGTGGCTAAATATTTCTTTAGCCAAGAGGTGGCTCTTTCTGAAAAAAAGACTGTTCGTGGATAGCCGCCCTTGCCAACAATACCAAGTTCTAAATCCTTTTTATCTTTGATGTTGGTAAACTGTTCTTTATTCAGGGCGATTAATTCCGCTATCCTCATACCCGTTGAAAAAAGGGTTTCTACAATAGCCCGATCTCTCAGGCCTTGTTTGGTCTGGGTATCCGGGGCCAGTAAAAGCTTCTCTATTTGGTCTAGATTGAGGAATTTGACCATTTTTTCAGCTCTGGCGTCCTTTGGCAGGGTTATTTTGCCTGGTGGCAGTGAAATCACGTCTTTAGCCACAAAATAGCCCAGAAGGGCTCTTAAAGCGATAAGATAGTAGTTCTGGGTGATTCTCTTCAAAGGATGGCCTTTTTCACCCTGCGAACGAGATAAATAGAGCCGATAAGCCCAAATATCCTCTTTAGACAGCTGAGAAGGTTTAAGATCGGATTTCTTTGTCTTTTTCAACCAATTAACAAACCTATCTAAATATCTTTTATAGTTTTCCTGGGTCTTATCAGCTAAGCCTTTTTCAACTTCGCAATAATCTAAGAAATCAGGAATATGTTTAATGATCGGTTTATTTGAATTATCCATATATCAGCAGTCTCTTTAGCGCTATTGTGCGACTGCTTCTATATTTATAATAACAGGACAAAAACGTGTGTCAATAGCTAAAATCCCTGTTTCCCACGCTTTGTATCTCTATAAAAAAACGAGAGACATGTCAGAGGGACATGTCTCGAAAAATACATAT
>Ga0210017_1003397_pt1 | contig 13351 bp, 8 predicted proteins | sample CryGeyCG2014_020_FD_183966 | JGI IMG/M metagenome (GOLD analysis project Ga0210017, IMG submission 183966) | Groundwater microbial communities from aquifer - Crystal Geyser CG08_land_8/20/14_0.20 (SPAdes) (version 2) | ecosystem: Environmental > Aquatic > Deep subsurface > Groundwater | place... | reverse complement strand
TCGGCGGAGTTATCCACAGATTTCTGTGGATAGTTAAAGAGAAGGTAGCCAAGAGAAATTACTAATAATAAACTTCTCTTTAATTCTCTTACTGAACTACCGTTGTTCATAGTGAATAATATACCAGGGGATATTAATATGGGATGCAGACTTTCGGTAAAGGATATAGATGGTGACGGAGTAGATGAGATAGTCATGGAAAACCACTTCATAAAACTTGTCCTCAAGGGTGGTAATTTTGGAGGTAGAATGGTTAGTTTGATATACAAAACTGGTCCTATCAACTTAACCTGGTTCAATTCCTATTATCCTGATCCGAGATCAGGCATGTTTGGGGATCAATTAAGTTCTCAGATTGGCTATGCCAATACAGATTATCTGCATGACCAGGGCATCAATTATAAGCATGAGGTTATATCAAATCTTCCGGAGAAAATAAGTGTAAGGCTATTTTCCAAGGGATTTTTTGATAAGGCAAAAGATTTAGAAATAAGCAAGACAATTACGATGTACCAAAACAAGAGCAGTGTGGATATTGATTATACTCTGAGCTATGACAGCGGTTTGAAAAATGATTATATCACAACAGGGTTTATCAGCAGACATGTCCTCAGGGCAGGCGATATAAAGAATAATAATGCATTCGAAAATGTCTTTTTGATACCGACAGATAAGGAGATACTTTCCGTACCTTATGTTCCGCATACATCATCCGGAGGTAAAGAAATCGAAAATCTGTCTAAGGGTTGGCTTGCTGTTCTGGCTGAATCCACATCAAAGAGTGGTGGTGCTGGGATGGCAATTAAAACAGATTATAGAAATCTGGAAAAGATATCATATTCTTTCCATAAAGGAAAGGGTGAAGAACCCTTGATTGCTCTCTTTTATCCAGTTTTATCTCTAAAAAATGGGCAGAATTTTAAAACCCGTATACAATTGATTCCATTCAATAGTATGAAATCAGTAACCGTGGTCAAGGAAGGAGTTGTGGGGAATATCGAATTTAGTAAGGAAAAGTTTGAGCCAGGAGAAGATATCAAAGGCATGGTACAAATATTAGCTTCTAAAAACAGAAAGGTCATTGTTGATATTGGATATCGATTCTATCCGGATCAAAAGGTTAAGACTGTTGAAACAAAGGATGTGGATCTTTTTGCAGACAAGGTGGAAAGCTTGCCATTCCATCTGCCTTATTCAGAGGGAAAACACTACGTATGTGTAGTTGCTATTAGAGATAATTCCGGCAAGCAATTACTTGTGTTTGAAAAACCAGTGTTTTTAAAACAGGGGATGCCGGAATACGTTTTAGAACCTGAGGAGAAGAAAACAATTTATAAAGTGGCTGCAGCAAAAACAAGGGAGATGTTAGAGGGCCCTGAATCCTATCATGAAAATTGGGCAAATCCCTATTGGAGTGGACCTATAAATGTGCTTTTGACAACGGGGGTAAGGACCTCAAGAGATGTGATTGAACTACAGCAAAGGTTGCAGATTGAATATGACTACGTGTATCGTCACGGTGGTAAACTTTTAAATAAATATTCAATTTATTTAGCAGGACCTGGGCAGCGTAGTGAGGATGAAATTCAGTTGCTGAAAAGATACCTGAAACAGAACCATTACGATGTTATGGTCTTACATGATTTTCTTATTAAATTCTTTCCTGAGGATGTCAAAAATTTAATAATCGAAAAAGTACGGAGAGGAATGGGAATTCTGTGTATTGGTCCTGAGCCATTGGATAAATCTAGTCTGCTAAAGTTACTTGAATCAGTCAATCTGAAACATATCAATGCAAAAAAGACGGATCGTAATATCAGCAATACAACGGGAAAATCTCATTATTTGATTAACAATGTTCCTTTTGAGAAATTTCCTTTAATCTCTTGTAAGTGTTATGTTGGAGAATTTGGCAAAGGGAGAATTGTATTCTTGTCCGGAGGGGTGGATAACCTTAAGATTGCTGCAGAATATCCCCGATTTGAAACCTATTTTGAACAAGGCTTGAATCCGGAATATCCATATCACGAATATTCCTTCATGTGGCTATCAAGAATGGTAATTTGGGCAGCTGGAAAGGAGCCAAAGGTTTCACTTGCCAACCTTGACATTCCCAACGCCCCTACGATAAGGGGCAAAGACACATCTGTGAAGGTAATTATTGAGAACAAAATTGCTGCGGATTTTCGTGGAAATCTTCACATAAAAATCAGGAATAATTGTTATAAAACTGTACACGAAAAGGCTATGCGTTGCCTTATAAAAGGGAAGTGCCATGAAGTTGTAGAAATTCAGTTTCCTTCTTTTCTCCCAAGAGGACACTACACAATAGATGTGTTCATAAGGAACAGAGGTGAAAGAGTTGTTGATTTTGGGTCTGCTGCCTTTGAGATTGAGAATGATTTGAAAATAGAGCAGGTAGAGATAGAAAAAGATATATACAGAAATGGCGAGAGTATCTCCGGGGTGGTGGTAATACAAAACGATTCTGGAACCAGGAAGGCTTCGATAGTAGAAGAACTAATTGACACCCATGGGAGAGTTTTGCAAGCAAAAGAGAAGGATGTAGCCTTGTCGACAGGTAAAAATAGAATAGTCTTCAGGTTTAAACCGACAGAAACAAAGTCTGAAGTTCTCACTGTCACAACCGAGATAAGAGATTTGGAGGGGATTGTTGACAGCAATTGTTCTTATGTATTCTTAAAACAAGATGTAGATGTAAGTGATTTAACTTTAAGCACATATTATGAGCGTGGCATCAGGTATGCGTCTATTCTTGAAACATATAAGAAGATGGGAGTTAAAGGAGTGGGGATTGCTTATAATTACAAATCTTTGCCACTTTTTTTGGCCAAAAGAAATAATCTTATATTAGCGGCTTTCTATCCAGATCGCGAAAGTTTGCTTAGAGGGCAGCCATTGAAACTGAGAGAAGGTGTACCCAATGAGTGGGATAAGCCAGAAGTTGACAGTGAATATAACATAAGGACATCTGGAGGCAACAAGCATGCCTGTATTCACAACCCCGCATATATGAAAGGTGTAAGAGATAGAATCTCGGAAAGGATGAAAAGTTATAAAGGCTATTGTAATCCAGTTGCTTTTGGATTGCAGGATGAACCCACTTTTCAAAATGTTTGTTATTCGCGCTTAAGCCCCACTGATGAAATTTGTTATTGTAGACATACAATTGAGGCATTTCAGAAATATCTGAGGTGTAGTTATGGAACCGTAGAAAAACTAAATTGCGAGTGGGAAACAAATTTTAAGACATGGGATGAAATTGTCCCTCCTCCAGCTAGAATAGCCAGGTTTAAGAAAAATATTGCACCATGGATTGACTTTAGAATATTCCTGTGCAAGGATTATGCAATAGCTATGGTCGGTATGGAAAAGACCCTAAAGGAAGTAAACCCTGAATCGAAAGGAATTGTAAATATTCTATTTGAAGGAGTATATGCAGCAACAATGGCTTATTATCTTTTTGGTCCAGATGGATTAAGTGCAGGTGAATGCTATCCCCAAACTCTTGACCTAGTGAGAAGTTACAGTATGGATTCTAAATACAGGATAATGTATCGCGGATACACTGCCTGGGGAGAATATCCAGACAAACTTCGCTATTGGGCATGGAAGAATCTGGGCTACGGGAGTGGAAGAATTGGATTCTATAATGGGATAGAACTTCTCTACGAAAGCTCTGTCTCTACTCCCACATATGAACCAGGGAGGTTAGCGCAATTCACCAAGGAATTGAGCAAGGAAATGGGTAAGACAGGTATTGCAAAGACTATATTAAGTTGTGAAACGGAAAAGCCCTCTGTAGCAATACTTGATTCCTATCCAAGCAGATTTGCAGGCTATCTTGAACCAGAACATTGGGATAAATTTGGATGGGCAACGCATCCAAATCTTATAAGAATCAAGTACAACATATTCTGGAGGTCCTACGGTGAGATATGTAGCGACCTCGGGTATTCATGGAGACTTTTCAATAATGAGGAATTGGATAAAGGAATAGACCAGAACTTCAGAGTGTTGATACTTCCGAGGGTAACGTGCTTATCAGAGAAGAGCTATCAAACAATCAGGAAGTTTGTCAAAAACGGTGGTCTTGTGATAGCAGATTACAGGCTTGCTGAATATGATGGGCATGGGAAACCAGTGGAGAATTCAAAAATTCTAAATCTTTTTGGTATAAGTAGGGAGATGGTGTCTTTTGAGAAAGACCCTCAAAGATTCAGAATCAAAGGAAATCGATATATGAAATTTGACGGGATGTTGGAAGGGGTAGAGAGAGAAAAAGGCATTAAGTTGATAGATGGTGTGGCACTTGGAAGATATGAGGATGGAATACCAAATACAATTATCAAGAAAGTTGGTAAGGGTTATTTTGTTTATTTGAATTACACAGTTAAGAACTACAGGGCAGTTGAGAACTACTCCGTTAAGGATCTTTACACGAGTAACCGTATTGCAACAAGAGATCTATTTGACAGTATCTTCAGTATTGTTGGCTTGCACACCAAAGGACAGGTAGTTGATGAGGACGGTAAAAAAGTCCCAGGAATATTTTTGCAGAGATACACAGAGGGAAAATCAAAATACTTTTTTGTGTTGAGGGGTGAAGACAGTGAAGAACCTAATAAGGCATATCTGCACTTACCAGAGAAGTTGTTTGTGTACCGTGTGGGAACACATGAGTATTACGGCTACACCGATAAAATTGAAATAGAGGCTGAAAAATGTAAAGGCATTTTGATTGCAGCATTTCCATATAGCATTAAAGGATTGAAACTTGATTGTAGTGAATTCGTTTACCAGGGACAAGAGATGAAATATAGTTTTTTACTAAGTTCTTCAAAGAAATCAGGAATGATGGAGAATCATGTAGTTCGGATTGAGGTGATCAATCCTGATGGGAGAGAGGCAGAATACTGGACGAAGAATATTGTTATTGATAAGGGGGGCGCATATCAAGGGGCCTTGCCTATGGCCCTTAACGAGAAACCGGGAAAATGGAAGATTAAAATAATAGATACAGCCAGTGGTCAACAAGCGGAGAAAGTATTTGAGGTAAGAGAAAATCAGAAATAGATTTAGAGTGTATCCACAACTCCTTACAAAATATATAGATATTGTTCCAAAAATCTTAGGAAAACAAAAAGTGAAAGAACGGAAAATCAGAATTGAATGGGGATGGTGGTCTTTCTATGCTGACCTGAGAAGTTGCAACCCACAATATTGCTGGGATGGCAGTGTAGCGGTAGAGAAGGGAGAGATTGTTTCTCTGAAAAAGTTTAACTGCTGGGGGTTGTATGGCCCGAGTCGCGAGAGCCAAATAACCTTAAATAAAAATACTTGGAAATCTTCAATCAAACCCAGAAATAATAAAGGACTAGAGGGAATTCTCCTCCAGGTCAGGGGAAACAGCCGAACCGAAATTATGGTCAACTTCCCAAAGATTCAAAAGGTAAAATTTTCCCTGGAAAAGGTTGAAAGAGAGAAGAAAATTAAGTTCCATATCGGGTCAAAATATTCCTATGTAGGTGTAACAGTCTCTCTGGAAAATTATGATGAATTTATTGTAAGCAGGGAGGAAATAGCCCAACAATCACAGCAGGATGGATTGGCCAGAGTCTTACTGGAAAATTACCAGTTTCAGGATGCAGCAGACTACCGTGATTTCTTCAGGGTCAAGTTTGTCTGGGTAGCTCCGCTGAGAGAAGTGACGGCTGATTTTGAACTGGACAAGAAACCAAAATTGCCTTGCCGAATACTTATTAAAGCAATGATTGCGGACCCTTCGGTTGGTGATAGGATAGATTGGTCTTCCTGGGAAAGTGACGTGAGGAAGCATGTCAAATACAAAGTTTACTTAAATAACCGTATGGTGAAGGATAGTTCTTACTTCTTTTCTTCCTTCCGGGCCTGCCAGAAATTGGAAGAGATAGTTTTTGACGTAAAACCAAATTTTCTGCATCAAGGGAACAACACAATCTCCATTCAGAATGGCGACGATAAAGTCTACCTGTTAGTAAACAGGGTATTTTTGCTGGAGAGCTCACACCCTATCAAATCAGTTAGAAAAAAGTGGGATGAAAAACCACCAGTTTTGGCAGGCGTCGATTTAAACATTGCAAGTCCGGAAAACGGACAGATTGATTACCTTTTAAAATACCTTAAAGATGAAAGAGTAGGGAATTATGTACTCTTCAGGACAGAAGAGCATCAGACTACCTTGACTGATTGGCAACGCTGGATCAGTTTTTGTCGGCAATCAAATATATATTTTGCCATAGACCCGGAAGGAGGCCGATATCCCAAGAAAGGCGTAATTCCTTATATCAAAGAAGTGATTAAGATTGCCAAAACCCGCGGTGGTCAATATTTCGTGGGTGTACACTATCATGAATATTCCAACCTCATTTATGGATGGGGAAAGAAAGAGCCGTTGTCCAGAAGAAAAAACAGGACGATGCTTCAGGCAAAGAACGCTTATGTAAGACACATACATGGGTTGTTTAAATCGTGTCCTGAAGGAGTAGGAAAAATTTTGGGTGAGGCAATACCGGTCCATCACTATGACTATGAAGCAGGGATTGATATTTGCCAGTCGGAAACGATGACTGGTCATACGGCGTTGCTTTTGTCTGCAGCCAGAGGAGCAGATAAGTCTTACAATAAAAAAATCTGGGGTGTGCACATTGCCTGCCATGTACATCATTTTCCAGAAGACTGGGAATCTCAAAGAATGTTCTGGTTGAACCTTTACCTCTCTTATCTTTACGGAGCTCGGATTATCTATGATGAAGAGACTGCAATTATGATGCTTCATGGTAAAAAGTATTCCTTTAGCGATAAATTACCTACGCAGAGACGTGAGATACTTAAAAAGTTTCGTCAATGGTGCCAAAAAAACCCTTTGTCTGGAAAACCCGTGGTTAATATCGGCATACTCCAGGGAAACTGCGGAGTCTTTACCGGCGGGGTTAACATTGGAAATAGGCCGGTGAAGGTATGGGATGGCTTTAGTCCAGAGACAAAGGAATGGGAATATCTTGACCCAGAATACAGTTGGCAATATTTAGATGTTTTCTTACCGGGAGTCTGGTTGGCGCCGATAAAACAGAATCCTTTAAAGGTACGACAATGGTTCAGCGGTACTCCTCACGGTCAGGTAGATTTGACGCCTATCAACTCAGATACAAAAACTTTGAAAAGCTACAAGTTGTTGATACTTCTTGGCTGGAATACAATGACCGAAGAGATTTATGAGAAACTGAAAGAATACACTAAATCAGGTGGATGGCTTTTTATGACTCTTCCACACTTGAGTACGCGGTATGATCGAAAGTTCCTTCTGGGCAACGGAGATTTAAAGTTGTTAAAGGGAGGAAATTATTCTGACTTATTCGGAGTAAAAATTAAGAATGGCATTGAGTACACGACCGCTCGCATTTTGACTATGGGGTCAAAAGGGAAAGACCCCTTACTGGTTGAAAACAGGTTTGGAAAGGGAAAGGCATATCTCTTAATCACTCATCGTTATCCTGTTGAGGAAGCCCTCCACAATTTCGTTGCCAACTTCCTAAAGAACCTTGCCCGACAGGTACAGGAAGAACCAGTTGTTCACGATTTGAGCAAAGAAGTAAATTATTTTGTCTTTAAAGAAGATAATACGAAAAAACTATATCTGGTTAACACAGATTGGACAAAGGCAGGTAATATAAAAACAGTGAGAGTGTGCTGGGCAGAAAAAGTTTTTTTAGTTAAGGTAAGAGAAGGCGAGGTAACCTCCCTTATTTTGAAATAGAAATTCAGTGATAAAGTATAATGACTGCAAAATTGTTACCAAGACTCACGGCCACTGATGTGTTAATAGATATGAATGGTACCTTGACATGTTTGAAAAAACACAAGACAAAAGACGAAAAATCTTTTCTGAATTTATTGGTTGAACTTATGATGGAAAGCAAGGTGATTTCAAAAGAGGAGGCACTTAAAAGAATTAAAAAAGTTGGTAATCCTAATACTACCTGCCTTTTTTCTTTTTTACCTACTCTTGGTATTTCACGTCATGACTACTGGGATAAGGTTCAACAATATTTATCAAAGCGCATTGAGATAGCAAAAGATGCGGTTTACTTGATTCTAACTCTGCCCAAAAGGGGCATCAGACTCTATTCAGCAACCACAAATTCAAGGATGGCAACCCTATCTAAACTGGCGGTTAGTGGTCTGGCAACAATAGATGGTTCACCGTACTTTACAGGTTTTTTTGGAGGAGATAGTTTTGGAGACCCTCTTGGCAAATTTTCACCCAGCTTTTTCCCTTCTATTATAAAAGAAACCCACCTTAAGCCTGCAAAGACACTTATGATAGGAGATGACCAAGAGCATGACCTTGCTCCTGCTCTTGCAGCTGGTATTAAGCAGGTGGTACTTGTGAAGCGGGACCAAAAAGAACCTTTTATCAAAAAAAATGACGGCGGAATATATGTTAATTCTCTTAAATGGGTACTGAAAATGATAGGAGACTGACAATGTCACATTCTACCACTTATGCTGTATTTAAAGCCCCGCCAAAGAAACAGAGATTGTTCTAGGATATTGATGTCATTGGGCAGGGTATAATGAGCCACTTAGGTCACCTATACTAAGCCACCCAGGGTCACCCCTGAGCCACTTGTTGGAGAGATTGCCATGGGTAAAAGCTCAGTGAACCCCGTTAGAATTCCACTGATAGAGACAAAATAATCCCCCCTCCATTATTCCCATTAATCTCAGATCGCCAGTAAATTGGGAACTCCAACTGCCCATCGCCAGGCAGGTCTATTTCTAATAATTGCCAAGGTCCCATCATTTTCGCCCCCTACCAGAGTACTGGTAGAGGGCCAACTAACAGCTCTTTAACAGGGATTATTACGGGTAAAAATTAATACTAATAAACAAAGGAGAACAGCCAGTGATATTACCGTCACAAAAGGGAATTGGCGACTAGGTCAAGTCCAATTTCTCACTACGAAAAAGATTTCTTTTGTAAGATATCCCTTCCGGTTTTTATTAATTTTTTCTAAAAACCAGTTTTTAATGAACTGAAACTTAAAAATTCCAAAGAGCGATTGATTTTCTCCCTATCAAGATGTACCTTGCCTGCCAGCAGGCAGACCTCCTTCTCTGTCTGCTATTCTTCTTTTATAGAAAAATTTCTTTTTCGCTATTTCTTTAACACCAAAACATGATGTTCTTCTGCCGTACTTTTCTCTGGTCTTGGTAGCTGTCCCAGTTGATAGCGTAATTCAAGAAGTTCTCTTTGTTCACTGAAGGTAATGGGGACTCTTCTCCATTTCCAGGAAGCACGAAGGAGACTGGCAAAGGCTAATTTTAAACAACTCTTTTCATCGAAGAACCTGGGAAGTACTTTACTCCTTCGCTTTTCTTCCTCAAAAGATCTTTCGGCCAGGTTGGTAGAAGTAATAAACTTACGGTGTCTAACCGGACACCTCAGGTGATTCAAACAGGCATCTAAATCTTCCTGAAAACACTTTACTGCAGAGGGATAGATTCCTTTATATCTTTCAACAAATTCTTCTGCTCTCTCTTTGCCAGCCTCTAAATCCGGTGCATAGTAGGCCGCATTCAGATGGACCTTAATCTCCGGGATAACTTCAGAGGGAACCTTGCCTAAGATATTCATCTTCTTATGGACCAGACATCTTTGCCTAAAGGTCTTAAGGAGACATTCCTCAAAGGCTCTCACAAGTCCTGGAGCACCATCTGAAGTTCCTAAGACAGGATCCTCTAATCCTCGTTTCTTAAGGTCCCGGAAGAAATCTAACCAGTCCTGATAGGATTCCTTATTTCCCAATTTCATTCCCAGTAATATCTTTCTTCCATCTTCTAATATTGCCCAGGCAACAAGGATTCCTTCCTTGGTTGTCTTGTACATTCTCATTGCTTCATAAACAGCGTCAACAAAGAGGTAGACCACATTATACTTGCTCAAATCCTGTTTACAGAACTCCTCATAGGCATCCCACAGTCTCTCACTTAAAGCACTGATACTGCTTTTGGAGAGAAGAAGATTGCCATTCTCGTCCTTAAGAATCTCTTCTACATCCCTGGTGGAGCAACCCCGAGCATACATCTCCACGGCTAATTGTTCTAAGGTATCGGTATTCCCTTTAATGTGATTCCAGAGATTAGAACGAAATGGCTCTGGACTATCGGATATCTGAGGTTTCTGGATATTGAGCTTACCCTCAGCAGTTTTAAGTTTGCCGGTCTTGTAACCATTACGGTAGCCATTATGCTCATCTATTGCTTCCCGTTGGTAATAGTCTCTGCCTAAGTACTGTTTTGCTTCTTCCTCTAACGATTCCTGGATAATCTTTTCCATTCCTAACTTTAGGACTCTACCTAAAATATCTTCATTGCTGGCCTTCTCATCTAACTTTTCTATTAACCCTTTAATCTCCTTGCTTATTTTCTCTGATGGTGGTATTCTATTATTCATAGCGTTGGTCTCCTTTTAGAGGGCTATAGCCTCTTATAGGTTATAGCCCTCTCTTAGGGGATTTTCCCCTTATCAACTTCTTTTATCCCTATAGGATACCTCACGCCATAATCTTTTTCCAGACATTTTAAGACATTACCAGCAGTTAATGCCCGCTTACCCTATTTTGTTCCTATTTCAAAGGAGTATCAGGAGTATCAGAAAATAATGGAGGAGGAATATTTCCCCAAGTTAAAGAGGGTGGCATCGGGAGAAAAGATTAAGCCGGATGAGTTAGAACCCTTGATGGAAGAAGAGGAGAAAACCACCGATAAGATTATTGATTATTAACTTAATTACATAGGAATTTCAAGGCTTTCCCATATTTGGTGCAAATTTTGTAACCCCGTGTTATTACAGATGTAGTGGACGAGATTGCTCGTCAAAAAATTATGACACCACACTCTATACTATCTTTAGTAGTAATATACGTAGTTAGTCTTTCAGGTTAAGCATGTAGTAAAAGAGCAAAGCAAGCTTTGCCACTACAGATATGACGTGGTTTACTTGTATAATAACTCATGGTTTTAAAGAGAAATGAGCGCTAAAACAGATAAGATTCGGGTTGGGATGATTAGGTGTGACCTGCATGCGATCTATTATGCCAATTTAATCCAGAAGCACGACCCCTATATTCTCCGGGAGCCAGAGTATGGCTTGGGTGGATACTTCTACTTTTATACATATTACAGCGAGCCTAAAAAGATAGCGATTCCAGAAGTTTCTGGTTTTGAGCTCACAAAACTCTGGGATGAAAACCCTCAGTTGGCAGAGAATATGTCAAAAATCTATTATGGCAAACCAAAGGTGTGTGATACATTTGAGAAAGTGTCTGATGATGTGGACCTGGTGTTCATTGCCGATTGCTGGGGGCCTGACGGCAGGGACCATCTGAAGTTTGCCACCCCCGGTATAGAGAAGAATGTCCCCACCTTTATTGATAAACCATTTGCCTATGAGGTTAAAGATGCAATCACTTTAGTTCAATTAGCAAAGAAGTATAAAACTCCAATAATGTCCTTATCGATGCTCAGAGTACTTCCCCATGCTACTCGCTTTCGCAACCGGTTTGCCGAACTGGGTGAGCCTGAATTTGGAATTATCAAAGGGGGCGGAGATACTATGGGGGGACATATTCATGCCATTAGTTTAGCCCAGCATCTCTTTGGTTCAGGTGTAGAATCGGTAGAGGCAATGGGACAGACACCATTGGCTTATGTTCATCTTAATTATGGAGATAAACCTCATCGCCCAAAGGCAGGGGTTATGCTCAACTGTGCCTGTGGTGACACTTACCACTGCTCGATGTATGCCAGTGCCTACAGCAAGTTGGGAGCCATCCACTCACCTAATCTGGGAGATTTTGAGTTTCCTTATGCGGTGGTGGAGATTCTAAAGATGATTAAAAAGATGGTGAAGACTGGTAAATCTCAAGTCTCTTATGAAGAAATGATAGAGTGTATTGCCATTGCCACCGCGGGAAGGCTCTCGCAGAAGGAAAGGAAGAGAATTTATCTAAGGGAAGTTTTGGAAAGAAAATAAAAAATGGCAAGTGTTTCTACTTTATCAATTTAATGATTTATACCGATACCTCAACCCGGGGATTAACCAGCCGTGACTCAAATGGTGGAAGTAGTTTTTGTGCTTTTAGTATCACTACCGGTTGGTTTGGTTCTCGTCGCGAATTTGCGATGCGAATTGCCCACTCATTAAATTCTGGATTTTCTTCCAGATTGAATACCACCAGTGCATTATCTGGAATCTGCTCATCTATTTCCGGGTGGCTAAGAACATATTTTGAAAATTCAAACCCAATAGAACGTTGGAGTTCCCAAAAATCAGATTCCTTCACTTTGTCTCACCTCCTCCAAATACCGCATTTTAAAAAATTCCCATTCAGCCCGCAATTCCTCTTCCGCAAAAATCAATGCTTCATTAAAATTTTGAATAGGCAAAGGGATTTTGTCAACTTTTCCAGATGGATGAATAATATCCTTATGGGCAAATCCATGGATAGTGTCATAGCGAACAACAGGGCACCATTTATCTTTAATTAAAATTTCCAGCTGAATGACAAATTCAATTATATGATTCTTAATCCTTTTGTGAGAATGGCGAACTCTGACATTATCAGAAAACAAAAAAACAAATTGCTCTGCTTTAACTTCCACAGAATATATTATATCACAAATCTGAAATTATTGAAAGAGACTCCTGCAGAAAAATATAAAGAAAATATCCTGTGATAAATGATAAAAAAGTTTCTTTATAAATGAGAAGAGGGTCTTTACCATCTCTCGCAATTAAATATGGATATTAACAGAAAAGGGGCTTATGACTGTCTTTTTATCAGGGAAAAGATTAAGGTTGATGGCTTGTTGGATGAGCCAGTCTGGCAGAGAGCGGAAACCTTGAACTTCATTATTCCGGTAACCCATAAAAAACCTCAGAGTAAGACCGAAGCAAAACTCCTCTGGGATAAAGATTATCTTTATGTTGGTTTCAAGGCTTATGATAAAGATATCTGGAGTTATTTCAAGCAAAGGGATTCGAGGACTTGTGATGAAGATGTCCTGGAAATTTTCATCAAGCCGGACCCGGCAAAGGACCCCTATTACAATTTTGAGATAAATGCACTTAACACCGTCTACGATGCATTTAATGTTAAAAGAGGAGCCGGGGGAGGAGACCATCACCGCTGGAGTAGATGGGATTGCCAGGGTCTCAGGTCCGCTGTAGTCATTAAAGGAACCTTAAATGACCCGAAAGATGTGGATGAATACTGGCAATTGG
>Ga0210017_1003395_pt1 | contig 13352 bp, 7 predicted proteins | sample CryGeyCG2014_020_FD_183966 | JGI IMG/M metagenome (GOLD analysis project Ga0210017, IMG submission 183966) | Groundwater microbial communities from aquifer - Crystal Geyser CG08_land_8/20/14_0.20 (SPAdes) (version 2) | ecosystem: Environmental > Aquatic > Deep subsurface > Groundwater | place... | reverse complement strand
TATATGTAATTAGCGGCATTATTTTGCTTGGGCATTTCCCTCGCAACATAATTACGTGGGAGAAATCTAGTTCCTACTACTCTTCCGTCTAAAATAGAATCTAAGACATCATACTTTCTTTGTGAACCTCTTTTTCTTTCTTGATAAGATGCATCATGATTACAAAATTGTCCATTAGCGATCACTACATATACACCATCTAATGCCGCATCTCTTGCTGCCTCAATTTTTGATATTACGCCGCCTCGACCTCGTGTTGAACTTATAGGCAATGCCTGTTCTTCTAACCCTGTCGGATTTTTGACAATTCTTATCGGGGTGTATTCACCACTTCTAAAAGATTCTGCTGTATAAATCCCATCAGTATTTGATAGAAGAACTAAAAGAGGGTTATAACCTGCCCTTTTTAGAAACTGTGCATGCAAACTTGCTAAACCGTCGTTATCTCTAAACATTCTCTTTCCTTTGTGTAAAATATCTATTTCTTCCAAACTTCTAGCGTCATCTTCATTTATAACAGGTATTCTACCTTCAGAAAGCCACTTCTGATATTTTCTTAATAACTTTATGTTCTTTTGTAAGTCTTTAATGTCGTCATGTGTCACAAGAGACTCATCTACCAATTGTGGATAAAAATGGTGTCTCCATAATTCATAAAGCAAGAATTGACCTTCTATAGAATCTAATCTTTTTTGTTGTGGAGTATCCTTCTCTTTTTCGGTTATTCTTTCTCCCTTTCTCAATCTTGCTTTTCTTCCAAGTCCAATTGCACCAGATGTAACTAAAAGAACATTCAAGTTTCTTTTTTCTTTCAATCTTGTCAAATCTTCAGAGATACAATTCATATTATATATAGTTCTTCGATATTCATCATGAGTAACTATGCTAGTACCCACTTTAACTACAAGTGTATCGATTCCCGAAACATCTGTATACAATCCATAGTGTTCAGGCGGTTCCAATTGGAGAGAATCATCAAAAACCAAAAATGGGGAACTATAACTATCTCTAAAATACCTTCCTAAATCGTTTTGGAATTTTATTCTATCTACCTCAGGCTTATGTGACATAAACTAATTATTTGATATATATTTAAAATTTTCTATATAGTTATTATTTATTTGGCGGGCTATGGGTGTCTTTTTCTATTGGATCACTCTAATGTTACAACGAATACCACGAATGAACACACGAATGCATGAAAGTTAGGCAATTAAATCTCTGTGAAGAGATTTGACAGCTCTTTTTATATCTTTACTCTCTACGACAAAAGAAATATTTAATTCTGAAGAACCTTGGGCAATAGCTATAATATTAATCCTATATTTACCTAAAACAGAGAAAACCTTTCCCGCTGTTCCGTATTTCCCTTTCATCCCTGCTCCTACTACTGCAATAATTCCCACCCTTTTCTGAACCAAAATTCGATTTATATCATGAGTTACAAGTTGCAAAACCCTTAGTTCTTTTTTTAACGACTTAAAGGTCTTTTCGGCATCTTCCTCTTTAATTAAAAAACAAATAGAATGATCAGAAGAGGCTTGAGAAATCATTAAAACGCTAACTCCCGCTTTAAAAACAGCGCCAAAAACACGAGCAGCAATATCAGTTACTCCCATCACTCCCATACCCTCTACCGTAACAAGGCATAGATTATCGATAGAAGTGATAGCTTTGATAACTTTTGAGTTAGGTTTTGTTTTACTATTTCTAGTTATAAGGGTTCCAGAAAAATTAGGATTAAAAGTGTTTTTAATGCTTATTGATATCCCCTTTCTCACGGCTGGCAAAATTGTTTTGGGGTGAAGTACTTTAGCGCCAAAATAACTCATCTCACTAGCCTCCTCATAGGAAATTTCACTAATTATTTTAGCGTCCTTTACTAACCGGGGATCGGCAGAGTAAATTCCATCTACATCGGTCCAAATCCAAATTTCTTTCGCTTTTAAGACGGCTCCAATAATAGTAGCAGAAAAATCCGAGCTTCCTCGACCTAAAGTGGTAATCTCTCCTTTTTTTGTCGCGCCCTTAAACCCGGTAACAATAGGAATAATGTCCTTTCTGAAGAGTGGGTTTAAAACCTTTTTAATTTTTCTACTAGTTTCTTTTTCTAATGGTCGAGCCCGGCCAAAATCTTCATTAGTGACAATTAAATTTTCGCTTGAAATCTGCTCTGCTTTAATACCTTGATCTTGTAAAAGAACACTCAAAATATTTGAAGAAAATTCTTCCCCGTAAGAAGAAACAATATCTAAATATCTTAAAGTTCTTTCTCGGAGCGCATAGATGTCAGAAAGAATTTCCTCAAGTTCTCTTGTTTTCTTTTTTATAATATCATCAACCTTATTTAGAAGTAATGGGTTTTTAATAATTCTCTGGGCTACCTTAAGATGTTTCTTTTTAAGATCTTTGAGGATTTTTTCAAAATTTCTTCTATGACCTAAAAACGCCTCTTCACTTGCTTTAATTAAAGAATTTGTTACCCCACTCATAGCTGAGACAACAATTACAGATAATTCTGGCTTATATTTTTTGATAATTTGAGCTACCTTTTGGAAGGCTAAAGCATCTCCCAAAGAAGTACCTCCGAATTTCATGACCAACATACTTTGAAATTTCTAATTTCTAATCACGAATTAAAAACGAATATTAACAAATTAAATACAATACGTATTTTATTTATTCGCTAAAAGTCAAAGGTTCTCTGGGGCCCTTGACAAAATTTTTAGGTGTGATAAGCTATTTACAGAGTCGAGAAGAAGAGGATAAAAATTGCTCTTTCTCAACAAAATATAGGGTTACCCGCCCAAATTTTGTCTTCGACAAAAATTATGGCGGGTTCTCGAAAATCTAACAAAATTCTCACCGTTCTTTAGAATTTTTGGAAAAAAAGGGGGGATGAAAATGATCGGCTGGGTGATTACAATACTTTGTATATTGGAAGGAGGAATTTGTACGGCATTACTAATCTACAACTTAGGTGTAGGAAAAATAGAAAATGCAGCAGTTATGGGAGGAATGGCAGTAATAACCCTATGCCTTGGCATTATTATAAGCACTAATGAAAAGTAAAATTCAAAACTCAAGGCATCCGAGCCAAAACAAACGGGTGCCTCTTTTTTTAAGGTTTTGTCCTGTCAAAGTTTTCGCAAAGCGACAGCAAGAATTCCATTTCACATTTTTCTGCTCCCCACTTCTTATCTTTATACTCCTCACCTTCTTTCCTTTACCTTCTTTCTAATTATTTCAATAAACTTCTTGCGGGTCATTTTTTCTATTTTTTCTTTTCCACGGATACGTACATTTAAAGATTTTCCTTTTGCTTCTTTATCCCCTATTACCAACATATAGGGGATTTTTAACTTTTCAGCTTTCCTGATTTTGTATCCCACGGTTTCATTTAAATCATCTACTTCTGGGCGTATATCAAATTCTCCTAATTCCTTGACTAATTTATAAGAGGCTTTAATGTGACCTTTGCCAACCGGGATAATTTGCACCTGAACTGGTGAGAGCCAAACCGGAAAAGCGCCAGCGTAATGCTCTATTAAAACTCCGGTAAATCTTTCAATAGAGCCAAGTAAAGCTCGATGAAGCATAAAGGGCTCTTTCTTTTTTGAATCTTTGTCAATATAGGTGATACCAAAACGATGAGGAAGATTAAAGTCTACTTGCAAAGTTGAAATCTGCCACTGGCGGCCAATGGCATCAGTAACTTTAACATCCGTTTTAGGACCATAAAAAACCGCTTCCCCTTCTTCTCGTTTGTATTCCCAGCCAACTACTTCAATACCTTTAACTAAGGCCTTTTCTGCGTACTGCCAACTTTTATCTTTCCCCATATATTTTTCCTTATTCTTTGGATCACGAACACTTAAAGCAACTTGAAATTTTTTAAAACCAAAAACCGTAAGAATATACTTAGTTAATTTAAGCGCTCTTATAATTTCCTTCTCTAACTGATCAGACCGACAAATAATATGACCATCGTCCTGGGTAAAGCCTCGAACCCGCACTAAGCCATGTAGGGTACCGGAGGGTTCGTAACGATAGACAGTACCCAATTCAGTGTAACGAATTGGCAGATCACGATAACTTTTGGGAGTGTTCTTATAAATCATTAAATGCATGGGACAATTCATTGGTTTTAAATAATATTTTTCATTTTCAATCTCAATCGGCGCATACATACCTTCTTTATAAAAATCTAAATGTCCCGAGATAGAGAAAAGTTTTTCGCTCCCAATATGAGGCGTCCTCACAATTTCATAGCCATTTTTGACATATTCTTTCAAAATAAAATCTTCCATAATTTGCCTTAGGGCTGCGCCTTTGGGCAACCACAGAGGTAAACCTTGTCCCACTTCGTCACTCATAGTAAAAAGCTCTAATGTTTGTCCAATTTTCCGATGGTCTCTTTTTTCAGCTTCTTCTTGGCTTTTTAAATATTCTTCCAGTTCTTTTTGGGTTGGAAAAGCCACTCCATAAACTCTCTGAAGCATTTTATTTTTTGCGTCTCCTTTCCAGTAAGCTCCTGCCACACGAATCAACTTAAATGCTCCAATCTCGCCGGCTTTCTTTATATGAGGACCTTTACACATATTAATAAATTCCCTATTTTGATAGAAAGAAACTTTCTTTTCGCCCTGAACTTTTAACTCCTTAGCCAATTCTTGAGTATATATCTGTCTTTTGTCACCCAAAAATTTAATCGCTTCATCAATAGGTTTTTCTGTTCTTATAAATTTCTGATTTTCTTTTATAATCTTTTTCATTTCTTTTTCAATACGAGGTAAATCTTCAAGGGTTATGTGGTGTTTCAAATCCAAATCATGATAGAACCCATTCTCAATAGCTGGCCCTACGCCCAATTTAGTATCTGGCCACAAACGTTTTACAGCCTGAGCCATAACATGGGAGGCAGAATGCCGCATAACTTTTATGTTAGATGATTGTTTTTTTTCTTCTTTCATAAATATACGAACAGTGCGTAATTGTTCACCATAGTCCGGAATAAAACCCAATGCTATTCGATACAAGAAAGGTTTTAACGCTGAATTTACGCCGAATGCTACGCTGAAAAAACGCTGAAATTAATTAGTTCCAAGATTGTTCCTGATTTGATTAAACTTATGTAAATTAGTAATTTTTAAACAAAAATCCCAAGGTATTAAATAACTTTGGGACCCAAATAAAGGGCGGTTCCACCCAAATTCTTGAAGACACAAATATTTACCTTCAAGCGCTCATTTATTCCGCACCCAGTCCTTTCTATTTCTTTCAGAAAGGGCTAGGTGCGGAATTTATTATTCAATTTTGGGTTTAGTAGCTGGTATATTTTGGTTTAACCATTAGGAGGCTCTCAGCCACGACCTCCATTCTCTATTAGTTCTTACACCAATATATTGGTGTAAGAACACGCTGAAAAAACGCCATAACCTCTTTGGGGACCGCTGAATCTACGCTGAGTTTTATGATAGAGATTATCAGCGTCTAATCAGCGGCATATTCATTCATCAGCGTCTAATCCGCGTATCCCGATAGAATCGGGATATAACAAGGCAAGTACCCAAAATACATTTTGTGGGGAGTCCGACTCCGCACATATTATTTGAAACCTCCATTCTCTTATAAGGTAAGTACCCAAAATACATAGCCTACTTCATCGCTTTAACTTTTATAAGATATTTCTTAAAAAAATTGCCGAATTTTTTACTCTAAATCTATAAAATTAATCAACACGTTTAACATCACCCACTTCTATTTCCAAAAATTTTCTTATCGTGTCCTCTCTTTTTTTTTCTTTAAGTATTTCTTCAATCCAGGCTACATTTTTATAAGCAACCATTTTTCCTTTCTCGTTTTTTACGGTTACCTCTTCAATTTTGTTAGTACGCTTATTACGCTTCATTTCTCTTGTATAACCTGTTTCCAGATTTTTTATAACTTCAATGATTGTGTCTTCTTTATTATTTATGCCTAATTTTTTTTCGTTAAATTCTCCCATAAAATTATTTGTGTTGATTTACCTGTCCTGTACTATCTTGGAAAGATTAGTACGGGGTCTCTTATTTGTATACTACCGAAAATTTTTAAAATTTATTAGTGTTTATTCGTTCCCCTATTCGTGTCACATTTGTGTATCATCACTTTTTAATTATTAGTTTAATATAATCTTTTTGATTTGGTATTTTTTTTAGCCAGAAAGGAGTGAGTTTAACCTTCACCTCCTCTATTTCTGGAAAAGCAGCAAAATAGGCTTGAACTTCCCTTTGAGTAAGCCCCGTAAGTCTATCTTTATTAAAAATGGAGCTAGACTCCTTTAAAAGAGTTTGTCCCTCTATAGAGGCTTTAATTTCTATCGTTCCTTTTTTAGGATCATAATTTTCCAAAGAATAGGTGAGGCTTTTAGGATTAATATCTACTAATTCCTCATCTTTAGCAAGACCCGCTTTCAGTTTTGCTTCAGCTAGATTCAAAAGTTTTTCTTCCTCAAGGGCTACCCCTACCACCTTTACCCTTAAAGAAACCTCAAACTCATCCTTTTCACTATTCGCTGTAGCATTAACCTTACTTTCCACGATTTCCTTTGTAGTAGATTCAGCTAAAAAGGTTTCTTTTTCTCTTAAGCGACTCCCAAATTCTTCTAATGCAGTCTCAAACAACTCTTGAGATAACTTCTCTCTACCTTTAGTAATATCATCTCCGGTAACAAATTTAACAGTTTTTTCTCCTCCTGTCATAGGAGCATAACTTTCTCCGTAAATTTTATCCTGAAGTCCGGCCCAAAGCCCCGGGATAGTAAAGTGAGTAGGACCAATTTTTCCTTCTTTACCAGATTTATCAGCATAAACTTCTACCTCTTTTTTTCCTCCTGGTGGGACATCTATTCTATATTTACTTCGGAAAAGTACACCCTGGGGCGAAAGAAAACGAGTGGTGGCCACCAATGGCTGGGTTTTACTATATCTATTAATAACTGTTATTTTTCCTGTAGCGCTGGAAGTAACGGTTTTACTACCAGTTGAAGGAAATTTCTGACTCTTTTCTTTAGTCACTTCTATGACCCTCCCTGGTATTACTTCAAGTTTTTGAGGATCAGGTGTAAGCGAAATCTCTTCCACAGGAGCTTTAAAAGAAATGTTTACATTTGTTTTGGCTAATTTAACCTCAAGAGTAGCTCGAGCTGAAGAAAGATAGAGAATTACAAGTACTAAGACTACTGTTAATCCTATAAAACTTAAAGCTATTCTTCTGTAGATTTGATTGGCTATAATTGGATTTGTGGAGTTAGACATAAAAATTGAGAGTTAAGTAAATTATAAATTAAGCAAGGTTAGCTTATTAGTTACTTTTATTATAATCCAACATTTTCAACTAGTCAAGACTGCATTTAACCGAATCTAATCCTACAGTTTTTTCAATTCTTTCTTTCACTTCTTTATTATAATCTATATTAAAATTTGTTTCTATCTTTTTAGTTTTATAACGATCCGTTACAACTAAACATACTTTATGTTCTCCAGGATGTGAAGAAAAAATAATCCTTAACTCTTCCAAAAGTCGCTCCTTAACAATAGGAGGAAGGGAGATATAAACCCCGTGCCACCCCAACTTGGTCGGGACAGCATTGGGATATTCTTTAGGTGGTGGGGGCGCACCAAAATTTTTAGTGTGGGGATAAATAAAATTAGAAATCTGCCTTAAGGGTTTTGATATGAACGAGGAATGAATTTTACCCCCCAAAGTAGAAATATCGCCTTTTGATTTAAAGGTTCTTGTTAGTTCCGGAACATTTTCTATAGTTATCTCTTGTACTTCATTTGCTATAAATTTTATTTCTTCCTCTTTCTCGGAAACTCTGCCACTTACAAAAATTATTTTGCCTTCTTTAAAAAGCGCGGGACTTAACTTGTAAACCGTAGGAAACACTAGAACCTCTAAGTTACCTGTGGAATCTTCTATTTTTACAAATAACATAAGTTCGCCTCCCCGCGTAATAATTTTCTGAACTTTGGTAATAACGCCAGCAACTCTTGCAAGATTTTTTGCCTCCACATTAATGCCCTCACCATCAATATGTTGATATGGAGATTTACCTCTCTCATCTCCCCATGAAACGGGGATAGCGCGAGGGTTTATCTTACCACAAGGACAAATTATATCCTTAAAAAGGAATTCAAACTCTTTAAATGGGTGCTCTGAAACATAAAGTCCTAAAAGTTCTTTTTCCCAAGTCAATTTCTGATCCTTAGAAGCCGTCTTTCGTTCTTCTAAATGTAGGGAACCTTCTTGACCTAATGGAACCGTAAGATTTTCGAATAAATTACCCTGATTACTCTTGCTTTCTTTTTGGGCGTATCTCAAAAATTTCAATAACCTTTCAACACTGCCAAGCATCTGGTTGCGTTCACCAAACTTATCTAAGGCGCCGCATTTAATAAGACTCTCCAAGGATTTTTTATTTAAGTCTTTGGATTTAATCCTTCTTAAGAAATCTTCTAAGTTTTTATAATGACCGTTAGTTTTTCTCTCATGAATTATAGCTTTGGCAATATTACCCCCCACATTTTTAATAGCTTTAAGCCCAAAACGAATTTTGGGCATTTTCTCTTTGAGTGAAGAGGCTACTACTGTGAAAGTGCTAAAAGATTCATTAATATCAGGCGGCAATACTTCTATACCCAATCGTTTACATTCTTCCACCTCTATGGCAATCCTATCAATGTCATCTAAATCAGAAGTCAGGAGTGAGGCCATAAATTCTGCTGGCCAGTTTGCTTTAAGATAAGCGGTCTCATAAGCAATAAGAGCATAGCAAGCAGCATGAGCTCGGTTAAAACCATAGCCAGCAAAAGGTTCAATAAAAGCAAAAATTTTCTGGGCTGCGGTCTTAAGAATCCCTCGAGCTATACATCCCTCAATAAACTTTTCTTTTTGTTCTTCAAGCAATTCTGGTATTTTTTTCCCTACTGCCTTACGCAATATGTCAGCTTCTCCTAAAGTAAAACCAGCTAAATCTCGAGCAATTTGTAAAACTTGTTCTTGATAAACTACTACTCCATATGTTCTCTCTAAAATAGGTTTAAGTTTTGGATGAAGATAAGAGATTTTTTTATTTTTTTGTTTTCCTTGGATAAAATCGGGAATCCATTCTATGGGTCCGGGCCTGTATAAAGCTACCATAGCAATAATATCTTCCATGGTAGTGGGTTTTAGCTCTTTTAAGTATTTCCTCATACCCGAACTCTCTAATTGAAAAACTCCTATTGTCTCCCCTTCCCGAAAAAGCCCAAAAGTTTTTTTATCTTGAAGCGGAATCTCATCTATTTTGATTTTTACGCCTTTGGTTTTTTCTATAATCTCAATTGCGTTCTCTAAAACGGTAAGATTCTTAAGGCCCAAAAAGTCCATTTTCAAAAGTCCTAAATCCTCAATGGAATGAAGCGAATACTGAACAACTATAGTCTTATCAGAAGATGTGGCATATTGACGAGGGGTATAAAAATCTAAAGGTTCTGGAGTTATTACTACTCCACAAGCATGGGTGGAAGCATGCCTTGCTACTCCTTCCAACTTTTTGGCAGTATCAATAATCTTTCTGACACCCGCCTCGTTTTTATAGGTTTCTTTTAACTCGGGGCTTATTTTTAAGGATTCATTAAGAGTAGAAAACATTGGTATCATCTTAGCAAGTCTATCGCAGTAATTGTATGGAAACCCCAAAACTCTTCCTACGTCTCTTACGGCTGCTCGGGCGGCCATAGTACCAAAAGTAATAATTTGCGCTACATGATCTTTACCATATTTTTCCTCCACATATCTTATCACTTCATCTCGACGGGTATCAGTAAAGTCTAAATCAATATCCGGCATCGCGATTCTTTCTGGATTTAAGAACCTCTCAAAAAACAAATCATATTTTAAAGGATCAATATTGGTAATATTTAAAAGAAAAGAGACAATGCTTCCGGCGGCTGAACCTCGACCAGGTCCTACTACAATACCTTGACTTTTAGCCCAATTAACAAAATCCTGAACAATTAAAAAATAAGAAGCAAAACCCGTTTTTTCTATTACAGATAACTCATATTCTAATCTTTCTAAGATTTCTTTATCGGTTTTAGATTTTAGATTTTGGATTTTGGATTTGTTTAGAAATTGGAAATTAGAAATTGGAAATTTAATATCGTATCTCTTTTCTAACCCTTTATAGCATAATATTTTAAGATATTCGTCAACTGTTTGATTGCCTGGCACTTCAAAAGAAGGAAGAGTGACTTTGCCTAATTCTAACTCTAGATTACACCTCTGAGCAATTTTTTCAGTATTCTCTATAGCTTCTGGCACCTCTTTAAAGGCTTTTTCCATTTGCTCTGCGCCTCTAAAAGAAAAATCTTCGCTTAACATACAAAGTCTATTCTTGTCTTCTTTCTTTTTTTTCATTTGAAGACATAAAAGAACATCCTGAGCTTCTGCATCTTGAAGATCCAAGTAATGAATATCATTTGTTGCAATCAGGGGGATGTTTAACTTTTTACCTAATCTAATTAATTCTCTATTGACCACCTCTTGTTCTGGTAAATTAGGATGATGTTGAAGTTCTAAATAAAAGTTATCTTCACCAAATAAATTTTTGTATTTTAAGGCTGTCTTTCCCGCCTCCTCCTTTTTACCAACTAAAATTAAACTAGGAATCTCGCCCTTAAGACAGGCCGTAAGAGCAATAAGTCCTTTATGATATTTTTCTAGAAGTTCCCAATCTATTCTTGGTTTATAATAAAAACCTTCAAGATGCGCGAGGGTTGTAAGTTTTACCAAATTTTGATAACCCTCCTTGTCTTTGGCAAGCAATACTAAGTGATAGGGCTTTTCATCAATTCTAGGTCTTTTATTCAAGCGACTATTACGGGCCACATAAACTTCTACACCAATTATTGGCTTTATACCCTTACTCTTTGCATATTTCCAAAATTCTATCGCCCCATACATCACTCCATGATCAGTCAAGGCCAAAGCATTCATATTTTCCTCTTTGGCACGGTCCACGAGTTCTGGAATTTTTGCCAGACCATCGAGCAGACTATAATGAGAATGAGTATGGAGATGGACAAACATATTTCCTTTGGTCAAGTTAAAAATTAAAAGTCAAAAGTCAAAAATAAAAATGACAAAGCAAAAACAAAAAATAATTCATAGTTCGAATGTTATTTGAATTTATTTGCATCATTATTCGTATGTTACACTATTCCTTCTCGATTTCCACTTTTACGCGGTGAGTCTTCTTTGAAGAATCTTTTTCTTTTTGAGGTTCTTTTTCCTCCTCTTCACTCCGTGTCCCACTCTTTTCACTAAAAGGGCGGGGTTTACGGGGTTCTTCAACTTTTTCCTCCCCCCTTTTTTTTAAAAACCCAATTACATACCTTGCTCCTTCAGCGATATAGTCTAAATAGGAAATAGAATGCTCCACTTTTTCTTTTACAGTCTCAAGTACCTCGCCAATTTGGTCTATTTTCTTTCTAAACTCAGAAACAATCCCATGGATCTGCTTAAAAATCATAGCCAACCAATAAATCATCCAGCAGACAAAGACAGTGAACCAAAGAACACAAAAAGCGACAACTATAAGTAAGAGATCTCTTGATGTTTCTAACATATGCCTCGCTCCGCTCGGCACGCTGAACAAACGCCATAGCCCAAAGGGGCGTCGCTGAATTTACGCTGAAAATTGTCAACGTCCAATCAGCAGTATTATATATCTCGGCGCTTAAACAACGTATCGAAAATTATTAAATTCCAAAATAGTTATTCGTATTTTACTTGTCCTGCACCGAACTCCGTTCTGGTGCGGGGTTCGAATTAATCGTATCATCATTCGTATCCTACCACAAAATAGAAACTATGTAAAATTTTTCCGTTTGCTTGTCCCTCACCTCCTGATCTTGTCAAAGGGTGGCACGGGATGTTCTTATTTGCATAGATTCGTGATTTCAAGAACGTATTTTAGCTCCAAATTTTTCCTGGAGTAAAGATAAAATTTTCTCCTGAATTTTCTCTATTTCTTTTTCTTTAAGTGTCCGATCTTTGGCTTGAAAGGTAATGTGAAAAGCTAAATTTTTTTTTCCTTTTTCAATTTCAGTCCCCTCGTAAATATCAAATAATTCTATCTCTCTTATTAACTCTTTGTTTGTCTCTAAAACGGCATTTTTAACTTCTTGCCATAAAATTTTCTTGTCCAGAACAATAGCCAAATCTCGAACTATCTTAGGATATTTTATAATTGGCTTATAAGCTTTGGTTTCTTTATATAAACTGAGTATTATATCAAAATCTAAATCAAATATTCCCACTCTTTCTTTAATACCAAAGCGACCCGCCACTATAGGATGGAGTTCGCCAATAATTCCTATTCTTTTTTCTTCACTCTTTACCCCAACAACAAAATTTTCGGTGCAGGGATTTATTTCAGCAGAACGCGATGGATGAATCCAAACTGGCCCGTCTTTTAGGGAAGTTATTTCACATTCAATATCTAACCCCTCAAGTAAACTCAAAACAACTTCTTCTGTTTTGTAAAAAGGGATTTTATTTTTTTCCTGAATAATTACCCCCGAAATTTTTTTCTTCTCAAGAGGGAGAGGTTCTTGAGTTTTTGGATTTTCCTTATATTTCCCTTTTCTATTTAAGAAAACTCTTCCTATTTCAAATATGCCGAATTCATTAAAATGACGAAGATTTAATTTTGTATTTAAAATAAGATTTGGAATTAGACTTTGTCGAAGCAGAGATTGATTCTCGTTCAAAGGGTTAAGTATCCCAATATGATTCTTGGAATCTATACCAAATTTTAAAAGCAATTTTTCATTAACAAAAGAATAATTATATACTTCAGTAAGGTTGATTCTATAAGCTAAAATATTTTTTATAATTCTTTCGAGACTATGCTCTTTATCAAAGGGCAATCTTTCCATTTCTACCTTGGGCATTTGGGGATTGATATTATCATATCCATAAATACGCGCTACCTCTTCCACTAAATCGTCTGGAATGTTTACATCTCTTGTTGCCCGCCAACTAGGAACTTTAACTACTAAAATATGAGAAAAAGTCTTTCCCGTCCCCCTACTCCCCAATTTATCGGGGATGGTGTGGGGGTGAACTCCAAAACCTAAACTTTTAAGAATTTTCATGACCCGAGAAGGAGGAATCACTATCCCAATTTTTTTATTTAGATATTCTAAAGATAATTTAATAGGACCTTGGTCTAACTTAAAATACTTTTTATCTACTATAGGGCTTACAACTTTTGCTTCTGGAATAAGTTTTTGAATTAACCCTATTGCTTTTTTAAT
>Ga0210017_1003394_pt1 | contig 13353 bp, 9 predicted proteins | sample CryGeyCG2014_020_FD_183966 | JGI IMG/M metagenome (GOLD analysis project Ga0210017, IMG submission 183966) | Groundwater microbial communities from aquifer - Crystal Geyser CG08_land_8/20/14_0.20 (SPAdes) (version 2) | ecosystem: Environmental > Aquatic > Deep subsurface > Groundwater | place... | reverse complement strand
GTTTCCCACTTTTTGGTTTGAACCAACGCCGCAAGGAAAATTTATGTTGAACATCGCTTTTGGGCAAAGCAAATACTATGTGGATTCTCTTTCCGAAAACACGAAGCGGGGTTTGCGCCAAAAAGTTAAACGTGGAGAGTATCCGAGTTTTGCTCCGATTGGATATATTAACGACTCAAGGAACAAAACAATTATTGTTGATAAAAAGAAAGCAAAAATCATAAAAGAAGTTTTTGAACTTTACGCAAAAGGCGATTCAAGGTTAGAGGATATTTCCGACTTTTTGGCCCAACGCGGGATATTGTCTCGCGGCGGAAAGAGAATTCACAAGACGAGAGCGACTTTTATTCTTTCAAATCCTTTTTACTGCGGATTATTCCGCTATGCCGGGGAAGTTTATGAAGGAAAACACGAGCCAATCATCGCAAAGAAAATTTTTGATAAGGTTCAAGAGATTCTAAAACAGAGAGGAAAACCCCGCCGCAAAACAAAAAACGAACCGCAACCATACTGCGGATTATTGCATTGCGGGACTTGCGGAATGATGATAACTGGCGAATACAGGATTAAGAAACAGAAAAATGGAAATATCCACGACTATATTTACTATCACTGCACCAAGAAAAACAAATCAATCAAATGTCCGGAACCCTGTATTCGCCAAGAGGAATTGGATAAACAAATTTCCTCTCTGCTTCAAAAATTTTCTTTGCGTTCGGATTGGGCGGAGAAACTTTTAGAAATGGCGGAAGCGGATAAAGAACAATCCGTCCAATCCGTTTCTGCTTTTGTTCAGGAAAACAGAGAAAAGATAAAAGCAATCAATATAAAACTCCAGCGGCTTTTAGACGGGTATTTAGAACAGGATATTGAACGAGAAATTTACCGCCAAGAAAAAGCAAAACTCCTTTTGGAAAAGAAGTCGCTGGAGGAGAAAATTACAAGAATTGAACAAAAGCAGAATGATTGGCTCGAACCGATGGTAAAATGGATAAATTATGCGCAAAACCTCGTCAAAATCGCAAAAGATAGCGACCTTTTAGAGAAAAAGGTCGCAGCCAAAGAAATCTTTGGCTCGAACCTCTGTTTGGCGAGCCGCGCTTTGCGCGGCGAGCCACAAAATCAATGGGCGGCGCTCGGCGCCGCCCACGAAAAAGTCGGGGAAATTCCTGAAAGTCAAATTGTGGAGCGGGTGATGGGAATCGAACCCACGTCACAAACTTGGAAGGTTTGAGCTTTACCATTAAGCGACACCCGCGTCGGGGCGACAGGATTTGAACCTGCGATCTTCGGCTCCCAAAGCCGACGCCTTAAGCCGCTAGGCCACGCCCCGTTAAGATATATTTTAAGAGATAACCTCCGAAAGGTCAATGCCGTTTATTAGATTGGCTGTTTTTTCTGTTTATGATATACTTTTATTAATATCTGCTTATGCCGCTCAAAGAAGTTTTACAGAAAATAAATTTCGTCAAACAATGCCGTCGTTATCAACTGTCTCTTTGGCAATGCCCCAGTTTTCTGTTCCTGCTGATGGGCCTGATTACTATTCTGACCATGCTCGGAAGCTATTTGATTGCTCTTCGTTACACTGAACAGCCGGAAATAGTCGCCTTGATTGTCATTCTGGTCGCGGCCATTCTAACAATTATCAACTACTTTATTGTCCAGGGGTTTGAAAGATTGGCCCAGGCCAATCAGCTTAAATCAGAATTCGTCAGTATCGTTTCTCACCAATTGAGAACTCCTTTAACCAGCATCAAATGGACGCTTAATTTGATGATGGATGAAAAAGCCGGCCAACTGACCGAAGAGCAATTAGCCAAATTAAAGACGATTAAAGAAAGCAACCAGCAAATGGGCGATTTAATCAATGATTTGCTTAATGTCTCCCGCATTGAACAAGGCCGTTTGGTCGTTCGGCCGGAAAAACTTTCCTTAGAGGCGCTTGTTCGAGACATATTTAAAGACTATGGCTCTTTGGCCAAATCCAGCAATGTTAAATTATCGTTGGTCAGCCATGAAGATATTCCTTTAATCTCGGCCGACCGCCAGGCGATTAAGATAGTTCTCCAGAACTTAATTGACAACGCTATTAGATATATTAGAAAAGAGGGTCGGGTCAAAATTGTCTTAAAAAAGAAAAATCGGTCGGTTATCTGTCAAGCCCAAGATGACGGCGTCGGCATTCCTCAAAAAGACCAAAACAAAATTTTCCAAAAATTCTTTCGCAGCCGCAATATTATGAAATATCAAACCGAAGGAACCGGCTTAGGCCTTTTTATCAGCCAAGCGATTATCAAGGCCTCGGGCGGCAAGATGGGCTTCCAAAGCCGAGAAGGCCAGGGGTCCGTTTTTTGGTTTGAATTACCAATTAAACCAAAGAACAATAAGCAATAAACAATGAACAAAATTGTTCTTTGTTAACTGTTTGTTGTTCTCTGAAACTATGAAGACAATTCTTTTCGTTGAGGACGAACCTAATTTACAAAAAGCAGTCGGCCAATTTTTAGAAAAGGAGGGCTATCAAATAAAAAGCGCCTTAGACGGTCAGCTTGGCTTGGAAATGGCCAGAGAATTTAAGCCGGATTTAATTCTTCTGGACCTGATTCTGCCCAAAAAAGACGGTTTCCAGGTGCTTGAGGAACTGAAAAAAAACGAAATAACCAAAAATATTCCCGTAATTGTCTTGACCAACCTGGAAGAAGGGACTGACGTGGAAAAAGCTCTTTCTTTAGGAGCAACCACCTACCTGGTCAAAGCCAACTATGAGTTAGACGAGGTGGTTAAGAAAATTAAAGAGACTCTCAAATAGATTTCCTTTATGCAAGTGGAGGACTCACAACTTAAGGCCTTTATTCTTGATGCCGGTCTGGCCAGTAAAGAAAAAATAGGCCGGGCCGAGAAAAAAGCCAAAGAGACCGAGCAAGAATTGGCTCGAGTTTTGGTTGAAGAAAAAATCATTACTCAGGAGCAACTGGCCAAGCTAGAGGCCTATATTTTAGGCATTCCTTTCGTCGATTTGGAAAAAGAAACCATTCCCAAAGAAATTCTTCAAATTATTCCCGAACCGATTGCCCGAAGGCATCACATTATCGCCTTCCGCCAAAAAGGCAAAGACCTGGAAGTGGCCATGCTCCGTCCGGATGACCTGCAAACGATTGAATTTATCAAGAAAAAATCCGATCTGAAAATTCTGCCTCGCCTGACCAACCAGGCCAGCATAAAAAACGCTCTGAAACAATACCAAAAAAGCCTGGAGGCCGAATTTGGCGAATTTATCAAAGAAGAATCAAAAATAGTCGCTTTGCCGGAAAAGGACGAGAAAGAAAGCAAGGAAGAATTGGAAAAAGCAGCCGAACAGATGCCGATTATCAGAATCGTTGAAACTTTGCTCAAGCACGCTATTTTACAGCAGGCCTCGGATATTCACATTGAGCCCATGGAAAAAGAAATTGTCGTTCGCTACCGAATCGACGGAATTTTACACAATATGATGATTCTGCCTAAAAATGTCCACTCGGGCATTGTCGCCCGCCTCAAGGTTCTTGCCAATCTGAAATTAGACGAACGGCGTTTGCCCCAAGACGGCCGCTTTAAAATAGAAACCGAAGAATACAAGATTTCTTTCCGAGTCTCGATCCTGCCGGTCTACGACGGCGAAAAGATTGTTATGCGGCTATTGCCCGAAGAAACCAAGGGCCTGACCTTGGAAAAACTGGGCCTCAGAAGCGAGGCCCTGGAACAGATTCACCAAAATATCAAAAGACCGCACGGCCTCATTCTGGTCACCGGGCCGACCGGTTCCGGTAAAACAACCACCCTCTATACAATAATGAACATACTCAATGAACCGGGAGTCAATATTTCCACTGTTGAAGACCCGATTGAATATCGCATGCCCCGGATTAACCAGACCCAGGTCAAGCCAAAAATCGGCCTGACCTTCGCCAACGGACTGCGCGCTTTAGTCCGCCAGGACCCGGATATTATCATGGTCGGCGAAATCAGAGACAACGAAACCGCCGGTCTGGCCGTCAACGCCGCTTTAACCGGCCATCTGGTTCTTTCCACCCTGCATACTAACAGCGCGGCCGGCTCTTTTCCCCGCCTAATTGATATGAAAGCAGAGCCTTTCTTGATTGCCTCAACAACCAATTTAATTATTGCCCAACGTTTAGTCCGCCGCCTTTGCCCGGAAGGCAAGCAAAAATACAGGCTTAAAGCGGCTGAACTGAAAAGATTAGAGAAACAATTTGACTTGACGAAAATGCTTAAAATGCTTCGAGAAGAAAAGATTATTCCGGACAAGGCCAATTGGTCGGACATTGATTTTTTCCGACCGTCTAAATCAGCTGATTGTCCGGATGGCTATAAAGGACGCATTGGCATTTACGAAGTCCTGGAAATCAGCGAATCAATCAAAGAATTGATTATCAAAGAAGCCACTTCCGGCCACATTGAAGAGCAAGCCAGAAAAGAAGGTATGCTTGCTTTAGCCGAAGACGGCTTTGTTAAAGCGGTTCAAGGAATCACCAGCATTGAAGAAGTTTTAAGAGTAACCAGTGAGTGATATAGGACTACTTGTTTTAAGGAGTTGTCTTTTCGGACGCAAGAAGAACATAACCCGAAAGGGCAAACCTTATGCGCTAATTATGCCCTCTTATCTCTATACAGCTAAAAATAAAACTGGCCAGACCGAAACGGGCGCTTTAGAAGCAACCGACCTCCATAGGTTAGCCGACTCGCTTCGCCGTCAGGGTCTTTTTTTAATTTCAGCCGAAGAGATTGGCCGGGCTGAAAAAACCGGCCGTTTTAACTTCAAAAGCTTTTTTCAGAGAATTAGTCACATTTCTTTGGTTGAGAAAATGCTCTTTAGCCGGCATTTGGCCATTATGGTCAAGGCCGGACTTTCCTTAAACGAGGCCTTAAGGATTTTATCCGTTCAAACCAAAAATGCCAAATTTAAAAAGATTATCAGCCGGATAGAGGAGAATGTCCGCCGCGGCCAGCCCTTCAGCGACAGCTTGGCTAAATATCCCAAGGTTTTCAACGAGCTCTTTGTTAATATGGTCCGAGTCGGCGAAGCCAGCGGTAATTTAGATAAAGTCCTTAAAATTTTAGCCGAGCAAATGAACAAAGACCATCAATTAGTCAGCCGGGTCAGAGGAGCGATGATGTATCCGGCCGTCATTGTTGTGGCCATGCTCGGCATCGGCATCTTGATGATGATTACGGTTGTCCCTAAATTAACCGAGGTCTTCACCGAATTAAAAATAGACCTGCCTTTAAGCACTCAAATAATTATTTGGATAAGCAATTTCTTTCAGGAACATTTCCTTTTGGGAATAATTTTCTTAGTCGTCCTAATCGTTCTCTTGCGCCTCGGCTTAAAAAACAAAAAGGTCAAAAAAATCCTTGACGGACTCTACCTGAAGCTGCCCATTTTAGGCAGCTTGATTCAAAAAATCAACTCGGCCCGTTTTGCCCGAACCCTCAGCTCGTTAATTGACAGCGGCCTGGCCATTGTCAAGGCCCTCCAAATAGTGGCCGGCACCTTGAGCAACATCTATTTCAAAGAAACTCTCTTGATTTCAGCCGAACAAGTCCAAAAAGGCAAGCCCTTAAGCGATGTCTTAAGCGCTTATCAGGAGCTTTATCCGCCAATGGTCGCTCAAATAGTCCAGGTGGGCGAACAGACCGGCAGCTTAAGCGAAATTCTGGGAAATCTGGCTGATTTTTACGAGGAAGAGGTTGATAATACGACCAAAAACCTATCTTCGGTTATTGAGCCGATCATTATGATTGTTATCGGGGCGGCCGTCGGCTTTTTTGCCGTTTCAATGCTTCAACCGATGTATTCAATGATGAGCGGCATTTAAACGATTGAGCGATTGCCGCTTCATTGAAACAGCAGAGAGCATGCTTAAAACAGGCCTGTAGCCAGAGCTGTTTTTTTGTGGTAAAATTAGCAATGATGAAGAATAAAAATGGTTTTACCTTCATAGATGTTCTTGTTGGAACAGCTCTTTTGGTTATTGTCATGGTCGGTATTTTCGGCGCCTTCCAACTGCTTTTCAAAGTACTCTTCCAGTCTCAGAGCAAAATCGTCGCTTTGTCTTTAGCCAACGAACAAATAGAGATAATCAGAAATCTATCTTATCAGGATATCGGCAGCCAAGGCGGCATCCCGGCCGGTCAAATTCCCCAAACCAGAGAAGAAGAAGTCAACAACCGGCTTTATGCCATTGCCACCGAAATTATTTACGTTGACGACCCTTTTGACGGTTTGAGTCCGGAAGATGAATCGGCGGCCGATTACAAGAAAGCCCGGGTTGAAGTGAGCTGGTCAGAACATAATTTAAATAAGTCAGTCGTTCTCATGGCCAATTTCAGCCCGCCTAATTTGGAATCAGAGGTTGGCGGCGGCACCCTTTCTCTTTATGTCAACGATAGTCAGTCCGGCCAAGCGGTGGCCAATGCCCAAGCAGAGATAATCAACGATCAGGTTGAGCCAGCCGTTTATCTGATAACCGCCACCGACGACAACGGCTGGTTAAGCCGGCCCGGCTTGCCGCCTTCGGACGCTTATGAAATTCATGTCAGCCAGACCGGCTATGACGAACACCGAACCTATTCGGCCTCAGCTACCTTTGATCCGGAACCGGAATATTCCCACGGCCAACTGGTTGAGGGAGACAAAACAATCAGGTATTTTCTGATTGCCAAGGTGAGCGTTATCAACGTTAAAACAGTTGATGACCAAAACGAGCCCCTGTCTTTTATTCCGTTTACTCTTAAAGGAGGCCGGGCTATCGGCCTAAATCCGGCTGACGATTCGGTCGTTTACTCCTACGAGAGAGACGAACTGATTACCGACGACAACGGACAAAAACAGCTTAATCAAATGAGCCCCGGCGAATACTATTTCGAGGTAACCAGCTCCGCATACGCGGTTCTGACGCCTAATTTAGAAAGACCGCTTATTGTTGAAGCGGACAGCCAGCAATCAATCGTCCTGACCTTGGCTCCCATGGATGAGCCCCGTCTGCGTCTCTTGGTTAAAGACGCTTCCACCGACAAAGGCCTCTTTAAGGCAAATGCGCGCCTCTATAATCAGAACTATGACAAGGTTTGCCAAACCAATGAAGACGGTATCGCCGTCTTTCCCTTTGATGAAGCGGATTTAGCTAATGGAGACTACAACCTTTCTGTTTCTAAAGCCGGCTATCAGGACTATCAAACAAGCCAAACCATCGACTATTTTACCGAAAGAACCGTTGAATTAACTCCCTTAGAATGATGAAATCATCTTCGGCCAAACAAAAAGGACTGACTCTCATTGAAACTGTAGTTTTTTTAGCTATATTTGTTTTTGCCTTGACTGTCTTGAGCGGCTTTTTAATTTACACTTATCGGGCTCAAGGATTTTCTCTTGCCCAGGCCTCGGCCATTGATAGCGCCCGTCGAGGAGTCAGTCAAATAACCAAGGAAATAAGAGAAGCCATTCAGTCGGACAGCGGCACTTATCTTTTAGAGTCGTGCCGGGATTTTGAGCTCATTTTTTACAGCGATATTGACAAAGACGACCAAGTGGAAAGAGTCCGTTATTTCTTAGAAGAGGAACAATTAAAAAAGGGCGTGAGCAAACCAGCCGGCCAGCCGGTTGATTATAGCGGCTCTGAAGAAATAAGGATTGTCTCTGAATGTGTCAAAAATACCAGTTCTACTCCTTTATTCTATTACTATGACCAGTCCTACGCCGGCCAAGAGACCGATTTGCCTCTGGAGACGCCGGTGGCCGGCGACCTTTTGGACGAAGTTACCCTGATCGGTATCAAGATGAAAATAGATATTAACCCGGAACGAGCCCCCAACGTTTTAGATATTCAATCAAAGAGCCAACTAAGAAACACTAAGCAGTAACGCGCCTCGAATCACTCTTATGATGCCAACCAGCAAAAATCAATCGGGAAGTATTTTAACTTTAGTTCTAGTCTTCGGCTCTATTTTTTCAATGATTTTGGCCGGTTTCTTTGGATATATTCTCCTTCAGTACCGCGTCAGCCAAAGAATGGTCGCCAAAGAACAATCCTTCCACATTGCCGAATCGGGCATTGAATATTATCAATGGTATTTGGCCCATGCTTTAGAGGGGTTAAGCGAAGAAGAACAGCTTCAATTTTGGGCCGAAGGTCAAACCATCGGCTATCCCGAACCGTATCAAAACGATTTTGAAGACCAGCAGGGCTCAATTATCGGCCGGTATCAATTAGAAATTACGCCGCCTTTGTCCGGGGGCAATGCTGTCCTGATTAAATCAACCGGCTGGACCAATGATTATCCCGAAATGGAAAGAGCCGTTCAGACGCGAAGAAGAAAACCCTCTTGGGGAGAATATGTTATTCTTATCAATCACCGAGCTTTCTTGCCTGAAGGAATGACCGTTAAGGGGCGGGCTCATTCCAACGAGGACTTAAGAGTTGACGGAGCCATCTATAATTTAGCCACCGCCTCAGATACCACTCATCCAGACCCGCTCACCGAAGAAGAAGTAGAACCGGGCGTCTGGACGACCAAAGAACCGGCCGAGGTCTTTTTAGGCGGCCGGGAGGACGGGGTGCCAATTATTGATTTCAATATCTTGGTCGGCAAGATGGAAACGATGAAGAATTTGACTTGGGGAACCGATTATTATCTCGGTCCGCCCGAAAAACACTGTTGGCCCTTTAGCTGGTTCTGCCTGATTGAATTCTGGAACCCCTCCGGCTATTTGATTGAACTAAAAAATAATTCAACTATTGATATTTACAAAACGACCGGCTGGAGTTTTCCGGGCTGGTTTTTGCCGTCTTTTGACAGCTCGGATTTCTTGGGCAATTATCCTTGGCCGGAGGAACGGTTGATTTTCTCCGAAGCGACTCTCTGGGTCAGGGGTAAAATCGGCCCCAACCAGATTACCGTTGGAGCGGCCAATTTGTCCGGAGCAGACTTGCCGGGAGCCAACAATTTGGCCGACATTATTATCCAAGACGACCTTTTGTATAATCATGAGCAGGCCAATCTCGGCTTAATCGCTCAAGACAATATCATGATTGATAAAGAGGCCGGCGACCCTGACTTAGAAATTAACGCCGCTTTAGTGGCCAAAGAAGGCCAAATCGGTCGGGAAGATTTCGGCGACCAATTAGGCGTTTTGACCATCAACGGGTCAATCGCCGCCAATTATTTGGGCGAATTCGGCGAAGAGTATTGCTCTTGGCTTTGGTGCTGGGCGGCCGGTTTTGAAAACGTTGAACTGAATTACGATAATAATTTATTATACAATCCGCCGCCCTATTTCCCGACCAAAGAAAATTACCAAACCGATATGTGGGAGGAAGTAGAATAAGCGGGGCCTGTCCTAATCATTTTTCGAGGACGCAGCCGCCGTGAATTAGTCAGTATTCCACTTATTATTTAAGCGGCTGCTCCGAGATGATAAAAGAGTCCCTAACTATTATTCCATCGCCGTTGTTACCTTTTGTCATCTAGGCCCCTCAAAATGATTAGGACAGGCCCCAGCCAAAAATTTCTATCAATCAGATGGATATTCTTTCTTCGCTTAATCCAAAACAAAAAGAAGCGGTTACGGTCCAAGGAGGGCCGGTTTTGGTTATCGCCGGACCGGGTAGTGGTAAATGCGTTACCGGCAAAACCATAATTTTTACCAACCAGGGAATGTTCGAAATAAAGGAAGTCCCTCAATTTTATTCTGTTAAAAATCCTTCCTCTCGATGCCAGGCCAAAACTGCTGGTTATTGTCTGAAAACAGGTAAAAAAATAATAAAAAATACCAGCCATTGGTTTCGCTTTAAGAAATCGCCAGTTATCAAGATAACCACAAAAAGCGGGTACCAAATATCAGGCACTCCCGAACACCCAATTCTTATTATTAACAAAAATGGCTATCTCGAATATAAACAATTAAAGGATTTTATTGGCAATGAAATTATCGCCATTTCCCTCAATAATAATCTTTGGGGCAAGAAAAAAATTTCTGCAGATTTAGCTTATTTCATGGGTCTTTTAACCGGCGATGGCGTATTAACGGCAACTAAATGGGGAATTGGTCTTGCCGAAAGCGGAAAATATCTTCCCAAGAAATTTAAACAATTAGTTAAGTCATTATTCGGACACAAAAAAGTCTCTACTTATGTCAAAAAAGGAACAAATTCAGTCACTCACTATATTTACTCTATTGCCATAAGAAGAAAACTCGAAAACATGGGATTGAAAATGGTTCTTTCAAAATATAAAACTATTCCAAAATCCATAATGCAAGCGTCTCGAGAAGCAGTAATCGCTTTTCTCCAGGGACTTTTTGATACAGACGCGGGTGTTCATGGAGTTACTTTTGAGTATACGACAGCCTCGAAAAAACTATCTCGCCAAGTTCAATCCTGTCTTCTGAACATAGGCATTAGGTCTTCTCTAAAACTAAAAAAGGTTAAAAAATATCCTCAAAATAATTATTGGCGGATTTGTGTTATGGGCAATTCATTGCGCGTATTTGAACGATTAGTTGGTTTCAAGTATCAACTAAATAAAATACAGACCCTGAAGAAAATAGTCCAAAAACCAACTAATCCTAATGTTGAAGTAATGCCCTATCAGACCAAAAGGCTTAAACGGATCAGAGCTCAAATTTTACGAAAATACTGTCCCTATGATGCCCATAATATTATCTTAGGCAAAAAAGAAAAGGCTCTCCCGATTAGTCATTATTTCAAAAACGATCGACGGCCTTCGGCCGCTCAAACAATGCGTATTTTGTCCTTTATCCCTAAAAGGTATGAAAATGATGATGTCCGCTATCTTAAAAATTTGGCTCAAAATTTCTTTTTTGACCCAATTTCTTCTATAAAAAAGGAGCGAGACAAAACGGTTTACGACTTCACTGTCCCGATAACTCATTCGTTTGTGGGGAACGGTTTTGTCAATCATAATACGAGATGCCTGACTTATCGAATTGCTTACCTCGTTCAAAAAGGCGTCCCGGCTGGAAATATTTTAGCGGTCACTTTTACCAATAAAGCGGCTCAAGAAATGAGAGAAAGAGTCAATAAATTACTGCCCTCTTTGTCAAATAGCCGTCGCTGGCCGACCATCGGCACCTTTCATGCCGTTTGTCTACGTATCCTCCGTCAGGAAATAGACAAATCTCCCCAAGCGAAATATGAAAAAAATTTCGTTATCTATGATGAAACCGACCAGCTCTCTTTGGTCAAAAGAACCATCAAGGAACTGCAAATCAATCCGGAACAATTTAAGCCCGGTTCAGTCCGAGAGAATATTTCCCGAGCCAAAGACGAATTGATTGACTGGCCAACTTATCAGGAAAAAGCTCGAGAATATTTCCCCCAGACCATCGCCAGAATTTACCAGGCCTATCAAGAAGCCCTGCAGAAAGCGAACGCCCTGGACTTTGACGATTTGATTATGCTGACTGTCCAACTTTTTCGGCAAAAGCCGGATATTTTAGAAAAATACCAAGAAAAATGGAAATATCTTTTAGTTGATGAAGCTCATGACACTAATGTAAGCCAATATCAGCTAATTAAACTCTTGGCTCAAATACATGAGAATATCTGGCTCATCGCCGACACAGACCAATCAATTTACAGCTGGCGAGGAGCAGATTTCCGCAACATCCTCAATTTTGAGAAAGATTATCCTCAAGCCAAAGTTATCTTTCTGGAGGAAAATTATCGTTCAACCAAAAATATCTTAGCGGCCAGCCAGCAAGTCATCACCAAAAACATTCAGCGCCGAGAGAAAAATCTCTGGACCAAAAATCCGGCCGGAGCGCCAATCAGTTTAACCGAATTGGCCAACGAAGAGGAAGAGGGAAACTTTTTAATTGAAGAAATAGAAAATTTAATCAGTCAAGGTTTTAACTTAAGGGACTTGACGGTTCTCTATCGAACCAATGCCCAATCGCGAGCCGTTGAAGAGGCCTTTTTAAAAGCAAACTTTCCTTACAAAATCATCGGCGCGGTCAAATTTTACGAGAGAAAAGAAATCAAGGATATCCTGTCTTATCTTAAATTGATTGCCAACCCCAATGATTCAATCAGCGCTCAAAGAATTATTAATCTGCCGCCGCGGGGTATTGGCAAAACAACCAAAGACCTACTTTTTAGGAGCGAGTTTAGGAGCGAAGCTCCTAATAGGAGCAAAGCTCCTAAACCTAAACTCAAAGAATTTTACCAGCTCATTGATAAATTTCGCCAGGCCAGTCAAAAAATATCTTTAACTCAATTAATCCATTTAATCATTAAAGACATTGCCTACGAAAAATATATTAGGGACGGACAGGAAGAAGGAGAGCGCCGCTGGGAGAACATCAGCGAGCTTTTTAGCGTGGCCTATAAGTATAATCGTTTCAAAGCCGGGCTCGGCTTAGAGAAATTCCTGGAAGAAGTTTCCTTAATGACCAATCATGATGAAGTGGAAACTAACAAAAACTTGATTAACCTGATGACCCTGCATTGCGCCAAGGGGTTGGAATTCCCGGTTGTTTTCATAGTTGGCTGCGAAGAGGGTATTTTACCTCATTCAAAAAGTCTTTCTAATGCCGACCAAATGGAAGAAGAAAGGCGGCTTTGCTATGTCGGTTTTAGCCGAGCCAAAGAACGGCTCTATTTAACCTTTGCCCAACAGCGCCGTCTCTATGGACAAACTATGGCCAACCTGCCTTCCCGGTTCATCTATGACATTCCGGAAAACTTGATTGAGTTCCGGGGATTCAAGGCCTTGAGCGACTTGAACGCATAAGAGAAGAAACGCCGCACAATTCATGGAATTATCCCTTAAAAAACTTCTCCAAAAATATCATTTCCGGCCGGACAAACGCTTGGGCCAGCATTTTTTAATTAGCCGAAAAGCGCTTCAAAAGATTATCCAAGCAGCCGAACTTTCCAAAGAGGATGTTGTTTTGGAAATTGGCCCCGGTTTAGGCATTCTCACCGAGCAATTAGCTCAAAAAGTCAAAAGGGTTGTGGCCGTGGAAAAAGACGAAAGAATGGTTCGGATATTAAAAGAAACTCTGAAGGATTGTCAAAACGCGGAAATTATCCAGGGCGATATTCTGAAAATTAAAGTTTTGCCCTCAAGATTCCGCGATTTTGCCGAAAATAAAATCGCGGCCGAAAAGACAGGTCTTGGCAGGCGCGGCCAAAAGGCATTGCTTCATTCAGGAATCAATTACAAACTAGTCGCCAATATCCCCTATTATTTAACTTCGCCCTTAATCCGTCTTTTTTTAGAGGCCGAAAAACCGCCCCAAATGATGGTTCTTCTAATCCAAAAGGA
>Ga0210017_1003392_pt1 | contig 13354 bp, 11 predicted proteins | sample CryGeyCG2014_020_FD_183966 | JGI IMG/M metagenome (GOLD analysis project Ga0210017, IMG submission 183966) | Groundwater microbial communities from aquifer - Crystal Geyser CG08_land_8/20/14_0.20 (SPAdes) (version 2) | ecosystem: Environmental > Aquatic > Deep subsurface > Groundwater | place... | reverse complement strand
CATAACAAGAGATTAAAGCAGAAAAACCTGAAGAGAAGCCACAAAAAACTTCAACATTCAAGAAAATCTTTGGCATGAAAAAGAAGGAGAAGCAGGAACAGCCTGAACCGATCAAAGAAGAAAAAGTGAATTCAGAGCAGCAAGAAGAACCAGTATTTATTGATCCTTTGAAGGGGCAAGAACAAATTCAAGAGCAAGAAACGAGCCAGCTTTTAGCATCAGATAATAAAATAGAAGCTGGTTCAGGCATGACGATAGAGCTAGAAAAATTGAAAGTAATTATTGACGCCCTTAAGGATAGAAATAAAGCAACTGATGAAAGATTGACTATAATTTCTGAAAATTTGGGAGAAATGAGGTCTTTGATATTTCAGGCAGATGGTCATATGAGGGAAAACTCATTAAAGATGGACACAATAGAAGACCAATTAAAAAATATATCCCCAAAGGAAATAGAAAAGAAATTCATGGAAAATGGGTCAAAATTTGAGAAGCATGACTTGTCAATAGATATGATTACCAAAAAATTAGAAGAAATATCTAAGAGGAGCAATACAACATATTTAATGTTAAAAGACATGGGTGGAGTAGAAAATTTATCCAAGTTGAATAAAGGGATTAGCAAAAAAATAGATGAAATAAAGGAATTAGAGAGGTATATAGAGAGACTGTCAACCAAAACAGAAAAATACTTCCTTGACACCAACAAAAACTTTGAAGATTTTGTTCATTATAAAATTAAAATCGACAATTTTGACGATGTGATAAAGGATTTGGTAATGGCAACTGATGGCCTTAATTCGAGATTTGAAAATTATATCACTAAAAAAGACCTAAGCCCAATTAATGAAGATTTAATGGAAGTAAAGAAAAATATAGAAAATCTCAATACGATAATTCCAATTGCAGAAATGAAAATGTCACCATCAATTACCAGATTAAAAAATGAAAAGGATGATATAAATTCACTTTTGAATTCAGTTAAAAAACAATATAGCGATGGTAAAATGACAAAGAAAGAATATGAAAATATCAAACATAGTTTTGAAAAGAACCTCAAAGATTTGGAAAAGGAATTGATAGTCGAATGGAAGGAGTTTGAAAAAATATCTAAGCCTGTCGAAAAACCTGAAAAAATACAAGAAGATGTTGAAACACCAAAAGTTGATGCAGTTTCAGAACAACAGGCCCAAGAGGAAAGTGTTGAAGCCAGCGACCATCCCCGAGAAACTGAAGAAGGTGAATTGAAAAACCAAATCAAACAATTAGATGTTGAAGAGACCCCTAAAAAAATGGATGAAAAAAAAGTAAAGAGAGAGGAAAAGACAGTCTTGGTTGATAAGCCAAAATCTACCATAAAACCCAAAAAAGCAGTTAATAATAGAAAACATGGGAAAAAAACAGACAAGAAAAAACCTCTGATAAAAGAGAAACCTAAAGGAACAGAAAAGAAAAAAGCGAAAAAGACTTAATTTTGTAAAAGATTAAGAATGTATAGATGGCAAGAATTATTGGTATAACTTCTGGTAATGGGGGAGTTGGGAAGACAACTATAGTTTCTAATCTAGGCGTGATACTATCGAAATACTTCAATAAAAGGGTTACAATAGTTGATTGTAACGTCACTAATTCCCATTTAGCCCTATATTTTGGCATGTATTATTTTCCAGTAACTATCAACAAAGTTATGAGGGATAATGTAAAAATAGAAGAAGCGATGTATAAACATTACAGCGGTGTTTACATAGTTCCTGCATCCTTAAGTCTGTCTGATTTAAGGGGTGTTGATATTGTAAAACTTAAAAGCGTTGTCGAACCATTAAGGGAAAAGAATGACATAATTATCCTTGACGGAAGTCCTGGTCTTGGTAGGGAAAGTATGGCAATGTTGAACGCTTGTGATGAAATCCTATATGTTACAACACCCATAATGTCATCGCTTGTTGATATAGTCAGATACAAGGAAGTATTGAACGAGATCAATAAAAAATCTGTTGGGATTATCATTAACATGAAACGAAATATAAAAAATGAGTTGGGGAATTCTGAAATAGAAAGGTTTACAGACATGAAGGTAATATCTTCAATACCATTTGATAAAAATGTTTATAAAAGTTTGGCTGTAGGCTCTCCTGTGTTTCTTTCTAATGCAAAAAGCAAGGCCAGCAGGGAATTTTTAAAAATGGCCTCTTGGATTGCTGAAGAGGAACTTAAGCAACCTAAATTCTCAAAATTAATGCAAAAATTTAGTATTATCAATATGTTCAAGGACTTTAACTAATTGACTCATGAAGCCTTTTTCTCAATAAATTCATACTCTCATCGTTGTCTTCAAAAATTTCATATTCCCCATTTTCTAGATTTAGTTTATCACTTTGTTTGTTCACAACTAAAAATTGGTTTTGCACTTTGCCACCTAAAATCCTTTTAATATCTTCCAATTCCTTAAGCACCTTAGAGCGGTCACCGTTGGGGTGATCATTATCAAAAAATACTAAACCCTTACTGTTTATTTTGTTTAGGAATTCGATATCATTCTCTTCAAGATTTTTGAAAGGCATCTCTAAGAACTGTAATTTTTTTCCCATAAAATTAGAAACTTTAAACATAATGTCATTCCTATTATTCAAGGATGACAAAGAAGAAGCTTTTCCACCTAAAATTTTAGTTATCATAGGGTTTTCATAATTGTTCCCAAAAATGATAACAGAAGGCAAATTATAAAGGTTTTTTTTATGATTTAGGAAAACCCAAAATTTAAGAGTGAATAAAACAATGGTTATTGACGCAACAAAAATAATAGAATTAATTATAGAGAAAGTCTGATTAAAAACTAGAGGTAAAGGCATAACATTAATTGGATTGTGAAGATTTAAATTTATTTTTTATTGCATAAGATATAGTTAATTATGAGTATTTCAGAATAAATTATAAGGGAAAAACCGGCTGCTATTTCTAAAATATATACGAAAGAAGATTTAGTGATTTTTTGCATATCAGAAATATTTATTATAAAATTGAGCCCTAAAATCATGAGACCGTAAAACTTTTCTGGTTTTTTTATCAAGAGAAACAGCATAGAGAACGGTGTTAAAAATAATAATGGCCCTAAGGCGATCAAATTTACATTGACACCTGGGTCACAATTCATGGAAGTGTAAGTTCCAAAATTTTTAGTGTCGAACAAAATTATCATTATATTTTTGCAGCCAGAGATCAAACCTACTAAAAAATGCCCCAATTCATGCAGAGATATTGTAGAAAAACTCAATAAAACGTTGATTATAAGTATATATATCAAAATTAGGACATATTCCTTTAATAATTTCCTTATTTTTTTCATTTCGCTTACTTATCAAATTAAGTTTTATTGCCTTAAAAAGTTTATTCAGTCAATTCATTCATTTATGCTTCCCAGTCATTTTCACATCTTTCTTGAAAAAAATTATGTGGATTGGTTTGATAAGCAATTACTTGTTGCAGATTTAAACTAACATCCATATTTGAAAATTGGATTTTCTTGTTGACCAGGAAATTTATTTTTGGCATCTTTTACAATTGAAGTCTGACTTACAAAAAAGTTTAATTCAACTGGGGATAAAATATAAAGTATGAAGTTCGAGAAGTTTCACATAGCCTTTATTATATTGACAATTATCTTTATAAGAGTCGCCATGAGTTTTACATCTAACCCTTCTCAGGTAGACCCAAACTTCTGGTGGAACAACACATGGCATTACAGGGTGAGGCTGGACATAAATTCAACATCATATGGAAGAGAGGATTGGCCCGTTGAATATGAGATTAACTTCACCAATATACTCTTGGAGGACGGCATATCAGATACTTTAAACGAGAGTTCAATAAGAATCTTTGAATACGATTCTTCTGGCTCTATTAAATATGAGGTTCCATACCAGTTTGATCTGGCTGAAGGTTATAACCCAACAAATAATGCCAAAGGCACATTTGTCTTCTTAATGAACGGAACCACTGCAGCTAATGCAAAGAGGATTTACTACATATACTTTGATACGGTTGAGAATGGTTTTAAACCAAATGTTACATATGCATCTGATTTGGCTTACAACTATACAGCAGAAGAATTTCATGTGAATACAACCCTGATCAGTTTTTATATTGATACAAAAAGAGGGGATAATGTTTCTGGTATATATAGGATAAAAGGAATGAAAGACCCTTACATGGATATTTTTATTACTCCTGACGAGACAGAAAATCCGATAGAATACCTAAAATTCTCCAATGGAACGCAAAACTTTTCTTTTGATTTAATAAACAATTATACTTTCACATATGGTCCGGTCAGGCTTAAAATAGAGCAGAAAGGTTATGAAAAAATATGGAATTCTTCTGACCAAACAAACGAAGGTTTCATGACAAAGAGTTACTACTTTTACGACGGGAAGCCATGGATCAAAATAGAATACAATTTTACAAATATGGCAGATTATAATATAAGTAGGAATTCATCGAGGGCTTCTGGGTTGTCTTTTGATATGGAAAAAGGATTTGGTCCAAATTATGACCCAAGAGGTAATTCAACAGAACCATTTTCTTGGTATTGGGCAAGGGATTCTGGGGGAACATATCATGTAGGTTTTGTTAATATCAATTATACTGGCTCTTCAATCTTTTACGCCGACAATAGTTCTGACGGTAAGATTGGGATCACGATTAATTCTACAATTATAGAACCAAACCAATCTATTACAGATACAATACTTATCCATGTTAATGACACTGATGCAGACTACAATGAAATTACAAATTTGAAAAATAGATATGAAAGTCCAATCAACATAACAAAAGGGGATTTGGAAATTTTTAGAGTCGGAGTAGAAGGTTCAACAAACAACACTATATATAATAGGAATGAAACCATTGTAATATCATTAAATGCATCTTATGATACTTACAATAAGACAGCATTTGTAAACTCGACCATAGATATGGGGACACTTTCAACAAGTGATGATCTTGTAGTCCAATTATATGACGATGGGTTTGGATATGATGAAAATGCGAATGACAATATTTTTGTTAATACTTTTGGTTTGAACAATTCATCTCAGGTTGGGTCATGGATTGTAAACTTCACCGCTTATGATTCTGAAGGCTTAACATTAAATACAACATCTGTTGACTTTACTGTGACCGATTTATTGAATTTGACTACAACTGTCATAAATAAGGATGGACTTGTTGATAGGATCATAAATTCGACATTAATTCTTAAAAATTATAGGGAAGATATGCTGCTTGGAGCTGCAGCAATAAACTGCAGTTGCACAGGAACAACAATTTACGATGATAATATAACTGACTATGACAATGGCACGTATTTCATCAATTTTAAGGCTCCAACTTTTGTGGGAAATTTTTCCTTAAACTGTTCTGCTTATTTTAGTGGGAATGAGGGTTGGGGTACAGATACATTTTCTGCAGAGACTGCGTTGACTTCTGGTAACATAACTGTTGACCCGTCTGAATATACATCATCAAATATAACCCTATATGATTCGGAAAATTTCACATTCTCTTCAAACCTAACAAATACATGGTATGGGAGGATGAAAAATACAAACATAACTCTAGAATTACCATTAGGCTGGCAATCCAACTCAACTTTAGAAAATTGCTACAATATCACGCCTTCAGACTTTTGCTTAAAGGGTTTTGAAATAACAATTCCTAACGAAACTATCCCTGGCGAATATTATGTCTATTCAAACGGCACATGGGAAAATCCCAACGGCACAATCTCAACCAACCAAACCTATGTCAATGTGACCGTCCTGCCAAACCCAAAAATAAACATAACCCAGACATTAATATTTAATGAAGTTGGAGACGGTTTGGTTGGAATAATAGGAAACTTTACAGTTTTCTCATGGGGAAATTCTAATTTGACTTATGTTAATTTTACAACATCTGATTTCTCATCTGATTTTGTTTTCAACTTTACACCAGAAAATATAACATCACTCCAAATGTCACATTCAGAAAATATTTCAATAAATGTTTCTGTTGAGATTGACACACAACCTGGCATATATACAGGTTTAGTGTTTGCAAATTCTTCAGATGGTGTTTCAGACCAAATGACACTTGAAATTACTGTTGTGAACACGACAAATATGTCTATTAGTGTTACCCCGCAAAACACAAACATATCTAATATATCCCTGGGGGATGTGAAATTCAATTTCACTGCATTTATAAATAATACAGGCATAGCTATTTCAAGAAATGCAAACATAACTCTAGAATTACCATTAGGCTGGCAATCCAACTCAACTTTAGAAAATTGCTACAATATCACGCCTTTAGATTCTTGCTCAAAGGGTTTTGAAATAACAGTCCCGAACGGAACTTTGCCAGGCAACTACTACGTCTATTCAAGCGGCACATGGGAAAATCCCAACGGCACAATCTCAACCAACCAAACCTATGTCAATGTGACCGTCCTGCAAAATCCTTTGATGGATATAGCTGAAATCCTGATATCAAATAATGTCTCGGATGGTAATACACAGCTTTTAGGTAACTTTACTGTGAAATCTATTGGAAATTATAAATTGACAAATGTAACTTTTCAAACAATAAACCTAGCAATTTTCAATGCCACATTTTTCCCAAGCTCAGTATCATCTATAGAAACAGGTGAAAACCAGACGATATTTGTCAACATATCCATCCCATTAAGCTATCCATCTAGCATATACAACGGGACAATAAATATCACGGCAGAAAATTACGGCTCTGAAAATTTGACAATGGAATTTTTTATACTTGAAAATAGGACTTGGAATTTGTCATCCACTTCCTGCCAAAAAGTTACTGTAACCCACATTTCAACAGCTTGTGAGGTAGCGGTCCTGAACCTTGGAAACACAATAATAAACTTTACAATTTCCCCAGAAACTGGAAACCAAACTCAAGTAAACACAACAAGCTTTTGGGTTAATTATTCACAGAGTTATACCTTCAATGTAACATATGATGTCACTTCAAACCCGGATTTGATGTACACATCCTTATTTTTGGTTGATGCTGTTGAGGCGGATTCAAATCCGAGCAATTTAACCTTGAATGTAACTTTATTCCCATTGACAGAACCTGATGTGGCCACCTATACTCAACCGAACAAGACCAGCCAAAATGAAAGCGTCTTGATTTTGGTCAATGTCACAGATAAATCATTGACAGGGATTGATTATGTGAAAGTCAACGTAACCCAGCCTGACAGCATTACCTACCAGTTCAACATGTCATTGAGAAGCGAGAATGGAAATTTTTCAATTTGGGAATTGACATACCCAAATACCAGCGGCACTACACACAACAGGGGCTCTTATTTTGTTCAATCAGAAGCCAAAGATAAACTTGGAAATTTGAAAAGTGATAATTCAACATTTTCCATACACACAAAATTATTCGACAGTATTGTAGTCAATAAGGATGTGTATTATCAGGGAGATATCGGGTCTATATATTATATAATCCGCAATTCAACTGGGTATGGCTTGAATGGCGTAAATGTAACTTTTGAAATAAAAGACCTATATCAGAATATCACTTACAGGGAAGTTAAAACTACAAACTATTATGGGAGTGTTTCACCTCTTCCATCATTCCAGTTATCTTCTGACTCTGTGGTTGGCAACTACAGTTTGACCGCGAACTCAACCTATTATGACGAGATTGCCAATGTTTCTGCTGAATCTCAAATAAACACAACTTTTGGTGTAGTGCCAAAGATAATTACTGTGAGCGGGCTTTTTGCTGACTTAGAAACGGTTGTTGTTTGGTATCCAAACAATGTGATGAAATTCGGCGTACTTGTTTATGATGGGGAAGGAAAGCCTGTTGACCCTGAGTATATGAATTTGACAGTTTACGACCCTGCCGGCAACATATATTTCACAATTAGCAAGAGTTCCATGACAAATGAAAATGCAGGATATTACTCATACAGCCATTCTATGCCTGTGATCACATCAACTGGTATGTATCTAGCGCGTTTAAATGTCAGCAATGGCAATTTTCAGACCCAAAAACTAAAAGCTTTCAGGGTTGCGAGTGGTGGCCCTTACGATGTCAGGTTGAACTTGGCAAAACTTGAAGTTTATCAGGGGGATTACCTAGATTTTGAGGTTATAATCGAAAATAAGGGGGAAGTCTCGCAGGATGTCACCCTTGAATATTGGGTTTCAGCCAATAACGAGACTTGGTATTCTGGCTCAGAAGCTGTTTATACACCATCAATCTCAAACCAAAGCTTTATGAGGAATATCTATATATTTTCAACCCAGCCTCTAGGCAATTACTTTTTGAATTTGAAAGTCACATATGACAATGTTCAGCCGCCGATAATTGCAAACACATCTTTCACTGTTATCTCAAGGCCAGTTGTTAACATTAGTACGACGACAACTACAATTGCATCTTCAGTTGGGGGGGGAGAAATTCAATTACCAACATCTAGTATGGAAGAATGGGCTGAAGCCCCAAAAAAGAAGAGCAGCATTTCTATCATCAACTACAGGGAATTGGTAGAGCTTGCCCAGGGCTGGAATACATCTTTCACTGTTACAGTAAAGAATACTGGTGAAACTACACTTGAAAACTTAACATTAACACTTTTTGGCGTGCTGCAGGATTGGTACCAAGTAAGGCCAGAAAGCCTTATCGAATTGGAGCCTGATAATACTTCTGTATTTCTTGTGGAATTTAATATACCAAAGGATACAAATCTGGGTGAATATGATATTTTGTTGTCAGTTTCTTCAAACACAGTTTTTGATAAAAAGACGATGAAACTGAAAATTTACTCTTCAATTGACAGCCTCCTGAGAAAGCAGATAGACGACCTTAGTTTTGATCTTGAAAAATTAAAGACTGAGATAGAAGTTTCGAGAAAAGCCGGAAAAGATGTCAGCGAGGTGACTTTATTCCTGGGTGAAATAGAGAACCAAATTAAGTCGGCTGAGCAAAATTTAGCAAACAAAAGGTATGACGATTCACTGAGGAATATTGCAAGCGCCAAAAACCTTATAGAAAGGGCAAGGGGACTTTTGTATGAGAAGATATTAGTCAAGGAAAGGGCGAGCATGTTATTTTATATAGTGCCGGCAGTACTTTTATCGGCTTTGGTAATTGTTTCACTATTATTTTTGCTGTATAAAAACAAGAAAAAGAAGATTATGTTCCCTGCCCTTGAAAAGATCAAAGGAGCCATGAAATTCACGAAAAACCAAGATGAAGAATTACTTAAGGAAAAAGAAAAGTTGGAGAGGATGTTGAACCTAATCGAAAAAGAGAAAAGGGAAAAGGTAATAGGCGGTAATGTATACAAGGAGTTAAAGAAGAACATCGAGGATAAACTCAATTCCATAGATAAGAAGCTCAAATAGGTGGTTTTTTGTATGATGTAATAATAATAGGCGCAGGGCCAATGGGTTGCAAAGTCGGGGAATTGCTTGGGAAAGATTACAAGATTTTGATTATAGATAAAAAAACAGAAATTGGTAAGCCAGTCCAATGTTCAGGCTTCAACAGTAAAAGAATATTTGATCTTTCCGGGGTTTCAAAAAAAGTTGTGTTAAACAAAGTTACTAAATCAAAGTTTTTTTCCCCTAATGGCACTTGTATGGATTTAAAATCAAAAATACCATTCTATGTCTTAGATAGGGAGTTGTTTGATAAGGAACTTGCCAAAAAAGCTGAAAAAAATAATGCTGAAATTATGTTGAAAACAGAATTCAAAGCATTTGAAAGAGAAAAGGATTTTCTGAATATTGAAACAAGCAAAGGTTTTTTTAAAACAAAACTTCTTATCGGGGCTGATGGGTCTGGTTCAACTGTTGCCAGAGTTTCTAATCTACCTAAGCCGGATAATCTTTTAATTGGTATTCAGGAAACTATTAAGGGCGATTTTGACCTCGACTGTTCCGAACTGTGGTTTGGCTCTAAAGTATCGCCAGATTTCTTTGGTTGGGTTATTCCTGAGGGAGATGATTATGCTAGAATTGGGTTAGCGTCTTCTGTAAAATCTGGATATTACTATCAGAAATTTGTTGAAAAGAGAATTGGTAAAATAACCAGGAAAAAAGATAAAGTAGCAGGATTGATAAGATTCGGGTTGATTAAAAATTCAGTTACAGACAGGGTTCTTCTTGTCGGTGATGCTGCTTGTCAAGTAAAACCATATTCTGGTGGTGGGTTGATATATGGATTAATTGCTGCTAAAATTGCTTCAAAGGCATGTGAAAATGCTTTAAAGAAAGAAAAATACGATTATAATTTCCTAAAAAGAAATTATGACGATAAATGGAAAGAAAAATTGAAATGGCCTATTATTAAGGGATTAGTGATTAGTAAGATGGTCCATTCTTCTGATCGGCTTGCTGATTTTGGTTTTGGTGCTGGCAAGTACCTTAGCCCTATTGTTGAAAGGTTGTTTGACGAGGATATGTTATAATATTAATTTATCTAAAAAATCCCAATAATAACTATGCCACTAGCAGTAACCCATATTCTAGTTCCAATAATACTCATGGATCTATTTCGGGATTTTATCTTAAAGAAAAAAGGAGTTATTACAAACAAGCATGTTCTTCTTGCTGGGTTATCAGGATTATTTCCTGATATAGACATACCAATAAGTTATTTTTTTCTCAATGGTGTTAATATTCATAGGATATATTCCCACAATATCTGGATACCTATTCTTTTTTTGGCTTTTGCAGCTTATTTCAGTTCGATTAAAAAGAAAAAAGTTTCAATATATTTTATAATGATAGCTTTTGGTTTTGTTATACATATTGTTCTTGATGGGATATTGGGTGGGTTTATAACTCCTTTCTACCCTTTTTCTGATTATAAATTTGGTTTGAATTTAGTCCCATTTTTTCTGATGACATATTTTCCGGCATTATTTCAAGAACGCTTCATAACATTGTTATTTAGTGCTATGGACGCTACTCTTTTGTTCTTTTGGCTGATTTATTTGCAATTAACAAAGAAAATAAAAGATTATTTTTAAACCTTCTTAACAACTTTTACAAAATCCTTATAATGCATCTCATAAGCTTTCTGAACCAAAAAACCAACAAACATACCAATAAAAGATCCTACTAACACGTCTGGTATGGTATGAACCCCTAGAACGATTCTTGAGATTCCTACGATCTGTGCAAAAATCAAAGAATGTATTAAATACTTCCTTTTTTTGTAATGTAGCCCTAAAACGGTCATTGCAGCAAAAGCAACAGTTGCATGCCCGCTAGGCATAGAATAACCTGAAGGGCAACTGGGCAACCCCTCACATGGTCTGGGTGCTTGAAGCATGAATTTAACTACCTGTGTTATTCCGTTGGCAATAATAATTGATGGCAGGACAAGAAAGATAAACCATATAAAATATTTCCTTGATTTTTTAGGAACCGTGAAAAATAATATAAGGCAAATCAATGACGCTCCTACCCAAAATGATAAACTCCCAAAACCACTGGCAATTTCCCAAAACGAATAATCTAACATAAATAATACTTGAAGTTAAGAGAATAAAAAATATTATTGATTCATGAAAAAATCATATTCACGAATTATTCGGCCTTTGCCTGACATAATCTATATTGTTTTTATAGTCATTAAGAAAATTATTTATCCAAAAGTAAGGTGATACAAGTGAAGAAAATTTTGATTCTTATCATATCAATCTCATTAATTATAGTATTATCAGGCTGTATTAAAAAACTGCAATCGATTAATAGTTTTGAAGATTGTGTGAATGCAGGCAATCCTGTAATGGAAAGTTATTCAAGGCAATGCCGTGCTAACGGAGAAATTTTTGTAGAAGAAATAAGATCTGTATTGAGCATTGAAGAAGCATTTGATATAGCAGAAAATAGCGAATGCACAGAACAAGGCAGCCTTTCTGATAATTATTCATATAACAATATAACAAAAACATGGTGGATAAATCTAGACCTAGAAAAACAGGGATGTAGCCCTGCGTTATTGATGAAAACACAAAAACCGCAGAAATCAACTGGAGATGTACTGGTCTTATCACTTAAATTTTCGTTTTTATAAATCGTGATTTATTTTTTAATAACTTTTTAAATTAAATAAAACAATATTAAAAGTATGAAATATATGAAAAAAATTTTGATCATCGGTTTGATTCTAGCCTTATTGCCAAGTTTTGTATTAGCAAAGAATGAAAATTCTGGTTCTCAAGGGAATGGATCAGGCATCACTGTATCAACGACTGAAAATACAATAAGTAATCAAAACCAAGTATCTAATCAAGGTGAAAACCATAATATAACAGAACAAGAAAGAGAAGAGGCAGGAAATTCTCAAGGAGAACAAAACAGGACAAGAGCACATAATATAACCGAATTAAAGCAACAAATTCAAGAAAGAAAACAAGAAATGAAAGAAGAATTAGAATCAATGCCAAAAAAGGAGCAAAAAGTTTACAAAAATCAGAACTTAGTCAGGGAAGCTGTTCATAATTTATTAGATATGAGAGACTTGTTGGACCTGAAAGGAGGCATAGGCCAGAATGTATCAGAAATAGCAAGAGAATTTAATAATTCAGTTCAATCAACAATAAAAACAGAAGAAAAAATACAGAAAAGATCAATGATTGTTAGAATCCTTCTTGGGGGAGACGAAGATTCGGCTGATGAAATAAGCCAAGAAGTAATCAGAAACACAGAAAGAATACAGGAGCTCAAAAGATTGAAGGAACAAGTCAGGGAAGACGAAGAGCTAAAAGGGATTTTGCAGGAGCAAATTCAACAGATAGAACAGGAACAGAACAGGTTGCAGGAATTAACACAAAAAGAAAAGCAAAGCAAAGGGTTGTTTGGCTGGTTATTTAAGTAGTTTTTTTAATTTTCAATTTTTTTATAGTGTATAAAGTATAACTCTATTCCTCATGGAATTATTGACAGTAAACTATATGAAAAAGTTGTTACCACAACTACAAATACATACAAAGGCAATATTGATTATGACTTTCCTTTCTATCAGAGATGTTCATATCAAACTTATTAAAAGGGGTAAAATTTCACTTCATGAGACAACTTCTAAAGGAAAGAAATACTCTAGAGGCAAAATATTCCTCAAGGATTCTGATGATATTGGTTCAACTTTTTTTCTTTACAAGGCCGAGAACATGCATATAATTAAACAAGGACAACACAAGAAAGGAAAGGGTTACTTAGTTTTTATACCAACATAAGAATTAGTGAGCGAAGCGAACTTTCTTGTTTGAATTTATTTTATAAAGAAGTATTCCCAAATATTCCAC
>Ga0210017_1003391_pt1 | contig 13357 bp, 14 predicted proteins | sample CryGeyCG2014_020_FD_183966 | JGI IMG/M metagenome (GOLD analysis project Ga0210017, IMG submission 183966) | Groundwater microbial communities from aquifer - Crystal Geyser CG08_land_8/20/14_0.20 (SPAdes) (version 2) | ecosystem: Environmental > Aquatic > Deep subsurface > Groundwater | place... | reverse complement strand
ACCTCCACCGGAAACAATTCCTTCTTCCACTGCCGCGCGAGTCGCGGATAAGGCGTCTTCCATCTTGTGCTTTATATAATCCAATTCTGTTTCGCTGGCCGCTCCAACTTTGATAACCGCCACACCGCCGGAAATTTTGGCCATTCTTTTTTGCATTTTTTCTTTATCCCATTTGCTATCTGAAGATTCAATTTGAGCTTTGATTTGCACCACTCTAGCATCAATATCTTTTTTCTTTCCCGCTCCGCCAACAATTGTGGTATCATCTTTGGTCGCAATCACTTTTTGCGCTTTTCCTAACGCGGAAATTTCCGTTTTTTTCAAATCCATTCCTCTTTCTTCCGTAATCACTTGTCCTCCGGTAAGAATAGCGATATCCTCCAAAACCGCTTTACGATTATCCCCAAATTCAGGAGCTTTTACTGCTAAAACATTAAGCGTGCCTCTTAATTTATTCACTACTAAGGTAGCCAACGCCTCGCCATCCACTTCTTCTGCGATAATAACCATTTCTTTCTTTCCAGAATTGGCAATTTTTTCCAAAATCGGCAATATCTCGGAAATTGAAGAAATTTTTTTGTCAGTTATTAAAATGTAAGGATCTTTGAGTTCCGCTTTTTGTTCTTCTACATCGGTAATCATATAAGGAGAAACATATCCTTTATCAAAACTCATTCCCTCCACAATTTCTTTGGAAAATCCAAAAGTTTGAGACTCTTCCACTGTGATAACTCCATCTTTTCCGACTTCATTCATCACTTGAGCGATAATATCCCCCATTTCTTTAGATTCGGCGGAAATTGTCGCCACTTGAGCAATTTCATCTTTGGTAGTAATTTTTTTGGAATTTTTTTTCAAAATTTCCACAATATCATTTTTAGCCACTTCCATTCCGCGTCTGGCATCCACCGGACTCATTCCCGTTTCAACAAACTTCAATCCTTCATGAATCAAAGCTTGCGCCATAACAGTGGAAGTTGTGGTTCCGTCTCCAGCCACATCATTGGTTTTGCTGGCTACTTCTTTCACCAATTGCGCGCCAATATTTTCAAATTTATCTTCCAACTCTATCTCCTTCGCAATAGAAACACCATCGTTGGTTATTGTGGGAGAACCAAAACCCTTGTCTAAAATAACATTTCTTCCTTTGGGACCAAGCGTAGTCTTGACGGTATTCGCCACTTTGTCAACGCCGATTTTGATTTTTTTTCTGGCGTCTATTCCTATTTCAATTTGTTTTGCCATATAGTTTTAATTAAATTATTATTTTTATTATTTTTTTCCAATGGAAAAAATTTAATCAGCCTAATTTAAAATAGCCAATATATCGCTTTCACTTATTAGAAGATATTCCTTTTTATCTATTTTGATTTCATCCGGAGAATATTTCTTAAACATAACTTTATCACCAACTTTAACACTCATTGGAATCAGTTGACCATTCTCAAAAAATTTTCCCGGGCCAACCGCCACCACTTCTCCTTGTTCCGGTTTTTCTTTATCCGCCGTTTCCGGCAAAAAAATCCCGGAGGCGGTAATCTCTTCCACGCCTGCCGGCTTGACAACAACATTGTCATGCAACGGTTTGATTTTCATAAATTTTGTATTCTAATTTTAGCCCTTTTATTTTTAGAGCTAAAACCGAAAAAAATTATTAATTAGCACTCGCAGTATGAGACTGCTAATCTCCATTCTATAAAAATCTAGTTTTTTTGTCAAGGCTTTAATTTTTTACGCTATTTTTTTATTCTTTTTCATTCTTTCCAAAAAAATTGTTGGGAAATAGAAATAATAAAAAAATTGGTCAATTATTGAAAAACTATAATTTATTATATTTAGGACTTACGCGTTTGACGAGAAAGCAATAATGATAATCTCTCTCAAGCGCTTCAATCTTAAACTAGCAAGAATTAACTTAATTTCGCAAATTATGCTTTAAAGTAATTTTGAGACACATAAGTCTTAATAATTTTTAAAAGAAAAAAACACTCCTTTCTAAAAGAGTGTTTTTTCGCTAAATTTTGACTTGCCAAATCAGAAATTTATATTTTACCGATTGTAGTGCTCCATGCCCATCCCTCTGCCAAAACCTTTTCCTGTAATTGGCATAATTTCATTCAAATCAATTCCGTTTTCTTTCGCCCAAGATTTCATCTCATTTTGATGTTTTTCTCTTTCCGTTTTTCGTTCTTCCCAAGAAAGATTTGCCATCGCTTCCCTTTCATTCATCATTTCTTCTCTTTTTTTCAAGATAGCTTCTTTTTGTTCTTGTGTTATTTTTCCATCCAACACAAGTTGATTAAGACGATTCTCTTGATATGTTTGTCTTTCTTTTTGACGTTCCTGAAAACTATCATTCAAAAAAGATTCTACTTCCGCTTGATTTAAATTAAAACGTTGAGAAAATTTTTGCGCCATCTGATTGTGAAAATCGGTTCCATTTCCATAAGCGAAAACCGATTTCATTCCATAGACTCCCGCAAAAATAAACGCTCCTAGAAATAAAAAAGAAATAATTATTTTTGATCTTTTTTCCATTTTTTTTTAAAGTTAATTATTATTCCCAATGATTTTTTGAGCGCTAGCTTCTCAAACATCATTGCGCCTAAATTTATACGCGCATCTTTTCAAAAGTTTGCGTTAAAAAAATTATTTTTTTCTTCCAAAAAAATGAGGTGGCTCCAGCAGACCTATAAAAAAGGCTTCAAATAAATTTTCTCCTATTTTTTCTCCGACTACAAAAATTTTCTCGCGCACTTCTAATCTGACTCTCCTTTTCACTTGAGTTTGCGGAGAAATTTCAACTCTCCAATTCTCTTCCTGAAGAGTTCTAACCGCTATAATTTTTCCATCAAAATTGATAATTTCTCCTCCCAAAAATCCCTCTTCCGGATTTTTCAAACGATTTTCTCTAAAAGGCATATGCGCACGAAAAGTTGGAGGTGTTTTTTTGAAAAAAGTTTCATCCATTCTTTCATCCATGCTTGATAAATGAACAATTGTCCCTAGAAAAAAAATCCCCGCGATAATCAGACTAACAACAAAAATTGATTTGTAGCGATATCTTTTTCTGGTTTTTCTGAAAATCAAAAAACTCAAAAACAAAAATATAAAAAGAAACCAAATCCAAAGATATGGGATAACATTCATCAAAAGACGCATTGATCTTTGAAATTTGAGATGATAAATCAATCCCAAATTTAAGTCTAAAATATTGAATATAATCAAAGAAAAAAATAACGCGCCGAAAAAAACTGTTCCGATAAAAAGAAACCAAAAAAAATAACTTTTAAACCGCAACCTCCATTTTGGTTCTGGTCGAATTTTTTCACTTTTAATTTTTTCCACTATTCCTTTTAAAATATCGTCTTTCATTTCGGTTATTTTTTAAATTTTTATGTATTTTTAAGTCACCCAAAAATGTTATTTTAAAAAAAATTACAAAAATAATTCTTGCTTTTTTGCTTCTTCCATAATAATTTTGCGTCCTCTCATAATGAGAGCCGCCACGGTTCCTTTGGGTTTTTTGACAATTTCCATTATCTCTGAATAATTTTTTTCTTCTATAAATCGCAAAATCATAATTTCTCTATATTTGAAAGGCAAATTGTTTATAATGTTTTTTATCTTTCCAACTTGGTCTTTGGCAATTATTTCCTTTTCAAGATTCGCGCTGGAACGAAAAATTTTTAGCATCTCCTCATCTGACAAATTTGCGTTCTGCGCGCGAGAATTTTTTTGCGAATTTCATCCACCACGCAATTTCTGGTTATCTGATAAATCCAAGTGGAAAACTTGAAAGAATCGTCAAAATCATTCAAATAACGATAAACTTTTATAAAAACTTCTTGCAAAACATCTTCCGTATCTTCATTAGAAAAATAGGCAATTCTTTTGATAAAATAAAAAAGTTTATCCCAATATCGCAAAACCAACGCTTCATAAGCATCCGGATTATTTTTGGAAAACTCAACTATTTGTTCATCCGTCGCGCGATTGTAAGTTTTATCCATAAAAAAACTCTCCGCTTCTGAAAAACAGAAGGAAAGATTAATCAAAAAATTTATATCTGTTTTGTTTCAATTTTATCTGAAAAGATCTCACCTCAAAAACTTATACGTTTTAAAAAAAGATTGTTTGCGTCAGATGATAATTTTGAAAAAAGTTTAACTTGGTCGGAGTGCTGGGAATCGGACCCAGTCAACATGCTCCCAAAGCATGCGTACTACCGGTATACGACACTCCGAAATCAATTGGTTTAAAAAATATCTCAAAAAAACTTTTTAAGGATAACCCAATCCCATTTAAATATCAAACATATTTGCCGATTTTAACTTCTTCTCTATCTAATGTTATATAAGTGGAAGGAGTATCTGTCCAGCAACCAGAATTATAATAATGTGTTCGTCCTTTTTTTCTTTGATCAAAACGATGAGTATGAGCGCAAAAAATATAATCCACTCTTTGAACTTGCGCGTAAAGAATAGCCCGATTAGCCACTTTTTCAGAAAGTCTTAACCAGCCTTTACTTTTTCTTTTGATAAAATGACTGATTCTTTTGTCTGGAAAATCAATTAGTTGAATAAAATTATAAACACTGTTGGCAATATAGCTAAGAAAAAAATTATCAATCATAAAGTTGTCAAATTGATGGCCATGAATGGCCAAATATTTTTTCCCGTTAAATTTCCAACGATATACCTTAAAAACTTTAGTTTTGGGAAAAAGGGTAAAAATTTTGGTTAACCCTTTATCATGGTTGCCTTCCACCCAGATAATTTTTTTCTTTCTAGAAATTTCACTGATCAAAAAAAGCAATTTCCAATCGGATTCACGAAGGCGTTCAAAATTGAGATTTTCAAAAATATCTCCCAAAAGAATCAGCTTTTTAAAATCAAAACTTTTTAAAAGCTCTACTATTTTTTCACTTCGGCTCACTTTTGAACCTAAATGAAAATCAGAAAGTATAAGAGTGTGGGTCTTTTTTGAGATTTCATTTTTTTTCTTTTTTATTTTCATACTAAATCAAAAAATATTATCCATTTGATTTTAGCATAAAATAAATAAAAGTTGAAATTTACAGTTGCCACCCATCATAAGTAGTGTACTGAATATCAAAGTTTTTGATATTCAAGACACTACCCACTTAAGAGCAACAAAAGAAGACAGCCTTTTCATCTTTTAAATGTGCTAATTATATTTGGAACAAAATTCCTGAGATTTTTCCAAGAACTTTCCATTCAATCTTAAACAATTTAGTTCCACTTAAAAAACTTAAAAATAAAACGACTTAATTCTTTTTCAAAACATCGGCCGCTTCCAAAAGAATTTCTGAGGTTGAAACGACTGCAATATTAATTCCGCCTTTTTTGATCAACATAGCTCGCATTCTTCGATGAATATTGGCCCAATCAATCACAATCTGTGTCAATTGATAATCTTTAAGCGCTTGGACAAGTTCATTCAAATCCACTCTTCCGAGATTTATAAACAATTTTTGTCGAATCTGTTTTCTAAGATTTTTTTCTTGAGCATAAAGCTTATCCCAATCCTCTTTTGTTTTCGGCATTTCTTCATCAGAAATTTCAATGTTATATCCCAATCTGACAAAATCATTATTTTCTTGTAAAGTTTGCTCTTGATTCATAATAAGTTTAATTAAATTATGTTACTGTTTTATCCTACCAAAAAACCGAAAAATCAGTAATTTTCAAAAATAAGAAAGTTTATTAAATTAAATTAAATTAAACAATCCAATAAGAAACTTTATACCAAAATTCATCATAATCTATTTATATATACAAAAGAGATTAAAGATCCCTCTTCTCAATTTTCTCAAATATGAAAAAACCGAGAAAAGGGAGCGAAGTTTTTATTTATCCTGGAATTGTTTTAACCGATATTATCGGTAACGGTGTCTCAATCCCGTCCAATGCCAGTCGTCTTGGGCGCGCTTTCCCTTGACGTTTTATTTTTGAATCTCTGCTGACGCGCCAGAGAGATTCGAGACGATTGATAATTATCACGAGAAAAAACGGAAAGGGCTCCCTATCTTGCTTCCCTTCGCTTTCCGTTCCTTTCGCTTGGTGGCTTTTATAATGGGTACCACCGACATACCCTTAGAAAAAAGTTGTCAAAAATATCGGCGACAACGGCGCCGAATCTTTCTGACCGGCAAATTGATACTACGAAACGAAATCGGTTCGCAACACCAATACCAATCCGGATCTTTAAACGACGCACTGTCCCGACCTGCTTGTCGCCAAGCAGACAGGACAAAAAATAAATTTTTTTTTTATTTTTTTTGGTGCATAGTTATAACTATCCTCCTTTCCTTTCAAATCAAATGATGAACTAATCGGCATCATCGAATCCTTCTCCCGATGATACCACTCTCTCTTTTGAAGGAGGATATTCTCCTCCTTCTTTCCCTTTCTTTTAGAATCTCCTCCCTGGCCAGTCTCCTTCTCCTAGCCTCAGGAGTTTCTAAAAAATTGAGAAGGAGCATGATAGCTCCAAAAAAAATAAAAAAAACAGAAAATAATGCCACCAACCTTAATAATAATCCGATAATTGCATTTTCCATCTTCTCTTCCCCTCTCCTTGTCTTTTTGTCCCCGGCCACCAAAGCTCACATCGGACGGACTTTCATAAGGCGCCGTCCTTAAACCTTCTCCCACCACTTCACGAACAACCAAAACGGGATTTTCCGTTTTTGGGCAAAATAAAAACTTCGCGGGTAAAAATTTTGCCCTAGTGTCGCAAAGTTGTGGGAAAAGGTTTAGAAAACACCGGCTACCTATCTTGCGTAGCCCGTATTTCCGCCTTTTCTTATTTTAATCGGATAACCACCGTCGCTAGATATTTTTTTCCTGAAAGACCAAAACGCGTATGGGAAATAATTAAATTACTTAATCCCTTAGGTTTGGCTTGGGGGAAAAATCAATTGCAATAGTCGCTTTCCGATTTTTTATTTTTTTTATTTTTTAAGGTTCATCGTTTGCAGACAAGTCTTGTCATTCCTGTTCTGCTTCACGATTTTAGAGCCTAGCATACTTTAAAAATTTTGTCAAGCGTTACTGACAATTTATTTTCAAAAACAAGAAAAATAGCCTATTCTAAGGCATTATTTTGAATTAAATTTGCAGAAATTATTCTATACATTTTTTGTGAAGTGTATTTTTTGAACAAAAAAATCAGTTTTATTTTTCGTTATTTTCTTTTTTGTTGACAACTATTGACAAAATAAAATATTGTGCTACAATTCTTTGATGCTAACCCCAAAAAGGAAAGGAGAGCATTATGGGCGGATGCTAAAAAAAAGGGTTGTAGCTTCAATGCAAGTTACAACCCTTTTAATTTTACTTCAAACTATCTTTCCAAGCTAATTTAAATAAAGTTTTTAATGTCTCAGCTATATTTTTATTTTCTATTATTATTCCAACCGATTTATCTCCAAAAGAAGCCATTCTAACTCTATTTTCATAAACAGCAATATCACTCTCTACGACAAATTCCTCAATAGAAAGTTTTTTTGATACACTGTTTTGAGAATTAATACCCTCATCTCCCTTTCTTGTATAAAAAGCCTTCACTTTAATATCTCTACTTATTCTTTTCTTCCTCCAGCTTAGTAACTCATTATCAGAAAAATTTTTAGACATTTCATCATATGGATATATCATTAAAACTTCCGTCCCTTTTTTCACATTAAACATATCCTCCACCATCGCACGGATACCATTCTTGCCTTCAAAATAGCGCACCACCGGTTTATCCTTCTCTTTATTATCCATTTGTTTCATTTCCGGCAAAAGCTCTTTCAATCTTTTCCGATTATGTTCAATTTCTTCCAATTGTTGTTTAAATAGAAGTTCTAATTGATCCGGAGACTCGGCAAAAAAATATTGTTTTTTGCTTTCTTGATAACTGCTCATCAAACCCTTTTTAGCTAGAGAATTAATGATATTATAGGTCGTTCCCCGATTAATCTTGGCTTCTTTGGCAATGGCTTGCACCGACGACTTGCCAAGACGAAGTGTCGCCAGATAAACACTAGCTTCTTTTTCAGAAAGACCTATTTTTTGCAATTCAAATTCTAACATATTTTTAACATTTTTCACTTAAAATTTATACCTTCCAAAAACATTATAGCATAAGTATATCTTTAAAAAAAATTATGTTCTAGAGCCTTAATAATTTAAGCTGGATCAAACAAATCAGATTGATGAAATCTTCTCGTAGCGTTCGATTGAATCTTTCGCAATGGGAATTCATTTTGGGAGTGCGGGAATAGGTTTGATAGCAAGTAAGATACAGTTCAAGGGAAAGATTTTTAAACATAATTCAAAAAATTCGGCAACCATTTGTGAAGCATAAGATTTAGCACTTCAGGCAAAATCAAAATGTATGTAAATATCTTCAAAAGAAATGGCATAAAGCTAAGAACCAGTAAAATTTAACTTATTAATTTTTTTCCTGATTCAGAAATTTGACTTTTCCCAATAACTTATAAAATGCAATAATGAAAATTCCTGCATTTCCCCATCCTGGTAAAAGCCAAAGAGGAATATTGAAAAATGTTGGTTCAGTATAACGCCAATTGCCAAAATAAATCGCAATACTTTCTACGACTCCGCCACCAATACAACACAGAAAAAACATAACGGTCAGCTTTTTTACTCTTGATAGTATTTAGTTCAATAAATGCCAGTGCAAACAAAAATACAGTTAGCAAAGGAACATTTCGCCACAAGAACCACACGCCAAGAACAGAAAATACTATAAATAATCCTGATATTATTATAAACTCTATGTCTTTTTTTGAGAATTTATTCATTTTTTTCAAAACAAAAAACTGAATAAAAAATACCAAAATCAAAATTTTCGGAAAGTTTTTTGATGGTAGCGCCAAGGGGAATCGAACCCCTGTTACCAGGATGAAAACCTGATGTCCTAACCACTAGACGATGGCGCCAAAGAAATTAAATCTAAACTTGTTCAATAATTCTTTTTTGCGAAAACTATTATTTTTTAATTCTAATTCTCTTTTCCGAGCCATATTTTTATTGGCATACGTTTCAAAATAAATTAACTTCATTACCACCAGACGATGGCGTCAAAGAAACCAAAAAAGAGTCCCAGTTCGCGCTCTTTTTTTTGATCTAGAGAGATACTAACACAACCATTCAAAAAAATCAATCCTCATCGCAACAAATAATTTTTCTCGCATAAAATAAATTTTCTTGACCATTTTTTCTTTCTCCGACCGCTCGCAAAAATTTTCCTCTTTGAGAATAAATTCCCGGAATGCGAAAAAAACTTTCTTCGGGTATAACAGAAATTTTTTCACCTTCTTCATCTTGAATAATTATCTTGTTGCCTGAAAATTCGCTAATACGACCATAAATCGCCTCTTTACGAAAAATTTCATTTTTTTTCAAAGTATAATTCAAAAACATTTTTTCTCGCGAAAAACCCCAAAGGCCTCCTAATATAATCGCAAAACCAAAAAAAGAAATCACCCATATCCACGGTTGAAAACATTTCCCGCAAAGAAAAATAACTTTTCCGGCGAAGAAAACCGCTAACAAAATAAAGCTCACTAAAAGAAAAAAATGTCCTAACGGCAAAGAAAACAAAAATATCTTTGCTCCTGACACACCTAAACTCAAAAATTTAAAAATGCCGGTAGTCTTGATGAAAAAAACAATCGCCCCCGCTAAAATTGCTCCTCCTAAAAACGATACTCCGCAAATCAACAAAAAACCAAACTTTTCAAAAACAAAAAATCCCGAGCTTTTCATTTTTATTTTCCCGCAATTTATTTTGGACATTACCGCTTTTTTGATATTTTTATCTGCTCCTGGTTGATTTTTTGATTCTATGTGACCCATTTTTTAGTTGTTTAAAAAAAATTATTTAAACCGGAAAATTATACGCAAAAAATACTAGGAAGTTTAAATTATTCTGCCGAATCTTATTACAAACTTCTCTCCTTTTTCATTTCAAAATAAAGTTTTTCTTTGGCGCGACTGATCAATGTTCCCACCGTATTTATCGGTTTTGCTAAAATTTCACTTATTTCTTGATAAGATTTTTCTGAAAAATATCGCAAAAGCAGAATTTGTCTGTATTTGAACGGCAACTTTTCAAGGGCTCTCTCCAACTCTTGCTTTCTTTCTTTTTTCAAAAAAATTTTATCCGCTCCATTTTCAGAATTAGACATTTCCAATTTATCTTTTGACATCACTATATTTTCCCAAGAGATAAATTTTTTCAAAGATTTTCTTCTGATATAATTCACTGCTTCATTATGAGAAATACGATATATCCAGGAAGAAAATTTTCTTTTTGGATCATAGCTTTTGAGATTTTCATAAGCTTTAAGAAAAACGTCCTGCAAAACGTCATCCGCATCTTCTTTTGAACCCATTAATCTATAAAGATAAGCAAAAAGTTTTCCTTGATAACGATCTATTATCTCGTCATATCTGGCCACATCCTTTTGGCAAATAATTTTCACTAATTCGTTATCTGACAAATTTTTTTCTTTTTCCTCATTTTTAGACATAATTTCAAAAGGCTCTAGACCATCAAATTAATTAATATTTGTGTAAAATTTTCAATAAATCAGTTTGTAATTCCTGCTCATTTCGTTTCCATCTCCACTCGCACTCCTTTAGGTGCAAATAGAAACTTCTCTTAACGCCATTGAATTTTGCTAGTCTTCTTTTGGTGAAAGACCAGAAAGATTCAATGCCGTTAATATGAACAATATGGTTCTTTGCAAATTCATTCGCTCCGTGATTCACCCTGAAATGTTTATCATAACCGACAGAAACTAATCCTGAGTAGCCTCTCCAGCCATCGGTATACATAACACTATGGATGTCCACTTTGCCTAGAATAACCTTCTGTAGCGTCTTTTTCTTGCAATCTGGCACGATCTCTGTATATACTCTACTATTTCTTTCAAAGATACCAAAGACCGGTTGCTTGTAAGTGCCTCTACCTCGTTTCAATTTTCCATGGAAACCTCTGATTCTCCTGGCTCCGAAATATGATTCATCACATTCAATCTTGCCAACAAACTTTTGAAATTCAGCCTGCTGATTTAAGACAATTGCTATTCTAAAAGTAGTATAGTAGCTGTTAATTGTCTTGCGGTTAAATTGCAAAAGCTTGCTGGTTTGAGTGGCAGTAAGATCAAGTGAAAAACACTCAATAATTTTTTTAATTTGGTAACTCGTTAATTTGGCTTTCTTGAGCATCATACTACTATTTTAACATAGTTTCTGATGGTCTAGAGCCATATAATTAACAAAATTTAAAATGAATTCATTTGTAAAAAATCTACTAAGTAAAAAGATATCCGGATATGTTCACGATGACATTAAGGATGTTTCAAAATATAAGCTTTTTAATATGGGAGAGAGTTTTATTGCGCCGAGTAAAAAAATAAAGCAGCTACTTAAACAGTATGACATTAAAAAATTAAGTGCATATTTAGATCCTAAGTATAAGGAGTTGCGAGAAGCAATTGCAAAAAATCTTAATATTAAGCCTGAGTTTATAATGACCACTTCTGGAGCTGATGAAGCGATTAGCTTAATACCGAGGGCATTAGCAGAACCAGGAGAAGCTAGTGCAATAGTAGTTCCCACATTCTATCGGATTACTGAATCGAATGTGGCATTTAAAATAAATAATATCGTTATTGCTCCAGATGATAAAAAAAATTATGAATACGATACTACTTTTATTAACAAAATAATAAGAGAAGTTAATCAAAATAAAGTGCGTTTGATTTGGATTTGCAATCCCAATAATCCGATGGGTAATATTATTTCAGAGGATAAGATAGAGAAGATACTCAAAGCTATTCACAAAAATAGTATATTGATTATTGATGAGGTATTTTTTGAGTTTTATGATCCAACAAATAAAAAATCAGCTGTTAGGTTAGTCAAAAAATATAAGAATCTTATTGTTGTGAGAAGTCTATCAAAATCTTATGGATTAGCAGGGATTCGTGTGGGATATGCAGTCTCAAGCAAAGAAATAATAGAGGCTATAAATAATATAAAACCAGTTTTTAATATTAATGCACTCAGCGAAGATGTAGTAAAGGTCGCTCTAAATGACGATGGATATATTCAAGAGGTTAGCCAAAAAACAAAAATTGAAAGAGAGTTTTTGTTTGGAGGAATAAAGAAACTAGCAAATTTATCAATAGTAGGAGATAGTCAGACAAATGTTTTTCTCTTGAGTCACAAACAAAAAGATATCTTTGAAGAATTAAAAAAACATAAAATATTAACAGCTGATTTTAGGAATAGCATTGGGCTTGAAGGGCAAGGATGTGTTAGAGTTACAATTCAAGATAGAAAAATGAATGAAGAATTATTGAAAATTCTTAAAAAGATAAATTAACTTAATATTATAATGGTCCCATAAATCTATACACAAAATCTGACCAATAGCTTTACTTCGGGAGGCAGTGATGCTACTATGGGATTATGTCGGTAAAAAATATTTTAAAATCAAAGGGAATCAACACAAGCTGCGTGGAGCTTAGAGATACGCTTTTAAGAGGCACCCCTCCTCCCGACAGGACAATATTAGAGGAATAAATTTAACATCAAAAATATGTCTATGGAAAAATACAAACCATCACAAGAAGAGGTCGCCAAAGCCGAGGCAATGATGACCGACAAACAAAAAAGAATGAGTAAGCAAAGAGAAAGAGAAATCAATGCGATAAATTTTGAGACTGCATTAAAGGATGTTTGCGAAAAATATCCAGAATTTTCAGAAAAAATTAAAAACTCGCTTGAAACTCTGCAACTTGGTAAATATCACAACGAGGGTCCAAAAATGGATGCACACCTTTCTTTGATACTGACAACTCTAGAACAAATAAATGATGGTCAATTCCATGAATCACTCAAAGATGCGGGTATACAGGAAGTAATGAAGGAAGTTGCAGTTAGACAAAAAGAGGGCGATCCTGAAAAATCAATCGTTAATCCTGCCCTTGTTGATTATACTTTTCTTCACGATGTTGCTAAACCAGATTGTCTAACTTTAAAAATTGAGGGCAAGAAAAAGGGAATTGAGATTACTTGGGAACGATGGAAAGAAATTGAAAAAGCAGGACAACCTTATCAACTTGACGGGAAACCCATCGTTTCAATTTCATATTTTCATTCAAGCGATGGGGCTACATGTCCAGTCCCTGAATTACTAAACCAGTTAGTCTAAAATTTAAGAGAGTTTTTTGTAAAAAAATACGGTGTTTGGTTTTGAATACTGGTGTGTAATCTTTTGTAATTATAATACTTAATCTTACTTT
>Ga0210017_1003383_pt1 | contig 13377 bp, 10 predicted proteins | sample CryGeyCG2014_020_FD_183966 | JGI IMG/M metagenome (GOLD analysis project Ga0210017, IMG submission 183966) | Groundwater microbial communities from aquifer - Crystal Geyser CG08_land_8/20/14_0.20 (SPAdes) (version 2) | ecosystem: Environmental > Aquatic > Deep subsurface > Groundwater | place... | reverse complement strand
CTTGGAAACAGACCGTGAAACCATTCTTTTTCAAGCCCTGGAAAAAGGGAGGATGGAGCATGTCAACTACCTAATACAAAAGCTTGGCAGGAAAGCCCTTTATGATTTCGCCAAGAAAAATGCCGGCCGATTCAGCCGGAAAAGTATTTTGTCTTTTGCCAAGGTGATATTTGCTTAATAATTTGGAGGAAAAAATTGCCTAATCTGCATTGGGATATATTGGACCAAGAACGTCAAGGGATTTTTCAAAAGCTTTATTCAATTATTGGCTGTGATTATTATTTGGCGGGCGGAACAGCCCTGGCCTTGCAAATAGGCCATCGTGAATCGTTTGATTTTGATCTCTTTAGGGCAGCGCCGATTACCTTGGCTGTAAAAAGCAAAATTGTTAAGGGCTTGGCTTCTTATAAACCACAGATGCTGGTTGATACAAGTGATGAGCTAAGTTTAGTCCTGCGACAGGAGATCAAAGTTACTTTATTGAATTATTATTGGGAGCCGATTTTTCCTTTACTAAAAACCCCACAAACGGTTCCTTTACTGTCAATAAAGGACCTGGCAACTACCAAAGCTTATGCTCTGGGTCGACGCGGAAACTATCGTGATTATTTTGATCTGTATATAATCATTAAACAAAAACATGCCTCTCTTGGTCACATCATTAAGTGGAGCCAAAAAAAGTACGGTGAAGTCTTTAGCGAGAAAATGTTTTTGGAGCAGTTAACCTATTTGGATGATCTAAAAGTAGAGACCAATTTAAAGTATTTGGCTGAAGCTGTCCTTAAGCCAAGTGCGCTAAGTAATTTTTTTAAAAAAGAAATAAAAAAATATTTAAGGGGTATTCAATGAGTGCGCCGAGTAACATATGACAAAAGCTAAAATTTTAAAATTGATAGGGTTGGGAGAAAGCGAGAAAATCCTCGGGGTTGATATTGGCAAACAAACCATAGAGAGGTTAACCAACACGATTGTTGATAATTTAGATCCTCGAATTTATCCGGAAATAAAGCCGCTTAAAACAGATAAAAAGAGCGTAATTTCAATTGAGGTTTCTGCCAGCCATGATAAACCGCATTTAGCCCAAGGGAAAGCATTTATCCGGATCGGGAAGAATACAAAGGCAATGAGCAGGAATGAATATGAAAGGTTGTTGCTGAAAAAGCATGAAGAAAAGCTGCATTTTGATAACCAAATTTGCAAAGGCTCAACCTTAAAAAACATAAATGAAACCAAAGTGAGAGACTTTTTAAAAAAGCTAATCAGGAAAGGAATTTGAAAGTCAGCATAAAAATTTCATTAAAGGAAGCGCTTAAGAAACTTAAATTAATTAAAAAAGACCAACCAACTAACGCGGCTATTTTAATGTTTGGCGAGAACCCTCAAGAAAAGGTACTTGGTCGAGTTCGGATAATGATTTATCGTTAAAAGTGTGTTAGTATATTAGTATAACGAGGAGGTGATGACAAAAAAATAAACAAGTTCAGCGTATTTATTAAGCGAAGGAGGGGTAATATGTCTAAGAAGTTCTGTTCTGTTCTGTTCTGTTCTGTTCTGTTCTGTTGCTCTTAATTTCTGCTAGTGTATGTTTGGCTGCTAAAACTGATTCCGCAACTATCCTGATTAAACCAGGGAAATTAACGATTACGGTTTTGGATACAATGGGAAGCCTGTTGTCTTCGAATGATCAAACAGAATATTGGGTGTATGTTAAAGCTCGAGATATTACTTCAGAAGCGGCATATTTTCCCGTCTTGGTTGCAAGCAACAAAACTAATAATCGGGGAATTGTCGTTTTTAATGATTTCACTTCAATTCTGCGGCCTATTCGTGTGCCAATGGGTGAATACGAATTAACTGCCAGACAAACTTTGCGCGGGGGAGTAATTCCATCTCCGTATCCAGAAAGGTTTAGGCAGACAAGTAGGCCTGTTAGGATAAGCGTTAGCAAAGAACCTAGTAACGTGTTTTTGATTCTTTCTAACTCTTACCCCATTAATCATTATCATTATGAATTAGAGTAAATCTGGCTACAAGAGTCGGTTTCCGCTTCCTTTCGAATGAATCCATCCGATGTTAGATTCCCCAGCCCCTTTATTAGAAAGGGGCTGGGGGGGTATTATCCGAATTTTATTAGAGAACCTGGCAGAGCAAGCAGTCCCTTTTGTCCAGTATGGATCAACGTAAAATTCACCCCCGCAAGTTTTCTGCTACTTTAATAATCCCAATCAGAGTACAGCCCAGTGGTGGACAGCCTCGGATTTTATTAATCGTTTTTGAATAATAATTTTCACCCTTGTTTTGGTTGACCAATATGCTATTATTGGCTTGGTTTTGGCGGCAAAATCTCCGGTGGGGACGCTGGCCAGCACGTTAATTGCCGTGGGGACAGGCATTCTAGTAAAATTTTTAATATTTTAATTCTGGAGGTGCTCGATTGCGTAAAATAATCTTAGCAACGTTTCTGGTTCTGGCCTCGCTTGTCTTTTTTATCTCTCCCTCTTTTGCCGCGGCCAGCGTCTATTATGTTGATGCCGGTAGTGGCAGTGACAGCAATGACGGTAGTAGCGGCAGTCCCTGGAAAACAATAACCCACGCATCCTTGCTCTCTGTTTCTGGCGATACCGTCAATGTAGCCTCAGGGACATATAATACGGATAATGGTGAGATTTTTCCTATTAATGTTAATGGTGCATATTTTGTGGCAACCTTGCAATATGGCCCGGTTGTAATTGAAGATTCAGGTGCAACTAGGGTTTTTAACATGAGTACAGGAGCCAAGCTTGATGGTTTTTACGTTAAAGGGGTCGCAGGAAACGAAATTATAGGGGTAGCGGCTAATAGTGTACAGGTTTTAAATTGTTATGTCAGTGCAGAGGGGTACTCCTATGGCATTTATTGTGATTGGTCTCCCCACCCAAGTGGTTTAACCATAGAAGCAAATATAATCGAGAGGCAAACTTACAATTCTGGGACTTTTGGTGTGCATTTGGAGGGGCTGTATGGGGCTTATAATGTTACTCAAAATGAGATCAGCAACTTTGGTACTGGTATATATGACAGTCAATGTGCCAATAGCTGGACAGGCATAATAGATAGAAATACGATAATTAAGTGTTTATATGGGATCTATTTTTATTATTCTAATCATACAATAGCAAATGTGACTAATAATATTATCTGTTCTAATCCGCAGTTAAATGGCCAATTAACTGGGCTATATCGATCCGGCAGCGTAGGTGTTTATAAATCTGGTGGAGGTCTGACTGTTAATAGTTCATATAATTGTTCTTGGAACAATCAAGCTGATTGGAGTGGTGTTACTCAAGGGACGGGAGATATTAGTATTTATCCTGGGTTTACGACGCCAGAGGCAAATAGTTATAATTTACAGTTAAGTAATAGTGGTTGGACAAATCCTTGTATAAATACAGCTAGTGATGGTGGTAATCGTGGTTGTTTTGCTTCACAGGAAGCTGGTGTTCCATATTGCACAGAATCATATGTCAGCGGGACAGGAGATGATACTAATCTTGGAACAGAGGTCTCTCCTTGGCGAAATATTACATATGCGTTAACCAGGACAATAAGGACAGTTAATGTCTTGGCTGGCACATATTCTGCAGGTGGGGGGTTGGAAACCAGCTTTCCCATTTATCTTGCCAATAGATATATCAAAGGTGTAAGCAGGGATACGGTTACTGTGAATGCCGGAGCAGCCAATGCTTTTTATTTATATGCTAATGCATCGCTTGAGGGGGTTATGGTACGCGGAACCAGTGGTACGACTGTGATATCTATATTAGCCGCTGGAACGTATCTGAAAAACAACTATGTTAGTGCTGAGGGATATACAAATGGTATTTATTTTGATTGGGGAGCCCATGTAAGCAGTGTGACCTTGGAAGGAAATTTAATAGAGCGTCAAACTTACTCAGCTTCTACCTACGGTGTATATATGCAAGGGATGTATGGGCCTTATAATATAATACAAAACGAAGTTAGCAACTTTGGTACCGGTATATTTGATAACCAAAGCTCTCAATCCTGGACAGGCATAATAGATAGAAATACGATAATTAAGTGTTTATATGGGATCTATTTTTATTATTGCAACACATATACTCCAATAGTAAAAAACAATATAGTTTGTTCGGAGCCACGATCTGGACAATCACCCATAAATGGTAGTTGTGGTATCTATAGATATAATGGAAATCTTACTGTAAATAGTTCTTATAATGACAGTTGGAATAACCTAAGCAACTGGAGTGGGGTGAGTCTTGGTACAGGAGATATAACTGTTGACCCTTCATTTGTTAATGCGTCTGCTTATGACTATCACCTTAGCCCCGGCTCGCCTTGTATTGCTACCGGAACCCCGGCTGGAACCGACATGGGAGCTTATGATTATGTAGACTCCACGCCGCCCGTGGTTGTATTAGGAGCGCCAGATGGTGGTGAAACCTTGATGGGGGGTGATAGTACCAATATTACCTGGTCAGCTAGTGATGATACCGCGGTAACTAGTGTTAACTTACGCTACTCAACGGATAGCGGTGCTAGCTGGGTTGAGATTGCAACTGGCGAGGACAATGACGGTACATATTCCTGGAACCCAATTCCTAGTCTGGATATAACAACTGCCAGGGTTAGTGTTGAAGCCTTGGATGCGATAGGGAATATCGGCACTGATATGAGTGATGCTGATTTTACGATTGATTCCACCGGGCCGCAAATTACCAATGTCACCTCAAGTCTGGACGATGGGATGTATGGTTTGGGTAATCTGATTCCAATCACCATTACTTTTGATGAGGCGACAATAGTTAATACGGATGGGGGAACACCATATATAGATTTGGATACTGGCGGGATAGCCGAGTATGCCAGCGGTAGTGGCGGTACGGATTTAATTTTTAATTATACGGTTGGGGCTGGCGAAGAGAGTCCTGAGCTGGCATATATGTCATTGTCGATAGAACTAAATAGCGGAACAATCAAGGATGCGGCAGGTAATAATGCGGATGTGACCTTGCTGGTTGAAGGGGATCCTGGGTCATTGACTGATAATAAAAACCTGGAAATAGACGGGATAGTGCCGGAGATAATGAGTGGAGCGATGTCGGCAGATAATACTTACGTTACAGTCAACTTTGATAATTCAGTATTCAGTGCAAATGACGGGACAGGGGTCTTGGACGCCTCTGATTTTGCCATACATTTTGAGCCGGGAAGCGGCACTGCCACTGATGCAACAATTGCTGGTATTGCGGATGTGGATAATAATCCTTTAGGAGAAGGGCCAACTCAGGTCAGGGTAAACCTTAGTGTAACAGGAACAATCAAAGGCGGAGACGGCAACGAGACAGTTGAGATAACCCCTGCCGATAGTGCCATTTATGATTTTGCCGGTAACGTAGCCGATGTTTCAACCACCACGATGCCGTTAACATTTTACGATTTGATCGCGCCGACAGTAACCACCGTGAGCGCGACTACCGCCAATGGGGCCTATAATGAAGGCGATACCATTAATATAACTGTTACGTTTGATGATAATGTGACAGTAAGCACTAAAAATGGCACGCCAACCTTGTTGCTGGAGACCGGTGATACCGACCGGACAGCGACGTATACAGAGGGGAGCGATACGGATACTTTAACTTTTGACTACACAGTACAAGCCGAAGATACGAGCAGTGATTTGGATTATGTCAGCAATGGGTCATTGGCGCTTAACGAAGGGACAATCACCGATGGGAGTAGCAATAACGCTAACCTGACTCTGCCGGAACCGGGAGCCGCCGGGTCATTGGGGGATAATAAAGCGATTGTCATAGATACGACGGCGCCAACAGCACCAGAGATTAGCTCGCCAAGTGAGAGTGAACGCGTTGGCGATAACACGCCGACAATTGCCTGGACAGCCGGCACGGATATTGGCGGTTCAGGGATCTTGAGCAACGAAGTAACAGTAGATACAGGGGTAACCACACTGGGGGCAGTGACAGAGTATACGGCAGAGGCTTTAGTTGATGGCTTGCACACGGTGGAAGTGCGAGCCATGGACGTGGCCGGTAATTGGGGGAGTAAAAGCACTGCCACAAGTTTTACCGTTGATACGGCAGCCCCTGGAGTGTCAAGCTTAACCTCCCCAGCGGATGAAAGCTTGACCCCAGATAACACGCCAACCTTAAGTTGGGGAAGTGTTGACGGAGCCATTACTTATGAAGCCAGAGTTGACAGTGAGATTGTTGCAACTACGGAAAGCACTAATTTTACCACAGGAACATTAAGTGATGCTTTGCATACCTGGGAAGTTAGAGCAATAGATATTGCTGGCAATCCTAGTGATTGGAGCAGTTCAAGAACTTTAACAGTGGATACCACTAACCCTTCAGCCCCAAGTTTAACTTCCCCGCCAGATGAGGCAACTACTGGCGATAATACGCCGCTCTTAACTTGGGATGCAGCTACTGATACCAATGGTATTGCTAGTTATGAGATCACTGTTGATACTACTGTAACAACCCAAGATGCTACCACCAGTTTCACTACCGGAACTTTAAGTGACAGCTTGCATACCTGGGAAGCAAGGGCTAAGGATAACGCAGGGAATTGGGGTGTATCGAGTGGGACAAGAATATTTACTATAGATACCACTGCTCCAAATGTGCCAAGCTTAATCTTACCAACTAATGGGAGCAGCACTAGGGATAATACCCCAACCTTAAGTTGGGGGAGTGTAGCTGACGCAGTTACCTATGAAGCCCGGGTAGATGGAGTAATTGTTGCCACTACTGAGGGGACAGATTTCACCACAAATGCACTGAGTGATGATTTGCATACTTGGGAAGCAAGGTGCCGCGATCTGCTTAGCAATACATGTGCTTGGAGCAGTTCCTGGACATTTACCGTAGATACGGCTGGACCAGCCGGGACCGGACTGATTCTAAAGGACAGGACCAGCAACAACACTACCTACACAAATGAACGAACTGTTTCTGTTGAGGCTAGCGGCATAGTTGGCAGTCCAACACAAATGATGCTCTCAGAAAGTTTCAGCTTTACTGGTGGCAGTTGGGTCAGTTTTGCTAACCCAACAACGTATGCCCTGGCTGTTGGGGCTGATGGGGCAAGGACTGTGTACTACAAAACACAGGATGCCGTGTTCAATGTCTCAAGCACTTTGAACGATTCAATCATATTAGATACAACTGGACCAAGTGCGCCAAATCTGGGGACCCCAACCAACAACAATTACACCAATAACACTACACCAAGTTTCACCTGGGAAGCAGCCAGCGATACACTAAGCGGGGTAGCCAGCTATGAGATCACTGTTAATTCTGTGACTCAGGTAGCAACTTTGTCTGGTTTGTCATACACTGTAGCTGCGCTGTCAGAAGGTTTGCACACTTGGAAAGTTAGGACCAGGGACAACATGGAAAATTGGGGAACAGACTCAACTACTTTTAACGTGACAATTGACGCGAGCGCGCCAACAGTCACCTTGATCTCACCAGAGGGAGATGAGTTAATTGCTGGTAACGGCCCAAGCTACACAATCAGTTGGAGTGCGAGTGACACTTACGGCTTAGCCACAAATCCGATCAGCCTGTATTTGACCACAGACACTGGCAGCAGTTGGAGTGAGATTGCCAGTGGCTTAGCTAACAGTGGGAGCTATGGTTGGGTGGTGCCAGAAGTTGATTCAACGCGCTGCCAGGTGCGCGTAGCGGCAATTGATTTAGCTGGTAACATTGCCACTACAGAGAGCGGTCGGTTTGACATTGACAGTTCTGCCCCCTCAGTAAGCAGCTTTGAGACAACAGTTTCTGTCAGCGGGAGTGCAATTACTTTTACGTTCTCAGAAGCAGTTGATCGTGATAGTGTAGAAGCAGCCTTCTCTATTGTCCCCAGCGTTACAGGTAGTTTTACCTGGTCAGCTGGCGATACCAGGATGACCTTTACTCCAACCACAGAGTTTGTAGCTGGGACAATGTACTCAGTCACGATTTCCCGTGACGCTCGAGACTTAGCCGGGAACAGACTGGACACAGTAGACAATCGCTCTTTTGTTATCGGCAGTGTTAGTGCTGATAGTGTGCCACCAACAATCACCATTAGGAATGAGATTGGCGAGACAGTCAGCACTGGGGATGCGATTAGCCAAGATCCGATTTTTGTTATTAGTTTTACTGACAGCACTTCAATTGCTGCCAGTTCAATAAGGATAACACTGGACACGACACTGCTTTCATACATTGCGTCTAGCGGCGCCACAGCCACAGCCATGACTGGGTATGCCAGTACCATTGATTTGGCTAGCGGGCTGCACAATTTAACTGTTCAAGTAGCTGATACTCTTGGTAATACAAGGACCAAAGAGGTTACAGGTTTGCGGGTGGCAGGAGAGGCTGATCCCCCAGAGGCTACCAGAATTACGGTGATGCACTCCTTGCCAGGAGCTGCAGGTGCTGCTGCCAGCGCTACTCAAGGAGGGATTGTTGCCTACAATTTAAACAAGGATGCTAATATAACCTTGTATATGTATGGTTTAGGTGGTGAGATGGTCACAACCCGCAAGTTTTCATCGGGTACTAGCGGAGCAAAAGCAGGTTACAATCAACTTTCGATCAGCGGGGTCTCTGATCTCTCAGGAGCGGCCCTGGCAAATGGTATTTATGTTTTTAAGATCGTTTCTGACGGCAGGGTAGTGGGCAAGGGCAAATTTGTCGTCTATCATTAAGCCGATGGTTTTTTTTTAAGAAAGGAAAGATACTTGAAATTAATAGGCAAATTCTGCCTTTATTGTTTATTAATAGTTTTTACAATCCCAGCCGTGGGGGCTAGTTTAAAAGTAGCCACTGATCCTTCTCGCATTGGTACAGGCGCCAGGACCTTAGGGATGGGCAAAAGTTTTGTTGCCGTGGCAGACGATGTGTCAGCCATGTTTCTTAATCCGGCAGCGCTGGCGTCACTCTCAAACTGGCAATTTACCAGCATGCAAGGAAGATTTTTAAGCGAATACGATTATCTTAACTGTGCCTATGCCTTGCCTACAGATCTTGGCACTTTTGGCCTTGGCTACGCAGGCAGTGGTATTTCCTTTATGGGGGCCTCAGCAACCCAAGAAGTGATTGATGGTGTTAGAATAATCTCATCAAGTACCGAAGGGGTGACCTATTCGTTTTATGATCAAGTTGTTTTGTTATCTTGGGCTGCGAATCCATTAAGAAACTTGTCTTTTGGTACAACATATAAGTTCTTTTCTCTTGGCATGAGCGGGGCTGGAATTTCTAATGGCACAGCTTCTGGCAATGAAGTTGATCTGGGAATTGTTTTTTGTCCCCATACAGTTTTGAGAACAGCTCTATCTTGGCAAAACGCTTTGTCTTTTGATGCTGGAGGCAAGATTAAATGGGCTAATGGTTCAGAAGAAACCCTTCGTTCAACCATCAAACTGGGCCTAAACCTCCATCTTTTAGGCCCGGACGGTATTTTTGAGGCTGGGGACAACTTGCTTTCGCTCAATCTTGATCATGATTCTTTTCCTAAAGAATCGCCTGACAATCCTAACCTACCAGAGCTGTGGCATGGCGGGCTAGAATGGTCACCGTCAGAATTTCTTGATCTTAGGGTAGGGGTTGACCAAGATATTGTTGGCAGCGGCACCACAGGTTTATTAGATGTTTCCAACAACTTGACCTCTGGTATTGGCCTTTATTTTAATCATTTTCGGTTTGATTATGCTTATCATCAATATAACGCCCTTAGCGATAATGACACTCATTACTTTTCTTTAACTTACGGGGTAGAGAACAAACGAAAGAAAAAAGAGCCCGCCCCAAAAGAAGTGATTGAGCTTAATCCAGAAATCGATGAAACAATTGTGCAAACTGATAAAGGGCTTATTTCAGGACAGGTCAACCATGGGCAAGCAAAAATAATCACTGTCAACACCCAGTCACAATCGCTCAAAGACAAGCATTTTGCATTAATGGTTCCACTCAACCTGGGCAAGAACGCGATAATTATCAAAGCTTATGATGCCCAGAATAATTTGCTCAGCACTAAAAAGCTCAAAGTTTTACGCTTAACCAAAATCCCAGATGTCCCTGATGATCACTGGGCAAAAACCCAAATCCAACAACTAGTTTCCCTGGGTATACTTACTATTTTTCCAGATGGTAATTTCAAACCAGAGAAAGAAATTTCAAGAGCAGATCTCTTGATCGAGCTGCTGAGGGCCAATCAAGTCAGGACCGCAGAAGTGACCAATTTGCCATTCACAGATATTGAGCTACAAGAGTGGATTGCGCCTTATGTCCAAGCTGGTTATAACAATGGCATTGTTTATGGGTATCCAGACGGCACTTTTGGGCCATGGCGACAAGTTAATCGAGCAGAGGGGATTGTCATGATGATCCGCGTTTCCAACTTGAAATTACCAACTAGGCTGCAGGAAAAACCCTACCAAGATATTGGGGCCAGGCATTGGGCCATTAAAGAGATTGCTTTGGCCAAACAAAAGAGCATGCTAAAGTTTGTTCTAGAAAATTTTGATCCAGAAAAAAAACTTTCGCGGGCAGAACTGGCCGCCACACTTATTAAAGCAGATTTTGTTCAAGAACAAGTCAAAGCCTTGCTAGATTGGGGGATTGGTTATTAATGTTAAACGGGATCGGCATTGATATTATTGAGATTAAACGAATTCGCCAAGCTATAAAACGTTATGGAAACAACTTCTTGACTAGGGTATACTCAAATGGTGAAATTAGCTACTGTCGCAAACAGCATGACTTTGATTATGCCAGATTGGCAGTGCGCTTTGCCGCAAAAGAGGCCTATGCCAAAGCCCTGGGAGTTGGCTTGATGAAAAAAAAAACAAAGCTGTCGTCTTAAATGAGTTGGAAGTTATCCATGACCAACGTGGCCAGCCTAGCCTAGCTCATAAGGGCAAGCCATTAGCCAAAGTCTTTTTAAGTTTGTCACACTGTCATGAATACGCGGTGGCATCAGTCTATGTGGAAAAATAAACTACCAATAGCCTTGCCAAAACGTTTGCCAGAATCTCACAAAGGAGATTATGGTAGGGTATTGATTATTGCCGGTTCCAGCGGGATGACTGGGGCGGCTATCCTAGCGGGACGGGCAGCGCTGCGTTCTGGGGCAGGCCTAACTTATTTAGCTGTTCCCAAAAAGCTGATTGATCTCGTTGACCTGGCTACTCCTGAAATTATTACTCGTTCTTTTGATGATATCTCTGCCATTAAGGCTAACAGTTGGGTGATTGGGCCTGGGCTAGGTGTAACTTCTAAGACACAAGCACTGATTACCAAATTGCTAACAGCTCAAAATCCTTTGGTGTCTACTATTTTAATTGATGCTGATGGTTTAAATATTATTGTTAAGAAGATCAGTTTATTAAAACAGGCTAAGGCAAAGGTTATCATAACTCCCCATCCAGGCGAGCTGGCCCGCTTGATCAATAAGAGTGTTAGTTATGTTCAAAGCAACAGGCGTAAAGTCGCCAAAGAATTTGCTCATGATCATAAATGCATTGTGGTCTTAAAAGGGACAGGGACCATTGTGGCAGATCCTTGTGGAGAAGTTTATATTAATCAAACCGGCAATCCTGGCCTGGCAACAGCCGGGACAGGGGATGTGTTATCAGGTATGATTGGTGCGTTTTGCGCTCAAGGCCTAGTTCCGTTTGAAGCAGCTATTCTAGGGGTTTATAGCCATGGGTTAGCCGGTGACCTTGCGGCCAGAGAAAAAGGTGAGATTGGCTTGATTGCTTCTGATGTTGTGGAGAAAATACCTTATGCCTTACGAAAAGTTTCTTGAACAGCTTGGCCAAAAAGTTGAGGATATCTTTGCTGGATTTGGCTATGTAACCATTTTGTTCTTAAAGGTCCTTGCCAACTTATTTCAAGGCAAAATGAGCGTTAAGTTAACCTTAGAACAAATGGTCAAGATTGGGGTGGAATCCTTGCCCCTGGCTTTGACCACGTCTGCCTTTGTTGGCATGGTTTTTGCCATGCAAATCGCTGGGGAATTCACTAAATTTGGGGCAGGAAAATTTGTTGGCGGGGTGATGGCCATTGCCATGGCCAGAGAACTTGGTCCAGCGATTACCGGGATAGTTGTGGCGGCCAGGGTCGCGGCGGCTATTACCGCTGAGATTGGAACAATGAAGGTCACCGAACAAATTGATGCTTTGCAAGCTTTAGGCGCAACAGTTGAAAAGTATTTAGTTATTCCAAGATTTATTGCCACCACTATTATGCTCCCTTTGCTAACGGTCCTAACAATTTTAACTGGGTTTTGGGGTTCTTATCTTGTGGCAGTCTATATTATTAAAATCAACCCTACGCAATATCTTGATAACGCGCAATATATGCTCAGGACTTGGGACATCTGGTGCGGGCTTATCAAAACAGCTTTTTTTGGCATGATCATCGCGATTATTGCTTGTTATCGCGGCTTAAATACCAAGGGTGGGGCCAAGGGGGTAGGGGAAGCAACGACCTCGTCTGTGGTCACAACCTTGATCGCTCTTTTTATCGTTAATTATTTTTTATCGGTGCTATTTTTTAAATGATAAAACTAGAAAATCTAACTAAACACTTTGGCTCCAAAAAGGTACTGGAAGCAGTTAACTTAACAATAAGTGATGGCCAAGCAATTTCAATTATTGGTCCATCTGGCTGTGGCAAGAGCACTTTGCTAAAACTTTTGATCAAGCTTGATCAGCCGACCTCTGGTAAGATTTTTATTGATCAGCAAGATGTTAATGCCTTGGACGAAGAAGCTTTGATTGGGCTGCGAAAAAAGATTGGGATGATCTTTCAAACATCGGCTTTGTTTGACTCCATGACAGTTTTTGAAAATGTGGCTTTTGCCCTGCGTGAGCACACCAACAAGAAGGAAGGCGAAGTAAACGAAATAGTAAAGGCTAAGCTCGAGATGGTGGAGCTAGAAGGTACAGGGGACTTAATGCCGGCTGAGCTCTCTGGTGGGATGCAACGGCGTGTCTGTATTGCCAGGGCACTGGCTTTTGACCCAAGGATAATTTTATACGATGAACCAACCACCGGACTTGACCCAATTACCGCTGTAACTATTGAAAACTTAATGATAAAATTGGGACGGCAGTTAAAAGCAACATCAATTGTGGTTACTCATGTTTTGCAAACTGTCTTTCGGACGTCAGAAAGGATTTATTTTCTGGCAGATGGGAAATTAATTGATCTTGGCTCGCCCCAAGAGGCCCAAAGCTCAAACGATCCAAGAGTGAAAACTTTTATCACAGGAGGGCTAAATCCATGAGATTGTCAACCCAGGCCAAAGTTGGCATGCTTACCCTAG
>Ga0210017_1003378_pt1 | contig 13386 bp, 13 predicted proteins | sample CryGeyCG2014_020_FD_183966 | JGI IMG/M metagenome (GOLD analysis project Ga0210017, IMG submission 183966) | Groundwater microbial communities from aquifer - Crystal Geyser CG08_land_8/20/14_0.20 (SPAdes) (version 2) | ecosystem: Environmental > Aquatic > Deep subsurface > Groundwater | place... | reverse complement strand
CAAAGCAAAATAATTTTCAAATCATTTTAAGAAAAATTTGGCGGGCGGGCGTTAAAAAATTGAAAGAAAATTATTTTGCTTTGCTCGCCGAGTTTCGGCGGGCGGAAACGCTGGGGCGGGGTTTCAAATCATTCGAGCGATTGTCGCTCGAAAAAGGTTCGAGCTTCGTTCAGCAATTGCGACCAACTATTTAGGTTGAGAAAAAGAAACCTTGTGATCTGTAGAAAAAACAGTTTCAGTGGTGATTTCCTATTTGTTGACACAGACAATGTGGTATCTGGTGAATTTTTAACCGATTCCATAATATTTGCCATTCACTCACCCAGTCTTCCAACAGATAAATTTGAGGTCTCTTAACTGTATTCTGGTTCCTACCAATAATTTAAGGAACGCAATCAATATCCCACAGGAAAAACCGAGTAAACCCAATCTAACAGCTTACGGTAAGCTGGGCAAAAGTTGCTTGATCATCGTAGTCTCCTTTCCTCAGCACCAATTTATAAAATATTATAGAAATTTTATATGTTAGAATATTAATATGATTGAACAAATGCATCTGGAACAAAAAGTTGGCGTATTTGTAGATGTTTCCAATATGTACTACAGCGCCAAAAACCTTCATAACGGCAAGGTAGATTTTGGCAAAGTTTTAAGTATGGCGGTGGGCGACCGTAAACTTATCCGCGCCTTCGCTTATGTAATAAGGGCTAATATCGAACAGGAAGAAAGCTTCTTTGAAGCCCTAGAAAAACGGGGCTTTGAGGTCAGAATTAAAGATCTCCAAGTCTTTTTGGGTGGTGAGAAAAAAGGCGACTGGGATGTGGGTCTTTGCATGGATGTGGTTCGTCTTATTCCAAAAATAGACGCCATGGTTTTGGTTTCCGGGGACGGCGACTACAAAGATCTTTTGGACTATGCCCGTTCTCAAGGGGTCCGCACCGAAGTTGTGGCCTTTAGCCGAACCGCGTCAAGCCGCCTTGTGGAAAATTGCGACAGCTTTTTGGACATGGATCAAAACGCCAAACAACTATTAATCTTTTAAATTTAGAAATGGGAAAATTTAGAGTCGTCTTAAGCGTTCTTTTAGCCCTTGCCGCTTTTTTTGCAGCAAGCTTTTTTATTTACCACATAGTCTATCTAAAAAAAATAATCCCGGGAGTATATATGGGAAAGGTTTCTCTTGGTGGAAAAACTCAAGAGCAGGCTATCTCGGCCTTACAATTTTTAAGAGCCGATGATCCGGAAATTGCAATTAAAGAAAACTCTACAAATCAAATATACAAAATAAAGGCGTCTGACATTGCCTTATATTACGATACCGAAGATATCCTTAAAACCGCCGTGGCGGTTGGCCGCTCGGGAAATTTTATTCGTGATTCCATAATAAAGATTTCCTTGATTTTTAAAAAAACATTGGTGGAACCTACATTCTTTTATAATCCCGATCTTCTTAAAGACCAGATTGAAAATATAAAAAACAAATTTAACAGCCCTTCCCACAACGCTTACTTCTATATTCTAAACAACGACATCGCCATAGAAAAAGAACAGACTGGAAAAAAATTGGACGATGGCAAACTTAAATCCCTAATTCTAAAATCCTTTCTCTCTCTAAATTTTCCCGTAATTGACGCGCCGATGGAGAATTTTAATCCGCAAATAGGTATTGCAGATCTTACGCCGTTACAAGGCCAAGCAAGGTCAATTGTTTTTTCTAACCCTGTTTTAACATACAACAAACTTAATTTTTACTTAAAGCCAGAAGATATTTTGCGCGCTCTAACTCCAAAAAGTAATGGGTTGGTAAAATTGGATTTTGATAACGCTGTACTGGAAAAGAATTTGGCCAAAATAACAAATCAAATAGATACCAAAATAAGAGGCGCGGTAGTTTTGGATCCCAAAGGAATTATATTGGAATTCCGTCCTATTACTCCGGGAAGAACCGCCGATAGCAAACTTTTGGCCGTTATGCTTTCCAAGGCGCTACTTGCAAAAGAAATAGAAAAGGAACCTATACAAATCCCCGTTAAGGAAATCCCGCTTTTGGACGATCCGAAATCGTATGGCATAAGGGAACTTTTGGGAGAAGGAAAATCAAAATTTTCTGGATCTATAAGTTCTAGAATTCATAATATAGCTTTAGCTTCGGATAATATTAAAGGAGCTTTAGTCGCGCCAAGCGACACCTTTTCGTTTAACAAATCCGTTGGAGATATTGACGCCGAGCACGGATTTACCTCTGCGTATATTATTTCCAAAGGAAGAACGGTGCTTGGAGAAGGCGGAGGAGTTTGCCAAGTCTCCACGACTCTTTTTAGAGCAGTTTTAAACTCCGGACTCGCCGTTGTATCTCGTACCGCCCATGCCTACCGCGTTGGGTATTACGAACAAGATTCCCCTCCGGGATTTGACGCAACAATATATCAACCAACTGTGGATTTTAAATTTAAAAATGATACGGAAAAATGCATCCTGATTGATACAGAAGTAGATGAAAAAAATCTTGCAATGTCGTTTAAAATTTATGGAACAAGCGATGGAAGAAAGGTACAAATTACAGTTCCCGAAATAAGTTCCCAAACATCCCCACCAGAGACTGCGTATGAGCAAACTGATACTTTAATGGTCGGAGAAAAAAAGCAGGTCGATTGGTCAGCTTGGGGAGCAGTCGTAAAGTTTGGAAGAACTGTTACTCTGGATAATAAAATCTTGTCCGATGATAAATTTTCAAGCATCTACAGACCATGGCGAGCAGTTTACCTGGTAGGTACAAAAGAACCCTAATTCTTATAATCTGATACGGATTCCACCCTAAAGCCTGCCTACCGGAAAGGCAGGGGGTGGAACCCGAATCAAACTTATCCCTATTTAAAATTCAGATACAAATCAAGCAACTGTTCTGCAATAAATCTATCGCTATTCTCATCTTTACAATCTATGACTTTTTGCGCTTTGTCATTTAAACTTTTTAAAACGCCCCTTGTCTTTTCCACAAGAGATGTGGCTAATTCTCTATCTCCCTTTGCCATGTAATACGCGGCGCGGTAAATATTCCCCAAGGCGTCAGCCTCAAGATGCTCATTTCTCATGACATTTACTACGGGTTCCATACTAATGGCTATAGCCCTGAACGAAGCCGAAGGGGTGGAACCCGAACTCAAAAAAACATTCTTTTTACTACCACAATAAATCTCTCCCGTATCACAGGATCCAAAATATCCATGGAATCATTACCTTGGCTTGCTCGGAGGTTTAAAACTGCCAATGTCTCTACTTGCTTTCTTTTTAGGTCAACTGCCCCACCCCAGATGTCTTTGTAATTAGACCCTTCCGCTACCAAAATCGTCTCACCATCCACATGAAGTTTGCACCCGACTACAATCCAACCATTCTCGATATCAACAGTAACTTTAAAATAACTTCCAAAAGTTTTTTTAAGTTCAACAAGCTCTTTCTCCCCAATTTTTTCCTTAAAAAGTTTCATATTTCGGACTTAAATCCAATTATCTGAAATCCAAATTTTTCGATATCTTCTTTTGTCCACATACCCCACTCTTCCGCCCCCTTTGTTTTGATTAAGTAGGTAACTTTCCGTTCAATTTATCGACCTGTATATTCCTTTTTATCTTTGTTCCATTCTCTTAAAATTAAAGTATCTCCAACACTAATTTTCCAATCAGCAAGTCTAAGATCGAAATTTTTTTCCCCGCTTGCAACTTTATCAAAGTATTCCCCCCAAATCTTTTTTTCTATTGTCATTTTTAGGAATTTAATTCGTTAATAAACTCTTAATAATTTTTATCATTATTTCTTTGTCTTGTGAGTTACTTTCAGCAACCAAAAGAGATAGCGCGATCAATGCGTTGTCGTTGATTTTGCGTTCACCAGATTTTTTGTAAAGGTATTTTGACATATCAAGATAATATACAAAAAGAAAGGAGGCGATTCGCTTATTTCCATCCAAAAATGGATGGTCTTTTATTACTAAATAAAGCAAATGCGAAGCTTTGTCTTCTATTGTTAAATACAATTCTTCCTTGGCAAATGTGGAATATAGTCCCTTTACAATGCCTTCAAAGTTCCCGCCAGATTCTTGCCCAAATAATTCTCCCGCCTCACCTTTTTTTATAACCTCTTTCTTAATCGTTGATATCGCTTTTTTGCAATTTTCATACTCCAAAATAACCTCTCCTTTTTGCCCTTTTCCTGACTTTATCGCTTTTTTATCATATTGATTAAGTAGCGATAGCGTTTTTGAGTAATCCGCCAGCAGGTTTAAAATTTCCGCTTCCTTTCCCTCTAATCGTTCCTTTTTGGACTGTTTCTGCAATAACAGAACTGCTTCCTGAAGTTCATTAAATTTATTTTTTACCTCTAAAAGCCGTTTTTCGTTTACCGCGTAGCCCTCAATAAGATATTTTTTTAAGACGCTGCTCGCCCAAATACGAAATTGCGTGGCCATTAAAGAGTTAACCCGATATCCTATAGAAATTATAATATCTAAGTTATACAGATTCATTTTTCTAATTTTCCCATCACTCGCAACCTGTTCCATTTTGGAACAGGTTGACTCCTCGTTTAATTCCTGTGTTCCGTAGATATTATGAATATGCTTGACAACAGCCGAACGCTGAACGCCAAAGATTTTGGCAATAAGATGGGCGTCTAACCAAACGGTTCCCCGATCCAGTCTTACCTTAATTTCTGGTCCTTTCGGGGATTTGTATATTACTACTTCACCTTTTGAAAAATTGGTACTTGTCATATCGGTTCTCAATAATTACCTATTATACATCTTAATCAGGTGGGATTAGAACGAGTATCTGGCAATATTTGGTAACATTTGGTAACATTTAGCAACGAAATTTATTAACACAAACTTACAAATATCTCCACGACAGGAAATTATTATTAGAATAATTAGAGAGGGAATATGCATTCCTGCAGAATCAATTTATAGGCAATTTGTCGTGGTTCCAAAAAGAACTATCCGCTACGATTTAAAAAAACTTCAAGGCAAGGGACTGGTTGTAAAAACCTCCTCTACCCGCGGGGCGATGTATCGAATTTATTAAAGGAGACTTCCGAATCCGCGATGGTGTCTCCCCAATTCTAAACTATTTCCTTCCCGTCTTTAATTTCCTTTCCGTCTCACGAATAGCAATTTTTGGCAAAATTTGACGGTTTTTGTTTATGTAATCCACGACTTCTACACGATGATTTTTTATCAAACTCCGTAACAGCCACGAAACCGCTTTTGTTATTAAAATATCTTTTTCTCCTTTCAAAAGATCTATATTCTTGAATGCCAATTTCGATAAACGGGCATCGTTACTTCCCCGAACCGATTTTGTTAAAAGCACAAGACTTGCCCGCCTTCTTGAAGGGTTTCCATCAACAGCCATTTTTTTGATAGTACTCTCCCATTCTGTCCAATTTTCTAACAAATCCTTTGCTGTAAAAGTACTTTGACACAATGAATCTACCTCACTCCATCCAAAAAGATTTGTAAGCCAATCAAAAACCCTCCTCGGTGAAAATAAAACTTTAAATGATTTTTTATGAGGAATAAGTTTCGTCCCAAAACACCGTTCGTTAAAGGATTCCCCTACATAAAGAGCATCTAGAAGATCCAAAAATTGGTCTTTTGAAATATCAGGATGACGTTTAATAAAATCCTTTGCAATTTGTTTCTCTACGGCGTTTTTTAGGTGGTAAATTTTGTTATTGGTACCAAGGTATTTAGGAAGATTAAACTTGGTTGAACCACTATCCAATTTTTTAAACTCGTCCAAAATTTCTTTCTGAAAGAGATTGCTCATATGATATGCAAAGGTAATTCACTTTTGTCATCCTTGTCTATCTTCAAGCTTCAAGCTTCCATCTTCCTTTTCTAGCTTCAACTCTCTAGCTTCTATTTTCTCCTAACGAGTCCTCCTTCGCTAAAGCTACGGGGGACATAAGAAACTGTATCCCGATTTAATCGGGACAGTTTCTAATGGTGAACGTTTTTAACAAAATTCGAACTTATTTTAAATCAAGTTGTTAGCTCGCCCCGCCAAGCGGGGCTCGCAATGTTGCGCGGCGCCCCCCAAGCCTTCGCCAAGGCTTCGGCGGGCAAGCCACCCGCCGCGCTTCCGAAAAAGTCGGCTCGAACATTCCGCTGAAAGCGGAACAAAGAAAAATGCAAAAATTTTAAAGAGCTTTTTATAACTTAAATAGCGCAACCGGTGGACTCAACAGAAATTGTCTTCCTATTGTCCGATTGCACCATTAAAAAAGACAATTTCGAATTGTTGAGTCCAATTTAAATATACTTATTTTTTATTCCAAAAACAAGTACATCTGCTAAGGCAATCATTAAAGCCGATTTAACCGGCTAAATCGAGAAAATGTGGTATAATTCCGTACTATATGACTGCACAAGTTGGATGGATAGGCAGTAAAGAAAAATATGTGGGTGAAATAGTCCCAGTTTTTCAAAGTGCGGAAGCAAGGGATAAACATGAAGGGACAAATGTTATTCGTAATAACCTGGGGCAATCTTATCTTGCGTTGGTATATTATCGCGGACATGATGACTTTCATAGATCATATGATCTTCTAGATTCTACCAACTCACTTCCAGATTGGGAAAAATTTCGATTATCCCACCGGCCATCATCAAGAATAGTTATGGCAACTATGACTTGTGCAGCAAATTTAGACGGCCATGCCAAAATACCTGCCGTCACTTATCGCGAAACAGATAAACACAGGTTAATTACTAGTACAACTGGCTCAGCAACTGAATGCGCTAGGTTACTTGGGTGTCCAGAAATTAAAGGAGATACTGAGGATATTGCTGATTGGGTTGTTGGAAAAGGTCTAGAAAATTTACCAGAAACTCTCCGTCAAATTGCACAAGTACCTTGTAGTATGAATATGGTTTTTACCTTGTTTGAGAAACCTGCCGATGATTTAAGAGTATATTTGCTTCATTCCAAATCAAAGACAGAACCATCAAGACCATATTTTTCATACACTCAAACTAAATCGGGGTTGATTTATTCTTCACTTCCCGAAGAAGCAAATTCTTTGATGTCTGGAGATTTTAAGAGTGTGCCAGAAGGGTCAGTAGAGTCGTTGGTTGTTCCAACTAACGAAGTAGAATAAAATACAAATGCTCGGCGGTAGCCGAGCAAAAAATCGCGCGCGCAAAAAATAATTGCCATGATTTATCCATCATGGCAAAAAAAGTCGGCTCGAACTTCTTTTTAATGAATCAACGGCTCTCGGCAAATTTAAATTTTCCCTTTGCAGCGCTGTCTGCGGAGGGGGGCGCAGCCAGCGCTGCCCCTACCGATTCTTCGATTTCACTTTTGGTGACCTCGGCGGGATTCGGACCCGCGATTTGTTGGATGAGAACCAACCGTCCTAGTCCACTAGACGACGAGGCCGTTCAGACTGTCCTTTAACATTATTTTTAAAGCTCTTTTTCCCTTTGTGGTTTTAAAATACAGCTCCATTCTTCTAGCATCAGATTTACTCATATACGTACGCCTCGTAAAAAACCAATTCGATTTCTCCCATACGCTTTGTTGTGTATACACCGCCAATTAAATGTTTCTTAATACGCTTCCTCAAATCCGTAGTAAACCCAACATACAATCTACCAGTTTCTTTACTTTTTAAAACATAAACATAAAACATTTTCTTGTCCTAAACACTATACCCCGTACCAATGCTTCGCATGGTACAGGGTTATCCTGCACCGTGCTCTGCACTGGTGCGGGATAGACGATGAGGCCGCAACATCCCCATTCTACAGTAAATTGGACGCCTTGACGAGAGGGATAAGGTATGCTAAATTTGCTGGGTCGTTTAATCAAAAGTTACCTCCAACACCAAATATCAGACGCCAGTTTTTTCTTTCCTCTACCTGTATTTTGAAAGATAAAACAGGCGTTTTAGATTCTTAAATATGGATAAAGTTATTTTAACAAAAGAAGGCCTAGAAAAATTAAAAGCCGAATATGACGAGCTTGTTAATATACGCCGCAAGGATATTGTTGATCGTATTGCCAAAGCCCGAGAACAAGGCGATCTCTCCGAAAACGGCGCTTATCATGCCGCCAAAGAAGAGCAGGCCTTTATCGAAGGCAGAATTGAAGAATTGGAAGATATCCTTAAAAACGCTCTGGTTGAAGTATCAACCGGCACCAAAGACGGAATTATTAAAGTCGGCTGTGTTGTACGGGTTAAAATTGATAGCACTGAAGAAGAATTTAGCATTGTGGGAACCCCAGAAGCTAACCCCACCGAAAAAAAGATTTCGCATGAATCTCCTCTCGGCGCCGCACTGCTTGGAAAAAAGGTTGGGGATGTCGTAGAAGTAGAAGCGCCCGTTGGCAAAATTCACTACGAAATTCTTGGTGTCAGGTAACCTCTACTTTGTGGTATTATCCAATTGATGGAAGAATCACTAGAAAATGTCAAAGAAGCTAGGTTAAGAAACCTTCGGGACATCAAAAATCTCCGTGAGAATCCTTATCCATCTAGCTTAAAATTTGTAAAAACCCCCTCCCAGATAGCTCTTGCCAATAAACTTGGCGATGTTGTGGCCGTTGCGGGAAGAATAACAAACAAAAGGAGCTTTGGAGCCATAACATTTCTTGACTTGGAGGATACTTCTGGTCATATCCAACTTTTAGCCAAAAAAGACTCTCTAAAAGAACAAAAATTTGAACTATCCAAACTTATTGATATTGGAGATTTTATCGAAGCTCAAGGACCGCTTTTTAAAACGAACGCTGGAGAAACTACTCTTGAAATTAATGATTTTAATATCCTCACAAAAAGCTTACGGCCCCTCCCCTCAAAACATTTTGGACTTAAAGACGAAGAAGAAAGATACCGTCAAAGATATGTGGATCTAGCGATAAATTCGGAACTCCGCGACCTTTTTGTCCAAAAGGCCCTTTTTTGGAAAACCATTAGGGATTTTCTATCAGGGAAAGGGTTTTTGGAGGTGGAAACACCGGTTTTGGAAAACACTGCCGGTGGCGCAGATGCGGAACCTTTTATCACACATCACAACGCATTGGACTGCGATTTATATCTTAGGATTTCTATGGGAGAGCTGTGGCAAAAACGCCTTATGGTAGGGGGCTTTGAAAAAACTTTTGAGATTGGCCGCCAATTTAGAAACGAAGGAATAAGCCGGGAACATTTGCAGGACTATACTCAAATGGAGTTTTATTGGGCATACGCGAATTACAAAGATTCCATGAAGCTTGTAGAGGAGATGTACAAGAAAGTTGCTCTAAAAACTTTTGGAACTATGCGTTTTAATATAAATGGCATGGATGTAGATTTAGAAAAACCTTGGGTCACGATTGATTACACAAAAACTATCAAGGACAAGCTTGGATTGGATATTCAAAAGGCGTCTTTTGAGGAAATCAACGCAAAAATAGGATCCCTAAAACTTCCTAACACCTCTAATAATCCCAAATTCCGCCTTATAGACCTGCTTTGGAAACATGTCCGGCGCGAAATTCCTGGACCGGCTTTCCTAGTTGGACATCCGGTAGAAGTATCCCCTCTTGCCAAACGCGATTCTAAAAACCCCGCGGTTGTAGAAAGATATCAAATAATAATTGCGGGAAGCGAGCTTGGAAATGGATACAGTGAACTTAACGATCCTATCGATCAGGAGAATAGATTTAAGGAACAACAAACGGCGCGGGATGCGGGTGATACTGAAGCGCAAATGTACGACGCCGATTTTGTAAGAGCTTTAGAATACGGTATGCCCCCTGTTACTGGATTTGGATTAAGTGAACGGCTTTTTGCCTTTTTGGCAGGAAAATCTGTACGCGAATGCGTAATGTTCCCCCTCCAAAAGCCAGAAAAATATGCTTGATATAGATTTTATAAAACAAAACAAAGAAGCTGTTATTGCAAACTGTCAAAGGCGCAAGTGTAAGGTTGATATTAACGAACTTTTAGATTTAATAGAAAAGAAGAATGCGAAAATCGTGGAATTGGAGGCCCTCCGCCACGAAATTAACGCCCTTTCCAAAACCAAACCGGATGCAAAAACAATCCAGAAATTAAAGATTTTAAAAGAAAACACAAGAGCCCTTCAAGAGGAATTGGACAAACTTCTGGTTAAGGTTGAAACCAAACTATCTTGGCTTCCTAACATGCTCTCATCGGATGTTCCACATGGCAAAGACGACAGCGAAAATGTTGAGGTCAAAAAATGGGGCGATCTTCCAAAATTTGACTTTACTCCAAGGGATCACGAAGACCTTGGTATAGCTCTTGATATTCTTGACAAAGAACGCGCGACAAAAGTTACCGAAGGCAAATTCTATTTTCTTAAAGGGAATGGCGCCCGCCTAACTTGGGCCTTATATACCTTCGCCCAAAACCTCTTGTTTGAGAAAGGTTTTACATTTTTTCTAACGCCCGATTTGGCAAAACAAAACAGCCTGTTTGGAACAGGATATCTTCCTTTTGCTACTGATGACCTTTACGCAATTCAAAGAACCGGCCTTTCCCTAATTGGTACATCAGAACAGGTTTTGGTTTCGTATCATGCTAATGAAACTATGGATGAGAAAAACCTTCCAAAAATGTACTGCGCCTTTTCTCCATGCTTTAGAACCGAAGCAGGAAGTTATGGAAAAGATACCCGTGGAATATTTAGAGTGCACCAGTTTCATAAATTAGAACAAATCGTCTTTTGTAGGCCGGAAGATTCGGAAAAATACATGGATCTTTGCCAAAAAAACGAGGAGGATCTGGCAGAAGCATTAGGAATTCCCTACCGCAGAGTGTTGGTTTGCGATGGCGACATGGGAGCGCCGGGATATAAAAAATACGATCTAGAAGGGTGGTTCCCCGGACAAAACCGCTACCGAGAACTAACATCAAATACAAATTTAACCGACTTTCAAACTAGAAGATTAAACATAAAATTTCTAAATTCCAAGAAGGACAACAGATTTCCTCACACTATCTCAGCAACAGCTATTTCTGATCGCTGGGTACTGGCCATTTTAGAAAACAATCAGCAAAAAGACGGATCTGTTAAAGTACCTGAGGTTTTAAGACCCTATCTTGGAAATCTTGATGTTATCCGCCCAAAGTGATGCTTTTTTTCCCAACATGGAAAATAATCCATAAAGGAACCTCCCCAATTTCGGGGGATTTTAGAATAGAGAAAAAGGATACTGTGACAAGACTTGTGGTAGAAGGGTATATCCAATCGGTTAGCGCCAATTTTCCAGACATAAAGAATACTGTATGGGGAAACATCGCGTCACTAGCAAAAGATGAGATGCCCATCGCCAAAAACGCGCTAATTCTTGGCATTGCCGGAGGCACGGTACCGGCATTGCTAATAGACAAAATGTCCAATCTTAAAATTACCGGTGTAGACTACGATCCGGAGGTCGTAGGTAAATCCATCAAGTTTCTAAACCATAAGTTACTTAAGTTACATAAATCGCTTAAGTTAACTTATGCTGATGCCTTCAAATACATCACCAAAAACAAGCAAAAGTACGATCTTATAATCGCAGACCTCTATACAGGAGGCAAGTTTGATCCCCGCTTTGAACAGAGCGGATTTATAAAAGCTTTGGCGTGTGGCGTAAACCCCCATGGAGCGGTTATAATAAACAGGATTTTTATTTCCAATATCGCCAAGGAGATAGCGACTTTCGCTGATAAGCTTAAGAAATCGTTTGGATTAGTAGAATCAAAAAGGGTCCGGACAAAATTTTACGAAACCAGTTACAATATTCTTTTTGTATGTCATTTATAGAAGCCGTAATATTAGGAATAATTCAGGGTGCCACGGAATTTTTACCGGTTTCTTCCTCGGGACATCTAATTGTTATCCCAAAAATTTTTGGCCTTGCCCAAGGGGGGCTTCAGTTTGACGCCACTATGCATCTTGCCACAGGATTTGCGGTCCTATCGTATTTTTTAAATGATTGGAAATCGCTTGTAGTTAATTCCCTTAACGGGAAAGGTGGCGCTAGACGATACCTAGCATACATTGCCATCGGATCGATTCCTGCGGGACTTACAGGAGTCGTTTGGGGAGATTACATCGAATGGAAATTTGGAAACCCGATTTATGTCGCAACGGCCTTAATTGTTGTAGCTATTTTGATGATTTTTCTGGAAAAATTTAAACGCGTCGGGGGAAGAGATAAAGAAAACTTTAAGGATAGTATAGTTATCGGCGTATCTCAAATTGCTTCATTTATACCCGGCGTCTCTCGCTCCGGAATTACAATAGTGGCAGGAATGACCATGGGTTTGACAAGAGAAACCGCCGCAAAATTCTCTTTTATGCTAGCAACCCCAATAGTCCTTTTGGCTGGTTTTTACTCATTTTTTAAAGCCCTCCCCTACCTTGACTCGGGAATGATCTTAAATTACCTTGTTGGATTTATCACAGCATTTTTTGTAGGACTTTTTACAATAGAGTTTTTATTAAATTACCTTAAAAAGGATTCTTTAATTCCCTTTGCAATCTATAGAATAGCGTTAGCACTAATTGTAATAGGCATAACCTTAATCTCATGAACAAGCTTTTTTCCTTTTTGGATCTAAATAAAAGAAAAATAGATAAGCTAAAGCCCCTCGTTTTGGAAATAAACAAAAATTGGGAGCAGGTGGCAAACTGGGACGATAAGGATTTTCCTGTGCAAACCGAAAAGTTTAAAGAGGATCTAAAAAATATCCCCGAAATTGAGAAAAAGGAAGAGTACTTAAATAGTATACTTCCCCTTGCCTTTGCTATGGTAAAGGAGGCCACAAAAAGAGTTCAAAAGATCGAGCTACATGACGAACAACTTATCGCGGGAATTGTTTTAACCAGAAATGCTATCGCAGAACAAAAAACCGGCGAAGGAAAAACCAATACTGCTGTTTTACCACTTTATTTAAATTCTTTAACAGAATTTGGTTGCCACCTTGTTACACCAAACGATTATCTTTCCCGTCACGGCGCGGGATGGATGGGACCAATTTACCATTTTTTGTGTGTTTCCGTGTCAGTAATTATTCACGAGGAATCTTATTTGTTTGATCCAACATTTAATAACGAAAAATTCCTAGATAAATACGCAAAACACCTAAAATTAATACAAAGAAAGGAGGCGTATGCCTGTAATATTACCTATGGCACCAATAACGAATTTGGCTTTGATTATCTCCGGGACAACATGGCTCAATCTCTTTCCGAGATAGTACAAACCAATCCACTTGGAAATGAAGGTAGTCATAATTTTGCCGTAGTTGACGAGGTAGATTCGTTACTTGTTGATGAAGCACGGACCCCTTTGATTATCTCGGCTCCTGCAGAGGATTTAG
>Ga0210017_1003371_pt1 | contig 13401 bp, 15 predicted proteins | sample CryGeyCG2014_020_FD_183966 | JGI IMG/M metagenome (GOLD analysis project Ga0210017, IMG submission 183966) | Groundwater microbial communities from aquifer - Crystal Geyser CG08_land_8/20/14_0.20 (SPAdes) (version 2) | ecosystem: Environmental > Aquatic > Deep subsurface > Groundwater | place... | reverse complement strand
CAACGGCAACGACAATATCGCCAGGCTGCGCATTCAGCCCTTTATCCACGACCATCAGATCGCCATCGAAGATCCCTGCGCCAACCATGCTGTTGCCACGGGCACGAACCAGAAAGGTCGAATTCTTATTGGGAACCAGATGCTCATCCAGACTCAGGCGACGTTCGAGATAGTCATCCGCAGGCGATGGGAAGCCCGCCGGGACCTGATTGCCGAACAGCGGCAACAGTACAGGCGGCAAACCTACAACGGGCTTAATTACTGGGAATGGTGCAGTGTTGTTCATGGCAAACGTTGATGGATAACGTTTGCAGCATGTTAGAGAACGTTCGTTCTGTTGTCAATGAGGGGGCGGAGCTTCGGCCAAAGCGGTCGTCGGGACAGCCAAATGATTTAGTCCGTTCCCGCCCCTTAGCAGACAGTCATTTTTCTCTGAAGCGTAAGTTCAACTTAGAAAAAGTGGCTATGTATTTTTGAACTGAATCAGCTTGACTGATGAGTTAGTGCTGCATACTTTGCATTTTTTGTATGAAAAAAATGTGCCCATACTTGTTATCTCTCTCTCGGTTATCTCGAATATCCTTCAATGCCAAACCGACACCAATTGGATTCACAATAAACGGGGATGGAAGATTTGATCCGATGGCAGCAAGCACAGACTGGCGCACATTTGGCCTTGCATCATTAGCAAGGCTCCACAAATCGGTTTGGACGCGCTGCTGAAGGATTGAGTCCAGAGAGCTACCGCTACCCATCAGTTCGTAAACAGCATTACGAAAGGCTTTTACATACTTATCTTCTCTGAGTTCTAGAATTTCATCCCAAGAGAACGTGTCAAAGTCCGGAATAAGAAGGCCACCATTGAAAAGCTCATGGCATTTACCACCTGAAAGCTGTGTTTCATTGGTGAGGGCACGACCTATGATCGGGGAATAACTTGGAACGACACCTAAGCCTTCAGACACCGCCAGAAGATTCAGGCCAATATCAGCATGAAGATCACTGCTAAGCTCGCTCACATCATCAATGTCAAATGCATACGATCCTGATGGAAGATTTTTGTTTCGCCTTATCTCTGAAAAACAAAATTCACCTAGCCTTGCCTGAGCTTCTGCTGACATTATCTGGAAGCGCATTGATTCAAACTTCTCTACGTCGTCAACCATGTCCCAGCAGTCAACGAAAAGATTTTGAAAGCGCGTGTTACGGCCAAGTGATAGTCGCTCTTGGAGATTTTCTCCTGAGGATAAAAGCATTGAAACAAAATCTGGAAGCGATCCAATTAAACCATCGCCAATAGGTGCCCCATGGCGGTTAAAGATAATTTTGTCAAAAAGAATCGCGTAACGCTTCATCAGGCCGTTGCTTGAGATGCCTTCTCGTTGGAAATTTAATAAGCTCGGGATTGAAGAAATGACGTTCATAGGCTGGAGTGCTAACGTGCTAACTCAAGGGTGCGGCGTCGTCTTTGCCGACGGAACGTCAATCTGTGGGGGCGGGATAAATTGCTTGATGTTAGTTGGATTTTGAGAGTTAACGGTACTCATTACGGTTTGAATAAACTGGAATACGGTGAAGAGCACGGCAACGAACCCCAGCAGCTTTACCCACGGATTTTCCATGAATTCATTTACTCGATTCCAGATGTTTGTGTGAGCGGTCTTGATCTTCCGATTCTGCAGCTTGTAATACATGCTTTTGAACCAATACACCTTGCACATGGTAGATTTGTGCAGCTTGACGTATTCCTTATTTTTGAATGCTTCAACCTCTTCAAGGCCGGTTAATAGGTCTCGAGGTCTACCATCGTTAAGGTTCATAAGATTGACCATTAGCGGCTTCTCGACACAGTCCCAACCATAAATAGCTTGAATTAGGGTGGAGAGGTTAAATCTCTTTGAATCGGATAGTTGCGGCGCAACACTACCCGTTAAAACTTTGTATCGATGAGCTAACGTCTCGAAACCGTAGTTGATGTTGCTCATATTCCAATGTAACCACAGGAAATCATGATGCGATTTTACGAATTCGTAAAACTCAACGAGCATTTCCTTTTCGAGATCATCATAATGCTCATGAATGCCATCCTTGTTGACTTTATTCACCTCGGCAACGAGATGAATAGAAAAACTGTGCATACTGGAGCTAGCCAAATGAAGCACTGCAATTGAAGTAATTCGGGGGGACAGTCCCTCGTTTCCATCTCCGAGACTCTGGCATGAGTAGTGGATGGTCAGCAACTGTGATTCATGCTGATTCAAGTGCTTCAGTGTTTCATTTGGCTTCATGATAGAGATGTGGGAGGGAGCCTAACGATATTTGCTGGGAGTATTGTACTCATATCTTGTCAGCGAAGCTGGTGATCGAATGACAGCTATTGGCACGCAGCACTCATAGCGTAAGAATATTCCAAAGCGGACGCCGACAGAAGCGAAGCCAAACCGCAGAATCAGATTCCGTTCAATCAACAAGGAGTCTGAAATGGAAATCTCTCAATCCCGTGAAGCCTGGAATAAAGGCAAGCTGATCGGGCAGAAGCCACCACTGAAGCTGAAAGACATCTGGGCCATTCGTATCCATCTGCAACTCAGCAAACGTATCCGTGACCTGGCAATGTTTAACCTGGCCATCGACAGCAAGCTGCGAGGCTGCGACCTTGTTACCCTACGGGTTCGCGATGTAGCCCACGGCAACCAGATGTTATCGCGGGCAATTGTCATTCAACGAAAGACGCAGCGGCCTGTGCAATTTGAGCTGACGGAAGATACCAGAAATGCGGTCTCGGCATGGATTGCCAAGGCCAATCTCAAATTGGAGCAGTACTTATTTCCAAGCCGCCTGAAGAATTCTCCGCATATCTCAACGCGGCAATACGCCAGAATTGTACATAGATGGGTTGCCTCTATTGGTCTTGATCCCGCCGCCTATGGCACGCATACGATGCGCAGGACAAAAGCCACACTGATCTACCGGCGAACCCATAATTTGCGGGCAGTGCAACTGTTGCTAGGCCATACGCGGTTGGAAAGCACAGTGCGATATCTGGGGATCGAAGTTGACGATGCACTGGAGATTTCCGAGCAAACCGAGATATAACCAAAAGGTTTGCGGCTGGCTTTCCGGTCAGCCGCTTCCTCTTGCGTCATAGCCAGCATCCTATGGCCGCTTTGCGGTAGCATGGCGCTATGAGTACTCCGTGCCATAACTGGTCGCTTGCTTATTTTCCCCATAGAAGACATTCGCGCCCGCCCGTACTACTATGCATATGCGGAACAATAAATTTAGGAGGCTTCAGTGAATCAATTACTTATCGAAATTATGAATCCCACACTATTGTCAATAGTACAGGCCGCTAGGTCTGTCTAATAACTGTTGGGCATAAAAAGGAATAATAAAAATGAGCGACTTTTCTACCAAAAATACAAAACCAACGGCAGCTGAGTATCTCGCTGCCACTGAAGCAGAACTACTCGACAGACTGAATCCCATCCTACCGGTATGGACAGTGAGTTCCCATTTATTCAATCAGTCATTGCTGTACGCACAGCAGAAAGTCAAAGAAAAACAAACGAAGATTTGGTTAAGCAAACACGATATTTGGTTTTTGCAACCTGGGCAATTTGCGTTGTTACTCTTATTGCGGTTTTCGTTAGTTTAAATTGCAAGTAATGCCCAACTCATCATTCAAGCGGTACGCCTAACGGCGCCCCTTAATCCAAACCATAGAGGCCAAGGAGAAATATCATGCCAAGGGCGGGAAGGGCATTTGAAAATATAGTGTGCACGCTTGAGCAGATCCTGTCAGATTCGAGGGCCTCTATTGAGTCTCCGGGATTCCTAGTTGATAGGGTTACCAATCAGAAACGAGAAATAGATGTCCTGATCAGATTTTCTCAAAGCCATCATAAGCAACTTATTGCAATAGAATGCAAAGATAAAAGCATTCCTGTTGGCGTTCCTGATGTCGAGGGGTTTAATACTAAAATACGCGACCTTAAGATTACAAAAGCCGTATTGGTATCTTCATCTGGTTTCCGAAAAACCGCTATCGAAAAAGCTCGTTTTTATAATATAAGTTGTTTGAATGTAGAAGACTTAGACAGAGTGGATTGGTTGGGAGAAAAAAATATTTCTTTGATAGAAATAAAAATATTGAACCTTTATTTCAAAATTATCCCAGAAGCAAGAGAAACTTACGATGTAAGTAAATTATTGGTTCGAGATACATCAGGAAGCATTCTTACCAATCAAGTATTAAGTTCTAATGTGTCAAAATTTATTGATCTACAAGATTTCACCGAGCTAGAGTTCGATAGGCCATACAGGCTAGAAATCCCGGTTGAAGCAAGCAATATCTATATTGAAGACACACAGACAGGAAAAGTACTAAAGCCGAACGAGGATGCCAAGTTCATTGTCACAATCATTAAGACGATTAAGCAAGTTCCATTTTCACTAGTTTCATACAACGATATAATAGAAGTCTCTAACTTAACGAAAGCGGCGATTGCGCCAGTTACGATTGGAGAAAAAACTGCACATTTCGTGATAGAGGAGAACAACGATGGCACAAAGCGGTTTTTCATTTCACCAATAAAGAAAGCCTAACTTACATTCGCCGGAACTCACCAGAAGAGGGTGTGACCTGTCTCAATTTTACGTGAATGTCTGCTTTTTGAAGTCACAATTGACCGCTTCGAATCGGCTGCTGTCCATCGCAGTTTGGGGAAGCGGTCACTCAACTCGGCACCGCCCATTCAGTGTCAGCAAACTGAATGACACCTGCCATTCGCCAGTGCCAACCTCAACGACAGCAGTGGCCGAGGAATCAGCCCCTTGAAGCACTTTGAATGATTGATGTTCAGGGCGAGCACAGATGCTAGGCGATGACTGTGCTCTCAATGCGTTGCATTCCCGCAAGTACATCGTGAAGCTTTTCTTCCGCCAGATATAGATCGTATTTCGTTTGCATGTCGACCCATAGCTGCGGGCCATTGCCCAGCAGTGCGCCTAGGCGAAGTGCCATCTCGGGAGAGACACCACTACGTTCCGCCAATACTGCATGCAGCGTTTGGCGAGAGACGCCAAGATTTCTGGCGAACTCGCTAACCGACATTCCCAGGTCGGGTAGAACGTCTTCGCGCAAGATTGCGCCAGGATGTGTGGGTTTGCGCGTACGCATGTTGCCTCCTAGTGATAGTTTTCCAAATTGACCTTCAATGCATTCTCACCATGCCATTCGAAGGTGATGCACCAGGGTCCGTTAACATGAACGCTATAACGCTTTGGTTTGCCCTGTAATGGATGAAAGTCAAAACCGGGCAAGTTCAATGCATCAGGCGTCTTGGCAATATCGATGGCATCAAGTCGCCTAACGACCCGATCAACCAAAGACGCCTGCACCTTGGCGCTTTTGCCCTTCTCAAATAGCTCTTGCAGACCTTTGTGGGAGAACGATTCAATCATGGTGCAACTGTAAGGCACGCCTTTACAGAAGTAAAGTCTTCTAGTCTGTGTGAATCTGCGAATCAGGTTTTGCTATTCACCATATCGAGCGCCACCGCTTCCGCCACTTCGATACCGTCCACCGCTGCCGACAATATCCCGCCCGCATAACCCGCGCCTTCGCCCGCCGGATACAAGCCTTTGATGTTGATGCTCTGGAAATCAATCCCGCGCTTGACGCGCACCGGCGACGAGGTGCGCGTCTCAACGCCGGTCAGCACCGCATCGTCCATATCGAAGCCCGTGATCTGCTTGCCGAAGGCGGGCAGCGCCTCGCGGATGGCGGCGATGGCGTAGGCGGGCAGGGCGCTGGAGAGGTCGGCGGGTGTCACGCCCGGCGTGTAGGAAGGAACGACTTCGCCGAGTTGCGTCGAGGGGCGGCCGGCGAGGAAATCACCGACCCGCTGCGCCGGAGCGTTGTAGTTTTTGCCGCCGAGTTCGAAGGCGCGCGCTTCCCACCTGCGCTGGAATTCGACGCCGGCCAGCACGTCGCCCGGAAAATCTTCCGGCGTGATGCCGACCACGATGCCGCTGTTGGCGTTGCGCTCGTTGCGCGAATACTGGCTCATGCCATTGGTCACCACGCGGCCTTCTTCCGAGGTTGCCGCCACCACCGTGCCGCCGGGGCACATGCAGAAACTATAGACAGAGCGCCCGTTTTGGGCGTGATGCACCAGCTTGTAATCCGCCGCGCCGAGTTGCGGGTTGCCCGCGCTGGCGCCGAAGCGCGCGCGGTCGATGACCGACTGCGGATGCTCGATGCGAAAGCCGATGGAGAAGGGCTTGGCCTCCATGGATACGCCGCGCCGGTGCAGCATCTCGAAGGTGTCGCGCGCCGAGTGTCCGACCGCCAGCACCACATGGTGGGTGGCGATGCGTTCGCCGTTCGCCAGCAACACGGCGCGCACCCGGCCATTGTCGATTTCGAGGTCCGTCACGCGGCTCTGGAAGCGGAACTCCGCGCCGAGTTTTTGCATGGCATGGCGCATCGTTTCCACCATGCCGACCAGACGGAAGGTGCCGATGTGCGGATGGCTGACGTACAGGATTTCTTCCGGCGCGCCGGCCTGGACGAACTCGCTCATCACCTTGCGCCCGAGATGGCGCGGGTCCTTGATCTGGCTGTACAGCTTGCCATCGGAGAAGGTGCCCGCACCGCCTTCGCCGAACTGCACGTTGGACTCCGGATCAAGCTTGCCCTGGCGCCATAAACCCCAGGTATCCTTGGTGCGTTCGCGCACTTCCTTGCCGCGTTCGAGGATGATGGGCTTGAAACCCATCTGCGCCAGCAACAGTCCGGCGAACAGGCCGCACGGCCCGCTGCCGATGACCACGGGGCGTTCCTGAAAATCCTGCGGCGCCTGCGCCACGGTGCGGTAGCGCATGTCCGGCGCCGGGCCGACATGCGGGATGTTCTGCGCGAGCAGCGCGGCTTCGTTGCGCACTGCCACATCCACGGTATAGACCAGCATGATCGCGTTTTTTTTGCGCGCATCATGGCCGCGCCGGAAGATCGAAAAGTCCAGCAGTTCCGAGGCGGCGATGCCCAATCGCTTGAGGATCGCGGCCTTGAGATGGTCGGCAGGATGGGTGAGCGGCAGGCGGATTTCGGTGAGGCGGAGCATGCCGCTATTCTACCCGATGCCGTCCGCGTTATCCTTGCGCGCGGTACAATCCGGGCGGAGGTTCAAATGCGTATCGTCGGAAATAAAAACTGGAATCCCATCCCTTCTTCACCGCAGGAGGCGATGCATCGCGGAATGCGTCTGGATGCCCTGATCAATTCGCTGGCGATTCCGGATTTTCGGCCCAGAGGTGTCTTTCGGGGGCCGCGGTCCATGTTTGCTGCAATGGATGCAGAACGTGCCGGAAAGATCAGGGAGTGGGTGAATGAACACACCAGATCTGCATAGACTGCTCGATGCGCTGCAAAAGAACGGCGTGAATTACATTCTGGTGGGGGGGCATGCGGTTCGCCTGTATGGATTCAACCGGGCCACGGAAGATGTTGATCTGCTGGTTCCGTTTGATACAGAGAATGGCACACGCCTGATCCATAGTCTGGATTTCCTCAAATCCGCCAAGGAATTGCAGGACTGGTGGTTCTCGCAAGAAGCGAACGCGGATGAGATTCAAAATATTCGCGTTGCCGATGAGCTGGTGATCGACATCCTCTTTTCCGCGAACGGCGAGACCTATGAATCGTTGCGGCCCTATATCAGAAAGATTGAGATCGATGGCGTAACGATACCAACGCTGAATGTGGAGGGTCTGTTAAAGACCAAGACGAGCCAGCGCGAAAAGGACGCGATCGATCGTCAGTTCCTGTTGCAGTTAAAAAATTCCTGAACATGGCCAAAGCAAAAACGATTTATTCCTGCACCGAATGCGGCGGACAGTCGCCCAAATGGCAGGGCCAGTGTCCGCACTGCGGCGCGTGGAACACGCTGGTCGAGACCGTTGCGGAAGCGCTGCCGGCGGCGGGCAAGAACCGCTACAGCGCGCTGACGGCATCGGGCCAGTTGCAGCAACTGGCGCAGGTGGAGGCGAGCGAAGTGTCGCGCACGCCAACCGGCATCGCCGAATTCGACCGGGTGCTGGGCGGCGGGCTGGTGGACGGCGGTGTGGTGTTGATCGGCGGCGATCCCGGCATCGGCAAATCCACCTTGTTGTTGCAAGCCCTGGCCCATCTCTCGACGAACCGGAAAGTCCTCTATGTCAGCGGCGAAGAATCGGCGCAGCAGATCGCGCTGCGGGCTAAGCGCCTCGACCTCAATGCGCGCGAAGTGCATCTGCTGCCGGAAATTCAACTGGAAAAGATCCAGGCCGTAGTCAGCCGCGAGAAGCCGGACGTGGTGGTGATCGACTCCATCCAGACCGTGTATTCCGAACAGTTGACGAGCGCCCCCGGTTCGGTGGCGCAGGTGCGCGAATGCGCGGCGCAACTGACCCGGCAGGCGAAGAGTAGCGGCGTCACCATCATCCTCGTCGGCCACGTCACCAAGGAGGGTGCGCTGGCCGGGCCGCGGGTGCTGGAGCACATCGTCGATACCGTGCTGTATTTCGAGGGCGACACGCATTCCAGCTTCCGTCTCATCCGCGCCTTCAAGAACCGTTTCGGTGCGGTGAATGAGCTGGGCGTGTTCGCCATGACCGAGAAGGGCTTGCGCGAAGTCAGCAATCCGTCCGCGCTGTTCCTGTCGCAGCACGGCGCACAAGTGCCCGGCTCGTGCGTGATGGTGACGCAGGAAGGCACGCGCCCCTTGCTGGTGGAGATTCAGGCCTTGCTCGACGATGCACATTCGCCCACCCCGCGCCGCCTGTCGTTGGGGCTGGAACAGAATCGCCTTGCCATGCTGCTGGCGGTGTTGCATCGCCACGCCGGCATCGCCTGCTTTGACCAGGATGTGTTCATCAACGCGGTAGGCGGGGTCAAGATTACCGAACCGGGCGCCGACCTTGCCGTGCTGCTCGCCATCGTTTCCTCCCTCAAGAACAAACCGCTGCCTGAAAAGATGGTGGTGTTCGGCGAGGTCGGGCTGGCGGGCGAAGTGCGCCCGGTACAGCGCGGCCAGGAGCGTTTGAAAGAAGCCGCCAAACTCGGTTTCACCCATGCCATCATCCCCAAGGCCAATTCCCCCAAACACAAGATTGAGGGCATGGAGATTATCGCGGTGGAGCGCGTGGAAGACGCGGTTGGGAAGATGCGGTAAACCACGCTGTAGCCTATTTCGGTGCTTTCTTCATTTGATGCCAGCGCAAACACCATGACACACAAGATCGATGCAATCAAAACAGCGATGCTGGCCGCACAAAAGATGGGCGACCATCTGAAGGAATATGATCTGGCGCAGGCCGGGCTTCGCCTGAATCCGGGCGACGAGTTCTTCCAGTATTGTTCTGTGCTGGCGCTGTCCCGTTGCAATGCCAAGCAACGTGCGCTGGACAACTTTTATTCCTACAAGCTGCATCACAGCAGCAACGAATATGTGCGCGCACTCGAACCGCGCATCCTGAAAGATCTCGCCTTCCTTGAGGTTAATCCCGCCAAGGCGGAACCGTTCGCCGATCTGGATCGGGAACGTTTCCGCGCTGCTGCTGTAACTTACCAAAAGGCCTTCTACGACGCGGGCGGGCATTATTCTGCGATCAATGCGGCCACCCTGTACCTGTTTGCCGGTTCGCCCGAGATTTCCAGAGAGTTGGCGCGAGTTGCCATCGGAATCGCCCGCAGTGACAAGGGACTTCCCTTTTTTCCGCTCGCGACACAGGCCGAGGCATATTTGTTGCTGGAAAAGCTGCCCGAGGCACGTGCAGCGGTACGTGAAGCCGCCCGTCACCATGACAAGAACCTGCTGACCCGCGCCAGAACTTATTACCAGCTCAAGCTGATCTGCCACTTTCTGCAGATCGATCCCGAGATTGTTGCGCCGCTGTTGCCGGAAACCGTGATTCATTATTGCGGCCATATCTTTGACCAGCACCGGCCACTCAGCCTGCAGGAGGAAGCGGTGCTGGTGGAGCGGATCGAGAAGGTCGTCGTCGAAAATCACTGTGCCATTGCCTACGGTTCGCTCGCCGCCGGGTCGGATATACTTTTCGCTGAAACAATCCTCAAGCAGGGGGGTGAGCTGAATGTCTGGCTACCCTTCGCGGCGGATGCGTACTGCGACATACTGGTGCGGCCCGCCGGCGAGCAGTGGGCGGAGCGTTTTCATCGCTGTCTGGCACAGGCCAATACTGTCTCGTTTGCGACCGAATCCGATTTTCTCGGAGAGGACACATTGTTCAAGTACTGCGCGGATGTCGCGATGGGTATGGCGGTCATGCGTGCCAGTTCGCTGCATTCCAGGGTGATGCAGTTGGCCGTATGGGATCAAGTGATGTCGGACCGGGAATGGAGCACCTGCGCCAACATCAGCAAATGGAAAACATTGGGACATCACTCCGTGATCATCGAAAGTCCCGTGCGCCTGCCGCAAGCGGTGGTGCGCAGCTTCGGTCGGCAACACCCGGCGCAGCGGCGCGAGCCACATGCCATCCTGTTTTCGGATGTGCGCGGTTTCAGCAAACTGAACGACAGCGGCGTGGTCTGGTACTTCAACGAACTGCACCCCGTTCTGGCCCGTGTCATTGACGGCTTTCGCTCCAATGTCCAACACGTGGATACCTGGGGCGACGCGATCTTCCTGGTGGCGAACAAGGCCTCGGTGGCGGCCCGTATTGCTGCCGCGCTAAACGATGCGATCAACACGATCGACCAGTCGCTGCTCGGACTGGAGCAACCCTTGATGATGCGCATCGGCCTGCACTACGGTCCTGTGTATAAACTTTATGACCACCTCGCACAATGCGCCACCTATGCCAGCACCGACGTTACCAAGACCGCGCGCATCGAGCCGGTTACTCCGCCCGGTGAAATATTCGGTACCGAACCGTTTGTCGCCATGCTGGAACTGGAAGGCGAGGGCTGGGCGCGATTCGAATATGCCGGCACCATCCCCAGTGCCAAGGGATTTGGCAGCTTCCGCATGTTCCACGTCAGTCCAAGAGACCAGCAAACCGCATGGCTCTGTTCTCTCAACGGTCCTGAACTGGCGCCACAGGAGATTGCGGCGGAGAAGATGCGGTGAGAGCGGACACCTGGCAAACGTTGCAACCGCAGGTGGTCTGGGCACATTTCGCCACGCTGTGCGCGATCCCTCGCGCTTCGTTGCATGAGGCAGCGCTGCGCGAACATCTGGTTGAATGGGCGCAGGCGCGCGGCATCGCTGCCAAGGTGGATGGCGCAGGCAATCTGATCCTGAAAAAACCCGCCAGCCCGGGTTGCGAATCCTTGCCCGGCGTGATCCTGCAAGGCCATCTCGATATGGTGTGCCAGGCCAACACCGGCACCGCGCATGATTTCGGGCGCGACCCGATCAATGCGGTCGTGCGCGACGGCTGGGTGGTGGCAGACGACACCACGCTGGGCGCGGACAACGGCATCGGCGTCGCGCTGGCGCTGGCCGCGCTCGAACAGCCGGACTTGATCCATCCGCCGCTGGAAGTGTTGCTCACCGTGAACGAGGAATCGGGCATGGACGGCGCGCGCGGACTGGCACCCGGCAGCCTGCAAGGCGCAACCCTGATCAACCTGGATACCGAAGAGTGGGGGCACTTCTATCTCGGTTGCGCGGGCGGGGTGGATGTGGAGGTGCGCCATGATTGTGCACAGGAAGTGGTGCCGCCGGAGTATGCGGTCTTGCGTTTCGGTGTGTCCGGTCTGCGCGGCGGTCACTCCGGTATCGACATCCAGCTCGGACGCGGCAATGCCATCAAATTGCTGGCCGAGGCGCTGCACGATCTGGCGGCGCACACGGATTTCCGTTTGATCGAAATGCAGGGCGGCTCGGCGCGCAACGCCATTCCGCGCGAGGCTTATGCCGTGTGCGCGTTGCCGGTTGCCGCAGTGTCCGGGATTGATGCATGGGTGGAGCACCGGCTGGCGGCGTGGCAACAACGTTTTGCCGAAACGGATGCCAACGTGGCGTTCCGCTATGAGCTGGACGAGTTGCCGGTGGATAAATCGGTTCATCCGGCGGAGCGCGATCGCCTGCTGGCTTGTCTTGATAGCGCCGTCAACGGGGTCGTGCGCATGAGCGAGGATTTTCCCGGAGTGGTCGATATCTCCAGCAATCTGGGCGTGCTCTCGTTGCGGCAGGGCACGCTGAAAGTGACGTTCAAGGTGCGTTCCTTGCACGATGCCAGCGCGGAGGCACTGGCCGACAAGCTGACCTCCTTTGCCGCCAGTTACGGCTTGCGCGCATGGAAAGACGGCGCATATCCGGGCTGGACGCCGAATCCGGCCTCCGCGTTGCTCGCGCGCTGCCAGCAGGTCTATACCGCGCAGTTTGGACAGCCTGCTCACCTGCAAGTGATTCATGCCGGGCTGGAATGCGGCCTGCTCGCGGCCAGCCATCCGCATCTGGACATGATTTCCTTCGGCCCGGACATTCGCGGTGCGCATGCGCCGGGCGAGCGGGTCGAAATCGCCTCGGTTGCGCGCTGCTGGCAGTTGCTGAAGGCGGTGTTGCAGGAACTGGCCAACCCGACGGCACCATGACGAATACCGCCCCTTTGCGTTTTGAACGTGCATTGGCTGCGTGGGGCAGCGCGGATTTCGAAACGGTGCTGAAGCAGGAACTGGCCGACGCGGGGGATGCCTTGCCTTTGCAACAGGGGCTGGCGGTGGGTAATCAGATCGTCGAAGCGCCGATCGCCGCCGTCATCCATCACGCGGATGCCACTGAAAAGGTGCTTCGGGTGAAGGCAGGGATTTTCTATGCCAGTGTCATCGCCGGTTGTAGTTGCGCCGACGATCCCACCCCGGTGAGCGAAAATACCGAATATTGTGTGGTGCAGCTGGAAATCGACCGTCAAACTGCCACCGTCACGGTTAACTTGCTGGACGAATGAGAGAAAGGAAAAGCATGAGCAAAGTGATCATCATCGCAGTACTCGGCATCATCGGGCTGGCCGTTGGCTATGCCCTGTTCGGCAAATGGGGTGGCGAATATGTCAGCCTGGAAACGCTGTTCTCTTTCGGTGGTAATCGCCTGCAGGGGGCTTTTCGCTCAATCAGCGGCATCGAGGATATGCGCAACAAGGTGTTGTTGAGCGGCGCGGCGGGTGGGGTGGTTGGGTTGTTGCTGGCTTTCCGGCGCAAATAAACGCACTTACTCAGCAGTCAGAAATTAAAGCTACAAAAGATTGATATAGCATGTGTAGGAGCAACTGTCTTTTAAATTTTGGCCATTTTCCATTCCGTTTTGTCGCGCAGCATGGCATTGATTCGGATCAGCAGGACACGCATGCAGGCCACGAGAGCCACTTTGGCGCACTTGCCGCGCTGTC
>Ga0210017_1003370_pt1 | contig 13401 bp, 18 predicted proteins | sample CryGeyCG2014_020_FD_183966 | JGI IMG/M metagenome (GOLD analysis project Ga0210017, IMG submission 183966) | Groundwater microbial communities from aquifer - Crystal Geyser CG08_land_8/20/14_0.20 (SPAdes) (version 2) | ecosystem: Environmental > Aquatic > Deep subsurface > Groundwater | place... | reverse complement strand
GCTATCTGGTATCTGCCGAATATATGGGTAACTTCTTCAGGCCCTCTCTCTTCAATTGGGATATATTTTCCCGAGGAGATAGAAAAATCTATACTGCTAATAGGTGCAGCTACATAAAAAGGTATTGTCCATGTCATTGCAACCTTGCGTGTAGAATTTCGTGATAGTCCATCTTCCGTTGGTCCTGACCTTTTTTCTATAAATATCGGGACTCATATTACTATGATAAAGAAGGTAGCGATTTTTGCTATTCTTAGAATTAGCCCGGATATACCGAACATCATCACAGATTATTGATTCGCCTATACAATACTTCATACAAAACCCTCTTTATTTGTGTATTACTTAGAAACAAAAAAGGCCGCAGGATAGATGTACCTGCGGCCCTGATCTTCGGAGTGTAGTTATATCTTCACCGGCATAACGATATACTTCCATACCTTATCATTCTGCTGCGTTAGAAGTGTCGGAGCCAGTGGACCTTCCAGTCTAAGTATAACCTTCTCAGATGTCATTACCTTTAGAGCATCAAGCAAATACCTTGCATTGAAGGCAATAACTACTCCATCTCCTTTGTAGTCGGTTATAACCTGGTCTTTTGCATTACCAATGTTGGGGTCTGATGAGGAAAGGGTAATCAGGTTTTCTGTCAGATCCAGCTTGACTATATTGGTGGGTATTGTTTCTGACATTACCGAGACCCTGTTTAATGCCTTAATAAAGGCATCCCTTTCTATGGATACTACAGATGCTTTCTTTTTGTCCTTTCCATTTGTCTCCAAGATAATCCCCTCATAGTCGGGGTAAGCGCCTTCTACAAGCCTTGTCAGAAACTGCACATCGCCTATGCTGAAAAGAACGTGGTTTGCCCCTATTGATATTCTGGCTGCCTCTGCTCTGCCGAGCAGCCGTTTCAGCCCGAAGATAGCCTTTCTGGAGACAATGATTTTTCTTTCTTCCTTAATCTCTGTTTGAACCTGTTTACTTACCGCTGCGAGCCTGATTCCGTCTGTGCCCACAAGTCTAAGGCGGCTTTTATCCGGCTTCAGATGAAACAGGAGACCATTAAGCGTATATCTGGTATCACTCTCCCCGGCAGAATAGATTGTCTTTTCTATCATCTCCATTAGTATCGGGGCATCAATGGTTATGTCTTCAATATCCCCTAACGCCGGCCATGCTGGAAAGTCATCCGCTGGAAGACAGGCAAGCTTGAATTTGCTATTGCCTGACTTAACCTTAAGCCATTTGTCTGACCACCAAGCAGGTTCGGGAGATTCAGAAGCAGCGGATTCAAAAGATAAGTCTTTATCTTCTACTTCTTTTATTATCTCAATCAGCTTCCTTGCTGGCATGCAAAGTTTCCCTTCTGCCTCAAGATCTATGTGCAGGGGTTCCTTGATTGTCGTCTCAAGGTCGGTTGCAATGATATACGAGTCGTCTTTAGATACATTCAACAGGAAATGACTCAGTATCGGCATTGTTTTATCATGAACGACTATGCCCTTGATATCTGATAGTTTTTCCTGTATTTCTGTTTTTGATACGGTAAACCTCATAAAAAACCTCCTTTTTGGTTTCATTTATCAAAAAGAAACCCCGATGATTTTCCGTTTCACCGGGGTCTCCATGTGCCCCGCAGTTGCTTTTTCTTATGCTTCTTTGATTTTAATAATTTTGCAATCGACTCTTCCTATCTGTATCAGCCGCTGAACAGCTAACTCCTTTGCCTCCTGCGGGTTCAGAGCCCAGACGTATACGATGTATCCGTTATATTTCTTATTTGTCTCTAATTCATCAAATTTTGCTTCTTCCACCTTTTTATCTCCTTTTTTATACACTTAATACTCATCTGGAAACAGAACTGTTGTTGCAGACCTATCCGCCTCCGTTATGATCCAGATCTTTTTATCCCCGTCTTTGTAGGCGGAAAGAAGCCTGAAACCCTCCTTTAAAGAGAGCTCATTCTCTTCCTTGTCTTCCTCACACAGGTCGCCCCAGTCTCCGTTTGCATGACGCCATAATGACCTCTGGATGAATTCCTCGAAATTTGTGTCCCGGGCCATCATGGAATGCACTCCTGCGGTAGTAGTAATTACTCCAAGTGAAAATATTGACTTTTCCATCGTTGACATTTTTTCTTCTCACCTCTTTTTTAAAAGATCTTCAATATCATATTCATACTCTAACCTTGCCAAATCTAATTTAAGACAGGTTTGCTAATGCCATAGTGGCTGCCCATTTCAGGCAATTTCTATCGCTTTCTGTCAGGGTCATCAGCGCTTTAATAATCCTGACAGGACTCTCTTCGGCCAGCCTTGCTACAATTCTTTTGACCTTTTTTGCATGCCGCAGGTCAGAAACAAATACTCTTGCCGCTTCAATCTCTCTTTTACTCATTTTAAAACCTCCTTAATCCGGTAATTTCCCCCCGCCAAAGGCGGGTTAAAATAAAAAAGCCGCAGAGAGGCTAAAAAGCGCAGTCTGCGGCTTTATTCGTTGGCTACTAAAAATACTGTCTATTTATATATTACTTTTTCACAGAGCAGGACAGTATTTGCAGTAGTTATATAATCAAAATCATCTATGCCTCCGGGGAAAGCGGCATTGTCAAAAACGCGGCATTTCTACAGATGTTCGTTACATCCCTGCCCCGGCTGTCAATGGCATTTAAAACAGTTTTAAGGTCTGTGCGGGCGTTTCTGTCTCAGTTCCCCGCTCCAGTGGGATATCCGCTTCTTCGTTATCAACGGCCAGTTCTGCGGTATCCTGTTCCGCTTCCTCATCTACTGTGTCATTTTCACGGGATGCCTGCTGTTCTGATTTGGCTGTATACTGAAGATCGGATAACCAGCAGCCGGAAAACAGAGCATAAACGTCCTCGTTATGCACATACTCAAGAAAGGCGTCTTTGGTTTTAAAGGCTTTTATGCCCGCCTCTGTGCTTTCAAAGACGCCTTTTATCACCCCATTATAAAGGTTAGCTATTAGATCAACGTCAAAAAGATTATCTATGTCCGTGTAGTGGATAAGTATTTGCCCGCTTCCGGCCTCAAAGTACACGCCCTCAAGCATAAGAAAAGGGACAAAAACGGCTTTAATTATGCTGGTTAGCTTTTTGAGTTTTTTATAGTGGAAGGGATGCGGCCTCAGAGATACCTTGCATTTTTCAAGTCTTACCTCCTGTCTTCCGCCTGCCACTATAGCAGTATTTCTGTCAATTACTGTGCAATAGCTATTTTGATGTTTCTCGCCTAATACATAGATATTAGCGTCTGTGGGGAACATACTTGAGTTATGTTCTATATTGTTTGAGGTCGGGGACCCCCAGCAACTATCTCCAATATCTTCTACATAAGAGAGCGTCTTTGCCCTCGTTAGATGTTTAATCGCTTCTCTGTCGTTTCCTGCAAAGTAGTTATGGCGGAACAGCTGGAGTTCCTCTGCGGTTCGGGTGTTGACTACAGCCTTTTCCCCGACGCTAAAGATAAGACACTTTTCGCTATAACGCCCATCTATGAGGTAATCAAACAGCATCTCAAATCTGCCATTATGACAATAGTTTATCCTCAGCTTATCAAATTCCCCGTCAGATAGATTGCATCCTGTGTAGGTTTCTTTCCCATTGCAGATAACAAAGACCCTATTGTCCTTCACACAGAATGATCCCCTGCCATAGCAGTACCCGTGACTGTAGGCAAGGTTATAGTCGAGTCCCGCGACATGCGATTGCTCTGTCAATATCACATCTTTGAGACACTCCAGAAATGCTGGTATATTTTCTTCTGGTATTTCAAAAGAATCGCTCCCTATGGGTTTTCCATACATGGTAAGCTTATTGTGAATATCCGGCATTGTTTAAATCCCTCCTTTTCTTTGAGTTTTTTGATAAGAAGGGCTGTAGGTTTTGCCCATAGCCCTTCTCGATACCCAATAAAGAAACAGCTACTGCGCAATTGCAGCCGCTATCTCCGTCAAAAACCCTTCCGCATCTTTTAAACTGCAAGGATTATCCTGCGGGATTTCCTCTGCGGCTTCAGGATATCTCAGGGCGACGATTGTCTCATCCCCTGTCACTGAGAAGTCTATGCTGCCGCCCGCAGCGTTACCTCTGGTTCTATATACTTTTATGCCTCTTTTGTGAACGGGCCAGTACTCTGTCCGCCAGGCGCAGACAGTCTCTTTCTGGCGCAGCTCTGCAAGTCTTTCCCTGCTTACCTTTGCGGAAAGTATGCTTGTGTATCCTTTTTCTCTGATCTTCTCAATTTCAACGGGAGCCGAAAATTTGATCTTTCGGTAAATAGTATTTTTCTTCTGCTGGACATCGTCTGCGAACTTAAGTAGATCTATCACTGTGAAAAATTCCGTTGAAAGGTTTCTCGACGGGACTGTCGCAGGAAGACTGAACAGATCCTTTCCATATTGAAGGCCAGAGTATGAGGCATTCAGAGCCAGCATTGCCCTTTTCCCCGCAGTTGAGTAATCAGAAGCAGCCTTGCCTTTTGCCGCCTCTATCTCCGCCAGGGTTTTCACGCCTTTTCCCTTCATGACCCTGTCAATGTCATCGGGACTCTTCACATACTTTAGCTCTAAAGGATAGTAGTATCCTTTCCAGACGGTCATCTGTGAAGCGCACCCGGTAAACAGAAAGACCAACGCAAATAGCGCAATTAGAACCCTTCTTTTGTTTTGTCTATTAGACATTTTTTACACCTTCTTTCTATATTTCCATCCATAGACTTTGCAGGCAACATATTGAGAAAATATTTTCATGGCCTCATAAAATTTATCAGGGATTTCTTTTCCCTGATAGCAGGCCCGTACGATAACTTGTCCACACCGCTGGACATTTTTTGACTGATTCCTCCATTGAGTAGACATCTTTTACGCCTCCTTCTTTGGTTTTAATGTTCAAGATCTGTAAGGACTTCTTGATACTCCCCATCGTCCTTGACGCCCCCCCTTAACACTTTGTGTAACCGCAGGTGATGCACTTAATACATCCTTCCTGTAGTATTAAAATGCTGCCGCAGTCAGGACAGCTCTCACCGGGACCGCCATTGATTCCAAGCATCCTGAATGCCCTGATAATAGCGGCGGGTATGCTCGAGACGGAGCCGTACTTCCCGTTGGCCTTCTCTAACTGCGAGAGAAGTTTCTTCACGGGAGTTCCATTTCTTAAGGCAACCGAGAATATTCTCCCAAAGGATTCGTATACCTCGGCAAACCTCGACTCGACAGGCGTTGTAATGAATACCTCTACGGGATCATTCGCAGCGGATAGACTCACGTTCACATAGACCTTGCCCTCAGAGGTATCTATACATACCCTTTTTGCGTCCATAACAGGCGGTAAGTCATCAGAATCAGCTTTAGCAACCTTAGCGGATGAAATTACCTGTTTCTGTCTTGAGCCGTCCCTGTAAACAGTCACGCCCTTACAGCCCAGCTCATAGGCCGTAAGAAAGGCCGAGGCTATATCCTCTTTTGTTGAGTTATTCGGGAGATTAATTGTTTTTGAGATCGCATTGTGCGTATGCCTCTGAAATGCCGCCTGCATCTTTATATGCCACTGATAAGGTATTTCCTTTGCTGTCACAAAATAAGGCGGCAGCGGCTTATCTCCGTTATTTCTGACCCATTCCTCATAAAGAGGATGTATAACCTTATGTTCTCCTATCGGTCTTTTCTGGATCGTCACGAAGTCAAATATAGGCTCAATCCCACTTGAGGAACCGGCTATTAAAGAGATGCTCCCCGTTGGCGCTATCGTTGTTGTAGTGGCATTTCTTAGTCTTATGTCCTTTTTATGCCACACAGAGCCTTCCCAGTTAGGGAAAACTCCTTTTTCTTCTGCGAGCGCCTCAGACTCTTTTACAGAGGCATTGGTTATAAAGCTCATTACTTTTTCCGCCAGCTTTATAGCTTTATCTGAATTGTATGGGATTTCAAGTTTAATCAGCATATCCGCCCAGCCTATAATGCCGAGACCGATCTTTCTGTTTGCCTTATGCATCCGCTCAATCTCGGGTATGGGATAATACTGAACGTCTATGATGTTATCCAGAAATCTAACGGCTGCCCTGATTGTATGGTCCAGCTTTCCCCAATCAATTTCACCATTTAAGAGCATCTTTGAGAGATTGATGGAACCCAACACACATGCCTCATAGGGTAAAAGAGGTTGTTCTCCACATCCTCTTGATACATATCCATTTGTAATCCATGTGTCTGTAGATGGTTCGTAAAGGTCATAGACAGCCGCCTTGCCAGCATGAATAATTGAGATAATGCGAACGGCAGGTCCTTTAAATTTCTTTACCACATCGCCAGTGTAAAGGTCTTCCAATGCTATGGGTGTAAAGTCTTCGTTAGCGCTGTAACGATTTCTTGCGTAGAATTGATGCGCCAGTGTTACTTTGATGGTTCCTCCATCTGAGAATGTAACCTTGTATACGTCCATGTCTGGATATATCTCTATTTGTTTAACCTTTTCTACGGTACCGTGCGCTGTGACTATCTCATCACCTGTTGTAAACGAGTAAGCAGGTATTTGTTCCCCATTCGGGGCAGCAACCAATGTATCACCTGTAACGCATGGATTTGTTGCCTCTATCTGGCCAATGTGTGGAACTGTATTGTCCCTGTTTATTACATCTAAGAACACAACGCCTGGCTCTCCGTTTTCCCATGCGCCATCTACAATGGCATCCCAGATCTCCTTTGCCTTGACGGTTCTTCTTACCCTGCCGTTAAAGACGAGGTCAAAGTCACCTCCCTCTTTCAAGGCTTTCATAAACTTATCTGTGATTCCAACGGACAGGTTGAAGTTTGAGAGTTTACCCTCTTCTTTTTTGAGTGTGATGAACTCCATGATATCTGGATGATCAACACGAAGAATTCCCATGTTGGCGCCTCTCCTTGTTCCACCTTGTTTTGTCACATCCGTTGCGGTGTCAAACACCCTGATGAAACTACAGGGACCGCTTGCCACTCCTTTTGTTGAACCAACCATGTCTCCATTCGGCCTCAGTCTCGAAAAGCTAAAGCCTGTTCCGCCGCCTGATTTATGGATCAGTGCAGCCTGTTTTACCGCCTCAAAGATTCCTTCCATCGAGTCCTCAACGGGCAGTACAAAACATGCGCTCATTGAGAACTTCTCCTTGCCTGCGTTTGTGAGTGCAGGGGTATTTGGTAGAAATAGTCTCTCATGCAAGACCTCATAGAAGTCTTTGCATTCTTTCTCATTCTGGGATACAGCCCCCGCAACACGAGTGCAGAGACCTTCCCAGTCCTCTACTACCTTGCCGCTTTCATCTTTAAGAAAATATCTCTTTCTTAAAACATCTTCGGTTATACTCATTTCTTTTTATCACCTCCTTTAACTAAAAGGGTTCTTCATTGTGAGATTGCCCCACTTCCTCTGTCAGCTCTTCTGGAGCTTCTTTGCTGTCCTTTTCCTTCCTTGACAGAAAACGAACCGCATTTGCAAGCACCTCGTATTTGGTGCGCTGCTGTCCATCCGTCTCCCAATGCCTCTCATGCAGCCTGCCTTCTACAAGGACAGAGCTGCCTTTTTCAAGGTATTTGCTGCTGCTCTCAGCCACCTTCCCAAAGGCAATAACGTCTATAAATAGCGTTTCCTGTTTCTCCTTTGACAGCCTGTTGTTAACGGCTATTCTGAATGTGCCAACAGGTGTGCCTTTGGGCGTGTACCTGAGTTCGGGATCCTTTGTGAGATTGCCTATAAGGATTATTTTGTTGTACATATCCTCCTCCTTTTAAGGTTTGAAATTAAAAAGGCCATAGCTTCTTCTTAAGGGGAAAAACTATGGCTTTTTCGTTTGCTACTAAAAATACTGTCTATCTATGTATTACTTCTTTTTCCTCTCTTGCATCTCACACCTCCTAAGGTTTTAAGGTTGTATTGTAACCTAACCTTTCGGTGTGTCCGCTATTTCGGGGGAAGTGCACTTTGTTAAGTACTCCATAGGACTCAAGTAAACTTTGTTCAGTTTTCTGACGGTTCTGGAGATGAAGTTCTTTTACTTTTTCTTCCCATTCTTCATTTATTGGATCGACTAATGTCTGTACTCTGGTATCAAAGTCAAAATTAAGAACTCTATATCGCTTCATTCTTTGTTTTTTCTTACAATTGTCTGTAATGAGCGGCTGTCATTTAAGCTTCTTTCTGAAGTCATATGATAAGAAGACGTGAAAGTATTACGGAGAGGCGAGATTTCTGAAAGAAGCAATTGGTCTACCATGCGAATTGCCTCATCAAAAATCTTGATAAAGATATCAAAATTGTCTCTTAAAATCAAACTGTTCATTACCCCTTTGACAGACTTAATATCTCTTTTAAATCCTTATTAGAGAGCTCTGTAATCCATTTCTCACCTGTAGCAGCAGTTAAATCAGCAAGCTCTTTGTTAGCCTTGATTATCTCGTCAATCTTTTCTTCAAAGGTCACTATGGTGATGAGCTTGAATGTAAGTCCCCGCCTTTTAATCCCTTCTCTCATTTGAATCTCCTTCATTATGCCATCCACCACCTGTTTATAAACGGCAGTCTGATAATTCTGATCAGGATTTTCCTATCATAGACTTACATTTAAGTATTAGAAAAGGTCTCATTAGAATCCCGCCTTTTCCGTCTCGCCAGCACTCTATCTTTTACCCTCATGGCAAGGGCCGTTAGGTATGGGGTCATCTCTCTTTTCAACCGTTTGTAGTATCTACACTCGTAGGCAAGCCTTTTAGGAGTCATAACAGGGTTTTTTACAAGTCTGCTTTCTATCCAGTGTTCAATATTATTTCCCGTATCAGGATGGCTGCGGCAATACAACTTACCAGCTTCAACACACGTATACTCAAGCAGCGGCTTATTGTCTTTTATTTCATTTAAGTACTGCTTTATAAAGGCGGCCTGAGACTTCCTATCAAGGAACGCTACTGTCAGTGCGAGCTTACGCACCTGTTTTTTCATTAAATTTTTCCTCCTTTTTTGCAGACTACTTATATAGATATATAAGTTATGTACCGACAAAACACCGACAACCCTAAAAAGGCAACAAAAAGCCCTGCCCAAAAATGGACTGTTTTTAAAAAAAGATTAGACGTGGCGGAAGTCTTAGAATCAGACTTATTTTTCGGCGTGAGGCTGCCTACTAAAACTATCTCTCCTGTTCTTGAGGCCGACGCCCCGATCTCAGGAGGCTCTTATATATATTACTTTTTTAAAGACATTTGCCTCACATCGTCTACTAAGGGACCCGGAATCTGGATTCAGCCTTAGCGCCAAATTGGGCCTCCGGCATTTCGCAAAAACTCTTCATTCTTTGCTCAATTTTTGGAAAGAAACCTTAGAATAAGGTATTTATTGTTACCGAAAAAGCGCCGTAAAGCCCCTGTCTTTAGACATGGGGAGGATGTCAAGACAAAAGAAGAAACAACCGCACCTTTAAAGAAAACCAGAAAGAAGGTAAATCCTGCAATTATGATAAATCCTGCAAATATCAGGATACCCGCAATAGATCCTTGAGACATTTTTAGATTTAACAGGAACAAAAGCGCAATAATAGCCTCGAAGGCAAGACAGTAATAACAATAAACCTCGTTCGTTATTTGAAATCCTATAAGATAAATCTCCGCTCCTACGCCAAAAGACAGCAGTAAGAGGAGGATTAATTCTTTTCTAAGCAGGTTCAACAGGATCAACATACCCATGTAGAACAGCCCTAAGTGTCTTAACTCTATGCCAAAAAGATTATTCCCTGAATATGATGCGCATGATTGTCCATATAGATCGTAAGCCGCTATGATGCCTGCGCCTATTTAAGGAAATAATGAGATTGCTCCAGCGTTTTTTAGAACTCATAGGCATAGGCCTCCTTATTAACTGTTGATGCAGCGTTTCTTGGTGTAAAAACCTCCTCCACGTCATCTACCTTAACTACCTTTATGTCTCCCCGGACGTTATCCTCTACAGTAGCAGACGGGTTAGAAAATACAACAGCTCCCTTAATGGGCATGACCCTGCCTTTCCTTCTTAAAAAGCCCCTTGCTCCTTCCATTACTGTTCTGAGCTGTTTTGCGGGATCATTTAAGGGGTCAGAAAACCTTCCTTCATACTCTGTGCCTCTTTGCCCGGTTATTATATGATCCCACCCATCTTTATTATAGGAGATAGACCCCCTGCTGCTTTTGACCTCAAAGACATATGCCTGAGAGGGCCCTTCAACAATGCAGTCTATATCCCCTCTTGTTAACGGCACATCAAGATACGCAGTATAGCTGTCAGGAAGTATCTCTCTTAACCTGTTTCTCAGCCTAAATTCTCCTTCTATCCCCCTTAGAAAACGATCTTTGCGGGTGCTTTGCTCCGATAAAAGATAAATAAAGACAGCACAGGCGATAAACCCTGGGATTGCCAGTAAAGGATAAAAAAACAGCATCAACAATCCCGCTAAGGCGCTTCCCGCAGCCTTTAAACCATTCACTAATGCCTCACGCTTAGCCTCCCTGTATTTCCTGAAAAGATGGTTTGATACAAGAACCTCTCTCATCTTCACACCTCCTCTGTATAGTATATTACTTCTTGTGTGCCCAGCTAGGTGTGTCCATGAGTGTGCCCAGCTAGGTGTGTCCACAAATGCCTTAACACCCCTTAAATGATAAAAAACCGCCTTTATGTGCCCAGCTAGGTGTGTCCACAAAAAAAGTAATACTTAAATAGAAAGGGGGGTTTTATGGAAAACACAGACAAAAACATCGGGGTGGATATAGGTTATGGTTTTACAAAAACCTTTAGTTCAGGCGGGGGAAAGGTATTCCCTACTGCTGTTACCGGCATAGTTCCCGCTGCAACCTTCGGCGAAATAAACACCGCTACCGCAAATAACGAAAAGTTCCTTACGGGATATGATGCGCTGAGAGAAGGCAAGGGACTCCTTAACACCAGGACAACGGGTTTTATCAGGTCAAACGCATGGTTAGCGGTTCTGGGCTATGCCTTAAACCACAGCAATTACGAACCTGAGCAGAAAAAGGGCGCCATAGTTCTTGGCATCCCGCCAGGGCAGTACAGTAAGTCCGCAGCATCCGAGATAGCCGAATCTGTAAAAGAATCCATAATCTATTACAATGACCACAAGTTTAGCTTTAATGAAAACAGGATTCTGATAATACCTCAGGGGGCAGGTATATTCTTTCTCTATGTAGTTCATAACAGGGGCGATTACAAGAAAGACATAGCCATTGTTGATATAGGCCACTACACAGTGGATATGCTGCTCTTTTCAGATGGAAAATACATCGAGGGCGCCACACAGAGCAACCCCATTGGCGTTTCGCTGATACTTGATGATATATGCAGGGCATTCTACAAAAAATACAGGTTTTCAATAAGCCAGCGGCAGGCCCAGAAACTGCTTGATACTGAAAGCATCACCATATTTGAGGAGTCTCATACCCTGGATAACCTCTCTGTGATAGTCTCCTCTTACGCAAAACAGATTGCAGCCCTTATAGACGGTTTCTTTGAGTCCCTAAATGAAAAGCCTGAGATAGCCATCTGCGGCGGGGGAGGCGTTGTAGTGCTCAGGGGAAGGATAAAACTTAGACATAAGCTCCATATTATCAGCGACCCTGTGCTTGCTAACTGCATGGGTTACTGGTATTACTCAAGGGAACTACAGTGAGGAAGAGGTACATTTTTTACCTGCATACAGAGAAGCATAAGGACATCTATGAGTTTCTTGAGGGTCTTAACAAGCCGATGCGCGGGGATTTTATAAGGACTGCCATACGGTTTTTCATTATAAATACAGAAAGACATGGACAGGCTCATACAGGACAGGACATTTCTGCATCTTATAGCCCTAAATCTACAAAGGATACCTTTAAGGGTACTTTTGGATAGTAAGGGGCGGTAATCGGCAAAACAAAAAAGAAGGTGAAAAATGATACATATAGGTAAACCTTACAGCAAATACAGGGCTGAGGGGATATATAAAAACGGGTATTATTTTAGAAGCAAAAAAGAGTTAAAAAGGTATGAGGAGTTATTATTGTTAGAAAAAGCTAAAATAATTAGAAATTTGCAAGTTCAAGCTGATTTTATCTATTATGATAAAGACGGCAGACAAATCGTAGAAGACGTTAAGGGTTTCACAAAAGGCGCAGTTTATAATTTGTTTAAACTCAAAAAGAAACTTGTGCTTGCTCTTTATGATTTAGAAGTAAAAGAAATTTAAAGAAGTAATACTAATACTATTAAAATACTAAACAAAAGGAGGTTTTTAAAATGTTTATGCGAGCTTCAAAACAACATAGGTTGGGGTTTTCAGGTCTTGCAAGGAGTCTTGTTTTGCTAACCATCATTTCAGGACTTTTTGTCCTTTCGGGCTGTGCGGGGACGATGCAGGCGATAGAGAACAAAAACATGACCCTATCTGCCAAGATGTCAGATACGATATTCCTTGATCCCGAGATTTTAGCAAATAACAGAAACGTTTATGTCCGTGTAACAAACACCTCGGATTTCCAGGAAATAGACTTTGCTGAGTTGTTAAAAGGCAAACTCTCAGCTAAAGGATACTCTTTGACAAACAATTCTTCTCAGGCAGGATATATTGTTCAGGCAAACTTACTCTATATGGGGGATGAGAAGAAGGGATTAACCGCTGAAGGTATGCTTGCTGGCGGTTTTGGTGGTGCATTAGCTGCAAGCACTATCGGGAGTGGATGGAAAGGACCTGCTGCTGCCGCAGCAGGTGGCGCTATCATTGGCAGTGTGATTGGAGGACTTGCAGGTTCTCTAATTCATGTTGATACCTATTTAGGAGCTACAGATATACAGATTAAAGAGGCTGTAGAAGGCGGAGTTAAAGGAACAATGAATACAGCTGCAAAATATGGATCCGCGACGACCTTAAAAACGCAAAGGGAAATTAAATCATCTCGCCAGGAATATAGAACGAGAATAGTTGTTTTTGCCAGACAGACCAACATTGACAAGCAAGAAGCGTGCAGGGCGATTGCAGATAGATTGGCTGCACAAATAGCAGGAATGTTTTGATCTTGTGAGGAACGGTATGACTTTACAAAAACATTTCAAATTAAAAAGAGGGGGCTTCCCCCCTCTTAAACCTCTGGAATCTTTAACTGGCCTGAGCGCTAACAGTTTCCTCTATATTTTCTTCCTTTAGCCCTGCTACTTCCAGTGCATGATTAGTAGCCTCTACTTTTTCCTGCGGTGAAAGTATTTTCCACAGCGACGACTTTCTAACAATCTCCTTAACCTCATCCACTGTCAGCATATAATCCTCCTTCCATGATATCAACAACATTGATTGTCTGGTCCCGTGGTAATTTCTCAAGGAGCCCGAAAAGCTCCTCC
>Ga0210017_1003369_pt1 | contig 13404 bp, 16 predicted proteins | sample CryGeyCG2014_020_FD_183966 | JGI IMG/M metagenome (GOLD analysis project Ga0210017, IMG submission 183966) | Groundwater microbial communities from aquifer - Crystal Geyser CG08_land_8/20/14_0.20 (SPAdes) (version 2) | ecosystem: Environmental > Aquatic > Deep subsurface > Groundwater | place... | reverse complement strand
ATTCTTTCAGTCAACGGTTTTGAACCTACATCAACCATCTTGGGCCTGCCTTTTTCGTCTATGTGGGTAAGTTTTTTCATAGACACTAATATAACATTCTGGAGTATTTGAGGCAATCTATTTCTCAGATAATTGATTTGTTTCATATGAAACTCTCTATTGAGATAAAAATAAGACTTGACATTTTTGGCTGAATAAGCACAATTATTAATATCTGAATTAAAATAAGCGAGGTTAGCGATAATGATGAAAGATGAAATTTTTTGTGATAAGTTTGGATCCGTAGAAGATTTCAATTTTGGAGAAAAGGTCGCTGCTGTATTTGATGATATGCTTGACCGTTCTGTCCCGTTTTATCAGGAAATACAGAGAATGATAGCTGAATTGGCCCTTGATTTTGCGGCGGACGGGACGAATATCTACGATATTGGATGCTCTACAGGTACGACTTTGCTCAATCTTAGCCGAAGTATCGGCAGCAGGGTTAAATTTATCGGCATAGATTACTCGGAAGAGATGCTCACTAAATGCAGGATGAAACTTACCGAAAATAATTTTTCGGGGGAATACGAGCTTATCTGTGCCGATCTTAACAAGGGGATACATGTAGAGAATGCTTCGGTCATTATCATGGTGCTCACCCTGCAGTTTGTCCGACCTTTATACAGGGATAAGCTGATAAAAAGTATCCTGCAGGGGCTGAACGACAATGGGTGTCTGATGCTGGTGGAGAAAGTATTGGGCGAAGACTCGCTCTTTAACAGGCTGTTTATCAAATATTACTATGATATGAAGAAGAGAAACGGTTACAGCGAGATGGAGATATCTCAAAAGAGAGAGGCGCTTGAAAATGTACTTATCCCGTATAAACTGCTTGAAAACAGGGAGCTTTTGCTGCATCAAGGGTTTAGATACTGCGATGTCTTTTTCAAGTGGTATAATTTCTGCGGAATAATAGCGGTAAAATAATGGTAAGTCTCGGCAACTTTTTTTTCAGGTACCGGAATATCATATTCTCGTTCTTTTTTGTTATGCTGGTGTTTGGCACGAGACCCTATTCCGGAGACGAGCATTTTGAAAAATGGCGATATGCAATTGGAATCGCGATTGCGATGGCAGGGCAGGCCGTCAGGGCATTGACCATTGGGCTTGTCTATATAATCCGGGGCGGCAGACATAGAAAGGTCTATGCCGAAAATCTTGTGAAAAACGGAATTTTCGCCCATTGCAGAAACCCGCTGTATCTGGGGAATATCCTGATCGTTGTCGGGCTCGGCGTTGTCGCCCATTCGGTCCCGTTTTATCTCGCGGGTATCCCTCTTTTCATATTTATGTATATGGCTATTATAAAGGCAGAAGAAAATTATCTTGCCGATAAGTTTGGTCAGGAGTTCATCGAATACTGCAGGAGTGTGAACAGGCTCATACCGAATCCATCGGGTATCGGAAAGACCATCAGGGGTATGAGGTTCAACTGGAGCCGTCTCATCGTGAAGGAATACGGAACGACTTATACGTGGGTAATATGCATGATTTTACTAATCATAAAAAACCACTATATGCGATATGGTCGGGAGATGGATAAGACTGTTGTCCTGATTTTGTTCTTGTTGTTTATTTTGTTTACTTTTCTGTATACTGTTGCAAGATATTTGAAGAAAAGCAGACGTCTTGTGGCAGACTGATGGTTAAATCATTACTTATGAATTTTTCAATGATGTAGTAATACAGAATGAACGTAAGGGTCGACGAAGAGTTGTGCATTGGCTGCGGGACATGCCAGGACATCGCCTTTTGAAACATTGCCGGATTTTATAAGGTTGAAGGTCTCTTTTTTCATATAGACAGAGCCTCTTGCAACAGCCATTCTTTCAGTCAACGGTTTTGAACCTACATCAACCATCTTGGGCCTGCCTTTTTCGTCTATGTGGGTAAGTTTTTTCACGGTTTTCATGGCTCTAATATAGCATTTTGAAAGATTATAGGCAATTAAGTATCCCCCATTCAATCTTAAAGTCATTTCTTCTTGTGTTGCACTTCAAGGTTGAATGTGAAGGTTAAGAACTTGAGAAGATAAGAGCTTAAAGGATAAGAAAGTAGTTGACAGGTTTTAAGGATTATGAGTAAAATTACTCAAGATACTGAGTAAATTGTAATTAAGTGGCGAAATGTATCGAAGGTCAATTTATAAAATGCTGTTTGCCCGGCTGAAGGAGCCGCGCAGGTTTCTGCAGGTGCTGGCAGGTCCGCGCCAGTCCGGCAAGACAACGCTAATACGACAGGCGATGGAAGCGCTTAATATCCCTTGTCATTATGCCTCTGCTGATGAGCCAACCCTGCAGGGCCGCACATGGATTGAACAGCAGTTTGAGGTCGGGCGGTTGCTGGCCCGTGAGAGCAGGAAGACAGGGGCACTGCTTGTTCTGGATGAAATTCAAAAAATGACAGGGTGGTCCGAAGCTGTAAAACACCAGTGGGATATGGACACTGCAAAGAAAACGCCGCTGAGGGTTGTGCTTTTGGGATCAGCCCCTCTTCTTATCCAGCAAGGGCTGACAGAGAGTCTTGCAGGTCGTTTTGAAATAATGCCGGTTACTCACTGGTCTTATTCTGAGATGAAGGACTCATTCGGATGGAATCTGGAACAGTTTGTCTATTTCGGAGGATACCCAGGCTCTGCTGACTTAATCACTGACAGACAGCGATGGTCGCGATATATAATTGATTCGCTTATTGAGACTACAATCTCGCGCGATATTCTGCTTATGACCCGCGTTGACAAACCCGCATTGCTCCGAAGGTTATTTCATCTCGGTTGCAGCTATTCAGGACAGATTCTGTCATATCAGAAAATGACGGGACAGCTTCAGGATGCAGGCAACACTACTACATTGGCTCATTATCTGGAGTTATTATCAGGCGCAGGCATGTTGACCGGTCTGCATAAATTATCAGGGCAAAGCGTCCGGCAAAGGGCATCAAGCCCAAAGCTTCAGGTGTTAAATACAGCTTTATTAAGCTCCCAGTCAAATCTCTCATTTGAAGCAGCACAGAAGGATCGGGAGTTCTGGGGCAGGCTTGTGGAATCAGCGGTGGGTGCTCATTTGAGCAACAGCTCAGCAGGAACTGCCATTGAGGTGTTTTACTGGAGAGATCGCGGCAAAGAGGTTGATTTTGTCCTGCGGTTAAATAAGAACCTTGTGGCAATAGAAGTTAAAAGCGGATACAGCAAAGGAAGTTTTCCCGGGATGGATGAGTTCAGCAGACTCTTTAAGCCGAAGAGAAAATTGTTGGTAGGAGGAGAAGGGATTTCTCTTGAAAAATTTCTCTCAATTCCAGCAATGAAATGGTTTGAGTAGGTGTATAAAAGAGAAAAAAAACAGGCAACAGCAAAGGCATTCCTTGACAATATTAATAGCGTTTGATAGTGTTGGACTATGATAGACTTGAATAAAGGCTTGACAGGGAAGAAGATACAACAAAATGTTAAAGCTGTAATGGCAGGTGTTATGGTATATAAAGAGACAATACTTCTGGCAGAAGACGAAGAATCTGTAAGAAAACTCATAAAAGAGGTGCTTGAGGCGGATGGATACAGGGTCGTAGAAGCGGCAGACGGCGAAGAGGCGGTGAATAAATTTATGGAAAACAAGGACAGGATTGATATTCTCCTGCTTGATATTGTAATGCCTAAGATGAGCGGCAGAGAGGTTTACGAAAGAATAAAAAAGATAAAACCTGATATAAAACTGCTCATGGCAAGCGGTTATCCTGCGGATTTCATCAGCCAAAAAGGAATACTTGAAGAGGGTTTGAACTTCATAGCAAAACCCATGTCTCCGCCAAAGCTTCTGAAGAAGATGAGGGAGGTTCTGGATAAGTAGGTTGTGCATGCTTATAATATACCTGTATGAACGTAAGAGTTGACGAAGAGTTGTGCATTGGCTGCGGGACATGCCAGGAGATATGCCCCGCTGTCTTTCATCTGAATGAGGTGACAGGGAAATCAGAGGTTGTGGACCCTGACGGATGCGATTATGCGGGCTGCTGCGAAGCAGCCGAAGAAAACTGCCCTGTTGAAGCGATTATGCTGGAAGAATAGCCGCCTTTTTTTAAATCAGTCCGTAATCCTTCAATGTCTTTTTCAGCTTGTCTTTGTTTGCATCAGCCATCTCGCAGAGTGGAAGCCTGAATTCCTCTTTTATCTTCCCCATCATCGCAAGCGCTGTTTTTGCAGGTATCGGATTTGTCTCTATGAACATGGAGGCATTTAAAGGCTCTAATTTGTAATGCAGTTTCCTTGCCGCTGCTATATCTCCTTTTTCCCAGGCAGCGCACATATCGGAAACATCCTTCGGAGCTACATTTGCAGAAACGGAGATTACGCCCTTTCCTCCAAGCGCCAGGAGTGGAAATGTTGTAAAGTCATCTCCGGAAATAACTGCAATCCTGTCGCCGCATAACCTGATTATCTCGCTTGCCTGTTTCATGTCTCCGGTCGCCTCTTTTACGGCAGCTATATTTTTAATTTCTGCAAGGCGGGCAACTGTTGAAGGCAGGATGTTGGATGCAGTCCTTCCCGGCACATTGTAAAGGATAATAGGGATATTAACAGCCCTTGCCACTTCTTTGTAATGCCTGTAGATGCCTTCCTGTGTCGGCTTATTATAATAGGGAGAAACAAGCAGCGCTCCATCAGCGCCTGCCTTTTTGGCTTTTTTAGTTATCATTATTGTCTCGGCTGTTGAGTTTGCTCCGGCGCCTGCAATTACGGGCACCCTGCCGTTTACGGTCTTTACCGTTATCTCTATCACCCTGTGGTGTTCTTTGTAATCAAGGGTTGCCGACTCTCCTGTTGTGCCGCAAGGCACGATGGCATTGGTCCCCTGTTTTATATGCCACTCTATCAAATTGCATAAAGCCTTTTCATCAACCCTGCCTTTTTTAAAAGGCGTGACTATTGCAACTATTGAGCCCTTAAACATATTTGCCTCCTCTCAATGTTTACCCTGTTAGAACGACGAAGGTCTTCTAACGGGGTTTATACAAACTTTACGCCGACTCTGTATATGACCTTGCTTCCGTTGTTTGCGCTCCATCTGACAACTCCTACCTGCTTGGGTAAACCGCTATTTTGTAGTCTCAGCACATGCCCCGGTTCAAGCGGATAGTCTGTCTTAATGCCTATTCCGCCCTCGCTGATATCAATCCCTCTTGCCACAAGGTTTAATACCTTTGTGTCTATGACGTCAAGAACACTCACAGCGAAATAAAAAGTTTCGTCAAAAAGTTTCCTTTCAAATTGTCTTTGCTCAACCATCATTTCCCCCTATAATTTAATATCTATCTGCCCTGTAAACACAGTTTCAGCAGCGCCTGTCATATAAATATGATTGTCTTTAGCCCACTCAATAAGCAAGTCCCCGCCTGACAGATGGACTGTAACATTTTCCCCTGTAAGCCCTTTCAGATTTGAAGCAGCCGCAGCAGCCGACGCTCCCGTGCCGCATGCCATGGTCTCGCCGGCGCCTCTTTCCCATACTCTCATCTTTATCTCTGAGGGATTCAATATCTCTATGAATTCCACGTTAGTTCTTTTCGGGAATATCTTGTGTTTTTCAATCAGCGGCCCGTAATAAGTTACAGGGAAATTACTAATCTTGTCAACAATTATTACAGCATGAGGATTGCCCATTGAAACACAGGTTATTTTAAACTCCCTGTCCTCAATCTTTAAGGGATAGTCAACCACCCCCCCTTGCCCCCCCTTGCTAAGGGGGGGATGGGGGGGTAAGTTCACAGGAATTCTTTTCGGCTCAAAAACCGGCTCTCCCATATCAACCCTTACCAGTTTGCCTTTTTTTGCAGGCCGTATTATGCCTGCCAAGGTTTCAATATTAAGAATGGCCTTTCCGGATAACCTTCTGCTCCAGATATATTTAGCGAGGCATCTTATGCCGTTGCCGCACATCTCAACCTCGCTGCCGTCGGCGTTAAATATCCTCATCTTAAAGTCGGCGCTTCCGGATGGATAAAGCAGGAGTATCTGGTCCGCGCCTATGCCGAACCGTCTGCGGCAGAGTTTTTTGCTTAGAACTTTTAACTCTTCACTTTTAACTTTGAACTTCTGAGTAATGCAGTCAATGAGGATGAAGTCATTGCCGAGACCGTGCATCTTTGTAAAATTAATCTTCACGCTGCTAATCCCTAAACCCCAATCCCCGTTCTTTATAATCGCTGAACTCACGGCTCAGCAGGAAGATACTCCTCAACCGCCTCCGCCTCCGCCGCCTCCGCAGGCGTCGGCTGAAGCAGAGGGCATGAAAGCGCCCCCCTCGGCGGCAGAGCATGAGAATGCAGACAGCAGTTTTTTTACATTATTTGAGCCGCAGTCTGGACAGACAGTATCCTTTTCAGACATCCCTATTTTTTGAAGGACTGAAAATAACCTGCTGCATTTGCTGCATTTATATTCATAAATCGGCATTTTTACCTCCATCTGTAATATTTTATTTTGCACATATATATCTTTTAAGTCAATTGCTATTCTGGTATAATCAAATTATGAAAGAGGCCATGCTTTATGAAAAACTTGAAGACAAAAAGGTAAGATGTTTTTTATGCGCCCACGGCTGCCATATTTCAAACGGCAAAAGGGGCGTCTGCTTTGTAAGAGAAAACAGGGATGGCACGCTCTACAGCCTGGTGTATGGCAAGGTCATATCTATGAATATAGACCCCATAGAGAAAAAGCCCTTATTCCATTTTCATCCCGGCTCAACATCTTTTTCCATAGCAACAGTCGGGTGTAATTTCACGTGCAAACACTGTCAGAATTTTGAGATATCACAATATCCTAAAGAACACGGAGGAGACATAGCAGGTGAGTCTGTGACTCCTGAAGCGATAGTGGAGGCTGCTGAGAAAAATGGATGCAAGAGCATATCCTACACCTATACGGAACCTACCATATTTTTTGAGTATGCATACGACTGTGCGAGACTTGCAAAGGGGAAGGGCATAAAGAATGTATTTGTCAGCAACGGCTACACGAGTCCTGAGGCGGCAAGACTTATAGCCCCGTATCTTGACGGCAATAACATTGACCTCAAGGGCGGCGAAAAATTTTACAGGGAGATATGCGGCGCCAAAGCCGAGCCTGTCAGGAATACAATAAGGCTTATGAAAGAGCTTGGCGTATGGGTTGAAGTTACAACATTGATAATCCCCGGTTATAACGATGCAGAGGAAGACTTAAAGAGCATTGTTGAATTTATAAAATCTGTTGACCCTGCCATACCGTGGCATGTAACACAATTCTATCCAACTTATAAATTAACTGATGCGCCTCACACGCCTATCAAGACGCTGAGGCGGGCGCGGCAGATGGGTCTTGACTCCGGGCTTAAGTATGTTTATGAAGGGAATGTGCCGGGTGAAGGAGGAGAGAATACCTACTGCGCAAATTGCAGGGAGCTGCTGATTCAGAGATTCGGGTATAGCATTCAAGAAAACAGGATAAAAGGCGGGAAGTGTTTAAAGTGCGGAGCGATAATAGAGGGCGTATGGGAATGAACAGCTTGAACTTTTTCAGACGTTCTGTTAAGATTTTTTGCATATAATATGAGCCTTGAAGATATTAAAAAATTAAAGGAAAAAGTGAAGAAAGACCCCAATTCAAAGTTCTTTGTCCCGCTCGCTGAGGAATACAGAAAAAATGGGATGCTTGATGAGGCAGTCTCTGTTCTAATGACAGGACTTACCAGCCAGCCCGGGTATACAAGCGCGAGGGTGTCTCTCGGCAAGATATATCTTGAGAAAAAAATGGCGGGAGCGGCAAAGGAAGAATTTGAGAAGGTGATATCAGCGATACCCGACAATCTGTTTGCGCATAAAAAATTAGCCGAGATCTACAGGGATTCAGGAGAGAAAGAAAGGGCAGTAGGGGAATACAAGGTAGTGCTCAAACTGAACCCCTTTGATGATGACGCTGTCGCAAATCTTGATGCGCTGCAGAGCGCTCAGACGTCTGAGGAAACCGCGGCAGTCCCGGAATCTGCTCCTGAAGAATTTTCTGTGCAGGGGAATGAAGCTGTTGAGCCCTCCACACAGACGGCGGTTAAACCCTCCGCCGAGCTGCCCGGGGAAGAAACAATCAAGGCAGAAGAAGTTGAAGTTCTCCCATCGGAAGAACCCGAGCAGCCTGCCAGCGAAGATGCGTTTGAAAAATTCAAACGGTCTATTGCAGGGCAAAGCTCAGGAGGAGAAGATACTCAGACAGAAGATGTTTTTGGAGAAGAGGTTATCTCTGATGAAGATATAGAAGAGGCGGAAAAGGAAGCCATGTCCTACGCCGCGGCATTCGGGGAGAATGATGCAACGCCGTTTCCTTCTCCTGTTGAAATATACATGGAAGAAAAGCCGCCTGCGGCGGAAAGGCTGCCTGAAAAGCCTGTCTGCCGCGGCACAGGCAGGGAAGATAAAGGCGCATACAGCCTTAAGGATGCGGAACTGTTAATAGCCGGGGGCAATTACCTGAAGGCCATGAGTATTTATAGAGGGATGTTGTCTGCAAATCCTCAAAACAAACATATCATGCAGAAGGTTGAAGAATTAAGGATGCTGCTCAAGATGCTTGGAAAAGACAAGGAAGCGGTAATTGATAAACTGGAAACATTTGGCGGAAGGATTAAGGAGAAGAGAGATGAGTTTTTCAGAAGTTCTTAAGGAAACAGTCGGGAAAGTTGACGGCGCAGTTTCTGCTATGATAATAAGCTCGGACGGCATGCCTGTTGAGGAATATGCCAGCGAGAAACTTATTAATCTGGAAGACCTGAGCGCAGAGGCGTCTGCAATGATTAAAGACATAGGCAATGCCGCCGAGACGCTCGGGCTCGGCGAGGCTAAGGAGTTTTCAATAATCTCCGATAAGTGCGGAATTATAATGAGGAAGATAAATAAGGATTATTATCTTGCGCTTATCATAAAGCCTGATGGAAATTACGGGAAGGGCAGATTTATCCTTAAGACCACAATCCCTAAAATAGAAAAAGAATTTTAGCCTCGCAGCTGTTTTATTCTTTCCGCCATATCGTCAGGCGGGGGGCTGTGGAATTCAAGGTATTTGCCTGTAACCGGATGAATAAATCCGAGCGCTTCCGCGTGAAGCATCTGGCGGGGGAATGTTAATTTTTCTCTTTCTCTCGTCTCTATCTCAATCTTCTTCCCATAAGCGCGGTCCCCAAGCACAGGATGTCCGATGGATGCAAAATGGACTCTTATCTGGTGGGTCCTTCCTGTTTTAAGTTTTGCCTCAATTAATGCAGCGCCATGGAATCTTTCTATTGTCTTCCATATTGTCAGAGCCTCTTTGCCTCTCCTTACCCTTGTTGACATTTTTTTTCTGTCAGTTTCGGACCGTCCGATAGCAAGGCTGATCTGCCCGCTGTTGTCTTTCGGATTTCCATATATAAGCGCAACATATCTTCTGTTTATTGTCCGCTGTTTAAACTGCTCCGCAAGTTTATAGTATGCGCCGCTGTCAAGAGCAACGACCATCACTCCTGATGTGTCTTTGTCAAGTCTGTGCACAACGCCCGGCCTTAGGGGTCCGCCCGGCGCTTCAAGTTTCTTGCAGCGGCAGAGGAGGGCATTCATCAATGTGCCTCTGCTGTGTCCTGCGGCAGGATAAACTACCATGCCTGCCGGTTTGTTTACTACAACAAGGCTCCGGTCCATATAGAGTATTTCAACGGGGATTGCTTCAGGGATAAGCTGTTCATGTTTTTTATCTTCGGCGGTTAATACGATAACGTCGCCTGCCTTTACCCTGTAGTTCTGGCTTACAGTCCTGCTGTCAACAAGCAGAAGGCCCCCTTTTATGAGTCTCTGCATCTGTGAGCGGGTAACCCCTGTTTTCTCAGAGACTAAGATATCTATCCTTTTGCCGGAGTCCTTTTCCTGAACTTTCACCCTGTGAGATATCATTGTAATTGTAATTTTAACCTGAACAGAGTGGATATTGTTGGAATTTTTTTTATTTACAAGCGCCCTCTTGGAAGGATATACTAACACGCAATAGCTATTCTTTAGAGGAGTGAGCATAAAATCTCATGAGTTTTTAACTCACAAGGGATATGAAAATGTCAGTAAGTCTGTCATTCTGCACCTGCCTGCGGTAGGCAGGCTTGATGCGGAATCAAGATAAAAGACAAAGAATGGATTCTCGCTTAATAACTGCGGGAAGGACAAAAAAGAGGCATTTGAGGAGCGGAAGATGAGAAGAACGGCTTTATTGTTTTTCTGTTTTGTAATGACTGCCGTGTTTATAGGCGGGACAGACACCCTCCCGGCGCAGGAAATTTCTCTCCCTCTGGTAAATTCTATTGAGGTAAGAGGGCTTAAGAGAGTAGAGGAAGCCGCTGTGAAATCCAAGATAACGCAGAAAACAGGAGAACCGCTTTCTTCGGAAAAGACCACAAATGACATAAAAGACATTTACAAGATGGGCTATTTTGACGACGTCAAGGTTGATATAGAGCCGCTGGAAGGCGGCGTCAGGGTGATATACCTGATAAAGGAAAAGCCCACTATTATAAGCATAGACTTTCAGGGGAATAAGAAGCAGGAAGATTCAGGCCTAAAAGAGAAAATAACCATAACGGCAAACTCTATAGCAGATACTGTTCTGATACAGGATAATGCCGAGAAGCTGCGCGCCTTCTATGAAGAGGAAGGCTACTACCTGTCCAAAATCGTTCCTGTTGTGAAGAAGGTGAATGATGATGAGGTTACGCTTACATATCAAATAGAGGAAGGCCCTAAGGTGAAGATAAAGTCATTGATAATTGAGGGCAGCAAGGCCATTTCAAAAAAGGAAATAAAAAAGGCTATAAAAACAGGCGAATGGTGGCTGTTCTCATTCGCAACATCATCAGGGTATTATAAAAAGGGTGAAATGAATGTTGATATTGAAAGGATAAGAAACCTCTATTTTAATAGGGGATATATAAATGTTGCCGTAGCCGACCCCAAAATCCAGCTTACAGGCGATAAGAAGGGGATGATAATCACAATCATGATATCCGAAGGAGAGCAGTACAGAATCTCCTCTGTGGATATTGCAGGGAACAAGGCGTTCCCTGAAGCCGAGTTAAGAAAGAAAATAAAATCTTCCCCTAAAAATGTGTTCAGCCGGGCAGTGCTCAGAGGCGATGTTGCTGCGCTCGGGGAGACGTATTCAGAGAAAGGCTATGCGCTTGTGAGCGTTTCTCCTGACGTTGTGCCGGATAAGGCTGACAAGCAGGTTAAGATAACCTTCAAAATAGATGAGGGGGATATTTACAAAATAGGCAGGATAGATATATCAGGAAATATCAAGACAAGGGATAAGGTTATAAGACGGGAAATCAGGCTTGATGAGGGCGACACGTTTAACAGTTCACTCATGAAAAGGAGCTATGAGAGGCTTAATAATCTTAATTTTTTTGAAGCTGTTGACCTGCAGCCAAAGCCGAAACCCGGGGAGAAACTTGTGGATATTGATGTGAAGGTAAAGGAAAAGCCGACAGGCGCTCTCAGCGTAGGCGGCGGGTACAGTTCGGTTGATGGCCTTATAGCCACCGCTGACATTACGCAGGCCAATCTATTCGGGACAGGGCGGCTTATAAAATTAAAAGGGGAATTCGGAGGCAAAAGTACATCATACAGCTTTGGATACAGGGACCCATGGTTTCTTGACAAAGAACTTTTATTCGGAACCGACATCTATAGAACAACAAGAAATTATTCGGCATTTGACAGAAAAGCGGCCGGGTTTGATATGCTTCTGGGCAAGAGCCTGTCCGAATACTGGAAAGCAGATGTTACATACAATCTTGAAAGCGTGACGATAAATAATATATCTCCAAATGCGTCGCAAATTATAATAGACCAGGAAGGCAAAAAAATAACAAGCAGCATTACGCCTGCAATTGCAAGGGATTCAAGGAACAGTTTTCTGGACCCCCATACAGGCTCAAGAAATATGCTGTATGCGACTTACGCAGGACTCGGCGGGGATAACTTCTTTTTTAAAACAGGGGTTGAATCTTCGTGGTTTTTCCCTGCGACTGAAGAGACAACACTGGCTTTTAAAGGCCGCTATGCCCAGGCAACAGGAATGTTCAACAAGCCTCTTCCCCTTTATGAAAGATTCTATGTCGGAGGCATTTACACTGTAAGGGGACTTGGTTATGGAGAGGCTGGACCGCGGGATGTAAATGGCGACGTGATAGGCGGGACAAAACAGATTATATTTAACGCAGAATATATCTTCCCTCTGGTCAGCGAGTTGAAATTTAAAGGGGTTACATTTTTTGACGCAGGCAGGGCCTTTGATTCTTTCAAGGACATCGGGGATGTTAAATACGGGGCAGGAGTCGGTTTCAGATGGTTTTCTCCGATAGGGCCGTTAAGACTTGAATGGGGGCATAATCTAAATCCAAAAACAGGGGAAAGCAAAAGCAAGTGGGAATTCACATTCGGCACTGCTTTTTAGATAGGCGCAAACACGTTATAGAGTTTATCGCGATAACGCAATAACTAAAGTTTAAAAAGGAGGAAAAATGAGAAGGATGTTGTTATTAACAGTGTGTTTAACGCTGCTTTCCGCTGCGCCTTCGGCAGCGGCTGATGCGCTCAAATTAGGTTTCGTTGATTTGCAGCGCGTATTTTCAGAATCCGAGGCAGGCAAAAAGGCAAGGGCTGATGTTGCGGACATAGAAAAAACAAAAAAGGCGGTAATAGAAGAAAAGGTAAATTCCCTTAAAAAGATTGAAGCAGAGATTAGCAAACAGGCTTCTGTTCTTTCCGCCGAGGCAAAAAAGGCAAAGGAAGAGGAAGTGGAGAAACTCCAGCGGGATATCCAGAGGCTTGTGGCCGATGCGCGGGCAGAATTGCAGAAAAAAGAAAATGAGCTTACAAATGCAATTCTTAAGAACATAAGCGAAATTGTTGACGCCGTCGGGTACGAGGAGGGATATGCGATTATATTCAGAAGCGAAGTCGTTTTGTCCGCTAAAAAAGAGTTTGATATTACAAGTTTGGTTGTAAACAGGCTTAACGCATCAAAGGACAAACCAAAAGAGGCTCCAATAGAAAAGCCTAAAGCAAAACCCAGGGAAAAAGCAAAAGGCAAGAAATAAATATTGCCCCTGTTTAGGGGTTCTGTGCCGGAATAGCACAAGAAGTTTTGGAAGTTTTTTAACAAGGAGGTGCATTACAGTGGCAAAAGGAACAGTGAAGTGGTTTAATGAGTCCAAGGGTTTTGGATTCATAACCAGTGAAGACGGCGGAGATGTTTTTGTTCACTATTCTGCTCTGCAGGGAGACGGTTTTAAGTCTCTGTCTGAAGGGCAGGCAGTG
>Ga0210017_1003368_pt1 | contig 13406 bp, 14 predicted proteins | sample CryGeyCG2014_020_FD_183966 | JGI IMG/M metagenome (GOLD analysis project Ga0210017, IMG submission 183966) | Groundwater microbial communities from aquifer - Crystal Geyser CG08_land_8/20/14_0.20 (SPAdes) (version 2) | ecosystem: Environmental > Aquatic > Deep subsurface > Groundwater | place... | reverse complement strand
TGGGCTATGCCCGAGCGGCCAGGTTAATTGATATGTTAGAAGAAAGGGGAGTGGTGGGACCGGGCGAAGGAGCCAAACCAAGAGAAATTTTAATCAAAACCGAGGAAAATAATAATGAAGATTGGCAGAAAATTTAAACTCCCTACGAAAGTACGAAACCTTTACGAAAGTACGAAAATATGATAACCTTTTATAAAGTAATCTTTCGTATTTTCGTATCTTTTTCGTAATTTCGTAGGAAAATTATGGCAAAGAAAAAAGGTGAAAAAGCAGACCTACAGGAAGCTATTGAGGAAATAAAGCAGAGATTTGGCGAGGGGGCGATAATGAAATTGAAAGAGGTGAGGGCAGTTGATGTTGATGTTATTCCCACTGGTTCCATTTCTTTAGATTTGGCTTTGGGAGTGGCCGGAGTGCCGCGGGGCAGGGTAATTGAGATTTATGGACCGGAAGGTGGCGGAAAAACCACTTTGGCACTTCATATTTTAGCCGAAGCTCAAAAACAAAACGGAGTGGGAGCTTTTGTTGATGCTGAACATGCTTTGGACCCGGACTGGGCAAAAATCATCGGAGTAAATGTTGAGGACCTTTTAATTTCTCAGCCCGATTCTGGAGAACAAGCTTTGCAAATTGTTGAAACCTTAGTCAGATCAGGAGAAGTCGACGTTATCGTCATTGATTCAGTGGCTGCTTTGGTTCCTCGGGCAGAAATTGCCGGCGAAATGGGAGAATTTCAGATTGGTCTTCAGGCGAGATTGATGAGTCAAGCCCTGAGAAAACTTTCCGGCGTTATATCAAAAACAAAGACAATAGTTATTTTTCTTAATCAAACCAGGATGAAAATTGGCGTCTCGTGGGGAAATCCCGAGACTACTCCTGGAGGCCTGGCTTTAAAATTTTATTCTTCAGTCAGGATTGACCTGAGAAGAATAGCCCAGATAAAACACGGCGAGGAAATAATTGGCAACCGGATTAAAGCCAAAATTGTCAAAAATAAAGTCGCTGCTCCCTTTAAAACTGCCGAATTTGATATTTATTACAACGAAGGAATTTCTAAATTTACTGATATTATCAATGCCGGCCTCAAGTCAGGTCTAATAAAAAAACAGGGGTCTTGGTTTCAATACGAAAATCTAAAACTTGGCCAGGGGATGGAGGGAGCGAGACAGTTCTTAAAAGAGAACCCCCAGATAGTTGAGAAAATAAAAACCGCCTTATTTGGTAGTGAAAGGCAGCAATCCTAAATGCCTGGCTCTCTTGATTGCCCGAGCTAATTTTCTTTGATGACTGGAACAGACTCCGGTTCTTTTTTTTGCCCGGATTTTAGCTAATCCTGAGATAAAGCGACGGAGCAACTCCGTCTCCTTAAAATCAATTTCTTTGATATTTCTTTGACAGAAAAAACAAGGCATAATCTCTTACGAATTACGAATTTAACCGAATTACGAATACATTTAATAATTCGTAATTCGAACTCATTCGTAATTCGTAAGGTTAGAAAGGGATATCTTTTACGTCGATTTCCCCTTCCTCTTCAATAATGGGGATTTTTTCTTTCGGAGGCAATTCTTCGGCTTCTGGTTGCACTATTTTTCCAGCTGCTCTGGGTCCTAACTGAAGCCGTTCAGCAATAATTTCAGTTCGATAACGTTTGTTTCCGGAAGTATCTTGCCAGCTTCTGGTTTGGAGTCGGCCTTCAATCATTGCCAAAGCCCCTTTGGTTAAATATTGAGAAGCAATTTCCGCCAATCGGCCAAATAAAACTATATTATGAAATTCGGTTTGCTGCTGTTTTTGTCCTGATTTATCAGTAAAAAATCGGCTAGTAGCCAATCCAAAAGAACAGACCTGTTGACCTGAGGGCAAGGCCCGGACCTGGGGATCTTGAGTTAACCTGCCAATTAAAAATGCTTTATTAAAATTCACTCTTTTAAAATTTCTTCTAATTTTTTCTCAATTTCTTTTAACTCGACCTTTCCCCCCACCACTTTTTTTCTGGGAGTAGGAGGTTTCCCCCCAACCATCTTTTTTCTAAAAGTGGTGGGGGGTTTGGTTTTGGGTTTACCTAAAATTAAATAGCGAAGAATTTTCGACTCAGCCTTTAATTTTTTTTCTAAACTTTCTAATTTTTCTGGGTCGGATTGAAAACTTAAAGTAGCGGAAAAAGCAGCTGACTTTTTCTTGATTGGATAAGCCAAACTCTTTCTAGTAATTGAATTTACTTCACCTAAAACCCCTCCTTCTTCTTCAATCAAGGAAGCAATCTTTTCTTGACAAACCTTTAATTCCTCTTCAGACAAATCTGAAGAAATTAAATATGTTAATTCATATAACTTCATAACACATTCTATTTTATATTTTAAATTCAATTACATCGCCATCTTCCATCACATAATCTTTCCCCACTATTCTAATCCATCCCAATTCTCTGGCTTTAGCCCAAGATTTAGCCTCAACTAATTTCTCCCAATTAATCACCTCAGCTCTAATAAACTTCTCTTCAAAATCAGTGTGAACCACCCCACCAGCTGTCGGAGCTTTTAAACCCTGCTTTAGAGTCCAGGCCCGAGTTTCTTCTCCTCCTTTGATAGTGTAAAAAGTAATCAAATCAAGAATATTGTAACAGCCCAGAATTAACTGGTCAAGTTGGGAGCTCATTTCTAATTCTTTAATTTCTTTTTCTGACAATTCCGACATTTCTAATTCATCTTTCAGGTTCATTACCAAATGCTCAACTTTTGGCCCTTGGCATTGAGTTTTGCCGTTGGTATTTAAGAGATAGATAATTGGCTTTTTACTCAATAGATTTTCTTTTTCTTTACTTTCCCGAGCTTTAGCGAAGGGGCGAGATGAAAGCTTGCTTTCAGCGAGCTCCAAATCCTTCATTTCCAGTTCAATTTTGATGATTTCAATATCGTGTTCAGGGTCAATTCGGCCAGCCGCATTCTCAACATCAGGGTCTTCAAAAGCCCTGACCACTTCCAAAACGGCATCACAATTTCTAATCTGAGCCAAAAATTGATTACCCAGCCCTTCGCCCTTATGGCTTCCCTTGACCAAACCAGCAATGTCAATAAATTCAATAACAGTGGGAGTAACCTTTTGAGGTTTTATCACCTCAGCAATTTTCTCCAATCTCTGGTCAGGAACAGTAACCACCCCAACATTAGGATGGATGGTAGTAAAAGGATAGGCAGCAATATCAACCGGTATTTTGGTCAGGGCTTTAAATAAAGTGGATTTACCAACATTGGGCAAGCCCACAATCCCCACTGAAAAACTCATAATAATATGATATAATAAAAAAATATTAAAATCAACTTAAATTATGGAAATTTTTCGTGCTTACGACATTAGAGGGGAATACCCAAAAGATATTAATGACGAGATTTGTTATAAAATCGCCAGAATTTTAGTTCGGACTTTCAATGCTAAGAATGCGGTAATCGGCTGTGATGTTAGTTTAGCTACGCCCAAAATATACCAAGCCTTAGTTAAAGGAATAATTGACCAAGGAGCTGATGCAATTGATATTGGTATTGCTGGTACTGATGTAGTTTATTTTTCGGTCGGTCATTATAAGTTTGACATTGGTTTAGAAGTTACTGCCTCTCATTCAGCTGGTTACTTAAGCGGAATAAAAATTTTAGGACCCGGCGCAACTCCTTTTGGAAAAGGAATGGGTATGGAGAAATTGAAAGAAGATTATTTAAATTATCAAGAAGTTAAGCCGGAAAAAAAAGGAAAATTAATACAAAAAAATGTTTGGGAAGATTTTATTGCTCAGGTTTTGGAGTTTGTTGATGTTAGCAAAATTAAGCCATTAAAGGTTGTAGTTGATGCCTCCAACGCAGTTGGTAGTTTGGAAATTGACCATCTTGAAAAACATCTACCAATGATAGAACTCACAAAACTCAACTGGGAATTGGACGGTCATTATCCGGGTCACCCACCTAATCCTTTCTTAAAAGAAAATAGACAGCAATTGGTGTCAAGGATTAAAGAAGTCAGAGCAGATTTGGGGATAGCTTTTGATGGCGATGCTGACAGAATTTATTTTATTGATGAAAATGGAGATTATATTTTCGGTGTTTATATTAATGCCTTAATTGCTGAAAAAATGTGTAGGAAAAATCCGGGGCGAGTAGTTTTGCATGATGTCCGAGCTACTCGTTATATTAAAAAGAAAATCTCTGAAGCAGGGGGAATACCTAAAATGGAATTAGTAGGGCATGTTTTCTTTAAAAACCGAATGAGAAAAGAAAATGCCTTATTTGGCGGTGAAGCTTCAGGTCATATATATTATAATTTTGGGGATTATATGGTTGAAAATAGTTTGATAGCTTTTTTACAGATTTTCCAGATGATTTCCGAAACAGGCAAAAGTTTAGGTGAATTGATTAGGGAAGGTCGTATTAATTATCCAGTAAGCGGTGAATATAATTTTGTTTTACCCGGTTTTGCCGAGACAGATGATTTAACCCCGGAAGCAATAGCTGTGATGAACAAAATTTTAAATAAAGTTAAAGAAAAATACTCTGACGGAGAAATTTCTAATTTTGATACTTTAACCATTTGCTATCCCGATTGGAATTTTAATCTCAGGCCATCAGCTAACGACCCTGTTTTGCGTTTTACCGCCGAAGCAACCAGTAACGAATTACTCTTAGAAAAACAAAAAGAAATTTTCGAATTATTGAAAACCGAAGGCTGTCAATATCTCAATGACAGCGGAGTAGAATTATTATATTAGGCCCATTTTCTTTTTGACTTCTTGGAGGGTTGATTGGGCAATGATTTGGGCTCTTTTTCTGCCCTGTTCTAAAATTTCTCTGACGTAGACTTCTCTCTGGAGAAGTTCTTTTCTTTTTCTACGGAAAGGTTCCAAAGAATTTATTAATAATTCGGCTAAAGATTTTTTAAACTTTTCATAACCCGAATTTTTAAATTTCTTTTCTATTTCTTTGATTGATTTCCCCGAAAAAAGTGAGAAAATTGTCAGAAGATTTGATATCCCCGGCTTTTTTTGAAGGTCGTATTTAATAACCTTTCCCGGATCGGTTACGGCGGCCATTATTTTCTTCCGGATAACTTCTGGCTCGTCAAACAATTCAATACATCCCCGTGGATCATCGGTTTTTGACATTTTTTTCTTTGGATTTTGCAAAGACATAATTTTCTCTCCAGTTTTTGGCAGCAAAACTTTGGGTTCTTTAAAGACCTTGCCAAATCTCTTATCAAAACGCCGGGCAATTTCTCTAGTTAATTCGACATGCTGTTTTTGGTCTTTACCAACCGGGACAATATCGGTTTGATATAACAAAATATCAGCGGCCATCAAAAGAGGATAGTTTAATAAACCGGCATTAACGTATTCGGGATGTTTTTTAGCTTTCTCTTTAAACTGGGTCATCCTTTGCAATTCCCCCAAAGGAGTGATGGTTGCCAAAAGCCAGGCCAGTTCTGAATGTTCCCTAACCTGAGACTGGACAAAAAAGACGCATTTTTCCGGATTTAAACCAGCCGCTAAATAAGCAACGGCTAGCTCCATAATATTTTTTTCTAATTCCTCAGGTTTATAAGGGGTAGTGATGGCATGGAGGTCGACAATACAAAAAATGCACTCAGCTTTTTCCTGGAGTTCTACCCATTGTTTTACTGCTCCTAAATAATTTCCAATATGTAATTCTCCGGTTGGCCTAACGCCAGAAAAGACGCGCATAAAAAATAACAGGATGTTATCCTGATTAAACTCTTAGAGGATTGATTTTAGTTTTTTCTCTGAATCAGCATCCCTCCTGATGAAAATTGTTTGTTTCGACTTTTCATCAAATAAAATAAAAAATTTATCAAAAATTCCTTCCCTGCCTAAAACCCGAGGAACCTCATTTGAGTTTGCAAAAACAACTGGTATCTCAAAGTTTAGTTGATTGAGTTTTATTTTAATATTATGACGATAACCAGTAATTGTTGTCGAAGGAGTAATTCCGGCAACGAGCGTTTCTTTTCCTTTCTCAAGCTCGATTCCTAAAGCAATAGCATCTTCATAGGTTAAAAAAGTAATATCTGCTCCAGAGTCAACAACTAAAAGAGCAAAAATTTTTTTCTCAGTTTTAGATTGAAAATATATTGAAACAGAAGGAAAGAAGCGAATTTTTCCATTCTCTTCTAACTTAAAGGCATAGGGAAAGCTATATTTTTCCATAAAAATAAATCACCACTCTTTCTCGAGGTACTGAGATTAAGAGAAATTCCTCAATTTTTCTTTTTGGATATTTGGCTTTCGCCTTTTTTAGAACTTCCAAAGTTGACCGGCCTTCAGCGACAATCTTTCCATTAAAGACTGCAACTTGCTTCCCCCGATATTTTTTAAAATTAATAATAGGGATTTTAGGGATTTTTTCAGCAGTTTTTTTTGCCATATCAATTTAATTTTACTATTTTAAAACTTCAAAGTCAAATTAAATTTTAAACTTCAATAACAACCGGTAAAATCATCGGTCTCCTTTGGGTTTTGGAAAAAAGAAATTGGCCGATTTTATTTCTGATCTCGTCTTTGACAAAGGCCCAATTGACTGCTCCTCCTGAGCCGGCTGCTTTATCAACAATTGCTATTACTCTCTTTCGAGTATCTCTCAGCAATTCCCTTGATTCCCTTAAATAGACAAACCCTCTTGATATTATATCAGGAGAACCTCGGACCTGACCAGTTTGCCGATCAACCACCGCCACAATAACAAACATTCCATCTTTGGCTAACATTTGCCTATCTCTTAAAACTACCTCCCCAACATCGCCAATGCCAAGTCCATCCACCATGACATAACTGGAGGGAATTGGCTTTCTCTCAATGAAAATTCTTTTCTGGCTTAAATTGACAACCTGACCATTTTCAGCAATGACGACATTTCTTTCCGGCAGACCCAGAGATTTGGCAATCTCCCCATGCTCAACTAACATTGAATACTGGCCGTGAATTGGCAAGAAAAATCGGGGTCTCATAATGTTTATCATTTCTTTTAATTCTTCTTTCTGGGCATGACCACCAGCATGGATATCCATCATTCGATAATGAAAAACCTTGGTCTTTTGGCGCAAAATTTCATCTTTCATATTTTGAACCGTTCTTTCATTTCCCGGGACAACTGAAGAAGAGAAAATCACTGTGTCTTCTTTCTTGAATTTGACGAAAGGATGTTCACGATTGGTAATTCTCATTAAAACTGCTTCGGCCTCGCCCTGAGCTCCAGTACAAAGCAAAGTTATTTTTGAATCAGGATAATTGGAAATTTCTTTTGGTTTAATCAAGGTTCCTCTTTTTGATTTAATATAGCCAAGCTCTTTACAAATTGCCACATTAGTTTTCAGGGTATATCCATCAACTGCCACCTTTCTTCCATATTTTTCAGATAAAGTGATGATTTGCTGGATTCTATTAATCAAAGAGCCAAAGGTAGCAGCAATGATTCTGCTTTTAGCTTTTTTAAAAATCTCCTCCAAATTTTCAAAAATATCTTTTTCCGAAAAGGAATGACCATTTTCTTCAGCGCCGGTTGAGTCAGACATTAAGAGCAAAATACCCCGGCTGCCAATTTCTTTTAGCTTTTTAAAATCGGTCGGCAAATCATGGACCGGATTTTGATCAAATTTAAAATCAGAAGTATGGAGAATATTTCCTGCCGGAGTTCTGATAAAAAGACCCAAATTATCAGAAATATTATGATTTTGTCGGAAAAATTCTATCTGAAATGGGCCTAAATTTATTTTCGAACCATCTTTTACCTTCTCAATTTCTAATTTTGGTTGTAAGGGAAAGTCTTCCTGTCTCTTCAAAATTATTGCTCTGGTTAAACCAGAGGCAAAGAATGGATAATTTTGGAAAGGAAAGCGATAGGTTAAATAGGGGATAGCCCCGATATGGTCATAATGGCCATGGGTAAAAACTATTCCTAAGATATTTTTTTGTTTGCTTTTGAGATACTCGATGTTGGGAACAATGTAATCAATTCCGGGCATGTCTTCTTCTGGCATGCGAAAACCCATATCAATAACTAAAATTCTTCCTTGGTATTCAAGGAGCATCATATTCCGACCAACCTCGCCAAGGCCTCCTAACGGGATAATTCTTAAATTAGTAATTTTTTTCATAGTGGTGCGGACGGAGAGACTCGAACTCTCACGGGATTTCTCCCCTTGACTCCTGAGGCCAAGGTGTCTTCCAATTCCACCACGTCCGCCCATTCCTGTTCAAGGTAGAACCTTGAACAGTTTTCTTAGTTCCTTTCCGAATTGAGGATGTTTTAAAGAAAGATAAAGATTTGATTTTAAATAAGCTAATTTGTTTCCACATTCTAACCATTTCCCTTCAAACTCATAGCCATAAATATCTTCACCGGCTTCAGCCATTTCACTCAAGCTCTCACTTAGAGTTAGATCTTTCTCTAAATTAAATGAAGTTCTCTCAAGATTATTAAAAACTTCCTGAGTTATAATATGTTTACCAACCACTGCCAAACTTGAAGGAGCTTCCTTGATCTGAGGTTTTTCCACCACCCTCTTTATTTTATAAAGGCGCCTATTGATTTTTTCAACTTCTACCATTCCGTAAAATTTAAAACTTTCTTTGGGAATTCGATAAAGAGCAATTACTGGCTTTTGGTATTTTTGAAAAACTTTAATTAATCGTAAAAGGCAGGGAACTTTTGATTCAACAACATCATCAGCATATAAAACGGCGCAGGGTTCATTTTTAATTAACTTTTTGGTTTGGAATACGGCATGACTAGCTCCCCAGGGTTCTTTTTGGAGAATATAGGAAAAAGAAATTTTTTTGGTAATTTTTTCTAAATTTTTAAGTTCTTTTAAAAGATGGTTTTTCTTTCTAATTTTTAGAATTTCTTCAATCTCCGGAATTTTATTGATATATTTTTTAAAATAACTTTCAACTTCTTTTTTATCTGACCGGATAACAAAAATAATTTCTTCTATCCCCGAATTTTTTGCTTCTTCAACAATATATTGAATAACTGGCTTATCAACCAGGGGCCAAAGTTCTTTTGGCAAAACCTTGCTGAGGGGTAAAAATCTCGTCCCCAGCCCAGCTATTGGAATAATGGCTTTTTTAATTTGGGTCATAACTTATTTTTTCATTTTACGTTTAAATTCCTCAATAATTTCAACCGGAGTGGGGTCTATTTTATATTCTAAAGCTAGCCAATAAGAAGTCCAAAAACCCAAGAGGATGGTGGAAAAGATTTTTTCTAAGACATTTTTACCTTTAATGTCAATAAATTCTACTTCTCTTCCTTCTTTATTGATAATCTCTTTGGTAATTTTCATTCTTTTTAAAATTCGGGGATGCTCCTGGCGGTCTCTTAAAATAATTATTGAGAATTTGTCCTCATTGATTGGAAGCTTGGCCAAGCCCACGATTTCATTATGGTTTAATTCTGGGAAATAATTGGCAATGGCTAAAATTTTAGCCGTTTCATTTAAGCTATTTTTCCAGACCAAGCCAATTTCTTGAAATTGCTTAGATGTATAGACAATGGGAATTTTCTGGAAAATCTTTTTAGCTATTTTTTTTCCTTGATTTTCAAGCCTCTTTGATTTTAGTTTTTCCCCAACTTTTAAAATTTCTTCAGAAATTTCCGGACCTAAAATGGTCTGATTAACCAAAAGCTGGATTAGGGCAGCAAACATTTCTCCCAAAGCCAATCGGGGTGGAATTTTTGGTCCGGGAATTTTAACCAAAGGAAGAGCATATTTTTTAGAGAGCTCGGCTAATTTCCCTCCAGTAGTAATTGAAATCAAGGGCAGTTTCCGATTGTAAGCTTCGCTAAAAGCGGATAAAGTTTCTTCAGTATTTCCAGAATAAGAAATACAAATTATTAAACTTTCATTTCCGGCCTGGGGAGGAAGACCATAACTTTTATGACAAAAAACATCTAAGGGTCTGAGGGATACCAAAATGTTTCCGACTAAGGCTGAGCCTCCCATGCCGCAAATAATAATATTCTCGGGCCATCTAATTAGCTTCCCTGGTTGCAAAAAAACATTTTGAGCTGCTTTTATTCCAATCCTAAATTGCTTTGGAAAGTCCAAGATAATTTTACGCATGTTAGATTTATCAATTTTTACTGCCATACCCTTTTTGTTTTAATATACCAGTTCTCAATATCTATAAATCTTTTTGAAGGGTCAATAATCATTTTTGTTTCCACCCCTTTAATCTCTTTGGAGATTAAATAAAGATAATCCGGGCTATATAGAAATACGGCCGGAGCATCTTCAATTAAAATTTCCTGGAATTTTTCCAATTTTTCTTTTCTTTCCGCTTCATTTAAGCTTTGCCGGACTGCTTCTAATAGTTTATCACTTTCTTTATTCTCGTAGCCAGTTAAATTTAATCCCGGGTCCTTTTTTTGAGAGGAGTGCCAGAAAGGAAAGGGGTCAGGCAGGGACCCTAAAACCTCCCCGAATAAGAGAGCTTGATAATTTCTCGGTTTTATAATTTCTCTTTCTAAGGTTGAAATCTCAAAAGTTTTAACTTCTACCTCCGCTCCCAAAGCCTGCCATTGGTTTTTCAATTGTGAGGCCGCCTCAATTAAGATTGGTTGATTGACAGTGACCAAAGAAAATTTAAGAGGAATTTTCTCTGCCGGCGTCTCAAAACAAACTTCATTTAACTTCTTTCTGGTAAGACTTTTAACATCTCCTGTTCCTGATGTCAATCCAGTAGACTCTAAAATATCTTGATGATATTTCTCTTGAAATTTAATCACTGCCGTTTTAGTTTTTGAGCCAAAGTAACCAGTAACCTCTCCCTCAGGATAAATCTCAGGGTCTTTAGCTAAACATTTTTGAAGTTCATTCACCTCGGTTCCTCGTGAGCCGACTCCGAGATTGCTCTTAAATTGAAAAGTCGGTGTTTTTTTAACAGTTTTAACTCTTAGTCCGGTTTCGTCTTTCACAAAACCAGCTTTTTCTAAAATTTCTTCTGCTAAAACTGGGTCAAATTGGTAAATTTTTGAAGGTTCCTTAAACCCAAAAATTTCTGGTAAGATAGGAGAGTTAACTATTTTCCCTTGTCCTAATAAAACTTTATCAATTAAATCTTCTTTATTAGTTCCATAATTTAAGGCCTGTCTTACTCCTTTTTCGGCTAAAGGTTTTGACCCCCACACCAAATTTGGTGTGGGGGTTGACTGCCCGGGATTAAAAAAGATAGCAAAATATCTTGGCAGGGAAAAAGAGTAAAGATTAGACCCATTGGACAAATTGGTCAAATTGGACAAATTGGTTAGGGAAAAGCCTTTAATTTCGCCATTTTTAAAAGCTGACAATAATTCAGTTTCTTCGTCAAAAAATCGAAAAGAAATTTGGGAGACGAGGGGTTTTTGACCAAAATAGTGAGAATTCCTGGCCAAGGTTAAAGAAATTATTTTACCTTCCTGATTCTGTAATAAATTTTTTATTTGATAAGGACCGGAACCAACTGGTCTCAAGTTATAAGCTGACAAAGGAAAATTTTGAGGCAAAACATTTTCCCAGATGTGTTTAGGTATGATTTTTAGGGTAGAGTTTTCCAGAAAAATTGATGACTCATTTTTTAGGCTAAAACGCACTCTGAGCTCAGAGATTTTTTCCACTTCTACGCCTAACCAATTTGCCCGCCAGGGACTTTTAATCTCCGGATTTTGAATTGTCTGGATAGTGAAAACTACGTCATCAGCAGTAAGTTTATATGGGGTGGCGGGTGGGTGGCGTCCATCTGACCAGAAAATATTTTCTTTTAAATAAAATTCCCAGACTTTTCCATTTTCCAAAACCTCATATTTGTCAGTTAAATCCAGTTGAAGTTTACCTTGAGAATCATACTTCATTAAACCGGAAAAAAGCAGTTCAGTTAAATCTTGGTCCGCTTCATTAGCCGGAGCATAAACCGGATTAATCCATCTCGGGAAACCAACTACTCCCTCAATATAAATCCCGCCTTCAGTAGGTTCTGGAAGAGTATTTTTGAAATAAAAATTAATTGAGAGAAAAAGAGAGCTTCCAATAAATAGAAAGAGAAAAACAAAAAAAATAGCCTTTTCTTTTGGAGAGAGGATTTTAAAAAACTGCCTCCATTGATTTTTCGTCGGCAATTCCACCCCGTTAGAAGTCTGCCATTATATAACTAAAAGTTAATTTCAGACAGACTTTTGTCATTGGTTATACCCCGTTATTACCACGCAGAAAAAATTTAATCTAAATTTTTTCTGCCAAGGACTTCTAACGGGGTCCATTTTAAAGGATAAGGTTTAAAAGTGCCAGGGCTACAAATAAAATGCCAAAAACTACTGTCGCCCCAAAAATTTTTTTCTGGATGCCTCGACGGGTAGCATAAAACCCGCCTTCTCCTCCGAAGGCCGACCCCAAAGCTGTTCCTCGCTGTTGTAAAAGAATAAAAACAATCAAAAATACGGCGACTATAATTTGGGCAATTAGTAAAAATTTTTCCATATATTTTATTCCTCTATTGCCACAACCTTTCTCCCGGGTTGATAGAGTCCCAAGAGAAGACTTATTCCCCAGACAACAAGCGTGGTCCAAAAGAGAGGGATTAAACCCAGAATAGTTAGCTCAGGAAAGAGGATATCCACTAACCAGACCATTAACATATTCATCACCAAGCTAAACAAACCAAAAGTGAGAATCCGCAGGGGCAGAGTAATTATTTTTAAAATTGGCTTAATAAAAAAATTAACTAGACCCAAGACCCCCCCAACTAAAACTAAAATCTGCCAAGGGGCAGTAAACTCTATTCCAAAAAACTGGCTTTGGCCGGGTATAATTTCTAAAGAAACCCCGGGAACAAACTTGGTGGCTAAAAAAATTCCCAAAACTCCAGCAACAATTTGCCAAAACAATCTTTCCATGTTTTTTAATAATAGCAAAAATTTATTTCTCAAGCAAGAACTTTTCTCTTAATTTCCAGTGATAAGAGATAGCAAAACGATGAGCCTCATCTCTGAGCTGCAAAATCAAATTAAAAATTCCCCGAGGAAGATTTTTGAGTAAAATTGGCTGCTTCTGGCTTTCAATAAACAACTTATTTTCTTTTTTAGCCAAAGCCATTATTTTAGCTTTTAGTTTACAGCTTTTAGCTGTTAGTATTGCGGCGTTAAGCTGGGCTTTACCGCCATCGATTAAAATTAAATCTGGCAAACCCCATTCGGGGTGGCCGAATCTTCTTTTCAGAACTTCTTTTATCATAGCTATATCATTGGGCTTACCGGCAATTTTTATTTTAAATCTTCGATAAAAATTTTTATCAGGCAGGCCATTAATAAATGTCACCATTGAACCAGTAGCTTCCTGGCCTTGGATATTTGAAATATCATAGGCTTCAATTCGGGAAA
>Ga0210017_1003367_pt1 | contig 13407 bp, 9 predicted proteins | sample CryGeyCG2014_020_FD_183966 | JGI IMG/M metagenome (GOLD analysis project Ga0210017, IMG submission 183966) | Groundwater microbial communities from aquifer - Crystal Geyser CG08_land_8/20/14_0.20 (SPAdes) (version 2) | ecosystem: Environmental > Aquatic > Deep subsurface > Groundwater | place... | reverse complement strand
GGTACATTCGCCAGACCAGCCCACTTACGAACAATCCGTCACTTTCACGGTCACTTCCTCCGACGAGCTAGGAGTAACCCGAACAAAGCTTTACGTAGATGGCGTTGAGGTGGCGACTTGGCCGGGGGGCGGGACTTTCACGTATGTTGGTGGCCCCTACATCCCAGGAACTCACACGTATTCAGCAGTAGCGATAAATTCTCTAGGTTACATGGGAGGCGATCCAGCCGTTGGGATAAAGAGCTTCAAGGTCATTGCGGACATCACTCCACCGACTTCATCAGTAAACACCATAGAACCCTATTGGCACAATAAAGTGCCTTTTGTCATAACCGCGACTGCAACCGATGACCTAAGCGGGGTCGAAAATGTGGCTCTTTGGTACAGGTACTCGACGGACAACGCGGCGTGGGGCAACTGGCTGGTGTTCGGCACAGACGACGAGAAGCCCTACGAATGGGAGTTCAACGCCCAGAACGAGGACGGTTACTACGAGTTCTACACCATTGCCACCGATCAAGCCGGAAACGTCGAATCCCCACCTGAGAATGCCGACGCAAGAGCGGGTGTCGACACTGCGCCACCAACTTCATCCATCAACCCGATCGAACTCTATTGGCAGAACACGTCGATGGTTCCGTTCGGGATCACTGCGGTCGCGGAGGACCCAATCCCACAAAGTGGTGCGGTGCCGAGCGGCTTGAAGCAGGTCGAGCTCTACTATCGTTACTCGACCGATAATGTGACATGGAGCGAGTGGCTGTCTTATGAGACCGACAACGAGGAGCCTTGGTCATGGGCATTCGATGCTTCCAAAGGTGACGGGTACTATGAATTCTACACTATAGCGACAGACGTTGCGCTTAATGTTGAAGCAGCGCCTGAGGGTGCGGACGCGCGAGCAGGGGTTGATACGATCCCGCCCGCTTCGCATGTCAATCCCATCGAGCCCTATTGGCGCGAGGAGCTGCCGTTCACGGTCTCTGCCGCAGCGTCGGATGATTGGTCTAGGAATGGAACGCTGGTTGTGGGGAGCGGCGTTGCAAATGTCAAGCTCTACTATCGGAGCTCGATCGACAACTTGCACTGGACCGAGTGGAGGTTATTTGGCGTCGATGATGTGGCTCCCTATGAGTGGTCGTTCACGGCACCCGATGGCTATGCCCTCTACGAGTTCTATTCTGTTGCGACGGATGTGGCGCTCAACGTCGAGGAAGCACCTGAGGTTGCGGATGCCTCATGCGGAGTGGTTATCCCTGCCACGATCGACATCGACCCCAATACCCTCAATCTGAACAGCGGCGGAAAATGGATTACGGCATACATCGAGTTGCCTCCGGGCTATGATGTGGCTGGCATCAGTATCCCAAGCGTCGAGCTCGAGGGCGCAGTGCCTGCCGAGTCAGATCCCAAGTACGGATTCGTTAAGGACCCGGAACTCAGGGACCGCGACGGGGACGGCCTGCCAGAACTGATGGTGAAGTTCGACCGGGCGGCGGTACAAGCGCTTGTCGAGCCAGCTGATGAGGTCGAACTAACTATAACTGGCATGTGGCACGCGGTAAAGTTCAAGGGCACCGATACCATTCGGGTGATCGACCGCGGTCAGGGGCAAGAGAACGATCATGGAAAGGATCAAGGGAGCAAGCCCGAGGTCCCACCGGGCCAATCGGGTGGTGCGCCGGGCCAGGGCGGAAATCAGGGTCAAGGTCCACCTCAGGTGCCCCCAGGGCAAGGTGGTGAAGTCTCCGGCCAAGGTCCACCTGATGTACCTCCAGGGCAGGGCGGACAGTCGCCGGGCCAGAGCAATGATCAGGGCAACGGCAACCAAGGGCAAGGTAATGAGCAAGGAAATCAAGGCGGCAATGAAGGAAATAAGCAGGGCCAGGGCAATCAAGGGAACGGGCAGGGCAACGGCGGGAACAACGGTCAAGGAAATGCAAAGGGCAAGTAAGCGAGCACAGCCATTGTATTTCGATACTGTTATAGGCTAATTTTTCACTGTAATTTCGAGGTGTGGGCATGGCAAAAATCTACTACGACCGGGATGCTGATTTGAGCGTGATTAAGAAGAAGACGATCGCGATAATCGGCTACGGTAACCAGGGGCAGGCGCAGGCCAACAATCTGCGTGACTCCGGGTGCAAGGTGATAATCGGGAGCATAAAAGACGCCAGCTACGAGCAGGCGGTGAAAGACGGTTTTGAAGTCGTTGATATCCCAGAGGCAGCGAAGCGCGGCGACATCGTGCACATGTTGGTTCCAGACGAGTACCAGGCACCGGTTTACAAGGAAAAAATTGCCCCGCAGATGAAGAAGGGCAAAGCGCTGTGCTTCAGCCACGGCTTCAACATCCACTTCAAGCAGATCGTGCCGCCAAAGGATGTGGACGTGATAATGATTGCCCCGAAGGCACCCGGTGCGATTTTGAGGCGCATGTATCAGAAGGGCTCGGGGACGCCGGGCATACTCGCGGTAGCGCAGGACGCCAGCGGGCAGGCGAAGTACATCGCGCTGGCGCTAGCAAAGGGCGTCGGACTGACACGCATCGGCGTAGTCGAGACTGCCTTCAAGGAGGAGGTCGAAACCGATCTCTTCGGCGAGCAAGTTGTCCTCTGCGGCGGGGTTTCGGAGCTGATAAAAGCCGGGTTCGAGACGCTCGTCGAGGCAGGCTACCAGCCGGAGGTGGCGTACTTCGAGTGCCTGAACGAGCTGAAGCTCATCGTGGACCTCATATATGAGCACGGCATGGAAGGCATGTGGGCGGCCGTCAGCAACACCGCGGAGTACGGCGGGAGGACGCGAGGCCCCACGATTATCGACAAGCGTACAAGGGAAGCGATGAAAAAGATTTTGCGTGATGTGCAAAGCGGGGCATTCGCCAAAGAGTGGGTGGCGGAGAGTCAGCGCGGCATCCCGAACCTGAAGAAGATGCGGGAAGAAGCGAAGGGACACCTCATCGAGAAAGTCGGGCGAGATTTACGGAAGTGGGCCGGGATTGAGAAATAAACCTCTAATGTCTCAGCGACTTCTTGGCAGCTCGGGCGTTAGCTTTGTTGGACTCGCGGGTTCAATTCCCCCATCATAAAACTAAATATACTCCACGCCGAAACCTTTTCGGAGGCAGGGCCGATGAAGCTTCGTAGCAGGGAAGTTGTTGCTGGTTTGGAAAGTTTGCCGCGCCGCGCTCTTTTGAAAGCCGATGGTCTGACGGACGCCGACATCGAGCGGCCCTTCATCGCGATCGCCAACTCCTACAACAACGTGGTTCCCGGGCACCTGCACCTCCGGGAGCTGGCGGCCGAAGTCGCGACCGGAATCCGCGAGGCCGGCGGCACCCCTTTCGAGTTCAACACGATAGGCATATGCGATGGGTTGGCGATGGGCACCCGCGGTATGTGTTTCTCGCTTCCGTCGCGTGAGGTGATCGCCGACAGCGTGGAGCTGATGCTAGAGGCCCACCGCTTCGACGCCGTCGTGGGTGTGGCCAGCTGTGACAAGATCGTGCCAGGCATGCTAATGGCCCTCGCGCGAGTCGACATTCCTGCGATTATGCTCACTGGTGGCCCGATGCTCCCCGGCGAGTGGGAAGGGCAGCGCTTGGACGTGATAAGCGCGTTCGAAGCGGTTGGTGCGGTAAAAGCCGGAAAACTCAGCGAGCGCGAGGCGAAGGAGATTGAAAATCGCTGTTGTCCTGGCTGCGGTTCGTGCGCCGGCCTTTTCACCGCGAATACCATGGCGTGCTTGACCGAGGCGCTCGGCATGTCTTTACCGGGGGTAGGCACCGCCCACGCCGTTGACGCGAAGAAGGCGAGGCTGGCCAAGCAGACGGGCAAGCAGGTGGTGGAGCTTTTGAGGCGGGGAATAAAGCCGAGCAACATAATGACGCGCGCGGCCTTCGAAAATGCTGTGATAGTTGATCTCGCCCTCGGTGGATCGACGAATACCGTGCTCCACCTGCCAGCGATTGCCCACGAGGCAGGGGTGAAGCTCTGCCTCGACGTTTTTGACCGCTTGAGCAGGAGAACCCCGCACATATGCAACCTGCGCCCGAGTGGAGAGCACACGATGTTGGACTTGGAGCGCGCTGGTGGGGTACCGGCGGTGATGAAGCGGCTGGGCAAACTGATAAGGGGAAGTCCGCTCACCGTCGCCGGGCGTCGGGTTCGTGACAACCTAAAATTCGCGAAATTTTACGAGTCAAACGTCATAAGGCCGCTCGCTAGACCGTACCACCGCGAGGGCGGCATAGCGATATTGTACGGCAATCTCGCTCCAAAAGGGGCGGTCATAAAGTACGCGGGTGTCAGCCCACGCATGATGCGCCATCGCGGCCCGGCGCGCGTGTTCGAGCGCGAGGAAGATGCCGTCAAGGCAATTCTGAACAAGAAGATCAAACGAGGTGACGTTGTCGTGATTAGATACGAGGGGCCGAAGGGCGGACCTGGCATGCGCGAGATGTTGGCCGCGACCGCAGCCGTGGCCGGTATGGGGCTCGCCGAGTCGGTGGCACTCGTAACCGATGGCAGATTTTCTGGTGGCACCCGCGGCCCTTGTGTGGGCCATGTTTCTCCAGAAGCTGCAGAGGGTGGGCCCATAGCAGTCGTGCGAGACGGTGACAAAATATCACTCGATATCAGACGCCACAGGATAGATTTGTCGGTGCCAGATGCGGAGATAAAGGTAAGGCTCGCCAAGTTCAAGCCACCCGAGCCCCGCATCAAAAGAGGATATCTAGCGCTTTATTCCCGCACGGTCAGCTCAGCTGCCGAAGGGGCGATTCGTCGGTGATCGCATGGGCATGACTATAGCCGAAAAAATTTTGGCCAAGGCATCGGGAAAAAAGCAGGTTGCGCCCGGTGAGATAGTCGAGGCCGAGATCGATGTGGCGATGGTCAATGATATCACCGCCCCGCTCACCGTCGACGCTTTGCGCGAGATCGGTGTTAAAAAAGTTTGGGACCCTAAGCGGGTTGTCGTGGTGTTCGATCACCAAGCCCCAGCGACTTCGGTAGAGGCAGCCCGCGACCACGCCGAACTCAGAAAGTTCGTCGCCGAGCAGCGCATCCCAAATTTTTACGACGTGAACGAAGGTATATGCCATGAGGTCTTACCGGAGCGGGGCTTTGCCCTGCCGGGGCGCCTCGTCGTCGGGGCTGATTCGCACACGTGTACGTACGGTGCACTCGGATGTTTCGCTACGGGAATAGGCTCGACGGACATGGCTGCCGTTCTCGCCACGGGGAAGCTCTGGTTTCGTGCACCGGAGAGCATGAAAATCTCGGTTGAGGGAAAGCTCAAGCAGCGGGTGGCGTCGAAGGACCTCATCCTGCGGATAATAGGGGATGTCGGTGCGGATGGTGCGACCTATCGCTCGGTGGAATTCGCGGGCAAGGGGATGCGAGGTATCAGCGTAGCAGGGAGGATGACGATGTGCAACATGGGCGTGGAGATGGGGGCCAAGGCGGCAATCGTCCCGCCGGATGGGTTGACGAAACGATGGCTTGCGGGCAGGGCAAGAGAATCGTACAAGCCAGTTTACAGCGACAAGGACGCCGCGTATGTGGAAGAACTTTCCTACGATGCTGCGAAACTCGAGCCACAAGTGGCGTGTCCGCACAGAGTGGACAACGTCACTACAGTGCGGGAGATGGGAGGGGTTGAGATTGACCAAGCGTTTCTGGGCAGCTGCACGAACGGCAGGCTCGAAGATCTCATAGAGGCCGCAAAAATCTTGAAAGGAAAGCGCGTTTCGAAGCGCGTGCGCATGCTGCTGGTGCCAGCCTCTCGCGAGGTTTATCTGGAAGCGCTCGAGCGTGGGATTTTGAGAATTTTTGTCGAGGCCGGTGCACTTGTGGAGTCGCCCTCCTGTGCGGCCTGCATGGGCGGGCACATAGGCATCCTCGCCCCGGGGGAAATTTGCATTTCATCCTCAAACCGCAACTTCCGCGGCAGGCAGGGCAGCCCCGAAGCAGAGATATACCTGGCTTCTCCCGCGACCGTTGCAGCCTCGGCGCTTAAGGGGAAGATAACCGACCCGAGGGATGTTTGATGGCGCGCGTTTGGGTTTTCGGAGATGACATCAGCACGGATGCGATAATCCCCGGACGCTACTTGGTCAAGCGGGAGCCCGGAGAGCTGGCGAAGCACGTCATGGAGGGCGCTGACTCAGAATTCGCGCGGAAGGTGCAACCGAGGGATGTCATCATAGCGGGAAAGAACTTTGGCTGCGGTTCGAGCCGCGAGCACGCGCCGATTGCTATCAAAGCCGCCGGAGTTTCCGCAGTCGTGGCCGAATCGTTTGCGAGGATATTCTACCGCAACGCAATCAACCAGGGCCTGCTCGTGCTCACATGCCCCAACGTGAGCAAGGAGTTCAAATCGGAGGACAAAGTGGAAATCGATGTGAAAAAGGGCATCGTGCGCAACTTGAAAACAGGCAAGACGTTTAATGTTGAGCCGTTGCCGCGCTTTGTTCTTGAGATACTGGAGGCCGGGGGATTGCTCCCACACCTGAAGCGAAAACTTTCCTCCGGCCGAACTTCCTAGCCCCCAAGTAGCATGCGATAGTCAACGAACACAGGAAGGCCACGGTTATCGCGAAGATGATTACCAAGCCAAGGAAGCGCAGGCACAGCAGCGAGCCCGTGAATGCGAAAATTGATGCAAAAAGGCCCGCAGAGAATTTCGCAGCAGCGCTGAAATTTTCGTGGTTTACCCTCAAATCCAAGGCGAACACTTTTTCCTCAGTTTCGATGAGATGTCGTGCCGCCAGCACCCCAAAGTTGATAGCCAAGAGCAGAACGGCGATGAAACATGCGATCATCAGCCCAGGAGTATCTGTGAGCAGCGGCACGATAATAGACGCTCCAAAGATAGAGAGATCTAGAATAATGAATTTTCCAAATCTAGATTGCGCAGTCCCTTGAATCGATGGTTGTGCCATACGTGAAAGTAGCGAGCCCGTGTAACGAACGAAGTTTGGCAAGACAATGCTGAAAAATTTGTATATTCTATGCGCTGATTTCATCAAGAAAGACGTGGCCAACGTTATCAAGACGCAGAAGAATCCGGCAAACGCTAAAAATCCTTGTCGGTCGCCGTTAAATGTACCTCCAAGGTTGGCGTACACTATATTGTAATCGCCCCTACCAGTCATGCCAGCTCCAACGAATATGGATTTTTTGCCATTGATCCCACAGAGAAACGTGCCAAGTGCTACAGAAAGCATCTCGAGTATGGCGGTTGCTACAACGGCTCCGACTATTATGGCTCCAAATCTGGGGAACAATTTTGGATCTATCATCATGCCGAACGCCACAAAGAACAGCGCCACAAAAGCGTCTCGGAATGGCGTTATTTTTCTGCTTACCCGCTCTCCAAACACGCTGCCAGATAACACCATGCCGATGAAGAATGCCCCTGTGGCCGCCGAGACGCCGAGCGATTCTGCAAAGATACTCGCGGCAAGAACTAGCGTCAGTGCGAACAAGACCAGTGTTTCATCCGATACAGATTCTCTAACGCGTTTCATGGCAATTGGTACCAACTTAATGGCGATGATTATGAATATTATAGAGAAAATCGCCATCTTCCCCAAAGTTTGAGCAATCATAACCGAGCTTTCGCCGGCAAAGGTTAGCCCCGCAAGGATCGCCAAGTAGATAACGGAGATGAAATCTTCCACGACGGATACTCCAAGCAGGATTTCCGCCTCTGGGTCAGCGAGTTTTTTCATATCAATCAAAAGTTTAGCAACGACACTCGCTCCGCTCATGCATATAATGCCGGACAAAAACATCCTGTCGACGAACCCCAAGCCGAGCAGATATCCTATCGCCTGACCGAGGGCCAACATGGAGCCCACGTCGACTATGCTCACGACCACCGAGATGAACTTGACTCTCTTCAACTTCGTGATCGAGAACTCTAGGCCGAGGAAAAACATCAAGAAAATGATGCCCAAGGTTGAGAGGATGTTCCTCACCTGGCTGTCAACCGGCATGCCTAAGGCGCCCCCCAGCGCGTAGGGGCCAATCACGATTCCAGCTAAAAGATACCCGACAATAGAGGGCTGCTTAAGCCTGTTACATACGACGAGAGCGAGCGCTGCGAATAGAAAAACGATGCCTAACTCCGACAGCGGCTCCATCGACATCTAGCTCGTCCCTTGTCATCGATGTCAGGACTTTACTGAGAGCAACTTTCTCAGCCTGTCCATCCCCCTAGCGCTTCCGAGAACTATCAGCAGGTCGTCGTAATCCAACTTGAAGCCCGCCGATGGGTTTGGCGTAGTCTTGTCACCGCGCACGATCGCTATTATTGAAACTCCGAGACGTTTTCTCAGATTTAGCTCCCCAATCGTCTTTCCGGACACGCTGGACTTGATCGGCACTCGAATCCATTCCACGCTTATTTTCGGCGTGAGCGTTTGGGCTATGGCCTGAACGAGCGCCGGTGTGAAGTACGCTCCACTCAACACCGAGCCAGCTTTTCTCGCTTCTTCATCGCTGAGCGAAAAAACTATCGGTTTTTCATCCTCGGCCTTTCTGTAATAGTAAATCTCACGCCGGCCGTCGTTGTGGACGATGATTACAAATCTTCCACCGTAAGCCAATCTCTCAAGGGCTATTCGCTTGCCGACACCAGGCAGGTCGGTTTCCACAATCTCTACCATCTGCGCACCTCCAAAGCTTAAAGTAGTAAACTGAGATAAAAGTTTGTGCATTCCAAAGGTGAGAGTATGTATAAGATTGGTGTGATACCTGGTGACGGCATAGGGCCGGAGGTGATCTGCGAGGGGGTCAAAGTTCTAAATGCGGTAGCCGAGAGCACTCCCGGGTTGGAATTTGAATTCGTGGAGTTTCCATACGGGGCCGAATATTACTTAAAGACCGGCGAACTGCTGCCGCAGGCCGGGCTCGATCAACTCGCCGAGATGGACGCGATATATCTCGGAGCGCTCGGTGACCCAAGGCTGGCGCCGGGCATATTGGAGCAGGGCATCTTGCTCAAGCTCCGCTTTTACTTCGAGCAGTACATCAACCTTCGCCCTGTCAAACTCTATCCCGGGGTACCTTGCCCGCTCAAAGACAAGGGCCCGGAGCACGTCAATTTCTACGTCGTGCGCGAGAACACAGAGGACTTTTACATCGGAATAGGCGGCAGGGCAAAGGGCCGCTCGCGAGCCGAATTTGAGGTGGTGCGCTCGATTTACAAGGCGAAATTCGGTCTTGACCTAGATGTGGATCGAGATGAGATAGCTTACCAAATAGGAGTCGTCAGCCGGAAGGGATCGGAACGCGCCATACGTTACGCGTTCGAGCTCGCACGAAAGAAGGGCAAAAAGCGCGTGACATCGGTCGACAAAGCGAACGTGCTGACTCACATCTACAGCCTGTGGCGCGAGGTCTTCGAGCGGGTCGCGAAGGACTATCCCGGGATTGAGACAGAGTTCGCTTTCGTGGACGCGATAACGATGTGGTTTATCAAAAATCCCGAGTGGTACCAAGTCGTCGTCACACCCAACATGTTTGGCGACATCATAACAGACCTCGGGGCGATGATCCAAGGTGGCCTGGGGCTCGCGCCAGGGGGCAACATAAATCCAAAGGGCGTGAGCATGTTCGAGCCCATCCACGGTTCTGCACCCAAGCACGCTGGCAAAAACGTGGCGAACCCGCTGGCGGCGATTTTGGCAGGGCAGATGATGCTTGAGCATTTGGGTGAACAAAAGGCGGCCGATAAAGTAGAGCGGGCGGTTATCGATGTTTTGAAAGAGGGCAAAGTCAGAACTTATGATTTGGGCGGCAGATCGAGCACTTCGGATGTTGGCGATGCGGTCGCGGCAAAAGTGAAAAAAAGGTAGTTTGTTATTTCTTTATAAACCCGCTCCACCCAAAGCATCGGCGGGAATGTGTGGGGTTTTAAAAATTCTCTTTGCAATAAAGTTTAAATGTCGCAAATAATACTTAACTTACTGAAGGTGTCGTAAAGTGCCTAGAAGTCATGAGGGTAAAGAAGCCCATATGCGCCTAGTACAGCTTGCCGAGGATAAACTTAGAAGTATGCGCTATGAGGTGACTCGTTTTCCCCGCCTTAAAAACAAAGCATGGGCAGATATTATAGCAATTCGCGGTGACGAGAAAATTGTAGCTGAATGTTTGATAACCGCCCCAGAGTCAATCCTAAAAAGAAAATTGCGAAACTACAAGGACTTCGATAAGGTAATTTTTGTGTTACCCTCTGCCGCTAGGTTCCCGCTTGTGGAGAAAAGCGATAAAATGGAGGTTTGGCGGTTCGACGTAGGACCTACTCGAAAAAGAGACATTTACCCGATTTCATTAACCAACGAAGATCGACAAGCTCTAGATGAGATAGTTGCTAAATCAAAAATTTCAAAAGCCGATGCGATAAGGGAGGCGATTAAGCACTACGCCGAGTATCTTGAAAGTCTAGAAGTTGTCACCTATCGCGACGTGACCAAGGAGCAGGCAAAGCGAGAAATTCAGAAATACTTGAAGGGCAAGAACCGTGTGAGAGCGGATGAGATAAGTGATGCTTTGCGGATAGACCTCAGCGTGGTTAACGAGGCGCTACTTGGGCTGTGGGGAGAGGGTTGGGTTGAACCAGAGCGAAAGGGTTGAGGGCGAAAAGATAAGATGCATCGGCAGGCGGGTTTCCAAACCGCGGCTGGTGCAGTGGACCTCGCGGCACAGGGCGATTGAGGTCTTTGTGGAAGGAAGGCTGGCCATTGCCGAAGTTGTGAAGACCTGGAGAGTACTGAAAAACTGATTCTATTTCCGCCCCGCGAAGTAGCGGTTGATCCCGTTGATCATCGCGTCCACGCTAGCCACGACCACGTCTTCCCGCACGCCCTTCGCGATGTAGAGGTTGCCCTTGTCATCCTCAAGCTTTACCGTCACCTCTGCTAGCGCATCGCTACCGCCCGTGATGGCATCCAAGTGGTACTCTTTCAACCTGAGCGCCGAGATCTCCTGCATCACGTTGCGGATGGCGCTTATCGCCGCGTCAACTGGCCCAACACCCGTCGCCGAGCCGGCCCGCTCCTCCCCTCGAACGGTGACCCGCACGGAGGCGGTCGGCGTCACGGTGCTGCCCGTGAGCACGGTGAACTCCTTCAGCTCGACCACTTTCTCCTCTTTAGGCAGAGCCCCGAACACGCTTTCGGTGATTGCCCTGAGATCAATGTCGGTAACCTTCTTACCCTTGTCTCCCAAATCCTTGACGCGTTTCGTGATGTCGAGCAGCTGCTCCTTCGTGACCTGCACTCCGAGGTCCTTGAGCTGCTCCCTGACCGAACGTGTTCCAGCGAATTTTCCAAGCACCAGTCTACGGTGGTGTCCAACGAGTTCTGGAGAGAGCGGCTCGTAAGTTCCTGGGAACTCTAAAACCCCGTGAACGTGAATGCCCGCTTCGTGGGCGAAGGCGTTGTCCCCGACTATTGCCTTGTTCGGAGCCACGGCTATTCCAGTCAGGCGCTCGACCAGATTGGAGGTCTCAACCAGCAGCTCTGTCTTTATCTTCGGTTTTATTCCGTAGAGGGCACGAAGCCCCATAACCACTTCCTCGAGCGAGGCATTTCCGGCGCGTTCACCCAATCCATTTACGGTGGCATGGATCTGCTCTGCTCCCGCCTCCACACCCGCGAGCGAGTTCGAAACCGCAAGCCCAAAGTCGTTATGGCAGTGCACGCTTATCGGCACTTTGATCAGCGGTTTCAGCTGGCTGATGAGGTAGAACATGCCGCGGGGAGTTATGCAGCCAACGGTATCCGGCACATTTATGTAGTCCGCCCCGGCATCTACCACAGCCGCGTAAACTTTTTTCAAAAATTCTAGGTTCGTTCGCGTGGCGTCCTCGGCCGAAAATTCCACCGTGACACCGTGCTTCTTCGCGTATTCGACGGACGCTATGGCTCGCTCGAGCGCTTGTTCGCGGGACATCTTCAATTTATGTTCTAGGTGAATGTCTGATGTGGCGATGAAAATGTGAATGCGGTCGACATCGCATTCTATCGCCGCGTCCGTATCTTCCTTAACACACCTAGCGAGGGCGCAAATCTCAGAATCCAACCCAGCTTTAGCTATGGCAGATATCGCCTTCTTCTCCCCTTCCGAGACCATCGGAAAACCAGCTTCGATCACATCCACGCCGAGCTTATCCAGCTGGCGAGCGATGAGGATTTTTTGGTCTGGGGTCAGCGACACACCAGGAGTTTGCTCCCCATCCCGAAGTGTTGTATCGAAAATCGCCACTTTTTTCGGCAGCTTGATCTCCTTGCTCACCTGCGAGATGAAATCGCTGACGAAAACATCCCTCTGCAAGCCATCACCAAACAGACTCAGCACAGCGGATTAAATACCTACCAGACGTTGTTGCTCAAACGAGCACGAGCTGCCTGAGCTTTCGCCCGTACTCATCGCGGGAAATCGGAGCGTAGAGGCTCGCCCGGCGCCCCTTACCGGTGGCCAAACGAGTTAAGAGCCCGGCCTTCCACATGCGTAACGCCATCTCCCAGTATTTTATAATGTCAGTATGAAATACAAAAAACATTGCCGCCGACACGAGAATAGGCAAACGTTATTTGAACAGCTACCTAGACTATTGATGAGGACTCAAATGGCGAAGCGTGTGGTGAAAATTTTGGACACGACGATGCGCGATGGCGAGCAGACGCCGGGGATAGCGTTGGCTCCAGAGCAGAAGCTTGAGATGGCCAAAGCGCTCGATGATCTGGGCGTGGACATAATCGAGGCGGGAGCGGCTATAACCTCAGAGGGGGAGCGCAGGGCGATCAAGATGATAGCGGATGCTGACCTGAACGCGGAGATATGCAGCTTTGTCAGGGCCCTGCCCGTGGACATAGATGCCGCCCTGAAGTGCGGGGTGGATAGCGTTCATCTAGTTGTTCCAATCTCAGATATCCACCTTGAGCACAGGTTGAAAAAGACGAGGGAGCAGGCGAAGGAGATGGCGTTGAGCGCCACCCGCTACGCGCTAGACCATGGTCTGGTGGTGGAGCTATCGGCGGAAGATGCAACAAGGGCAGACCCCGCGTTTCTCAAGGAGCTCTTCTCAGCAGGGGTGGAGGAGGGGGCACAGCGGCTCTGCGTGTGCGACACCGTTGGTGTTGCCACCCCAGAGAAGATATCTGAATTGTTTGACGGCTTGGTCAAAGACATAAAGGTCCCGATAGCCGTGCACTGTCACAACGATTTCGGCATGGCGACGGCGAACACAATAGCCGCGGCCAGGGCGGGCGCACAAGAAGTTCACGTCACGGTCAACGGCCTGGGGGAGCGGGCGGGCAACGCCGCTCTGGAAGAAGTTGTGTTGGCCCTGATGCACTTCTACGGCTTCGAGACGCACATAAACCTGAAGAAG
>Ga0210017_1003364_pt1 | contig 13417 bp, 10 predicted proteins | sample CryGeyCG2014_020_FD_183966 | JGI IMG/M metagenome (GOLD analysis project Ga0210017, IMG submission 183966) | Groundwater microbial communities from aquifer - Crystal Geyser CG08_land_8/20/14_0.20 (SPAdes) (version 2) | ecosystem: Environmental > Aquatic > Deep subsurface > Groundwater | place... | reverse complement strand
TTTTGAAACTGCCGATAGGAATACTTCAGGCCTTTTATTATGTTTTTGTAATTTCCCCTGACCTTATTTTTAGTAAGGGAGGATATGGTTCTATCCCGGCAGTGATTTCTGGTTGGTTCTTGAGAGCGCCAATTTTTTTACACGAGTCAGATATTATTCCGGGATTAGCAAATAGAGTAGCTAGTAAGGTTGCTTTGGAAATTTTTATTAGCTTTTCCGTTAAAAAAACAGAATATTTCCCGGCAAAAAAGATGCTTTCTGTCGGTAGTCCTATAAGGAGAGAGATTTTAAATGGTTCAAAAAACGAAGCGAAAAAAATTTTTAATTTAACAGGAGAAAAATCCGTGATTCTAATTTTAGGCGGCTCGCAGGGTGCCCAAAGAATCAATGATAAATTGCTGGTAATTTTACCCGAAATTTTAAAGGACTTTGAGCTTATTCATCAAACAGGCAGAAAAAACTTTGTTCAGCTAAAAAAAGAGTCCGAAGTTGTAATAACGCAAGACCTTAAAAAATATTATCATCCTATAGATTTTTTGGATGAAAAACAATTATCTTATGCCTATACGGTAGCAGATTTAATTATTAGTCGAGCCGGCGCTGGCACCATTTTTGAGATTGGAGCGGTTGGTAAACCATCGATTTTAGTTCCTTTGCCAGAGTCTGCCCAAAACCATCAAGTTAAAAATGCTTATGCTTTTGCTGAAAATGGAGCTACCATAGTCATAGAGGAGATAAATTTCAGGCCTCATTTTGTTTTAGAACGAATAAAATATTTATTTTCCCAACCTCAAGTTTTATCTGAAATGTCAAGAAGAACCAAAGAATTCTCCCGACCTGAAGCTGCCAGAATTATCGCCGAATATCTCGTAACTTATTTAAACCAATAAAAAACATGAATATGATAGAGGAGATTAGGAAAAATCGGTTTAAGAAATTAAAGGCAATAGAAAGTGCCGGTTTTTCAGCTTTCCCTGGGCAGACAAAGAGAACTCATACTTGCCTGGAGACGGTTGAAGAATTTGGAAAGTTATCACGACTAAAAAAAGAGATAATTTTAGCAGGAAGGATTTTATCTTTAAGGCAACATGGTGGTCTGGTTTTTTCTCATATTAAAGATGGTACAGCCAAAATTCAGCTTTGTCTTAAGAAAGATAGGTTAGGAGAGAAAAATTTTCAATTTTTTCTAGAAAATTTTGATATCGGGGACTTTATTGAAACAAGAGGCATACTTTTTAAAACAAAAAGGGGAGAAAAGACCCTTGAGGTAGTAGATTACAAGTTTTTGGCAAAATCCCTTTTACCTTTACCCGAAAAATGGCATGGCTTAAAAGATATTGAAGAAAGGTACCGGAAAAGATATTTAGATTTAATTTTTAACCCAGAAGTTAAAAAGAAATTTGAACTCCGTACAAAGATTATTAAAGAATTAAGAAATCTTTTGGAGAAAGAAGGATTTTTAGAGGTGGAAACACCAATTTTACAACCCCTTTACGGCGGCGCTAAAGCAAAACCGTTCAAGACCTATTTAAACGTTTTAGCTCTTGATTTATATCTAAGAATTTCTCCGGAACTTTATCTAAAACGGCTTTTAATAGGTGGGTGTGAAAAAGTTTACGAAATTGGCAAATGTTTTAGAAATGAAGGAGTTGACAGGTCTCATAATCCTGACTTCACCATGCTGGAATTTTATTGGGCTTATACTGACTATAAAAAATTAATGAAGTTTACAGAAAAACTTTTTTCAGAACTACTTAAAAATTTATTTGGCAGTTTAAAAATAAAATATAAGGGCAAAGAAATAAATTTTAAGGCGCCTTGGCCAAGAATTGAACTTAATCAACTTATTAAAAAATATACCAAGATTAATATAGACGAAATTCATCTAGAGGCTCTTAAAAAAGAGGCTAAAAAATTAGGGATAGAACCAAAAGGAGAAAGGGCTGAAATTGCCGACGCTCTTTATAAAAAAATCTGCCGTGGCAAAATCTGGCAGCCAACTTTTATAATTCACCACCCCTTAGGTGCCTTCCCTTTAGCAAAGCAACTTGAGAAAAATCCGAACAAGACAGCTAATTTTCAATTAGTAGTAGCTGATATAGAATTAATTAATGCTTTTTCTGAGCTCAATAATCCTTTAGAACAAAAAAGGAGATTTCAAGAACAGGAGAAGATATTTAAGACAGGTTTTGAGGAAGCTCAGCGTCTGGACAAAGATTTCATTGAGGCCCTGGAATACGGCATGCCGCCAGCCGCCGGCTTTGGCCTGGGAATTGACCGACTGACAGCGTTACTTACGGATTCGCATTCGCTACGTGAGGTAATTCTTTTTCCTACTATGCGACCGAAATAAAATCATCTTAACGTCTTAACATACCAACATTTTAACATTGAGAAATTTAAATTTTTGTTAATATGTTAAAATGTTTAAATGTTAAAATGAAGTATGCTTGATATAAAATTTATTCGGGAAAATCCAGAGAAAGTAAAACAGGCCTGTAAAAATAAAGGGTTTGATGATGATATTGATAAACTTTTAGAATTAGACAAAAAAAGAAGGTCCAATATTATAACTACAGAAACCCTACAAGCAAGGCAAAACAAACTTGGCAAAAAAGATATTGAAGAAGCTCGAAAAATTAAAGCCGAAATTATAAAGATAGCGCCAAATTCAAAAAAAATCGAGCAAGAATTTAATAATTTAATGTCTCAAATTCCAAATATTCCTTTTGACGATGTGCCGGTGGGTAAAGACGATACGCAAAATATCGTAATTAGAAAAGTCGGAAAAATACCCGAATTCAAATTTCAACCGAAAGATTATATGGAAATAGGGGAAAAATTAGAGCTTATTGATGTCGCGAGGGCGTCAAAAGTCGCTGGCACTAGATTTGGTTACCTGAGAAACGAAGCGGTTCTAATGGAATTTGCGCTCGTAAAACTTGCGTTTGATTTGCTAACAAAAAAAGGATTTTTACCGGTACTTCCTCCGGTGATGCTGAAAAAGGAAATGGCTAAAGGGACAGGATATTTCGAGGCAGCTGACAAAGAAGAGGCCTATTTTATTCCGGAAGACAAATTATTTTTGGCGGGGACATCAGAACAATCTCTGATAGCAATGCACGCAGGAGAGATTTTGCCAGAGAAAGATTTGCCGAAAAGATACGTTGGTTTTTCAACTTGTTTTCGCAGAGAAGCAGGTTCATATGGCAAAGACACAAAAGGCATTTTAAGAGTTCATCAATTTGATAAGGCGGAGATGGTTAGTTTTTGTAAGCCCGAAGATTCAAAAAAAGAACATCAATTCTTTTTGTCATTGGAAGAAAAATTGATGAAATCTTTAAAGCTCCCTTATCAAGTAGTAAATATTTGCACCGGGGATTTGGGGAAACCGGCTGCTGCTAAATACGACATTGAAACATGGATTCCGTCGGAAAATAAATACCGCGAAACTCACTCTACCTCAAACTGTACCGATTTTCAAGCCCGCCGCCTTGAAATCAAATATCGCGACAAGAATAATAAACTGAATTTCGTCCATACTTTAAACGGAACCGCTTTTGCCGTCGGTAGAACTTTAATTGCTATAATTGAAAACTGTCAGCAAAAAGACGGAAGTATAAAAGTTCCAAAGGTGCTTCAGAAATATACTGGATTTAAAATAATAAGAACCTGATTTCATCAGAACCTTGATTCGCTACGGTATAAATATATAGTCTTGAATTAAAATGATAATAAATGGACTAAAAATTAATTACAAAATTATCGGGGAGGGGAGACCCTTCCTGATTTTACATGGTTGGGGGTCTAATTTTGAAAAATGGCAGAAAGTAGGGGAGTTGTTGGTAGAAAAAAACCTGAAAGTCATTATTCCTGATTTGCCAGGTTTCGGGGAAAGTCAGAAGCCGACAATCGCTTGGAACCTTGATGATTATTGCAATTTTGTTGAAGAATTTGTGAAAATTTTAAATTTAGATAAATTTTTTCTTTTAGGCCATTCTTTTGGCGGCGCTTTGGCAGTAAAATACAGTTTGAAATCTCCCGAAAAAATAGCTAAATTATTTTTAGTTGGAGCGGCTTGTATTAGAAGAAAGACGTTTAAAAAAAGATTTTTTTATGCTCTTTCTAAAATTTTCCCATCTTCTCTTTTTCTGAGAAAATTTTTCTATAAATTTATTATTAAAAGCGACTATCTTTCTGTTGAAGGTGTGATGAAAGAAACTTATCTAAAAATAATTAAGGAAGACCTTTTAGATAACCTGCCTCAAGTTCAAGTCTCAACAGTAATCATCTGGGGCGGAAAAGACGATGTGATTAAATTAAAGGATGGCCAAATTATTAATCAAAAAATAAAAAACTCAAAATTAACCGTTATTCCAAAGGGAAATCATGATTTAGAACAAAAAATTCCTGAGATTTTAACTGAGAAAATTTTAGAAAACTTATGACAAAAATAATTATTAGTATTGTTTGGTTTTTAATTTTTACAAAATTGCTCATTTTCTGGGTCTGGCTTTGGCAGTTAAAGGGATACCACTGGGGAAGATTCAAAGCCCATTTTGAAACCCAGAAATTAAGAAAGATTTTTTTTAGTTTTCATGGCGTCAGATATCCCAAGTTGACGTTAAAAACTATTATTATTTTGATTTCTGGCATATTGCTGGAAATTTTAATTTTATTTTACCTCTTCAATTTAGTTCTTTTTTTAATTCTAATTATTTCAGCGCCGATAATTTCTTCTCTCTTAGTTTTATTTTTTCAAATTCCAACAGTCATCTTAGTAAAAAAAACTTTAAAAAAAGCAAAAGAAAAAAAAGAACAATTTAAAAACCTCATAGTCATTGGCATTACCGGGTCTTACGGCAAAAGCTCAACCAAAGAATTTTTAGCGACGATTCTTTCAGAAAAATTTAAGGTTTTGAAAACTCCTAAAAATATTAATGCCGAGATTGGTATTGCTAAAACAATTTTAAATGAGTTAAAACCCGAACACCAAGTTTTTATTGCTGAAATCGGCGCTTACGAAAGAGGAAAAATAAAAGAAGTTTGTAGGATGCTTGGACCAAAAATTGGCATTCTAACCGGCATAAACGAACAGCATTTATCTACTTTCGGCTCTTTGGAAAATATTAAAAAAGCAAAATATGAACTAATTGAAAGCCTGCCCCGTACTATTATAGTGCGGGGTTTGCCAGAAGATGGCATTGCTATTATAAGAGATAAATTAGATTTACGGGCAGATGACATTAGGGTTGAAAAAGAATATATTTTTTTTAAGGTCAGTGGAGTTAATTTTAAAGTAAACTTGCTTGGCATTCATAATATTGATAATATTTTATTATCTGCTTCCTGCGCTCAGAAATTAGGAATGAGTTTGGAAGAGATTTCCAGAGCTTGTTTAAAAATTAAACCAGAGCAAGGGGGAATGAAATTTTTAAGAAAGGACGCTCCTGTTGTCATTGATTCATCTTATTCTGCTAATCCTGACGGTGTTATTGCTGACTTGGATTATTTAAAAACCCTTCGGCAAGCTCAGGGCAAGTTAATTATTGTTATGCCTTGTTTGATTGAATTAGGTAGAGTTTCAAAAGAAGTTCATAAAAGAATCGGTAGGAAAATCGGCGAAGTCTGCGACTTAGCAATAATTACTACAAGGGATTATTTTAAAGAAATAAAAAAAACCGCAGAGATCGGGTCTCTGCAGATATTTCTTATTGAAAACCCGAAAGAAATCATTGCTAAAATAAAAGAATTTTGTAAAAATGACGATGTAGTTCTTTTAGAAGGCAGAGTACCGAAGGAAATAAAAAGCGTCAAATTCTTTTAAAACTTGACGCTTAGGGTTGGCCCTTTTTAGAGGAGAAGTGAGGGCCTTGGTGAAGAGTTTGGTGTGAGGAGGAAGAGTATTATTTGCCTTTTGTGGCCTGGGCTCTTATTTCGAGATATCGTTTTACCCAAATATCCCAATCAGGAGAGTTAGGGTCTATCTGGTAGTTATTCCCGGCGGTCATCCTATCTAACGTCCCATCAAAACCGTAATCAATGAGGCTAATACAGCTATAACCCCAGTAATTAGAAACCTGAAAGGTTATACCGCCAGGAATATTACTGTCTTCTACAGTACCTAGAGTAGCCATAACGTGAATATTTTTCTCTCCCCGCATCCGGATTTTTTTGTTTATACTTATTGATACAACGAGGCCTATAGCAATTAAAAGAATCACTATTAAAGCCTCTATTAGCGTTATACCTCTTTTTTTCGTTTCCATCTTTTTATCCTTTCCAATTAAATTGTGAAAAAACTTTATTTCGTTTCTACTAATCTCATTATAGCATATGTGTAAAATTTGTCAAGCATTTAAGCCAATTTCTATATCTTTGAGCCCGAATACTGAATGGGACGATGTTTGGTTGGCTTTGAAATTAATTTTTATGCCTTGGCTTTGGAAAAGAGGCAAGGCGGTTTTGGAAATGGAAGAAGAATTTAAAAAGTATCTCGGAGTAAAACAGGCGGTTTCTTTCAACAGCGGGAGAACCGGGCTCCTGGCGATTTTGACAGCGCTTGGATTAGAGCCGGGGAGCGAGGTATTATTGCAGGCATTTACCTGCAATGCTGCTGTAAATCCGATTTTGTGGTCTGGTTTGAAACCGATTTATGTTGATTGTGACGAAAATAATTTTAATATTGATATCGAAGATTTAAAACGGAAAATAAGCCCGAATAGCCGGGTTTTAATGGTTCAGCATACTTTTGGCCTGCCAGCCAATATGGACGAAATTTTAAGCCTTGTAGAGCGTTATAACTTAATTTTAATTGAGGATTGCGCTCACTCATTAGGAGCCGAATATTATAACCAAAAAGTGGGGACTTTTGGCAAAGCTGCTTTTTTCAGTTTTTCCCGGGACAAAGTAATTTCTTCTGTATATGGCGGAATAATAGTAACCAATGATGACAATTTGGCAAAGAAAATTAAAGATTTTCAGGAAAAAGTTGGTTCCCCGTCTTATTTTTGGATTTTTCAGCAACTTTTACATCCGATTTTATTAAATTTTTTGATTCTGCCTATTTACAATTTTTTAGATTTAGGGAAAATGTTTTTAGTTTTATCGCAAGTTCTTCATATTTTGTCAAAAGCAGTCCATTGGAAAGAAAAAAGAGGGGAGAAGCCGAATTATTTTCCAAAACAACTCCCAAACGCTTTGGCTCTTTTAGTTTTAAATCAATTTAGAAAATTAGAGAAATTTAACCAGCATCGCAAAAAAATTGCCGATTTTTATTATGAGAACTTGAAAAATTCCTCTTTTATACTTCCCAAAAAAGATAATTCTATTTTTTTGAGATTTACAGCGAAACATCCAAAAGCTCACCAGATAATCTTTGAGGCCTGGCACAAAGAAAATATTTTGATAGGGGATTGGTATACAAGCGCAATTGCCCCCTATGACACAAAATTAGATAAGGTGAAATACAAATTAGGCAGCTGTCCGAAAGCCGAGAATCTTGCGAAAAAAACACTTAATTTACCAACTCATATTAATATTTCCCAAAAAGACGCTAAAAAAATTGTTAAATTTCTAAACATATGGAAATAAAAGAAATAAAAAATAAAAATGTCTGGGAAGGATTTCTTTTGGAGTGTGAAGAGAAGACATTTTTGGATTCCTGGAATTGGGGAGAATTTCAGAGATTAGAGGGCAATAAGATTTGGCGATTAGGTGTTTATGATAATAATGAACTTGTTGCTTGTGCTTTGGTTATAAAGATTGTTGCGAAAAGAGGAACTTTTCTATTTTTGCCCCACTGTCCTGTGGGAAAATCAAAAACTCTGGGAGTTTTAACAAATAAATTAAAAGAAGTTGCCAAAAAAGAGAAGGCAAGTTTTATTAGAGTAGCGCCGATTTGGGAAAAAAACGAAGAAAATATTAAAGTTTTTAGAGATTTAGGATTTAGAGACGCGCCAATTCATATGCATCCAGAGGTAACTTGGGAATTAGATATTACGTCTTCAGAAGAAGAACTTTTAATGATGATGAGGAAAACAACCCGTTATTTAATAAAACAGGCCTTAAAAAATAGTAACATCGAAATTGTTAAAAGCCAGAATATTAAAGATTTAGAAAAATTCAATGAGGTTTATTGTGCGACAGCAAGACGGCATAAATTTGTGCCGTTTTCTCCAAATTATTTAAAAAATCAGTTTTTATGTTTTTCGCCAGACAATCAGATTTTAATTTTTTTAGGTGAATATAATGGAAAAATTATTTCTTCGGCTATTGCGGTTTATTGGCAGGGAATTGGTTTTTATCATCACGGAGCTTCTTTATCAGAATATAACAAAATTCCGGTGTCATATTTGTTGCAGTGGGAAGCGATAAAAGAAGCTAGAAGGCGTAGTTGTAAATTATATAATTTTTGGGGCATCGTAGACCAAAATTTAGAATTAAGGAAGCATCCTTGGGCTGGTTTAACTTTATTTAAAATGGGATTCGGGGGTAATAAAAAAGAATATGTTAAAACCCAAGATTTAGTTATTTCTCCAGAATATTGGCTAAATTTTGTTTTTGAAAAAATTAGAAAAATAAAGAGACATCTATGAGAAAATATAGATATAAAAAAAATTATAGAACTAGAAATAAAAAATCAATCATAAAAAACAAGTTTTTTTGGTTCTTCTGCTTAATTGCAGCTTTTTCAGGAGGAATTATTTATTTTTTTATTTTTTCTTCGGTTTTCCAAATAGAGAAAATTCAAGTTTTTGGGAATAGAAAAACCTCAAGCGAAGAAATTATAAAAATTATCTCAACTGAACAAAAAAATATTTTCCTGGCCAATCTGGATGAAATAACTAAAAATATTTTAGAAAAATATCCTCAAATTGCTAAAATAGACCTGAAAAGAAAATTTCCAGACGGTTTGGTAATTCAAATTGAAGAAAGGACGCCTGTGGCTGTTTTTTGTCAAAGCATAATTGAAGAAGAAAATTGTTATTTTATTGATAGGGAAGGAGTGATATTTGAGAAGGTGAGCCAAACGTCTTTAGAAATGCCGAAGATAATCGGAGAATCCATTATTGAAAAAGGGGAAATTGAACAAATTTTAAAAATCAATTTTAAATTAAAAAACGATTTAAAAATCCCTATTGAAAAGTTTTTTTTGGCTTCTAAAGAAAAATTAAACATCAAAACTTTGGATGGTTGGGAAATTTATTTTAACCCAAAAGAAAATTTGGACTGGCAATTAACTGAATTAAATATTATTTTGAAAGAAAAAATTTCTCCTGAAAAGAGAAAAAATATCAAATATATTGATTTAAGATTCAATAAAGTGTTTATTTACCCGGAAACTTATTAACAATTTTTAACAATTTAAGAAAGCAAAATCGTGTTATAATCAAACTAATGAACAACCAAAAAATTTACCCCGTTAGAGATTTAGAACTCTTGGGGGAACAAAAAATAGAAAATATCTCTAACGGGGTTTACCTTTCAGTAATTATTCCAGCCTATAATGAAGAAAAAAGATTGTCAGGGACCTTGCGAGAAATCAATGATTATTTAACAAAACAAAGTTATGTTTCTGAAATTATTGTAGTAAGCGATGGTTCAACCGATAGGACGGTTGAAGTAATAAAAAATTTGACGCCGGAGATAACAAATTTGAAAATTCTTGAATTTAAGGAACGACAAGGTAAAGGTTTTGGGGTAAAACAGGGGATACTTGAAGCCAAAGGAGAATATCAAATTTTTACTGATGCTGATAATTCAACTTCAATTGACCAGCTCGAAAAAATGTGGCCGGAATTTAAAGCAGGATACGATGTTGTTATCGGCTCAAGGGATATTAAGGGAGCGGTCTTGTCTGTGCCTCAGTCCTGGCTAAGAAAAGTAATTTTAGGAGGAGGTTTTAAATTAGTTAGAAAAATAATTATCGGTCTTTGGAAAATCAGAGATACTCAATGTGGTTTTAAGGGTTTTAAAAAAAAGGCAGGCCAAGATATTTTTTCCAGAGTCACCATTCGTCAATTTGGGTTTGATCCTGAAGTTCTAATTATAGCAAGAAAACTGGGTTATAAAATTAAAGAAATTCCCATAACCTGGGTAAACGATCCAGATAGTAAAGTAAAATTTAAAAGCATGATTAAAATGCTTTTTGAAATATTAAAAATCAGATGGAATTTGTTCTTGGGAAAATATATTTAGTCAATATAATAAACAAATATTGAGTTGCCGATTTTGGCTATTGGTTTATATTTATCAAGCCATCTATAATATCCGATTGGCAAATCAAACCCCGGAGCCGGTTCTCCTCGTCCTCTTTGTAAAAAGAAAACAGAAACAGCAAGATAACTTCCTTTAGGTAGTTCCCCCGGGCTTCTTATGCCCCACCAGGGGGCATGTTTTTCTTTTAAATAATATTTTTCTGCTGAATAATATCTTGTATCGTATCCTCCGGAATAATCAACATAAATTTTATCAATACCTTTTTTATCTACCCACTGGCTTAATCTTTTTAAATCCTGACCCCAGTCCAGATTAGAATCAACTAGATAAATATAACCCTGGTCTGGCCCACCGACTATTTCGTTGAAATAGGCGAGAAAATGAGGATAAATAGAAATTACGTTAAAGGCCTGCCATAATAAGAGTAAACACAAGAAGGCTTTTTTTGCTTTAAGATAGGGAGGTTTTAACCAGAGGGTAATAGTCCTGCTGACTAATAGAATAGTAAAAGGAAAGACCGGCAAAAGATGACGGACACCGATATTAAGATTGCTAGTTATACTGGTTAGCCAGTAAATTGCAATAAAAACTAACATTGAAAATTCAGGGAAATGAGAAATAAGCCAGATGCGAGTTCTTTGGATAGGTTTTTTCCAGAAAGGTTTTTTAATTAGCCAGGCAACATATAAAAGAGAAATTACTAAGAGTATATGAAAAGCTAAGGGCTCTTTAATTATATAAACTATTGGGAAATAAGTTTTCCAGCCAGCCGACGATACTTTACCCAGGAAATAAGTTATGTCTCCGCCGCTAGTTCTTTGTATTGCCATAATTAAACCCAATGAATATTGAGCAAACGGTCTTAAAACCGGTTTATCTGCCATCCAAATAGTTAAATTAGATAAAAATTCATTATCAGAAGCAAGTATGGATTTAGTGTCTTGGGCTTGTTTTTCTGGAGGATAATTCCAGGCGTGATATTGATAGACAACCCAGATTAAAGATAAAGCTATAAGGCCAATTAAAAGGCAAGAAACAAAATAACGGCCAGAGTTTTTTAAAAATTCTTTGAATCCAGAGGATTTTGTAATTGCCCAGACAATAATCAAAATTCCAAAAAACGGTAAAAGTAAAATTACAGAAAACTTTGCTAATTGAGCTAATCCCAAAACAATTCCAGCTATAATTAGATTTTTTCGGGAGCTGTCTTTCAAAAATTTTATAAAATAATAGGTAGCTATAAATACTCCGGCAGCAGCTCCCACGTCAGTTGTAACTAATCTACCGTGAGCTAAGAAAGTAGGGGAAAAAGAAAATAAAAATAGAGTAAGAAGAGAAGCTTTATTTCCAAAAAGCTCTTTCGCCCAAAGGAAAATATAAAATCCCAATAAAACTAAAATTAAAATCATTGGGATGCGGCCCCAGAATATCATTTTTTCAACCGGATTTCCAGTCCTATATAAAAAATAAGAGCCAAATTCCCATTGGTCATTAACATTTTCCTGCCAGGCCTTTATTTCAAAAGGGAATTTTATATCTCTAATAAATAAAAGGGGGATAGCGGCTAAATCCTTTATCAAAGGAGGATGTTCAGGATTTAACCGCATGTCTTTTTGAGTCAGATAGGAATAACCAGCAGGTAAGTGGACAAGTTCATCTGATGTAAGAGAATCATCCCTTATACTAAGGAAAGCTATAATAAAAACAAAAACTAAAAGACCAGCAGCAATGATATTGGTAAGGCGATTAGACATAATTAATTAACCTGATATTTGCTTACAATAATCCAGCCCCTATAATCATAAACTTCTTGAAAGTTTTTCTCTTTAAGTTTAGCCCAATTTTCAGGCACTTGGGGTTGGTAATTACCAAAGCCGGTAGTGTTTATCATCCAAACAATGTCATCTTTTTTAGTTGGAGAGGAAAAGTTCTTGATAATATCTTCTGGAGAGAGTAAAGCAGTTCCAGAGAAATGTTCTAAAGTTCCAGGAGCATAAAGAAAAGGATGAATTCCGGTCTGATTATAATATTTAAAACTAAAATATACAAAAGAGGAACCTATATAAATTTTATCATTCGGTTTTACTTCTTGTTTTAAGTAATTCGTTGCTTCGGCCATTCCGGGTTTTTCTCTAACATTGAGATTAATATAATAAATAGGGAAAGAAATTAGGTTTCCTAAAATTACTATTCCAACTAAAATATTTTTTACTGATTTATTTTTAATTTTTAGAATAGCTCCCCCTATCAAAACGATATAAAATGGAAGGCAAAGAATAAAATAACGATCCATATAAATCGGAGTTTTTATTGAAAGAGCGATAACAGCGATAAATGGAATAATTAATAATAGAAAAATTAACCATTTGTAAGAAGATTTTATTTTTTTCAAAGCGTAAATAAAGGAAATGACAGCTATTACTACTATTCCCAATAATATATACCAGAATTTAGAAGCGTCAATTCCTTCTCCTATTGTCATTTTGGCAAAAGTATTAGGAACAGACCAAATACTCATTTTAGGAATCCAATAGCTTTTTTGAACTTGGTTTAATTGATTTAAAAAAATTCTAAACCAGGGCAGATAAGAAAAGATTACTGCCAAATAAGCCCCCAGCCCAAGTTTAAAGTTATTAGTTCTAAAAAATTCAAGAAAATTAAATTGAGAATTCTTAACCCCGTTAGAGATTTGTTTGCTTTGTGCTTTTTCTCTGTCTTTGTGATCTCTAACGGGGTTAAGAATCCAAAAAAGGAAAAAAATCCCTTGGCTAGCGACTAAAAAGAAGAAAAAATAATGAGCGTAAATACCAGCAGTAACCGCTGAAGCATACAAAAACCACCAGATTAATTTTTGACTTTTAAGAGATTTTATTAATAAATAACTTGAAATAATAATCAAAAATAAAGCCAGGCTGTACATTCTTGCTTCCATTGCATACTGGATTTGAAATGAGTTAAAGGCTAACAAAACAGAAGACAAAAGGGCTAATTTTTTATCTTTAAAGGCCGCTTTTACTAATAAATAGACGCTTAGAATTGCTAAAACTCCAAAAAAGACGCTGAAAGACCTCAAAGAGAATAAAGAATTGCCGAAAAAGAAATCCCAGCCTCTTAAAACAATATAGTAAAATGGGGGATGAACGTCTAAACTAATGCGATGTATCATTTCTTTAAAATTATATTTGATTAAAAGGGC
>Ga0210017_1003363_pt1 | contig 13419 bp, 15 predicted proteins | sample CryGeyCG2014_020_FD_183966 | JGI IMG/M metagenome (GOLD analysis project Ga0210017, IMG submission 183966) | Groundwater microbial communities from aquifer - Crystal Geyser CG08_land_8/20/14_0.20 (SPAdes) (version 2) | ecosystem: Environmental > Aquatic > Deep subsurface > Groundwater | place... | reverse complement strand
ATGTATCAATCTATCAATAGATTGATACATATATGAATGTTTATAGAACGATGAATCGTTCCACTACTATAAAAAACGTATCTTTGTCAAAGAGCGTGAACTCTTACCAAAAAGATTTTTAAGAGATATTAAATAGAAGTAATGTATAATTATTTCATGGATAAATATTCACCAAAACTAAATAATTTGTTTTCCCAATTTGAAGAAATAAAGATAGTCTATTTATTTGGTTCCCAGGCAACAAAGAGAACTGCCCCATTGAGTGATTATGATTTTGCTCTATATTTAGATCCAAAAATAACAGTCAATAGAAAAAAAGAGATTATGCTAACCTTAATTGCAGAAATTTCTAAAATCTTACAAACAAACAAGATTGATTTGATATTGCTTAATGACTCAATTTTTCCGTTACTCAAATTTAATATTCTCAAAGAGGGCATTTTAATTTATCAAAAATCTCCGTACAAAATATTAGTTGAATCCGCAATCTATAACGAGTATTTTGATTTTAAAGTTTTTTCTCAATCTTATAGCCTATGACAAACACTGAAGTTTTAAAAAATAAACTTAGTGAAATTAAAAAATATCTGACTATTGTAAAAAGCTATCAAACAAAATCAAAAGAAGATTTGATTAATGATCAAACTTTAAGAGGTGCGGTCGAGAGATATCTTTATCTGCTTTGTCAAACAACTATAGATTTTTCTGAAGCCTTAATTAGTCATTTGAATTTTCGTCAACCATCAACTTATGGAGAAATATTTGAGATTTTATATGAACAAAAAATCATATCACAGAGCGTTTCCTTAAAAATGAAAAAAATGACCGGTTTTCGAAATATTCTGACTCATGCTTATGGAGAAATCAATCTAGATATACTCGTAGAAGTGTTACAAAAAGACATTAATGATTTTCTACTTTTTATTGAAGAGGTTCAAAAAAAAATTAAAATCTAAGCTTCTTTTATTCATACCCAAATTTTACCCAAAAAAATGGGGCTATTTTTTATAATAATTATTAAGACCATGCACGAAGTGATATTAGTTTTTTCCCCGACGGCCGACGCAAATAGACATCTTGCTACTGTATAATTGAAAAATGATTTTAAAAGTCTTTACTGACGGCGGATCTAAGGGTAATCCGGGTCCTTCATCAATTGGCGGAGTTGGATATTTACAAGGAAAAAAAGTTTTTGAATTCAAAAAATCAATCGGGATTGCCACCAATAATGACGCCGAGTATCGAGCACTGATTGAAGCTTTTAAAAACGTTATTGGTTATGGGTTAGGAGTTAGGGGGATAAAACAAATACAATTTTTCTCAGACTCCAGGCTTATGGTCAACCAGGTCAAAGGACTTTTCAAAGTCAATATTGGCCGGATCAGAGAATATATTTTGAAGATACGAACTTTAGAGCAGGAAATTAATCTGCCTATCACCTACTCTTACGTGCCGAGGGAACAAAATAAAGAGGCAGATTTGTTGGTGAATTCCGTATGAATTCCGTATGATTTATGATGTTTTTGCTTACGATCGTAACGAAAAACATCACACTTTGAGGCTAAAATGCAAAATTTTTAATTTTTAAATTTTTTTAAATTTTTACTTGATACTTTTTTTCCTGATTTTTTTCAATAACCCCGTTTATTTCCATTACCGAAATTATATTCAATACTTGAGAGACTGCCATCCCTAACCCAATCGCCATCTCATCAACCGTACTTGGGTTTTTTTGCAAAATATCAAAAATCAATCTCTCGGTTTCTGACAATTTTTCTCTAATATCCTCACTTTTCCTTGGCGTAATCTTCATATCAAACTCGCTATATATATCCTCGACCGTTGTCACCATCTTTGCCCCTTGTTTTATCAGTAGATTTGGTGCCGGCGCCATCTCTGAGTTAATAGGAGAGGGCACGGCAAAGACATCCTTTCCCTGAATCCCTGCGTATTTGGCTGTAATCAAAGCCCCGGAGTGCTCCCCGCCTTCAGCGATCAAAACGCCTCGGGAAAGCCCGGAAATAATTCGATTGCGGGAAATAAAAAGACCTTTTAGAACGGTTTGATTAGGCGGAAATTCACTGATGACCGCGCCACCTGACTTAATAATATTGTGATAAAGATGAAAGTTGGACGATGGATAGATGATATTAACTCCACAACCCAAAACGGCGATCGTCTTCCCACCGGCATCAAGCGATGCCTGATGAGCGATCGTATCAATCCCCATCGCCATACCGGAGACTATGACGAAGCCCTCTTTGGCTAATTCATAGGCAAATTTTCTTGCCACTTGAATACCGTATGAGGTAGGCTTGCGGGTGCCAACGATTGCGAAGAAAGTAGGAACATTTTCATCAGATTTAATATAAAGCGAAGGCAACAAATTTTTTGCGGTTTGTGGTTTTCCGCTAAAAAATTTCGTTGTCGAGCTTTTTAAATAAATACAAATCGGCGGATCGGAAATATTTCTCAAGCTTTCCGGATAAGCCTCATCGTCAACCGCCAAAACCGTAATCCCATCTTTTTCCAATTTCTCCAACTCTTTTTTCGGTTCAAATTTCCGTCTAAACTCAATAAATTTTTCCGCCAAATTCTGTCCAATTAATGGTACTAATTCTTTTATGGACGCTTCGTATGCTCCCCGTACACCCCTGGGGTGGCTTTTTAATGCCTGAAATTTCATCGGACCAATACCAAGACAGTATGAAAAACCAAGATAATAAATAAGATCGTCTTTTTTCATAATGAAAAGATTCTCTCCAATGCTTTTATCCCTTTTTCAAACATCTCCTCGTCGACATTTTCATTTGGTGAATGTATATTACAATCGGATAAAGTAAAACCAGTCAAAATCAGCGGTTTTTTAAATATTTTCGCCAAAGTTGAGGTGGCTCCGATTGATCCTCCACTTCTTTTAAATAAAGTTTTTTTTCCAAAAATTTCAGTAAATATTTTATCTGTTTCCTTTACATACTTATTATTAATATCGGCATAAAATGGATTTAATTTTCCTAAAGTTTTTAATGTATATTCGACCCCCTTAGGAATATTTTCCCTGATAAAATCTGAAACTAATTTTTCAATTTCATCCGGGTTTTGATCTTCGATCAGTCTGAACGAAAATTTAGCATGAGCCATCGCTGGAATAATTGTTTTTATGCCTTTTCCGGCATAGCCGCCGGTAATTCCATGAATATCAAAAGATGGATGGAGGGAAAATTTAACTTTGTCATAAAAATGAGGAATCAAAATCTTATTTGTCCGGCTGTCTTTAATTTTTGAAAAAAGTTCCGCAAGAATTTGAATTGGATTATCAGCCTTATTTCCATAGACTCCCGAATGAAGATCTTGTTTGTTCGTTCTAACTTCAATACCAAAACCTATTAGACCTTTCAATCCATAAAATATTTCTGGTTGGTTACTTGTCTCCATCCCCATATCAAGGACATAAAAAACATTTATCTTTTTCAAATCTTGCTTCGCCTGATTTATTAAATATTCAAAATTCACACTGCCTGTTTCTTCCTCGCCCTCAAAAATTAAAACAATGTTGTTTTCCAATTTCCCAGTTTCAATCAATTTCTTAATTGCAACTAATATCTGTATGATGTGCCCTTTATCATCAGCCACTCCCCGGCCAAATAATTTACCATTTTTTGATACCAACTTAAACGGCGGGCTATCCCACTCTCCGATCGGATCCTCCGGCTGAACGTCATAATGAGCATAAATTCCTAATGTTTTTCCTCGCCTCGCCGGAGCTTTAGCGGAGGCGGGTTTGCATATTCCAATTATCAAGGGAGGACAATTGTCCTTTTGATAGGTTTTAACTTCAAATCCGATCGATTTTAATTCCTTTTTTAAAAACTCGACTGCCTTTAAAATTTCACCGTGCCGAGAAGGATCGGTAGAGACGGATTGAATGGAAACGAAGTCAGAAAATAATTTTGAGGTTTTTTTATCCACGTGTTTATTATAGAATATAATATGCAAATCTGTCCGTCGATACTTGAGCCAGACATAAAATCTTTATTGGCAACGATTGATCGCCTGTCTCCTTTTTACAAATATTTTCAGATCGATATTGCCGACGGAATTTACGTCCCCAACAAAACAGTCCAAATTGATGATTTAATTTATTATCTAAGTAACCAAGTAACCAAGCTTCCAACTAACTTTATTTTTGATTTTCACCTAATGGTCAAGGACTACAAAACCGAAATTGAGAAATTAGAAAAATTAAGAAATCTAATAACGATAGAAAACGTCTTCATCCATTTTGACTTACTACCTAACTACCAACTACTAACTACCAACTACTCACTATCTATAGGTCTCGCTCTCAACCCTAAAGATTCCGCCACTGACTTAACTACTCACTACCCACTACCTACTACCCCCTGTATTCAAATAATGTCCGTTGTCCCCGGCGTTCAGGGAAACCCTTTCTTACCGGAAACGCTTAAAAAGATTGAACAGCTAAGATTACTTGGTTATAAGTCTAAAATATTTCTTGATGGGGCTGTCAATGACAAAACTTTACCGTTTATAAATAGTTTAAAATATAAGCCTGATGTTATCTGTCCGGGAAGTTTTTTAGCAAAAGCGAAAGATTTAGAAAAAAATGTAGAATATCTTAATATGTTAAAAAATAATCAATAAACCAATGACCAACATAATCAATAAACCAATGACCAACTCCAATTACCAATTACCAATTACCAATTACCAATTTTACAAATATTGGTTATTGGAGATTGATTTATTTTGAAATATATGTATAAATTTGTCATTATTCGACACGGATTGTCAGTCTGGCCAACCCGCTTCACCGGTTGGACCGATATTGATTTGGATCCAAGTGGAATTGAAGAAACAAAAAAATATGGATTAAAATTAAAAGAATTAGGCTATAGATTTGATCTTGGTTTTACATCTGTTTTAAAAAGAGGAATTGAGACGTTAGAAATCGTCCTTAGGGCTCTCGGTCAAGAAAATATTCCGATTATAAAAGACTGGCATCTTAATGAAAGAAACTATGGTGACTTACAAGGACAAAATAAAGCCGAGGCAGTCACCAAATACGGTGAAGAGCAGATAAAAATCTGGCGAAGAAGCTATGATGTGCCGCCTCCCAACGGCGAATCATTAAAAGATACTTATGAACGGGTCGTCCCGTATTTTCAAGAAAAAATTGCCCCACAAATAAAAGCAGGGAAAAAGATTATTTTTTCCGGTCACAGCAACTCAATTCGGGCCTTGGTAAAATACTTGGATAATCTAACTAATGAAGAAATTATTAGCGTCAATATACCCTACTGCATTCCCCTCGTTTACGAACTTGATGAAAATTTGAAGCCGATCAAACACTATTATTTAGCCCCTGATGAAGAGGTGAAGCGAGTAATTGAAGGAATTAAAAATCAAACAAAAAAATAGTATACTTCTCATTTTTTTCGACTTGGGAGTCCCCGAAAAGGGGAGGGTTCCCACGGAGAAATAAAATTTAGTGTCACACTTTTAAATTTGATTGTATAATTACCAATATGCTCAGTGACAAGACTTATCATAACTCACCGGTTGATTTTCTTATCAAAAAATCTCTTGAAAGAAAAGAGGTCATCCAGTCAAAGTCCGGCGCCTTGGTCACCTATACCGGAAAATACACCGGTCGCTCTCCCGGCGATAGATTTATCGTCGACTCTCCTTTGACTCACGATAAAATAAATTGGGGAAAAGTCAATGTCCCGATTTCAAAAGAAAAATATAATCTGTTGTATCAAAAAGTCTCTAATTTTTTTGATGCGGAAAAAGAAGTTTTTGTCGTTGATGCTGAAGTCGGAGCCGATAAAAAACATTCAATAAATCTTAGGGTTTATTGCCAATATGCCTATCAAGCAATCTTTGCAACTCATCTATTTAGACGATTGAAAGACATTCCAGCTGATTTTAAGCCTGATCTGACAGTCTATTGCGCCCCATCTGTTACTGCCGATCCGAAAACTGACGGTACTAATTCCGAAGCTTTCGTCATTCTTAATTTTGATGATAAAAAAATTATTATTGGCGCCACAAAGTATTTAGGTGAAATAAAAAAAGCGGTTTTTTCCTATATGAACTACTTGCTTCCTCAAAAAAATGTTTTCCCGATGCACTGTAGTGCTAATATTGACGTTGAAGGTAAGACGACGGCTATATTCTTTGGCTTATCCGGAACTGGAAAAACCACTTTGTCCGCCGATCCGGAAAGACGACTCATCGGCGATGATGAACATGGGTGGAGTGAGAACGGCGTCTTTAATTTTGAAGGCGGATGTTACGCAAAATGTATTAATATAAAAAAGGAAAGTGAGCCCCAGATCTGGTCGGCAATTCATAAAAAAGGCGCCGTCGTAGAAAATGTTGTTTTGAATAATGACGGTGATTTTGATTTTGCCTCTGATAAATTTACCGAGAATACCCGAGCCATCTATCCTCTCGAGTCAATCGATAATTCCGTCCCCTCAGGTATCGGTGGGCAACCAAAATATGTGATTTTTTTGACCGCCGATGGCTTTGGAGTTCTTCCTCCGGTGGCAAAATTAGATTTTAACCAGTCCGCCTATCATTTTCTTTCAGGCTACACTTCAAAACTTGCCGGTACTGAATGCGGTGTCAAAGAGCCCCAACCAACTTTTTCTGCTTTTTTTGGTGAGCCTTTTATGCCTCTCAAACCGATGGTCTATCTTAATTTACTGCGGGATTATCTGAAAAAATACGATGTCAAGATATATTTAGTCAATACCGGTTGGACCGGAGGCGCTTATGGGGTTGGAGAGAGAATCTCGATTCACGATACTCGAAGTATTATTACCGCAATTTTAAATGGTCAGCTTGATGATGTGGCCTGCCGTTATGATAAGATTTTTAATCTTTCCGTTCCAACCAAAGTCACGGGTGTTGAAGATAAAATTCTCGATCCATCCGAATCTTGGAGTGATAAGGAAAAATATATTGATAGTGCCAATAAATTAGCCCAACAATTTGTGAACAATATAAAAAAATTCACAGATGTTGAACAATCAATTATAAATTCCGGACCAAGAATTAGTGAATAGTGCTTAGTGACTAGTGGATAGTTTTTAAAAACAACCCTTGTCATTATTTGACTAATCACTAATCACTAATCACTAATCACTAGTCACTAGTCACTGTCCTATGAAACTTTCAAAACGCGCTCTTTCCATTAATCCTTCGATGACTTTATCAATTACCGCCAAGGCAAAAGAAATGAAAAAGCAAGGGCTTGACGTCGTCTCTTTTTCTGCCGGTGAACCGGATTTTGATACGATGTTTCATATCAAGGAAGCAGCAAAAAAGGCAATCGATGAGGGTTTTACTAAATACACAGCTTCATCCGGAATCATTGAATTAAAAGAAGCGATTTGTGCTAAGTTTCGACGTGATAACTGGCTTGATTATGAACCCAAAAACATTATTGTTTCAACCGGTGCCAAACAATCATTATTCAATATGGTGATGGTATTAGTCGACCCGGGTGATGAGGTAATTATTCCAATTCCTTATTGGGTAAGCTATGTAGAGATGGTCAAGGTGGCTGAAGGAAAATGCGTTTTTTTGAAAACTAATAATTTTAAAATTAATCCTCAAGACTTGGAAAAAGCAGTCACTCCAAAAACAAAGATGTTAATTCTATGTTCACCATCAAATCCAACCGGAGTCGTTTATGATGAAAAAGAATTAAAACAAATTGCTTCAATTTGTCTCAAACATAATATCTGTATTTTAAGTGATGAAGTTTATGAAAAATTAATCTATGGAAAAAAACATATTAGCATTGCCTCGGTCAATGAAAAGATCAAAAAATTGGTTATTGTTGTCAACGGTGTTTCAAAAACTTATGCAATGACCGGTTGGAGAATAGGCTACGCTGCCGCCGAAGAAAAGATTGTCAAAGCCGCCACCCGTCTTCAAGATCACTCGACTTCTAATCCTTGTTCAATTGCCCAAAAAGCTGCGTTGGCTGCCATCGATGGTCCCGAAGATCATGTAGCCAAGATGGTCTACGAGTATAAAAAACGACGTGATTTTATGGTTGACCGGTTAAATAGGATTGAAGGGATTACGGCTTCAAGACCCGATGGAGCTTTCTACGTCTTTGCCAATGTCTCAAAATTTTATAGTAGTGAAATCAAGGGGTCAATGGATTTTTGTAAAAAATTACTCGAAGATGCCTATGTTGCCGTCGTCCCTGGGAAAGCCTTTGGAGATGACCGCTATGTCCGATTAAGCTTCGCCACCGGTATGGACCACATCAAGCGCGGACTGGAAAGAATGGAAAAGTTCTGCGAGAAAATGAGGAAGTAAATTAATCTAAATAATCTTTTGCTTTTAAAATTAGTTTTTCCGCAAATGGTATAAATTCTTTGGCTGATTTATAAACACGCTGAGCTATTTCTTCTTCATAAGTATGTACAGAAAGGTTTCTATTCTCTAAAAACTCAAACCACTTATTAGGCTCGTCAATCAAATTCAGCTTTGTAGCTTCTCGAATAACAGTTTTTACACCATAAACATTTATACTATTTTCTTTTTCAATTGATTGAATCAACTTCCAAGCTAATTCAAATGTAAATTCAAATCGTTGGATTGTGGCGTCCTGATTAATAGTCGAATCAGCAGGCAAAGCAACTGCTTCTTTTAGCCGTCCAAGTGCTTTATTTAAATCTTCGTATTGAGATTGAATTTTGGTCATATTATTAATTTAGGTTAATAATTTTTTGTTTTGCCACTTCATTAAATTTATCAGAAACTTGAGAAAAATCAACCACGTCAACTGTATACGGAATATTAGATTCTTCAAATGCTTCTTTAATATCTGATAAAAGTATTGTGTCAATTTTCTTTTCAGATTTTACCCCAATATCAATATCACTAAATCTTCGCGATGTTCCTGTAGCTCGAGAACCAAATATGAAAGCTTTATCTTTTTGAGAATCTAAAAATTTAAACAGAATATTTTTTATTTCCCTTACCGTCGCTGCATCTAACATAAAATGATTATAGCATAGGGCTTCTCATTTTTTGAATATCGAAGTAATATCCCTGAAGTTAAAAGTTCCGTCGTTGTTAAGGTCGAAGGGGAGTAGTGATTTAAATTTTATTTGATTATTATCTTTTTTGAAAACGTTAAATTCCTGGCGGGGCAGGTGATAAGGCTTAATCAAAACAATTCTATAGAGCTCATCAAGAGCAATATTTTGAATGTTTTTTAGCTCCCCAATACCTTGTTTAACTGATAGATTTTTCTTTTTAAAAACCAATTTATCATCTATATCAAAAATCTGGATTTCATAGTCCCCTCCTCTACCCTCTCCAAAAGGAAAAAATGAAGTTTGGAATTTTAATGATGGAAGTGGTAAAATATTTATATTCCACTGATTACTTTCTAAAATATTTTTGCCATTTTTTTCCAAAAAAAATTTAATTTTTTTTGAACCCAAATCGTCATTTGTTTTTAAAGTAAAATAAATATCTTTTTCATCAAACGGCTTAACATCTTTCAAATCATCAAATATATAATTAGTTTTTTCTCTCCCATAACCCCTAACCCCTAACCCATAACTATCATCTTTATCCCACACCGCCTGGCCATCATTGTTTAACTTAATTTTGAAATGATAAGTTGATTGGACAACTAAATCAGTCGGTAATTTAAAATTTATCCAGCCTTTTTCAATAATCTCCGGCTCCCCTTTTATTTTTGACATTGCCTGGACAGTATAATATTGTTGGTAAAATTCACTATCTTTGTACGATCGTGCCGAGATTGTAACTGAGGTTGGAAGTTTCCAGGAAAACTCTAAAAATGGCTCTCCTTGATAATCAAAAACAAATGGAGTCACAGCCCAAACCCTATCATCCGGCAACCAAACATCATTAAAAGCCGCTTGAAAATAGTTCGCCACAGTTTCCTCCCCCAAATAACTCCTAACCCCTAACCCATAACTACTTCTCTTCCACCCTGTCTCCGTAATAAATACCTGTAACTCTTTTGTCATCCCTAATTCCTTTAGGAGTGCCAGCTCCCATTCGTAAGTCCTCACCGTGCCTCTTCCCACTGCGTACGGACTGCCGGCGAAAGCCGGATTCGGGTAGGAATGAGAGGCTAGACCGTCGATATACGACCATAGGGTCTGACCCTCCTGGAGGGTCAGACCCTGGAGAAAAGCCTTCTCATCTTCCAAGCCCGGCGTTGATGACGGCGCCGAGGCATCAAGCCCGGCTAACATGACAAAAAAGTCTTTGTTTTTTTCTTTCAATTTCTTAGCAAATTCAAGGACTACTTTGGCATAATTTTTTGCATCCACTTCCCCACCCCACTCACTCCCGTGATTTGGCTCATTAAATAAAATAACATAACGATTTTTAGTAACCCAATTTAAAGAGTTAAGAAAACTAACCCAACCTTCTGCATCTTTTGTCTCCGGTCTTCTCCAATTTTCCCCTTCTGCCGAAGTTGCCAATCTGATTATTGGAATAAGATGAAGCGTCCGAAGGTGATCAAATATCCCCTGCCATTTTTTTACATTTCTATCCTTTTCCTCGATAATTAAAGTCACATACCCCCAATTACCACCGTTAGAATTGACCAAATTTTTAACCTCAATAAACTGATCGGTATTTGGTTGGGCTAAAGAAATACCAAATTTGTTGTTAGGAGGCGTGGCAAAAATAATACTTGGAAAAATAAAAAGTGTTATTAGAACTAAAAAAAAATATTTCATAATAATAACCAATAACCAAATACCAACCTGCCTGCCGGCAGGCAGGGAAACAAACAAATTCCAATATTCAATTACCAATTGAATCAAACAGTTTGAATATTAATTATTGATAATTGGTTATTTTACTATCTCAACAATTATTCCTGCTTTTTTAAGTAGCTCTATTCCTGCCAGATCGTGATGTTCTACCCTGCAGACGACTCTGATAATTCCCGCATTGGCAATAATTTTTGCACAGCTTGAACAGGGATTGGCAGTTGTATAAAGAGTTGCTCCAAGAGTTGAGGAGCCATGAAGAGCCGCCTGAATAATCGCATTTTGCTCGGCGTGAATACAGACGCAGCTTTCTTCATACTCATAGCCTTTTATCTCTCCCCTATCCCGCCTTTGACATCTTAGACATCCGCCCTCACTGCAATTTTTTATTTTATGAGGTGTACCATTATAACCGGTTGAAATAATTCGGAAATCACGGACGACTATTGCCCCAACTTGACGCCTAGTACAATCGGCGCGTTTTTTTGCCACCTCGGCCATCATCATAAAATATTCGTCCCATGAGGGTCTTTTATTTCTTGAAATCATTTATATATTATAATGGATGTGTTATTTTAAAGCTCGTTTATTAAAAAACGAAGATATTGAATTTTTTTCGGTTTAATGTTTTCCGATAAAAAATTTGATATCGAGCTTTTGAATTTAAATTGTTATGCAAAAGACAAAAAAAATTATCAAAAACCTCTCTTCTCTCCTCAAAATCGCCTGGGATGAGGATAAGAAATTTATTTTAGGTTATTTTGTGACCTCACTTTTCTCTGCCCTCCTTCTTTTCGTCGTTTTCTTTTTATATAAAATAATGATCGACTATGTCTTTAAAAGCCTGGTCAATAAAGAGATTACTTTTGTTTTTCTCATTGTTGGCTCCTATTTAATATCAGAATATCTTTCCCGTTTTTTTACCAATACATTAAACTCCCAATATTTTGAATATATCTTACGGTCAAAATTTCAAAATATTTTAACCCGCAAATTTATGGAAAAGTTGGCCAATCTAGATTTTTCCAATCTGGAAAACGGCGAAGTAAGAAATTTAATTGCTAAGGTCGAAGATACTTACAGCTGGCGTTTATTTGAGAATCTCAGGGTCATCAATTTTATGATTTATAGCGTTGCTTCGTTGATTATAGCCTTTTTTGTTGCTTTAAGGTTTAATCCTCTTTATCTGATTACTTTGTTCTTTCTCTCAACTCCCCTATATTTTTTCCGAGCCAAATACGGCAACACCAACTGGTCAATTTATACAAAAAATTCCAAGAAAATTAACTATCTCTGGTATATGCGCTATCTTTTTACTAACTTTAATACTCTTTCGGAAATTAAAATTTATAACCTAAAAAACTTTTTTCTTGATAAAACTAAAAAAATTCAAAACGAAGTCGTTGATCAATATAAAAAACCGATTTTAAAATATATTTTTTGGTCTACTTTAGCTTCCTTTTTTATTCCTGCAATTATCTTTTTTTTCCTAAAAAACTTTATTAATCAAATTATTTTTAGTCAAAAGTTTTCGCTTGGTGACTTTACTTTTTTTCTTAATGCTCTCTTTACTTTTACCGGACAAACGTCCAGCCTTTTGGTTAATATAGGAAGTATTGTTGAGAACAATCTTTATGTCGAAGACTATTTTAAGCTTTTAAACATCAAAAACAAAATCGTTAATAGTAAAAGGACCAAAAGATTAAAAAAAATTATTCCCCGGGAAATAAAATTTGAAAATGTCTCTTTTATTTACCCCGGTAGCAAAAAATTCGTTTTAAAAAATATCAATTTGACGATAAATACCAATCAGGATGTTGCCATCGTCGGTCCTAATGGTGCCGGAAAAACCACTTTGATTAAACTACTTTTCCGTTTTTATGATCCCACCCGAGGGCAAATATTAGTTGACGGTGTCGATCTGAGAAAGATCAATCTTGATGATTGGTACCGCCATTTAGGAGTCCTCTTCCAGGACTTTGCTAAGTATTACTTGACCGTTAAGGAAAATATAGAATTTGGTAATGTAAAAAACGTTATAAAAAAGAATGTTAACGTTGCGCTTGCTAATGCTCAAGGCAACGACCTTTTGAAATTGCCAAAAAATACAAATCAAATTTTAGGTCGATGGTTTGAGGACGGAGAGGAAATCTCAGTTGGTCAGTGGCAAAAATTGGCAATCGCCAGGGCTCTCTATCGAAACGCACCAATTCTCGTTCTGGACGAACCGACGTCCAATATCGACGCTCAGGCTGAATTTAAAATCTTTAATAATTTAAAACAGACCTACAAGAAAAAGACTTTAATTTTTATCTCTCATCGCTTCTCAACCGTGAGAATGGCTGACCATATTTATGTTCTTGAAAACGGTCGGATCGTCGAACAGGGTAAACATGAAGACTTAGTTATACAAAAAGGCACTTATGCCAAATATTTTAACATCCAGAAACAAGGATATGAATAAAAAAATCTTTCAGCAAATGAACTACCCCGCAGCAGAGCTGCGAGGTATCACGAAATGCCATCAAACATTGCTAACTGATCTCGGTGAACTTGATTGTATTGGTTTCCCTGCTCTTTGACATATCTGGCT
>Ga0210017_1003361_pt1 | contig 13428 bp, 15 predicted proteins | sample CryGeyCG2014_020_FD_183966 | JGI IMG/M metagenome (GOLD analysis project Ga0210017, IMG submission 183966) | Groundwater microbial communities from aquifer - Crystal Geyser CG08_land_8/20/14_0.20 (SPAdes) (version 2) | ecosystem: Environmental > Aquatic > Deep subsurface > Groundwater | place... | reverse complement strand
ATAGCCCTCGCCTGCTGGCTTTTTGTCTGTTGGCAAAAATCTCGACGGCTGCTGCCATCGATCCCCTGCGGGTCGGTGGCTCTTCGCAAAATCTGATATTATTGCATTCATTGAGGTGGGTATTATGATGAAATTCACAAAAGAGCACGAGTGGATAAATGTTGAAGGCGACATTGGCACCGTTGGAATAACCGATTATGCCCAAAAGCAATTGGGCGACATAGTTTCCGTTGAGCTGCCAAAGGTTGGTGCCAAAGTCAAGCAGTTCGGCAGGCTCGCGTTGGTTGATTCCATGAAGGCATCTTCTGACGTCTATGCATCTGTCTCAGGGGAAGTTGTCGCAGTGAACGATGGGCTCAGCCAGAACCCCCAGTGGGTGAACGAATCGGCAGAGGAAAAAGGCTGGTTCGCAAAAATCAAACTTGAAAACCAGGGCGAGCTAGGCAATCTCATGGACAAATTAGCCTATGATGAATTTGTGAAAGGAATCAAGCACTGATGGCCTGAAAACTGTTTCTTGCGCCGTGTGGGTAGATTTTATGGATTTTATCCCATTGACTGAAAAGGAAAAAAAGGAAATGCTGGAAAAAATAGGAGTTGGCTCAATGGACGGGCTTTTTGCAGCGTTCAGCCCAAGGCTCGCCAGGGAACTCAATGTTGAAACGGCAGGCACTGGCAGCGAGCTCGAAGTCTCAACTCACATGAAACAGCTCGCAGGAAAAAACAAGGTGCTTAAATATTTCCTGGGTGCCGGCGCCTACGACCATTATATCCCGGCAGCAGTTGATTCCATAATTTCGCGCTCGGAATTCTATACCGCCTACACGCCCTATCAGGCAGAGGTCAGCCAGGGCACGCTCCAGGCCATTTACGAATTCCAAACATATATCTGCCTTCTCACGGGGATGGATGCTGCAAATGCTTCCATGTATGACGGAGCGAGCGCTCTTGCAGAGTCTGCGTTCCTGGCAGCAAGCCATACCGAACGAAAGGAAATCCTAATTGCAAACGAATTTAATCCCGATTATTTAGGCACGCTTAAAACCTATTGCGATGCCCACGAACTCAAAATCGTGAACGGAATTGATAATATAGGTGCAAATACCGCATGTGTTATCCTGCAAAACCCGGACTTTTTCGGAGAGGTGGAAACATTGCGGCAGTTTGTAGAAAAGGCCCATGCTTCTGGCGCGTTATTCATAGTTTGTATCGGTGACCCAACCTCGCTTGCCATTTTGGGATCTCCAGGCGAACAAGGCGCGGATGTAGTTGTCGGAGACGGCCAGGCATTCGGCTGCCCCATGAGCTTCGGCGGGCCCCATTTCGGGTTCATGGCAGTGAAAAATGAATTTGTGAAAAAAATCCCTGGCAGGCTCGCAGGCATCACTGTTGATTCAAAGGGCAGGCGCGGCTTTGTGCTTACCCTGCAGGCAAGGGAGCAGCACATCAGGAGGGAGCGCGCCTCCTCCAACATCTGCTCAAACATGGCACTTTGCGCGCTTGCCGCAACCGCCTATCTTTCCTTATTGGGCAAGACCGGGCTGAGAAACGTTGCGCTCAGTTCCTACAGGATGGCGCACCTCCTCCAGACAAAGCTGGCTGAAAACGGATTCAGCCTCGCTAACAAAAAGCCATTCTACAATGAATTTCTGGTGGAATGCCCTGCTGGCAAAAACCAAACTGAGATCAACAAAAAGCTTTTGGAAAAGGGGATTGCAGGCGGCTATGCTGTCGGGGGCAACAAATTGCTTCTCTGCTGCACTGAAAAAATCACAGAAAAGGATATCGATGAGTTTGTGAAAATAGTGGTGGGTTGAGATTATGGCACGTGACGCATGTGGAACACTAGGCGAACTCAAATTGATATTTGAGCATGAGGGAACAAACACGAACTATGTGCCAATGGATATGGCATTAAATGATCGATTACCATCGCCATTTAATAGAAAAAATCTCCCACTTCCGGACGTAAGCGAAGTCGATGTCGTCAGGCATTTTACCCTTCTCTCCCAGCGCAACTATTCGGTGGATACCGTATTTTACCCGCTTGGCTCCTGCACCATGAAATACAATCCAAAAATCAATGAATCCGCTTCAAGGTTGGAGGGCTTTGCGGCAATCCATCCCCTTCAGCCGGCTGAAACTTGCCAGGGCGCCCTCCAGCTCATGTACGAATTGGAGCGCGACCTATGTGAAATTACCGGCATGGATGCAGTTACATTGCAGCCTGCAGCAGGCGCCCACGGCGAGCTCACCGCCCTCATGATTGCGCGCGCCCACTTCCATGGAAAAAGGAAGAAGATTATCCTCCCGGATTCAGCCCACGGCACCAACCCTGCAAGCGCAGCGATTTGCGGGTTTGAGGTGGTCAACATACCCTCCAATGAAAAGGGATGCGTTGATTTGCCTGCCCTTGAAAAGGCAATGGATGAAACTGTCGCAGTATTCATGCTCACCAACCCCAACACCGTGGGCATAATGGAAGAAAACATGCCTGAGATTGTGCGCATCGTGCATGGGAAAGGCGGGCTCATCTATTGCGATGGGGCAAACATGAACGCCATGCTAGGCATCACCCGCCCAGGCGACCAGGGGTTTGACCTGATGCACCTGAACCTTCACAAGACATTCTCAACCCCCCATGGGGGCGGCGGGCCTGGCTCTGGGCCGGTCTGCGTGAAGGCGCACCTTGAGAAATACCTGCCCCTGCCCCGCGTGGTGAAAAAAGGCGATGAATATTCCCTTGATTACAGTAAGCCTGATTCCATAGGCAGGGTCCGCTCCTTCCATGCAAACTTCGGAGTGCTTGTCAAGGCCTATGCCTACATAAAGGCTCTCGGTCCTGGTCTCAAAAAAGTGGCAGAGGCAGCAGTGCTCAATGCAAACTATATGCTCGCCTCCCTGCGCGGCAGCTACCCGGTCCCCCATGACAGGCTCTGCGCCCATGAGTTCGTGCTCTCAGGCGACGCCAGGGCTTCAGAGGGCGTCCATACCACCGACATTGCCAAGCGCCTGCTGGATTATGGCTATCACGCGCCCACCATATACTTCCCGCTAATCGTGCACGAGGCGCTCATGATTGAGCCAACTGAAACCGAGGGCAAGGAGACGCTTGACGGGTTCATTGCCGTTATGAGGAAAATCGCAGGCGAGCCTGCCGAGCTTGTGAAAGGAGCGCCCTATACCACGCCTGTCGGGCGGCTCGATGGAGTTGCCGCAGCGCGCAAACCCAATTTAAGGTGGAATCGTGAAGCCTGAATGGCTGAAAAAACGGCTTCCTACAGGCAGCGCAGTGGCTCTCTATGCAACAGTTGACGGCGTGCTGAAATCAGCCTGCCTGCACACGGTGTGCACTGAAGCGAAATGCCCAAACCGGGGCGAATGCTGGGGCTCAGGCACTGCCACATTCCTTTTGATGGGCGACATCTGCACGAGGCATTGCAGGTTTTGTGCGACAAAAAAAGGCAAACCATCCCCACTTGACTTAACTGAGCCAGAGCGGATAGCGTCGGTTGCAAAAGGGCTTGCGCTTAAACATGTGGTGCTCACCTCAGTTGACAGGGATGACTTGCCAGATGGGGGCGCATCCCATTTTTCAAAATGCATTGCGGAAATAAAGAAAGCAATTCCAGCTGCCAAAGTTGAAGTCTTAGTCCCGGATTTTGCCGGCAGCGAAGAGTCGATTCGCAAAATTATATCTGCCTCGCCAGAAGTGTTTGCCCATAACATAGAAGTCGTTGAAAATTTGCAGTCTGTAGCGCGGGACAGGCGGGCAAATTACAGGCAATCTTTGAATGTCTTGAAAATGGCGAAAGAAATAAGCGAAAAAATCATCACAAAGTCATCCCTAATGGTTGGTTTGGGAGAAACTGATGAAGAGGTCTTGAAAACCATGGACGCCCTTTTGGATGCCGGAGTTGACCTGTTGACAATCGGGCAGTACCTTCAGCCTGCAAGGCACTGCCTGCCTGTGAAAAAATATGTCCCCCCTGAAAAGTTTGAATGGCTTAAGCAACAAGCTGAGAAAAAAGGGTTCACTGGCGTGGTTTCAGGCCCGTTTGTCAGAAGCTCCTACCATGCAAAGGAATTGTTTGAGCGATGTGTGGGCAAATTGATGGCGATTGAATGAGAGATGGAAGAAACATTTACAAAGCACAAAAACTGATTAAGGTTAAGGTAAAATATGACGACAGGATTAGGGAGATTGAAATCAATGGCGATTTCTTCCTCCACCCAGAAGAGAGCATAGCTGATTTGGAAAGGATGCTGGTTGGCGTTGAAACAAATAAGGAAAAAATAAGGCAAAAAGTAAAAGAATTCCTTTCCTCTGGTGTTGAGGCGTTTGGGTTTGATGCTGAGACTATGTCTGAGGCGATAATCGGCGCGATAAAGGTTGATTGAATGGAAAAGATGAAAATAAGGTTAATCGAAACCCCTGCAAAAAGCGCGTTTATGAATATGGGCATAGACGAGGCGCTCATGAACCTCACAACGCTTCCCACGCTGCGCCTTTACTCCTGGAAACCCCCTGCAGTCTCACTCGGCTATTTCCAGAATGTAACTGACGAAGTAAATGTTGAGAAATGCAGGGAGCTGGGAGTGGATGTCGTAAGGAGGGTAACTGGCGGGGGCGCAGTTTTTCATGACACTGAGCTTACCTATTCCTTCATCACAAAAAATTATCCCCCAGGCATCCTGGAGTCATACCAGTTGATTTGCGGCGCGGTGATTAAGGGATTGGCAAAGGTTGGAGTAAATGCGGCATTTGCGCCGTTGAATGACATTGTTATGGGTGGAAAAAAAATCTCCGGCAACGCGCAAACAAGGAAAAAAAGCGTTTTGCTGCAGCACGGCACAATCCTATTGCAAGTTGATGTTGAGAAAATGTTCTCCATCCTGAAAGTGCCAGATGAAAAAATGAAAGACAAAATAATTAAGAATGTGAAGGAACGGGTAGTTGGATTGAATATGCCTTTCGATAATGTTTCGGATGGGATTAAGCAAGGGTTTGCAGAACAATTTAATGCCCAATTGGCGCCCAGCGCAGTGACAGCTGAGGAGCTTTTGCTCGCTGAAAAGTTTGCAAATGACAAATATTCCTCAACCGAATGGCTGTTTGAAAAGAGGGTGTGAGCATGTCAGATGAACACTTTTACGACCTCGTAATTATCGGAGGCGGCCCAGGCGGCTATGTCTGCGCCATCCGAGCAGCCCAGTTGGGCGGCAGGGTTGCCCTCATTGAGAAAGCTGATTTAGGCGGCGTGTGCGCCAATGCCGGCTGCATTCCCACCAAGGCATTGCATGCATCAGCTGACAAAGGTTTGAGTTTTGAGGAAGCAAAGAAAAGGATGAAAAATGCAGTTGCCAGGTCAAATAAGGGCGTTGAGTTTCTTTTGAAATCAAATAATGTTGATGTTGTCAAAGGAGAGGCGAAACTGGTTAGCGTAAATCAGGTTGAAGTTGGTGAAAAACTTATTAATGGAACAAATATTGTCATTGCCACAGGCAGCTGTGATGCTGAGCTCCCGCATATCAGGTTTGGGGGGCATGTGCTCTCAGGCCCAGGCCTTCTTAACCTTGAAACCATGCCGGAAACCCTTGCTGTCATCGGCGGCGGGTATATCGGATGCGAATTTGCCTCAATTTTCAATTCGTTCGGGTCAAAGGTTTCAATAATTGAGGCAGATGGGCGGCTTTTGCCAAGGATAGGGGAAAACGAGATAGCCGAGACCCTCGAGAAGTGCATGAAAAGGAAAGGGATTGATGTTTTCACTAATTGCAAGGTTGACAGCGTCAATGGGAATCAGATTATTGCAGGCGGCAGGCGGATTGAGGCCGTCAAAATCCTTTTGTCAGTGGGCAGGAAGCCGGTCTTTCCAGCTGGGTTGGATAAGATTGGAGTGAACGTTGGAAAACAGGGGATACTTGTTGATGAAAAAATGAAAACCAATATCGGAGGTGTTTATGCCATAGGCGACGCTGTTGGCGGCGGCCTGGCTCATGTTGCCAGCGCCTATGGGATAGTCGCAGCTGAAAACATACTGGGTTATGAGAATAAAAAGGGAATGGATTATTCTGTTATTCCCAGCTGCGTGTTTACGTTTCCTGAGATTGCAACAGTTGGGGATATTAAAGAGAATGAAGGGGTTAAAATCGGGAAATGCCCGTTTATTGCCAATGGCAAGGCAAATGCCATGGGAGAGACAGACGGGTTTGTGAAAGTGTTCGTTAAAGATGGGAACTTGATAGGGGCAGCTATTATAGGTGTTCATGCCAGCGATTTGATTGCAGAGCCAGCGCTTGCCATACGGACTAAGCTTGGGGTTGACAAAATTACAGGCACTATCCGCGCCCATCCGACGCTTTCAGAGGCATTCGCAGAGGCGCTTCTGGATTCAGCAGGTATGGGGATACATGTAAAAAGCAAAAATAACAATAAATAGGCTGGCTGCAGTGATGAGATAGACTTGACACTGACATTCCGGTTGATGACGAGGTGAACCCTGAGCAGCTAATAATCTTGGCGTATACAAATGTTTATATGTCAGAATATAGAGCTCTTGTGACCAAGGTTGAGCTGGCTATGGCCCAAAACGAACTGTCAATAGGCCCGGCCGAAGCTGGGAGGGTTCAGGCAGTTCTGAGTGAGCTTAAGCAGTTGATTCAGTAAAAGGCCGTTTCCGAGTTGCACAATCGCTTTTGCCGGCTGCCATTTTCACTTATTTTCAAGCTCAAACAGCTTCCGTATCCTCGCGCCCACAACCTCAATCTGGTGCTTTGATTCATTTTCCTTCATCTCCCTGAACTTGGGCATGCCTGCATTGTAATCATCCACCCATTCCCTGGCAAAGGTGCCATCCTTTATCTCTTTCAGGATTTCCTTCATCCTCTGCTTGGTGGAAGCGTCGATTATGCGCTTGCCCCGTGTCCTGCCGCCGTAGCGCGCAGTCTCGGATACCCGGTCCCACATGAACTCCAGGCCGCCCTGCTGCACCAAATCCACAATGAGCTTCAATTCATGGAGCACTTCGAAATATGCCATCTCAGGCGGGAATCCGTCCTCAACCAATGTTTCGAACCCTGCCTTTACCAGCTCCACTGAACCGCCGCAGAGCACTGCCTGCTCTCCGAACAAGTCAGTGTATGTTTCCTGGTCAAAGGTCGATTCGAAAACTCCTGCCTTTGTCGCATGCAGTCCTTTGGCAAGCTCCAGCGCAACCTCCTTTGCCCTGCCGGATGCGTTCTGGGCAATTGCAATGAGCGCAGGGGTCCCGAAACCCTCCTGGTAGGTCTCAAGCACCTTTTTGCCAGGTCCCTTGGGCGCAACCATTATCACATCCACCTCCTTGGGCGGCACGATGAATTTGTAGGTGATGTTCAGCCCATGGGAGAAATAGAGCGTCTTGCCATTGCCCATTGTCGGCTTTATCTGCTCCTCGTAAATCTTTTTCATCGTCATGTCTGGGATAAGCATGCAGATGACATCCGCCTTTTTCGCCGCCTCGGCAATGCTATAAACCTCAAACCCATCCTCCCGTGCCCTCACAGCAGATGGGTCCTCCCTTGAGCCCACAATCACCTTATATCCTGATGTGCGCCAGCACTTTGCCTGGGCGGTTCCCTGGATGCCATAGCCTATGATGGCAATGACCTTGCCCTTGGCATAATCAGTATTCACGTCTTCGTCATGGTAGATTTTCATTTCAGCCATTTCACACACCTCTTTTTGCTACCCTTTCACAACCCCAACAGGTTTCAGCTTCACCACTGCGTCAGTCAAGCCTGCAATCTGCACGCTCCTGACCACGCTGTCCACATCCTTGTAAGCGCCGGGCGCCTCCTCTGCAAGCAAATCCAACTCGCTCACCTGCACAATCACGCCTCTCTCGGTTTTCAGTTTTTCCTGCAAATCAGATGATTTAAAAGTCCTGATTGCTTCCTTTCTGCTCATCACCCTGCCGCTGCCATGGCATGAGGAGCCGAATGATTTCTTCATGGAGCCCTCCTTGCCCGCGAGCACATAGGAAAACGTGCCCATGCTGCCGGGGATTAGCACAGGCTGGCCGACGTCGCGGTAGATTTTCGGCACCTCTTTCCTTCCTGCAGGGAATGCCCGTGTGGCGCCCTTCCTGTGCACGCAAACGGTCATCCTCTTGCCGTTGACCTCGTGCTCCTCGAATTTTGCCACATTGTGGCAAACGTCATAAACCACATGCATTTCGTCCACTGCTGCATTGCCGAATACCTGGCCAAACGTCTCCCGTATCCAATGGGTCATGACCTGCCTGTTGCAGAATGCATAGTTGACCGCACAGGCCATTGCCTTCAGGTAGCTGTCTGCCTCAGCTGTTCCAAGGGGCGCGCAGGCCAATTCCATGTCAGGCAGGTTGATTTTGTATTTCCTGCCGGCTTCGTGCATGACTTTCAGGTAATCAGAGCACACCTGGTGGCCGAACCCCCGGGAGCCGCAGTGGAAGAGGACTGCCGCCCTGCCCTTCTCCAGGCCGAATGATTTTGCCACGCTTTCATTGAATACTTCATGAACATCCTCAATCTCCACGAAATGGTTGCCAGCGCCGACAGTGCCGAATTGGGGTGCGCCGCGCTGGATGGCCATGTCGCTCAGGACCGAAGGGTCCGCACCCTCCAATCTCCCGTATTCCTCGCACCTGTCCTTGTCCTCGTCCCAGCCATAGCCCATTTTTATGACATACCCGGCCCCTTCTGTGACTGCGCGCTTCAATTCATCCGGTGTAAGCCTGAGCTTTCCCTTGCTGCCAACGCCGCTGGGCACGTTCCTGAAAAGCGCCTTGACAAGCTCAGGGGTCTTTGCCTTGACCTCCTCAATAGAAAGACACGTTTTTATAAGTCTTACGCCACAATTTATGTCATAACCAACGCCGCCGGGCGAAACCACTCCGCCGTTGTCAGGGTCAAATGCTGCCACGCCGCCTATGGGAAAGCCATATCCTTCATGCGCATCTGGCATGACCATGGCATAGTTGATAATTCCTGGCAGGGTCGCCACGTTCCTCAATTGGCTGAATGTGCGGTCGCGTTCCATCATTTTCACTAGAGGTTCGACGCCAAATACCTTGGCAGGCACGCGCATTGCGCCCTCCTTGGGCATCTCCCACACGCCTTCTTCGGTTTGAGTCAAGTTAGAAACCATGTGTTTACCTTTTCTTTCCGCGAAGGATTTGCTATTCCTTATAATACGAACCTAAAGCCTATCGCCTCGAGTTGGACTCGAACCAACGACATCCTGGTTAACAGCCAGGCGCTCTACCAACTGAGCTATCGAGGCCCATGGGAACCCGAAGAGTTGCTTCGGGCTGTATCGGACTGTTGTCCGATTGAATCGCCTTTGGCGAAAAGCATCGTAACCTTATCAGGTTCCGATCCCCCTGGAACCCCCTCGGATTATTGGGGTTCTGGTTTTTTCAACTCCATCTTTTTTCCCTTGAAACCCTTTAACTAACTAAGGGTTCTCAGTAAACAGGAAAACAATATGTTTCTCTGTAATAATTGTGCTCAACAGATTATAAATATTAGTTAATGCCTCAGACGCTGTCGGTTCTCATCACTAGTCAGTGGTTGTTCATGTTCATCACAGGCATTACTTTTTATACAGATGGAAGTTAAAATGATTATCGAGCACGGCTTTCGGCTTTTTAGTGCGCGCATTTGACCACCAGTTAGGGGGATAAAGGAGGCAATTCTATGACTATTGTGGAATACGGTGAATTCAAGGGAAAGAAGCTCTTCGTTATGAAGCGCGACGAAACTGACAAATACGGCTTCAGTTTTGGCAAGGGCAAGGCAAGGATGATTGTCGAGAACTTTGAGGCAATAAAGGCATTTGCCGAAGAGCCGGATTAAGCGTTCCGCAGCCAGCGCTCAATACTTTTTGCCGCCAATTTTTTCATACTCGCTAAACAGCCGCAGGCATTTTCCCCTCAAAACACCCGAAACTATCTTCAAATTTTTCAATTTCCCTTTCCTGAGGATTTTTTTTGCCGCCACATCTGTTTCCCAGAACCCGAATTTTTTTGCATCTCTGATGCCGGTGCCATAGGCAAGGTTTGATATCCCGGCCCAATTAATCGCCCCTGCACACATCGGGCACGGCTCAGTGGTTGCCACCACCAAATAGTCTTTCCCCAGCTTTTCCTTCCCCAGCTTTTTCGCAGCCTTTCTGATGACAACCACTTCTGCGTGGGCTGTGGGGTCTGGCGCAACGAACACGGAATTATGCCCTTTTGAAACAATGGTTGCCTTTCCATTGCTGCCAATTTTCGCAATAACCGCACCAAAAGGCCCGCCATCGCCTCTTCGCATGCCGTTCCTTGCTTCGGCAATGGCGATTCTCATCAAACCTTCGGTTGTTTTTTCGCTGGGCATCATGGCATGACTTATGCAATTAAAATTAAAATTGATGGTGTGCATAATTCATTCATGCCTTCTTTGCCAATCATGCTAGTAATTGCCGGCTCCAGCTCCGATTCAGGGGCAGGCCTTCAAATCGATCTGAAAACAGCACAGTCAATAGGCGTCTATGCGGCCACTGCAGTCACCTGCATCACCGCGCAGAACACGCAGGGCGTCCGCGCAGCCGAAAGCGTCAGCGATTCCATGCTTGAGGCGCAGATAGCCGCAGTGGTTGACGACTTCCAGTTTGAGGTTGTCAAAATCGGGCTGGTTACAAATCCGAAGCACTTTGAAATAATCGGGCGGCTTGTTGGCGGCAAAAAAATCGTGCTTGACCCGGTGATGACTGCACAGGCAGACACCTATAAATTTGCCGGAAATGCTGAAGCTGAATCATTGAATGCAATGAAATCCTTTTTGAAAAATGTTGCGGTTGCCACCCCAAATCTCCATGAGGCAGGGCAGCTTTCAGGCATTGAAGTCACTGACATGAAAAGCGCAAAGCTTGCCGCAAAGGAAATCATCTCCCTCGGGGCGAAATACGTGCTGGTTAAGGCAATAAAAGCGGGCCCCATCGTCCATGACGTGCTTGCATTTGAAAAAGATGGAATCGAGCATCCGACGGATGCGAGAGCTATCGGCGATAACAATCGCCGAGCTATTCACCAGCAGGCGAATTCAATTGTGCCACAGCGCAATTCAAAAATCCGCTGCAAATCCTACAAAAAGAACTTCATTGACAAAAAATTGCACGGCTCTGGCTGCATGCTTGCAAGCGCCATTGCTTCCTACATGGCAAAAGGGATGGATGTTGAAAAATCCGTCAAATTGGCAGAGCGGTTCGTGCACCGGGCGATAATAAAGGCCGAGCTGATTGGCAAAGGTATTTATGTCGTGATGATTTAAGCCGACCTAAGCAGAAGTTTTATATACTCCATATGCATATAATATATATGTGATGTAATATGGTGCAAGCTGTCATATATATTGATGAGCACATAAACCGGATACTTAACGTCGTTAAAGCCAAATACGGCCTCAAGGATAAATCCGAAGCCATAAGTCTTGTTGTCCGTGAATATGGTGATGATATCCTTGAGCCTGAACTCAGGCCTGAGTATGTTGCCAAGCTGAAGAAAATCGAGCGCGAAGGCAAGTCCAAAACTTACAAGAATTTTGCTGAATTCAGGAAGGAGATAGAGAATGCGTGAGTTCTCCGTTAAAGAGCATCTGCGGGGAAAGGTGGATAAGCTCTTGAAAAAAGATAAGGAAACCTATGATGCGCTTATGGGCAAAATGAATGAAATCCTCGATTGCGCAGATGTAAACCATTACAAAAATCTCAGGAAGCCCATGCAGCACCTCAAGCGGGTGCATGTCCTCGGGCCATTTGTTTTGACCTTTCACTATATTGAATCAGAGGATAAGATAATCTTCTATGATTTCGACCATCATGACAAGATATATCTTTAAGTCTCAACAATAACCCTTTCCTCAATGCTCATTATCTTATTGAATGGCACCTGCACCTTTGAGCCAAATGGAGTTTGTATGTAAATCAGCTCTTTCTTCAAATCCTTGCCGATTATCTTGCCCAGGTATGCGCCAATCTGCGACTGCGCTTCCTTGTTCTCGATATTGGCCTTGGCAATGAAATCATTTTTCATGGCAAACAGGAGATAGGTCACCACATAGCCGCTAACCACGATTATTATGGTGTTTGTTATGAGCTCGGTGAATGCGGGCTCATCGCTTATTATCCAGTTGACCGTCATGCTCATAATGAGCCAGATTAGCAGGATTGACAGCAGGTAAACTAGACTGCTGAATATGAGCAGCCTCCTGTTTTCGGATGCCAGGTCAATGAGCTTGCCCGTGGCATACACGATGGTTGCAAACGGAAGCAATGTGAGGAATCCCCTCAATGCATAGGCGCCCTCCTTTATCAGCGAGCTGCCCGCAAGCCTAATGTATTCCTGGTAAGCGCTCCAAAACCCGATGAGTATCAGCAGCATCGAAAGGATATAGAGTGTGCTTGAGATGCTGTCAAATGAAATTTTCATATTCTGGAAGAATTCTATAATCTTCTCCTCAATGCCAAAGCCCTTGGTCAGCAGATAGATGCCTATGATTATGCCAAACGCGCTCAAACTCAGGTTGTATAGGGCGCTCAGGGAGAATATCAGCAGGAGGATGGCAGGCACACCGAAGATAATCCGTGCATAATAAGGGTCCTTGAGCTTCTCCAGAATGATAAAGTAGGTTTTCTCAAGCTCCTTTGCCTGCTTCATGAAAACTATCTGGACTGAAATGACCTTGATGCGCGAGGTTATGACCGGCAATATCTCATCGTCAGATGCGCCGTCTGACAGATATACGCACCCATCTGCAGGAAACTCCTGGAGCACCCTATCCAGTTGGTTGCTAATCTCTTTATCTGCCTTCATGCCCAGCTTTGCATCCCCTGTGAAGGTCACCACCTGGGTGGTATATTCCTTCTCAAGCTCGTCAAATTTCTTCAGGGCTGCGAATATGGTGTTTGCATCCGGGTCCTGGGGATCATGGAGGGCCAGGCGCATGGCTGCGTTCAGGTTTGCCTCCCTTCCTATGACTGGACCACGGGTTTTCACTTTCTCGTACAGGTCGTTGTCCCTGTCAACGCAAATGATGAGCATTCGTTCCTTTTCTGCCATATGGATACCACATGTTTATTAATATTATAACTATCTATCTATATATCAAGTTTTTATAGACTTTTGTATATTTAAATAACATCCTGATTATATTCTAGCAACAAAGCTAACTAAAAGTGATTTTGAATGACTACTCAAACCAAAGTTGTGTTCCCAGGCACCCAGATAGGCACTGAGGAGGAATATCTCCAGGGGGAGGGCACCTATTCCAGGGGCGGTGTCATAATTGCCACCCTGATGGGCGCTCAGAGCGAACGGGATGCCCACATAACCAATCCGCGGTCCCCAAGGCAGATAAGGCTTG